>ADJS01019809.1_pt1 | contig 19413 bp, 12 predicted proteins | sample 268128 | NCBI WGS metagenome assembly ADJS01 (sample SAMN00007486, study PRJNA43253) | human gut metagenome | isolation source: feces sample TS28 | reverse complement strand
AATGCCGCCCATAGTAACCAATCCAAACCCTGATCCTCCTGTTGCAGGAAGGATCAGCTGCTTTGTGTTGTAGATGGTGAGAAGGATTTCATTTTTTTCATTTGGAGATATTGTCATCCATTTTTCTTCTGGTTCCTTCTCCATCTTCCATTTCACCCGATTCGATGCATCAATCTCAATTAAGATCGAATCACTCAGCAGGTTGTAGTCCTTTGCAGCCTTTGTTTCTATCAGTCTGTAGGTTCCCTGACCGAGCTTTTCAAAGGTGGCAATGCCTTCAACAGTTGTTAGCGGACCAAGGAATGGTTCATAATACTCTCCATTCTTCTTTTCCAGCTTAAACTCTACTCCGGAAAGTAAACCTTCACCTTCCGTTGTGTTTTTACCCTTTTTCGTAATTTTCAGGTTCAGCTCTTCCAAATAGGTATTGGTCACTGTCATATTCACTGTCGGCTGCTTGACATCGGCTGTTGCAAAAGTTGCAAGTTCAATCCCCACTTTTGTCAGATCTGTTGCTGTGCCTGTGGCCGGATCTGCCATGGAACCTGTTGTTTTGCCTGTCGAAGCATCCAGGGAATAGGCTACTCGATAGGTTTTGCCATCCACAGTGTATGTCCCGCCGGAAGCAATCACATTTCCGTCGGCATCCACCTCCATGACCCGATAGATCCACGGGACTTTATCTGTTGCAGCACTGTCCACATATTGCTCCAGATCCATAAAGGAATAAGACCAGCCGCCATAGGTGCGGGTAACCACAACCCATTTTTTACCTATGCTATTGTCAATATTGCCGGAATAGTCAACCGCTTGCCAAGCAGCACCTTCTTTACCTTTCTCTTTTCTCTGCAGCTGCAGGTAAATACTCGTCGGAAGCTGTTTCAGATCCGTAATCTCAGTACCATTTGTCGTTACCCATTTTTTGGTTACAGCTATGTTACCGGTCGGTTTGTTATTGTTTTGAAATTCTACAACAGGATTTTCCGCTGTTTCTGCTGTAATGGTTCCGTTTACGGATCCCTTCTCTACATTAAAGGATGTATCATCGATAAAGGTTGTTCCATCGTTACTGATCAGAACCTTCTTCAGGGAAGAGCCATCTGTCGGTTTTACTTCTGTAATCTCATAATCTGTTCCGATAGGAATACCCGAAATCGTATAGGATTCTCCCTGCTTTAAGGGAATTTCTGTTGTAATGGAATCTCCTTTTTCCAGTGACATTCCTGCGACATTTGTAAATTTAATCTTGAAGGTATAGGTTCCTTCCAAGTCATCCGAACCTTTCGCCTTCTCCTTTTGGATCTTAAGGGAACCAACCTTGACTTTATTTACAAATACCGCTTTTAATTTTGTAGCATTGTTTTATCATCCGGATTGCTGTAGGAACGGAACACGATGGTGTCTTGAGTACTTCCATTCGCGTCTTTCGCAAATTGCGTTACAGTATATCCGGTGTTTTGAGTTCCATCCTCCTTATGTACCTCTTTTCTGCCATCCTTGATCTGCATTCCGGGTTCATTGGAAACCGATTGCCCTGGTGTAATCGTTACCGTGTCTCCTGTTCCGGTAACCTTGCCTACTGCATGTCCGTTTTCATATAAACTCCATCTTGTCTCAAATGCAGGAGAATCTATCTCCTCCTTCACGGAAATGTAGCTGCCGCGACGGAACTGATTTCTAAAGGTTGCCGTCTGACCATCCGCCAATACAAAGGTTCCATCTTCTTCAATCACGCCGGTATCCGTACTGGAGGAATCGCTCAGGGAATAGACTGCACCCTTTGGATTCTCCAGTTTTCCAGATGTAGCAGAACCATAATCCGGAATGTCTTTCTGATTCACCTCAAATCCAGTATACTTCGTTACCTGTACGCCGGAACGGAATACAAAGTCATCCAGATATATGTGTCTGGAATAGCTGTAATTAAATTTGATGCATTTTATATGGTTATAATCAAAATCAGCTGCTCCTTTTAATTTGCTTAAGTCAACCGTCAGGGTATTCCATGCTTGTCCCTTAAGGGTTGTGTTTCCGTATAGCATTCCGGATAACAAGCCTCCGATCTGATTCCTACTTGCATCCTCCAGCTCCAGATAAATACATTTCGCTGTTGGGGTGTCGGCATAATCATAATATAGCTTGAACTCCAGATACTTATTCTCCGTTGACGCATTCAAGGTTCCGCCTGGTTGATATGGAATGATACCGTATCGCTTTTCTTTATTCTCTCCGCCCGCATCGTCTAATGGCGCAAACCAGTGTGCAACACCGCTTTGACCATTCTTATCATTCTGTAGTTCAAATGTAATATCCGAGTTTTCAGGTTTTGATACTGATGAACCGCTGTCAAATCTGTTAAATGGCTCTTTTTTTACCGTTGCTTCACTATCTGCGGCTTTCTTTGTTCCAAAATGTGTCGCCTGGTTTTGGATCGTAAAGGGGAATACGGAGGCATCCTCAAAGGAATCGGCAAACAGGGGATTTACCCCACTTTTATCTACCTGTTTTTCTACTGCAAACTCGTTATCATTCGGGAAGTTGAAGGCAATCATCATATTAGATTCCCACATACCGCGTTCCATATAAAACATGGTAAGAGTATGCTCGGCTTCGTTAGCGCCCTCTAATGTGAATTTTGTTGTTTTAGGAGAAGCTCCTTCTATGCCCGCCGCACTTTTCTTTACCTTACTTACTGTTGCCTCCAGATTTTTAAAGTTCAGCGTTCCCGTCACCTTTCCATGGGCTCCGCCAACATCCAGCGCCAGTTTTCCATCAATAAATACCCATACATCATCATCTCCGGAAAACGCAAAGATAATCGGCACTGGTGTTTTGTTGTTTCCCAGAACCGTTCCCTCCTCTGTCAGACGGAATTTAATCTCTAATTTTGTACCAAATCCAAAATTATATTTTGCTGCGTTCGTTCCGCCAGTGGTTTCATTAAACGGGAAAAATCCATACGCCCCCGCATCCTTTCCATCAGACTTAACATTCCTCGCCCAGCTCTGATTTTCTGTATTCTTCAGGTAATATTTTTGGGTGGATAAATCCTTTTGCATCGCAAGTGTCGTTTTGCTACTGTCAAACCACCAATATTCTACTCCATTAATATACTCTTTCTTTTTAAACGGGAATGATACATTATGATAGACCTCACCCAAGACCGCATTTTTGCTGTTCTTTCCCAGTAAAAATGCCTCATCAAAATGGGGCTCTGCACATTCCCCACCTGCAGTCTTCAATACACCATTCGTCAGTGTAGAGCTTACAAGCCCCTGTGCTGCGTAGTCATATTCTCCTTTGTCACTTCCGTTCTCCACAATCACAGAGTTATTTGTGGAAAAGAATGCTTCATTATTATCACTTCCATATAGCTTCAGTGTGCCATTGATATCTTTAAATTGGCACCCCCACTTATCAATACTCGGTTGAAAATGACCTGTATAGATTGGAACAGAAACCTGATTCTTTTCGTAATAATCACTCAATGCCTGATCAAACTGACGGAACGGAACCCAGTTACGCTGTGACATTCCACTCGGGTCTGAAAAGGAATCCCGATTATTTCCGTTCAATTCATAATCTGTATAATAGTCATAGAAGGTAGAATCCACATACAGGGTATCCTGATCTGTCGAAGAAGCACTTTTCTGAATATCAACTACATCTTTATTAACCTTATACTTCTCTGCATCCCGAATCGTATATACTTCAGCCCAGTAACCGTCTCTATATTTATCCTCATATACAGTAGCATCACCTGCATCCGCATAGAAGCAGGGTTTTCCTCCACACTCCTTCGTGTTCGGAATTGTCAGAATAGCGGTTCTTCTGCCATACTTGTGATCCCATTCCTTTGAGTTTTCTAACGCAACATCAGAGAAAATAATCTGATCAATTTTATCTTCTTCCGGAATCCGCACATACCACACATCGCTCCAGGTCTGTCCATCCTTTTTGGGGCTTTGCTTTTACATCGCTCCGTACCAGACTTTACTAGAATCCTTCGAGTTCCATGCATAAAAATAAACTTTATCATTGTCACTTGCCGGGATGGAATTTTGTCCACTATTTTCCACATCCGGCGTATTCAGCTTTGAATAGGTTGCGTCAAAATAAATCTTATTCCCGTATCCATATTCGCCTGTGACATTTGCTATGTTTTCCGTCACCTGAAGCAGGTTACAGTCCAGATCTGTCCAGAAGAAATGATAGGTATTGCCCTGGGGATCCTTTACTGTGAAAACAGTCTGCTGGGTTGTATCTTCCGTAAACTTATAGCTATACAAGCTGTCTTTAAACTGCGGATCCGGTATCAGCTCCTGCGCTGTTCCTGTTCCAATCTGCAGAGTTACCTTCTCTTCTCCTTCTTTTACCGGAAAATGCTGATTATCAAAATAGAGGGTTTTGTCTTTCAGACTCTCGTTACCCGGTGTTGTGCCCCAGTCGCTTATAGTAGTTGTTGTTGTGCCATCGTCGTTCTGCAGCTCGGTAGCTCCATACAGGAAGGTATCCACAGAACCCGCTTTATAGGTTACAGAAACTACATCAGTGCCTGCCTTGGTACTGTCTTCCCCGAAATAGTAAGTCTTTTCCAGCAGCTTTCCAGATTCATCTGTAAACTTCACATAGGGCTTTGTTTCAATTTCCTCCTTTTTCAATTCTACTGTATAGAGATTTGGAAAACCATCAACGCTATTCATCTCAACTAATTTCGTCGCCCCTGCTGTTTCCGTAGAGAAGCTTCTGTCTGACGAATAGACTACCTTTACTGGGGCTGTAACCTTCCCCGTAAAGTCATAGAAATATAAAGGCATCTTGTTTGCGATTTCTGCAGTGATGTCTTTGAGGACGTAGGCTTTTTTCTCGTCACACATACTATATTCTTCACTAGAGTTTGCAAACACCATACCACCAGCAGCAGAAAAACTTATAGCAGCAGCAGAAGAAGAAGGACTCTTACCTGCTAATTCCGTTCTGTAATAATCACCTTGCTTAATATCGTGCCAGTTACTTTTATAGGTAAATGCAAAGTTGTTACTGTTGCCATCAATTCTCCATCTCCAATAGTATTTGCCATAAACGTTGACTTTTTCTCCAGCAGTAATGTTATCGCCATCTGCTGTTTTAAAAAGATATAGCTGAGTTGCTTTACTCCAATCCGCACTGGAATTCAAATTCATTCCTTCCGGATCAAGATATACATAGTTAGAATCCAGTCCTCCTGCTGCCTTTCTGAGTCCAACCTTCGCCACACGACTGGCTTTTCTCATTTCGCCGCCCATGTCGTACAGACTTCCGTCCTGCTGGATTTCTTCTGTTGCTTCCTTTTCAACAGCTTCCTTGGAAGGAGCTTTCTCTGTATTGCCCTCCTCTGTGCCGGTTTCTGTTGTTTCGGTCTGTTTGGTCTCTTCCCCCGTCTGCTTGCTTTCCGATGCAGTTTCTCTGTTGTTTTCTTCTGTATTTTCCTGTTTGGAGCCTTCTGTGGCAGGCTCGGTTCCCCGTTCCAGGGTTTCTACGGTCTTTGCCTCAACCGTTTCGCTCAGCACCTCCAGGTGAAAAAAACGGGTCTCGCACCTTGCTTCCTGCTCCCAGGCAGCTTCTGCTGCCGGATCGCTGTCCGGAGTGTTTCCTTCGGAGCCTGCTGCGTCGTTTTCTGTTTCCGGTGCAGAGGGCACATTGTTTTCCGTTTCATAGCTTGTCTCTGTGCCAGTGCCAGTCTCTGTTTCTGGTTTGGGATCTGCTTTGGTCTCGGTTTCTACCGTGGTATGTGTTTCTGCAGCAGTCTCCGTCTGGGATCTGTTTTCTGTTTCAGACTCGTTTTCCGTCTTTGTCTGTGTTTCGGTTTCTGTCTCGGTCTGCGTCTCGGTTTCTGTTTCCGTCTCAGTCTCTGTTTCGGTCTGCGTCTCGGTTTCCGCTTCGATTCTTTCGATGGTCATCTGATAGCAGGGTGCTGCCAGACTGTTCCAGTCAATTTCGATGACATCTGTTTGGATGGCTGCATCAAAGGAGGTGCCCAGGAAAAACTGCACATGGTCATATGCCTGATCCAGGGTGTACTGATAAATATCCTCGCCTTTCGTAGACGCAATCATCCGAACCGGCTCTGCAGAAAGCTCCTGTCTGTCGCCCTCCTGCTCTGTCCAGGCATAAAGGGATACGCCAGACTTTAAGAACTCCGGATCCTCTTTGATCTTCGATGCATCGAAATAAATCATATAATGAAGGTTTACCCAGCTGCCTGTGGATTCTTCTCCGTCTACCTTCTCCAGTACAAAGCAGGGATCCTGGAAGTCCCATTCCGTATAAACCGGTGTGGTCGCTTCCGTATAATCCCATCCGTCTGTCCCGGCCATAAAGGCGATATATTCATAAGGTCTGTCCAGACAGTATTCGTAAATTCCATTCCCCTTATCAGAGGGCTTCATCTCAACAGGTTCGTCCGCTGCACTGTTTTCTTCCGAATCATATGCATAGACGCTGACACCGTTTTTACAGAACTCGCTGTACTGGCTTCCATCAAAATATACGGTATACAGTCCGTAAAAGCTGCCTGTCCCGGTCAGGTCTTCTCCCTGAAGCCGATAGCAGGGTGCCTGTAAGGACCAGTCTATCGTAAGCTCCCCTGTGGTGTTTTTGTTTTCTTTTTTCTGTCCCTGGCAAAATACAACATGCTCATATTTCCGGGTCAGACCCAGCTGCCAGATCTCCTGCTGTCCCTCTGTCTTTTCCAGCTTCACCGGCTCTGCAGCTTCTGCCTCTGCTGCATCGTCATAAGCGTATGCATAGATCCCTTTGGATGCCAGCGCCTCTGCTGCGCTGCTTCCTGAAAGATCCAGGTATACGGCATATGGAGTTTCTTCCTTCGCTTTGACTCTGTTTCCTTCTGCAAACATGCCAGTTCCCGATACCATTTCCAGTATCAAAAGTAAGCTCAGAAAAAAGCTGACAGATCTTTTTATTTTTTTCCGTTTCTCTGGTGATATTGCCGCTTTCCACATACCGATTTTCCTTTCCCCCTGTTTTGTTCCTTCTGTTTCACAATGGTTTTTATACCTTAATTTCAATTTAACTAAATTGTAGATTTTTTTCTGTGCAAAGGCAATAGCATCGGCATATTGAATATTTCAGATTTATATTAAAAATTTAAGAACTTTTCACAAATATTGTTATTAAGTATATATGCATTTGTTTTACCGCATATTTTTTTGTATTTCATTCATTTCCTATCATCCTAATATGTTAAAGATAACATTTCTAGTATCACATCTCATATTTTTTATATTGTTTTCAGGGCTTTTGTGAATTTTGCTGTACCTGCAATTCCAACCGCTGGCAGTCTGCATCATTGTGCTGCGTGATGCAGCTGTTGGTACTCCGGTTTTTCTGACAAAGAACGGACGCGGCAGATATGCAATTCTCGATATGCAGGATTTTGAAAAGACACAGGCAACCATCCGACTGATGAATGAACTTGCAAAAGGCCGGTCAGAGAATCTTTCCCTGACCGGCCTTGCTCAATCTTATTCTTTGACAAACAACTCGTAATCATTCCACGCCCTTTGGTGCAAAGGGATCCTCATAGATTGCATACACACCCGGGCGGCAGAGCTGTCCGGAGCCGTTGACCGCGGAGCGCACGCCGTCGATGGCCGGGTCGGAATAGGTGCAGAACCATTTTTCCATCCTGCCCTTTAATTGAGTTACCAATTTTTTATATTCCGGTAAACCGTACAGATTCTTCTCTTCTCCCGGATCATCCACGAGGTGATACAGCTCATGTTTTCCATAGGGATACCGGTGCACATATTTCCATTCTTTCGTCCGGATCATGCGGACAGGCCCGTATTCGTCGAAGATCACGACCTCGTCGCGGTGCTCCCTCTGCTCGCCTTTTAAAAGCTCTGTAAAGCTTCTTCCGGGAAGTCCCGTAGGCTGCTTGTCGGAAAGTCCCGTCAGTTTAAGGATCGTCGGGAGCAGATCGCAGGCGCTTATCATTTCGCTGCAGACGGTATTGGCAGGAATGTGTCCCGGCCAGGAAATCAGAAACGGCACCTTAACTGCGGAATCATACATATTCATCGGGAATGTCCCGTTACCCTTCCCCCAGACGCCGTGCTGTCCCATGCTCATTCCGTTGTCCGCTGTAAAGAGGATCACGGTATTGTCTGCCAGCCCCTGTTCTTCTACTGCATCCAGCAGTCTGCCGATCTGTTCATCCATCGCACTGATCGCCGCAAAATAGCCCCGCAGATTTTCTTCCCTCTTACCGGTTCCATATACCGCGCCGGTGCGCAGATCGGGATGATCCGGCACGTTTGGAATGCTGGGAAACGTGCAGCCATCGTAGTAATCGATCCACTTTGCAGGATGGTGCCTTTTCCCAGGGAGAATGGGGTGCAGTATAGTGGACAGACAGATAGAACGGGGCGTCCCCTTCGCCCAGCTCTTTTAAATATTCCAGTGCACGGTCCGTAATCAGATCTGTCACATATTCCCCATGATGCACGGTGATTTCTCCATGGTCCACCATGTCCGGGTGGTAATAGCAGCAGCCGCCCATGCCGATGGTGTACCACTCCTGAAAGCCCTGCTGCGGTTCGATGCTGTTGCCCAGGTGCCATTTTCCGGAGAGTGCACAATGATAGCCGTTCTGTGCAAGAATGTCCGTGTAGGTGGGCTGTCCTTCCAGATAGGAAATCGGCTTCCGTTCCTGCTTATAGCCCTCGAAATAAGGATTTTCCTTTCCCTGGGCGGCAAATTTCTCGCCGTCTAAGTTTCCGCTTCTGAGCCAATCCTGTACGCCGTGAGCGGAAGGCATTTTCCCGGTCAGAATGGATGCCCTCGCCGGAGAGCATACCGGCGAGGCACAGAAGAAGCTGTCAAACCGCATTCCCTGTTCTGCAATTCTGTCCAGGTTGGGCGTATAAAGCTCCGGTGTCCCGGCGCAGTGCATCGCCCAGGGGCCCTGATCGTCTGCCAGAATCATGATAATATTCGGTTTTTTCCCTGTTTTTTCCATATTATTAGATTTTCCTTTTTACTGCTTTGCTTTTGTTTTCTGATACTCTGCATTGACTGCCTCAAGGATCTCTTCACCGCCCTGACTTCTCCAGGACTTGCTCAGCTGCTCTACACCCTCTTCGATGGAAAGCTTACCCTGCAGCATATCCGAAAAGTACTGGGTGTAAATATCGTCCACTGCGGCGCCGTTTTCGATCTCAACCTGCGTTTTCTGCTTAATCAGGTTCGGAACCTGGCACTGGGTCGCAAGATCAACGGTATGCAGCGCACGTTCCCGGTTCGGATCGGTTACAGGGATGTAGTTGCTCTCCAGAGGCCAGTAGAAGGAGCCCCACGCCAGCGCGTGCGCCCAGCCATTGGGCGAGAAAGCATCCTTTGCACGCTCTTCTTCGTTGAAGACGATTTCGTCGCCATCCTTGGTGTAATGAATACCTTCGATACCAAGACGCAGCAGGTTATTTCCTTCCTCCGAAACCATGAAGTCCACAAATGCTGCCGCTTTGTCAGGGTTCTTGCAGGCTGCGGTGATACAGGTCATCATACCGCTCTTGCCCTGCTTGCTTAAGCCTCTCGCGCCATCCGGACCTGCGGGGGAAAGATCATAGCAGATCGAAGCGTCCGGGAACAGCTCTTTGACGCTGTTTTCATGACGGGTCACATGACGGAACAGGGGTGCAGGCATCATGCCGGCTTTGCCCTGATAGAACTTTTCTTCTTTTTTAGACATATCATTCAACATCAGCTCCGGATCGATCGCACCTGCATCCCACAGCTCTTTGATGTAGGTCATGCCTTTTACAAACGCAGGATCTTCAAAAACGGGGATTACCTGATCGTTTTCATCCAGCGAATAGTCCGCATAGGGTAGTCCGTATGCGAAAAATACCCAGTCAAACTGTCCCGGCTTTTCTGCCGTGTAGCCGTATGTATTGTTCTGTCCGTCGCCGTCCGGATCGTCGTTTGTGAAAGCGAGCATGACGTCTTTCATTTCATCCAACGTCTGCGGATAGGACAATCCCAAATTATCCAGCCAGTCCTGACGCATCACGATCAGGGTATTGGCCACACTGTACTGTGTAATAAACGGCATGCCGTAATATTTTCCATTTTGTGCCGACCACTCGTAATTTTCCAGCCATGCCTTCATGCTCGGGAAGGAATCCATGTAATCATTCAGCGGAATAACCATTCCATCATCAATCCACTGCTGGGTTGCGCTCGTCCCGTATGCACCAGTTACCACATCCGGGAAATCGCCGGACGCCATCGCAACGTTGACCTTTTCCGTATTGGCTTCCGGAACGATTTCAACCGTCAGGTCTATGCCGAGCTTTTCGTTGATCGCTTCAATAATGCGGTCGTTATCCTGAATTGCTTCTGCCGCAGCGTCGCCGGTCGTCAGCCAACGGATCGGAACCCGCTCTGCAGAATCCGCAGTGTTCTGACCACCCGAAGCGCTGTTGCCGCAGCCTGCTGCCAGAATCGTTGTCGCTGCCATCGCTGTTGCCAGAAATGCACACTTACTTCTTTTTCTCATTTTGTTCCCTCTTTCTTTCCCTTTTATATTTTACCCCTTCACTGCGCCTGCCGTCATCCCTGCTGTGAAATATTTTTGAAAAAACGGATATGCGCACATGATCGGAATAATTGCCAGCATCACAGCCGCCATCTTCATCGGCTGTCCTAATAAAAACAGGCTTTCTCCGCCGCTGGAATATGCTGCGTCATTCTGAAACAGCATCGACCGCAGAAACAGCTGCAGCGGCCATGCTTCTTTCTTATTGATATACATAATCGCCGAGAAAAAAGTCGTTCCAGTGATCGACTGCATAAAACAGCGTCACCGTCGTCAGCGCCGGTTTGGAAATCGGAAGCATGATCCTAAACAATACGCCGATCTCCGTACATCCGTCCAAAAGCGCCGCTTCCTCCAGCTCCATCGGAAGCTCCAAGAAGAAGTTTCTTAAAATAATCAGGTTGTAGGTGTTGACCGCCGACGGCAGGATCATCGCCCACAGCGAATTCATCAGATGCAGATCCTTTACAACGATGTAGGTCGGAATAATTCCGCCGGTAAACATCATCGTAAACACTGCCAGAAACATGAAGAACCGCTGTCCCTTTAAATCCTTTTTCGACAGCACATACGCCGCCATCGTCGTAATCAGCATGTTGATCAGTGTGCCGACAACCGTGATAAAAATCGAGTTCGCATACGATCTCCACAGATCGAAGCTTTTTAACATATAGGCATAGCCTTCAAACGACCATTCGTCCGGCCATAAATGGATGTTCGTCGCCAGATAGCTTTTCAGCGAGGAAAACGAAACAACCAGGCAGTCCCAGAACGGGTAAAAGGTTGTCAGCCCCAGCAGAATCAGAAAAATCAGATTTACTGTGTCAAAAATCCTGCTGCCGACAGAAACCTTGATTTTTTTCGGCTTTTCCCTGCTCATCAGTAAATTCCCTCCTCTCCTGCCATGCGTGCTGTCTTGTTTGCAATGACAACCAGTGCAAAGTTGATCACGGATTTAAACAAGCCGACCGCTGTCGCCAGCTCAAATTTGCCTTCCTGCAAGCCCATCCGGTATACATAGGTATCGATGATATCCGCCGTCCCGTATACGCCTGGATGATACAATACGAAAATCTGTTCAAAGCCCGCCTGCATCAGTCCGCCGATTCTCGTAATCAGCACAACGATAATAATAGAACGGATACACGGCAATGTGATATGTAACAGCTTCTGCCACCGGTTCGCCCCGTCCACGGTCGCCGCCTCGTACAGCTGCAGATCGATTCCGGTGATCGCCGCCAGATAGATAATCGTGTTCCAGCCGAACGTTTTCCAGATCATCGAAACGACCATCGTGCCGACGAAATACTTTTCATCTGTCAAAAATCCGATCGGTGCAAAGCCGAGCGCCTTGATGACGCCGTTGACAATACCCGAATCCATCGATAACAGGCTTGTCAGAATACCGCCCAGAACGACCCAGGAAATAAAATTCGGAATGTAAATCGCTGTCTGGATGACCCGTTTTACCTTTCCAAGCCGCAGCTCATTTAAAAGCAGCGCAATGATAATCGGAAACGGAAATCCGAAAATCAGTCGGATCAGGCTGATCCGGATCGTGTTCCAGAAAACGGAATAAAACTTTTCCATTCCAAACAGCTTTTGGAACATTTCCGTCCCCGCCCACGGACTTTTCCAGATTCCAAGCATCGGATTGAAATCCTTGAATGCAATTGTTACGCCGTACATCGGAACGTAACAGAAAATGATGTAATACAGAATCGCCGGAAGCAGCATCAGATACAGATATTTATGCTTCCAGAAATACAGTGCTGCCTTCTGCAGGCCCCCCTGCTGTCGGCCCTTTGAAAGTGCTGCGGTTTTTTCCCTCTTTCCCGTCATGTACCTTCCTCCCTCCTTTTTTTCTGAAACAGTCCTGTTCCGTAAATGCTGCCCGCCTGGTGGCTGCAGCCCCTTTGCGTTTTTTTGTTTCCGTTTCTGAGGTCATTATATAAAAACACAGCTCTGTTAAAAATTAAAAAATCCGACCTGTTTTGTTACATTTATAACGATTTCAAAAAAGCCTTGATCTATCACCCCTTTATTGACTTTTTGCAACTTTTTGACTTTATTTTTTGCAGATTCATCGGATTTTTGCTATCCATTTTTGCACTCCCTTTCTTTTGCTTTGTGCATTTTTTCGGTATAATGGTGTCAGAACCAATCAAAGGGAGGCAATTGTTTTGATATCATTCGATCGTTCCATGCAAAAGAAAAAGCTGAAAAATATCATTCGCTCGAGACACTTTTCTTCCTGTTTTTTTATTCTGGCACTGTTGTCCACGATCCTGTTTTTTGTTTCCACACTCTTAAACATCTGGCAGAACAGTCTGCAGTTAAAGGAACAGCTGGAGGCGAAGGCAGACGCTGCCTATTCCAATATCGAAAATACTTTTTCCGTTATGAAGGTAGGTTCTGTTTTTATCGCAAATCTTGCCTCCGTAAACCACATCCTCGTTTCACCGGATCCTACCATCGATTATTTTTCCCGTATGATCAATGATATTTCTCCGTACACTCAGCTGTACTCCTTCGAAACGATCTGTCTGTATTTTGACCGCAGTGAACGGGTTTTCGATTCCAGTGGAGGCATGTACACCTACAGTGATTTTTATAACCCGGATTTTCTCTGGATCCTTTCGGAAATGGATACGGAGGAGGCCTGGGTTGTAAACATTCCTTATGAGCGCTACTACAGTCCGCGTCCCGCTGTGCCGGTTGTTGTCTATGCCCACAGTCTGCCTTTGTATTCCTCCAACCCGAAGGGTTATATCACAATTTCCTATGCTATGCGGGAGCTACGCAGGGATGCTGCTGCCATTCTTTCCGACAACAGCTATCATGCTGTCGTTACCTTTTGCGATCAGCTTATCTATGCCACGGATGCAGATTTGTACGAGCGGTGGGATCCTTCTCTGTCCGCTGATGAAAATGAGTCCCTGCTTTTTCCCGATTATAATGCCTATCCTGCCGTTCAGAACTCCAATACGCTGCAGTGTACCTACTATGTGTCCACCACAGAGCATTTAAAAGCAGTTGCTCCATTTCTTTCAAGACATTTTTTGTGAATACTTATTTACATTATTCTGTTGTTTTTTACTTTCTGCTTTCTACAGCATGATTTTGTTAAAACCCGTGGATGACATTATGGAAAAGCTCGGCATCACGCCCTACACCCTCGGTCTGTCTGACGATCATGATGAATTTTTCCGCTTAAACTCCGCCCTGGACAGTCTGACTGCCCAGGTCTCAGAGGTGCATTCCGTCCTGCACGAAAAGGAACAACTCGTCCGGGAGCGTCTGCTGCTTGGTATCCTCCATGCCTCTGTCGATATCACTGCCCTGCCTCAGGAATATATGAAATACGGTCTGGTCTTTCCGTATCGCTTCTTTTCCCTGATCCTCATCCACATGCCTGCCCTCGAGATCATGGAGGATTTCACAAAAAAAAGAGCAGCTGCGTCTCGTTGTCCTCTCCAGCGCTTCGGAGGCATTTTCCGCCTCGGCAAAGCCTACGGCATCCATACAAATGGGCAGAATATCGGCATCTTGCTCAATACCTCCATCGCAGAAGCAGAGCTGACGGCAGAATTAAAGCGCCTCTGCAGCGCTATTTCCCAACGCATGCAGCAGACGCCTTCCATTGATCCATTCTTTTCAATTGTATTATGTGATCAGGCATCGCCCTCCTACCAGAAATCCTGGCAGCTGGCCCGCAGAAACCTTTTGTTCACTTCTCCGGAAACAGAGGATTTTATGATCATCGGTCATCAGGAGGATATGACCTCCTCCCTGGATTCCAACCTGTCCATCCAGCTTTCTCGTGCGCTGATCGACCGCGATCAGGCTGTTGCCCACAAAATCGCCGACAGCTTTTTTTCCCGCTATCTGGAAACAGCAAACACCCAGGAAGCCAGGAAGCTTACAACGATCCTCCTGTGCGAGGTCTATGTGGCGCTGCTTGATTTCGGGGATGACATTCCGGACACCCAGCTGAGCCCCTACCTCAAAAAGCTGGAAAATGCTGCGGATCCTTCCGAATGCAGCCGAATCTTCTTTTCCTGCATCCAGGGACTTTTAAATGCCAAAACAAAAACCTCCATGGAAGCTCATACTTATATCTGCCAGGCGATTTCCTATATCCAGCAGCACTACAGGGAGGAGCTTTCCGTCCCTCAGATCGCGGACGCCGTTGGTTTAAACCCGGTCTATCTTTCCAGGCTCTTCAAGCTCGACACCGGAAAAACGCTCTCCGAGTACTTAAACTGCTACCGCACGGAATGTTCCCTCGCGCTGCTGACCGACACTGCCGACACGATCCAGTCGATCAGCCAGAAGGTCGGCTACTCCGACGTCCGAAGCTATATCCGTTTCTTTAAGAAATATTATGACGCGACACCCAGTGAGTACAGAAGGGGGGCGGTTGGAAAATGATTTCGGGCAAGTCATTGCCGCAAATAATATTTGATTTTTGCCACGAAAATGCCAAAGCTGCCGCACAGTGAACCTTTGGCGGCAGAGCTGTCCGGAGCCGTTGACCGCGGAGCGCACGCCGTCGATCGCCGGATCGGAAAAACGCTCTCCGCATACTTCTTGACAGAACAAGCCGCCTTTTTTATACTTATAGCACTTGTAAAAACGTTACTGTTCACCCACGCCATTCGCAATACAATAGAATGCACGCTCCGCGAACATTCTATTGTCATGAACCACGCCTTGCGGCAGAACGGAGGATACTGTGACAGACAAAAAGCTGATTTCATCTTTACAGGGGCTGCGGGCAGTTGCATTTCTGAGCGTGGTCCTGTCCCATTGCGGCGCACCGTGGCTGGGGCCGTGGGCAATTTCCGTATTTGTGGCGCTATCCGGTTTTCTGATGACCTGCAACTATTACGACCGCCCGCGCACAGCACCGGGACTGCGGTCTGCCATGGTCTTTTCCCTGCAAAAAATACGCAAGCTGTATCCGCTGCACCTTATTATGATGGCTGCTGCCCTGCTCCTTGTGCTGAAGGGGCTCCTGGTACAGCCCTCTGCCCGTGGGGTGCTGTCCTGTGCAGCGCAGCTTGTGGTAAGCATTTTTCTCCTGCAAACCTGGATTCCCTCCAGCCGTTTTCTGGTTTTGCCTGAACGGAGTAGCGTGGTATCTTTCGGTGCAGGCTTTTCTGTATGCAATCTTTCCCTGGCTTCTCGCCGTGCTGAAAAAAACCGATACTCGCAGACTGCGCTGCATTGCTGCCGCGATTTTCTGCGCACAGTGCTTTTTCTCCCTTGCAATCTGGAAGGCCGGACTCAGTGGAAAGGCCGTATTTTACCTGACCTATCTGTGTCCTCTTTTCCGGGCAGGAGATTTTGCCATCAGCTGCTGTATGGGCTGCCTTTACCACAGCCGCAAGGAGGAGCGCATACCCTACGGTGCCTTTTCCCTTCTGGAGCTGGCAGCTGTGCTGTTTTCGGGCGGTTGCTTTTTCATCGCTGCCAGACAGGTTGGAGCTTTAGGCGCGGTAGCCTTCCGGTACAACGTGCTGTTCACCCCCTCTGCGGTGCTGCTGGTCTGGCTGCTCGCCGTGGGCAAGGGAGTGATTTCCCGGCTGCTTTCCGCAAAGCCGTTTTTGTGGCTGGCCGGGCTGTCGCCTTACGGCTTTCTGATCCATCAGGTACTGATCCGGTATATGGAGTTGGCTGCAAACAAGCTTGGTCTTACGGCACATCCTGTGGTCTGGACCCTGACCGTATTTTTACTCACGCTCTGCCTGAGCAGCTTTTACAAGGCGTTGGAGCACCGGGTGCGGAAGCGTCATACAAAAGCTGCCGCACAGTAAGCCTTTAGCTTTCTTCCGTAAACGTCAACGGTTTATACCCACCACCATTTTCTGAGTGCATTCACTTCATTTTTTCCGCTCATTTCTGCGCACGCTTTTTGCACATGTCGAGTTTGTGTCAAGTGTGCGCAGACACAAATCTCTCGATTGAAAAATTTATTTTTCAATTTTCCACCTGCGGGAGGCTTTGCGCTGCACACAGCGCACCATACCCCACCCGCTCATTCGGATAGTCCGTCTCGCCCCGCAGCTTCTTCGCGCCTTTTCGCAGATATGCCTTTAGTTTCTCCCCGTACAGATACGGATCATTTCCCTTTTCAATTCCCCATTCCATCAAAAGTGCCGCTGCGCCGGAAACGAGCGGTGTCGCAAAGGAGGTCCCGCTTACGCGCTGCGTGCTCCCCTCCGATGCCGGAACCAAAAGATCGACCCCCGGCGCTGCCAGATCCGGCTTGGAGTCTGCAAACATCAGGCGGTTTTCCCTGTTTATTTTCTCGCCTCTTCCCGAAAAATCCGCATACGCTTCATAATATGAGTGGATTGCTCCGACCGAAATCACCTTTTGCGCCGTCGAAGGAATCGTCATCGTCAAAAGCGGATCGGGCCGCACAAATCGCGTATCTGCAGAACGGCTCTGCTGGGTCGGTAAATACAGCTGATAGCTGCCGAGCACGATTTTTTCCGGAATCAGATGAAAGGTCCAGATTCCGGACTCAATATAACGATCCCGTGGGAGCAGGTCAAAAAAAAATCTCCTGCCAGACAGAGTACGGCGACGGCTGCCCGGCATAAACCAATACCTCCGTCCCGTTTGTCAGCACATCCTGCCGTCCGTTTTTATCTGGCTGTACGATAATTTCCTGTCCGGATGGTGTCTGCAAAATCACTGTGAACACATCGGCATAGTTTTTCCACAGCTGTATATTCAGCGTCCGCTCATATTCCCCGATGATCAGCTCAAGCGTTTTCCTTTCCCTCTGCAGATTGCCGGACAATCCGTCAGCACGGGAACTAACGTCCGCTACATTTTTTTCCAGTTGTCCGGACGCATGACCGCCTGCCGCGCCCTCGTTTCCGCAGCCTACGCAGATTGCCGTCCGTCCGCTTTCCGCTGCATTGTCCAGAAAACGACACAGCAGGGAGGAACCGTCATGCGGTCCGTAGCAGTTTCCGTAGCTGATGTTGATGACGAGCGGCTGCCCGATTTTGGCAGCTTTGGAAAGCGACCAGGACACTGCGCTCATCAGCTGTGTCGTATGTGGATAGCCATTCTGTTTTTGGGAAAGCTTCACGACCAACAGCCCCGCGCCCGGCGCAGCGCCCCTCAGCCGGAGATTTGGATTGCTCCCGGCAGCAATCGCCGCCACCACCGTTCCATGTCCGGAGCGGTCGATGCTCGGCACAAGCTCCAGCGCCCCGTCCCGGCTTTCTGCCTGCAGCGCCTCGTCAATCTGTTCCTGTGAAAACTCCCGTTCCAGTTCCTGATCCCACAAAGCCAGAATCCGGCTGCTGCCATCTTTCTTTCGAAAATCCGGCATCCGATAATCGATCCCGGAATCCAAAACAGCGATCAACACGCCTTTTCCATCCAGGAGTGCGCCCTCATCTCCCTGCGAAAGAAGCGGCAAAATACAGCTGACACGCTTCGCCTCATACAAACCGGTCTGCAGATTTTTCGGCATCTCCACATATTCGATCTCCCGGGCAGCCACGAGCGCTCCGATCTGATCCTCCGGAAGCTTTACAATTGCATAGCCCGCCAGAAGCTTTTGTATCTCCATTCCGGGTATCTGCAGTCCGTCGATGTCCCCACTGTATTTGACGATGACCTCCCGCAGGTTTTTGTCCCTGGTCACTCCCACATCCAGAACCTCCGAGCGTTCCCTCTGTCCTTTACTTGCCGACAGGCTCAACAGCAGCAGATCCTCCAGCTTTTCTGATTCCATGGCAGATCATTCCTTTTCTGCAGAGGCTTCTTTCTTATATTTATGCCGGGAGCATCCGATGGTGCCTGCTTTTTGCGGCATTTTTGTCGACGGTCATCCTGGTTTATGTTTTATTCTCATCTCAGCTGCTAATTTTTTCAACTACAGCCTTGCTTCTCTTTTTATAAAAAGCGATACCATAAAGCGTTATATTGTGGCGACCATCGTTTATCAGATATTCAGAATATCTCCGGTCTTTGATTTGTTCTATTGCCTTTTCACAGGCTTTCTCCAATCCATTCGCTTCTTTGGAATATTTGAGTTCAAGGATAATACCTGCATCCGGGTCTTCCGGTTCAATAATAATATCAGCAAACCCCTCTCCTGCTTCCACATTTGACCTGACCACCCAGTCTGTATTTCCTGTTAACAGACCAACCAAAAATGTATGATAGGAGCTCTCCTTTTCTTTCTCTGGCGCTTTCGTGTCGAAAACACTAATCGAATTGCTGAGAGTCCGGTTCAAATATTGTTCTATTGCCTCTGTATTTCCTTCTTCGATTGAATTCCAAAAAGCAGTGAGCTGTTCCGTATTATCCCGCAGTTTTTTATCAAACCAGTCCTGTATCTGAAGTTTGTATACCTCTCGCACTTCTTTATTGGGAATGACCAGTTTATATTCTCCCTGCTCTGTCATTCCAATCTGAGTCAGGTAACCGGTTGTAAACAACACACTCCAGATATTATCAATGCTATTATCGATCTCATCATAAGTCAATTCAAGGCGAACAGACTTTTCTATTGGCTCTCCTGCAATCAGGCGTTCAATCTCATCTCGCGTTGTTTTATTTGCTTTAGAAATGAAGCGTTTCACAAGTGTATTGCCGCTGCTATTGATCCAATAACATTTTGGTTCTGCTTTTGCGTCTTTGCAAAGTAACTCCACATGATTGATTACATCCCAGGGACAATAGATATCTGCATCACCAAAATGATATCCGTCATACCACTCTTTCATCTCTGGCAAATGTGATTCCATGTGATACGCATTCAGCAGCTCTTTAAC
>ADJS01003849.1_pt1 | contig 19776 bp, 14 predicted proteins | sample 268128 | NCBI WGS metagenome assembly ADJS01 (sample SAMN00007486, study PRJNA43253) | human gut metagenome | isolation source: feces sample TS28 | reverse complement strand
GGACACGGTGGCAAGGTGCTCCACGCCGATACCATGAAACTCGACGAAGATTTGGCCGTGGCCATTAACCACAAAGCCGCCGAAAATCTCGATAAGGATGGCCTGAACGCCCAACGCAAGCGTGCACTCGTCGACTCCGATCTGCAAGCCGAGGAAACCATGCCGGACGCGCTCGGTCCGGTGCTTGGCAAATATATGAGCGAAGGGCTCAAATCCGAGAAACTCAACGCCGTCGCCGATATCTTCTCCTTTAACGTGGCCTCCACCTACGCCTCAAAACGTGCGGCCATGCATCCGCGCCCCTATCTGAACCGTGCGGAAAGCAGCTACGGCGGCACTAACGATCTCGCCGGACTGCCCGCCACGCTTGACATCAAGCAATCGCCCTCATGGCTCGAACACGTGCCCGGCTACTCGAACTTGCAGAAAAACAGTTCCTACCCCTCCGGCCACACTACCGGCGCCTATTCGTGGGGTATCGCGCTGGCCGGCATGATTCCCGAACTTGCGCCGCAAATCATGGCCCGCACTTCGGAGGCTGGCAACAACCGCATCGTGCTCGGCGTGCATTATCCGCTTGACATCATGGGCGGGCGCATTGGCGCATCCGCCCAGAACGGGCAGTACTGGCATAACGAATTCGCTTCGTCCATCGTGCCCGCGTCCCGGCAGCTGCGGGACTATCTGGTGTCCCGCTGCGCCGCGGACGGCCACGGCACTACCCTCGCCGCCTGCATCGCCAACACCAAGGCCTCCGGTTCGGGCGGCTACACCAACGATTTTCTGGACCCGGTGGCCACCGAGCCGGTCGCGGACCAGGCCTCGGCCGTGCGCGTCTACACCGCACGCCTGACCTACACCTTCCCGCAAGACACCGCCCAGTCCGGCGCTGATTTCGTGGCCACCGCGCGGGGCGGCGGACGTGCTGCGACTGGCCTATCCCGAACTGCACGCCGATCAGCGCAACGCGATTTTGAAAGCCACTGCCTTGGATTCCGGATACCCCCTATGGCAATCGAGCGACGGCTGGCAGCGTATCAACTGGGCCAAAGCCCTGTGCGCCCGCGTCACCTTGGATAAGCACGGCGATGTGGCCAAGGTCGAGACCGCGACCAAGTGGCGCTTACCGGCCCGAGTGTGGTCAATGCCCAGTACACCGACGCGGGCAATCACCCGGCGTCGGATAGCTCGGCGGGTGAAAACAGTGCCATTGCGGCCGGACCGGATCTCGCCACCCTCCATGCCGCGCAACGACCGGCGTTGATCAGCGTAGCTATCGGTACCGCTGTAATCGCGATTGTCGGCGGAATACGGACGGTTCGACGCAAATCCAAGAACCAGCTTCAGCAGTAATTCAGCCAAAGTTCAGTCGCGCTGCTCACCGCTGCGGTGACACTGAGCAGCATCGCCCTGATCGGCGTGCCCGCTGCGACTGCGGACGAGCAGCAGACCACTGCCGAACAGAACACGGCTGCCAAACCATCCGTAATCATCAACGAGGTCTATGCCGGCAATACGAAAGCTGCCGGAGACCCGGATAGCAAGCGTTGCGATTGGGTCGAGCTCAAGAACACCGGCTCCACAGACGTTGACGTGAAGGTCTGGGCATCTACGGCAGTGACAAGAAAGCCAAGAAGCACTACACCATCGGCACCAGCGAAGTAACGAATACGGACACCGTCATCAAAGCCGGCGGATATCTGGTGGCATACATCGACCCCGACAAGGCAAAGCCTGCCAAAACCTGCGATGCCGCTGCCGATATGAAAGTCTCCTCGATCAAGAGCGAGAGCGACAATCTGATAGTCACGATTCTGGCCACTTCGAATTGTGATGATAAGAACGCATCCACGAAATTCAATGATTCGGCCGCCCGACTCACGTTGCAGGACAGCGACGATAATGTCGTGGCCGATGCCGTGTTCGATTTTTCGGGTCTATTCCACGTATACCGCGCAGCTGTCCAGCAAGCGCAAGGGCATGGAAGCTGAAGGCAAGACCTGGAACTATCACGATATTCTTGCGCAATTCATCACGATGCACAACAAGAAGTCAAACGTACTGCTTATCTGGTCGGGTGACTGGCCCACCTACAGCAGCAATTCCGACAAATACTATGTGATTCTTGCCGGTGAGGGCTTCGACTCGACAGATGAGGCTTGGAATTGGTGCAAAGCCAACAATTACGGTCCGAACGACTGCATGTCTATAGATTTGCAGTAACAAGTGGAATGTGAATGTCGCTACGTTGCTGGGTCTCCTGAGTTACAAGACGTACAATCGGGAGCATGGCCAAGGACGACGACAGAACCAACAAGCCTGAAGAGGCCGGCAAGTGGGGTACAGCCGGAAAAACCTCAGGAAAGAACAACAAGAACGGCAAGGGAAAGGAATACAAAACCGATCGACGGATCGACAAGGTATTACAGCTCGCGGCGGATCGCATAGACACCATCGACTCCAGTGCCAGCGTGCCTGAACGACTGGCACGTGCGGCGAAATCCAGTGAACTGCTCAGCGCCGTATGGTCGTTGCCGCCCGCTCAACGTCTTATGTTCCACCACGGCATGCAGGTCACTGATGTCGAAGGCGATTCCACTCCCGGATTCGACGGCAATAAAGAGGACGCCGAGGAGTTCATTTCGATCAGCTCCTCCGAAATCGCCCGATACCAGCGGCTCATGTACGCGAATGGCGTCAAAGGCTCGACACGGCGGCTGCTCATCGTGCTGCAAGGCATGGATGCCTCCGGCAAGGGCGGCATCGTGCGTCACGTGTTCAGCCAAGGTGACCCGATGGGCATCCATTACCATGGCTTCGGCAAGCCTGCGGCCGAGGAGCTCGACCACGACTTCCTCTGGCGCGTGAAGCGTGAAGTGCCCAAGGCGGGGTGGATTGCCGTATTCGACCGTTCCCATTATGAAGATGTGGTCATGCCGCACGTCTATGGCACCTATCCCGAAGACGTATGGCGTGCCCGCTACGACCAGATCAACGATTTCGAACGTGAACTGGCCGCCAGCGGATGCGCCATCCTCAAGATCTTCCTCGTGGTAAGCCAGGAAGAACAGAAAAAACACTTCCTCGGGAGACTGGACGATCCCACCAAGTTCTGGAAATTCGACATCTCCGATCTCGAGGCCCGCGACCGCTGGGATGAGTATATGGCCGCATGGCAGGAGGTGTTCGAGAAAACCAGCACGGCCGCCGCACCTTGGTACCTCGTACCGGCCGATAACCGCTGGTATTCGCGAGCAGTGGTCTCCGAACTGCTGCGCACCACCTTGAAGAACATGAACATGACCTGGCCGCCCCTCGAACCCGAGGTGGACCCCGACGAGGTGCGCCGCCGGTTGGCGTGAGCGATCCTCCCACTGGCGGAGCCAAGCGCATGGCACGGCTCTTCGCACGGCTCCGCCCGCTGGCGGGAGGCGTCGCATAGCGACGGAGGGTGGCTCGTGCCGTCGGAATAGGCCACTGGGTAGACTGAGCATTATGACTGACGAGAAGGAATACGGATCCCTGGGGCGGCTGGCCCCCGAATGGGACGGTGACGAGCGTGAACGGAATCTTACGGCCGATGACATCTACGAACGATTCTTCGGCTGGGTGGAAGACGTCAAGGGCATCGAGCCGTGGCCGCATCAGGAAGAGGCCATTATGGACCTCTTGGCCGGCGACCATGTGATTTTGAATACCCCGACCGGTTCGGGCAAATCGCTGGTGGCGCTCGGCATGCACTTCGCCGCCCTGTGCACTGGCCGCCGCTCCTATTACACCGCTCCGATCAAGGCGCTGGTGTCGGAGAAATTCTTCGACTTGGTCGAAGTGTTCGGCCGCGACAACGTCGGCATGATCACCGGCGACAGCCACATCAACGCGGACGCGCCGATCATCTGCTGCACCGCCGAAATCCTCGCCAATCAGGCTTTGCGCGAAGGCACCCATGCCGACGTGGGCCTCGTGGCGATGGACGAATTCCATTATTACGGTGATCCGGAGCGCGGTTGGGCGTGGCAGGTGCCACTGCTCACGCTGCCGCAGACCCAGTTCCTGCTGATGAGCGCCACGCTCGGCAATGTGGACGCCATTGCCGACAAGCTCTCCGATCTGAACGACACCCCGGACGTGGATGTAATCGCCGACGCGCCGCGACCGGTGCCGTTAAGCTACGAATACACGCTCGATCCGATGGAAAAAACCGTGGAACTCGCCTTCCGCAACGGCGAAACCCCGATTTACGTGGTCCACTTTTCGCAGGACGCCGCATTGGAGACCGCGCAAGCGCTCGCCTCCACCGGTGTATCCAGCAAGGAACAGCGCCAAGCCATCGCAGAAGCCATCAAAGGCGTCAAGTTCACCACAGCCTTCGGCAAGATTCTGCAGCGACTGCTGCGCACCGGTGTCGGCATCCATCATGCCGGCATGCTGCCTCGCTACCGCCGCCTGGTCGAACAGCTCGCCCAGCAGGGTCTGCTGCCGGTGATTTGCGGCACCGATACATTGGGCGTCGGCATCAATGTGCCGATTCACTCCGTGGTGCTCACGGCCCTGACCAAGTTCGACGGCACCAAGATGCGCCGCCTGCGCGCCCGCGAATTTCACCAGATTGCCGGACGAGCTGGCCGTATGGGATTCGATACCGAGGGACTGGTGATCGCCGAGGCTCCCGAATACGAAATCGAAAACCAGAAAGCCATCGCCAAGGCCGGGGGAGACCCGAAGAAGCTCAAGAAGGTCAAGCGCAAGAAGGCGCCGGAAGGTTTTGTGACCTGGAACCAGAGCACGTTTGACAAGCTCATCGACGCCGAACCGGAAACCCTGGTCCCGCACCTGAAAATCACGCATTCGATGGTGCTCAATGAAGTGGCGCAGGGCGGTGACGCCCGTGCCCGTATCGACGATCTCATCGACGATTCCGCGCAGACCCCCGACCAAGAAGGAGCATCTGCACCAGCGGGCCGACGAGATTTTCCAAACCCTGTTCGATACCGAAGTCATCGAAACCGAGGACCGCAAGGACGGCGGCAAGGACTACTACATGACCCTTGATATGCCGGACGACTTCGCCCTCGACCAGCCGCTCTCCCCGTTCCTGCTGGCCGCGCTCGAACTGCTGGACCCCGAGTCCGACACCTATGCGCTGGACGTGATTTCCATGGCCGAGGCCACGCTCGAAGACCCCAAGCAGGTGCTGCGTGCCCAGGAGCGTCAGGCCCGAGACAAGGCGATGGCCGATATGAAGGCCGACGGACTCGACTATGACGAGCGTATGGATAAGCTGCAGGAGATTACGTATCCGAAGCCGCTGGAAGACATGCTCGAATCCGCGTTCGACCAGTACCGCCACGATGTGCCGTGGGCCAACGACTACTGGCTATCGCCGAAATCCGTGGTGCGCGACATGGTGGAAACCGCCTCCGACTTCACCGGATACATCACCCGATACAACATCGCCCGCTCCGAAGGTACCCTGTTGCGCTACCTCTCGGACGCCTACCGCACGCTGGCGCGTACCGTGCCGCCCGAAAAGCGTGACGAGCAACTCGAAGACATCATCTCCTGGCTGCGCGTGCTCGTGCGCTCCATCGACTCCTCGCTGGTGGACGAATGGGAGAACGCCGGTGACTCGGCTGACCAATCCGAGGCTGCGGCATCCCTGGCCGCGCCCGGCGCAAAAAGCGCGGTGGTCGAGGACCGTCGGGCTTATCGTGCTGGTGCGCAATGCCATGTTCCGCCGTGTGCAGCTTATGGACCTCGACCAGCCGGACAAGCTCGGCGCGCTCGACAAAGACTGGGGCTACGGTGTGCACGAATGGGAAGATGTGCTCGACGACTACTACGACGAGCACGAGTACGTGGGCATCGGCGCCGAAGCGCGCTCGCCCGAACTGTTCATGTTGGATGACAAGCACGAGAACGACGAGCATACGTGGAAGGTGCGTCAGATTATCGATGATTCCGATGGCGATCACGATTGGGCCATCGAAGGCATCGTGGACCTCGACGCCACCCAAGACACCGGCGAAGTAGTCTTCCACGACTACAAGGTGAGTAACTGATTCCTTTCTTGGCTCCCCTCTCTGAGGGAAGCCAGGGTGCAGCTCGAACGTCTGTTCGAACACTGGGGTACTATAGGACGTTATGAGTGAGAACGATTTGTTTGGGGCGGCTGATGCGCCGGAGTCGATGACGCGGCCGTTGGCGGTGCGCATGCGTCCACGCACTTTGGACGAGGTGATTGGCCAAACGCAGGTGTTGGGCCAGGGCTCGCCGCTGCGCCGCCTCGCCAATCCGGCCAGCAAAGGCAGTCTCACCGCGCCGAGCTCCGTAATCCTGTTCGGCCCTCCAGGCGTCGGCAAAACCACGCTCGCCACCATCGTGGCCGGCCAATCCGGCCGCGTGTTTGAGGAACTCTCCGCCGTGACATCCGGCGTCAAAGACGTGCGCGACGTACTCACCCGCGCTCACGAACGGCTCGTGTCACGCGGCCGGGAAACCGTACTGTTCATCGACGAGGTGCATCGCTTCTCCAAATCCCAGCAGGATGCGCTGCTTCCCGCCGTCGAAAACCGCGACGTGACCTTTATCGGCGCCACCACCGAGAACCCGAGCTTTTCCATCATCAAACCGTTGCTCTCCCGTTCGGTGGTCGTCAAGCTTGAGTCATTGGAGCCTGATCAGCTCACCGAACTGGTGCAGCGCGCGCTGACTGATGACCGCGGTCTCAGGGACGAGGTCAAAGCCACGGACGAAGCCATCGCCGATATCGTGCGCATGGCCGGTGGTGACGCACGCAAGAGTCTCACGATTCTGGAGGCCGCGGCTGGCGCGGTCACTGGCGACGAAGCCCGCAAAAAGGGCGCACGCCGACCCATCATCACCTCCGAAATCGTGGCTACGGTAATGGACACCGCCACCGTGCGCTACGACAAAGACGGCGATGACCATTACGACGTGATTTCCGCATTCATCAAATCCATGCGGGGCTCCGATCCGGATGCCGCCATCCATTATCTGGCACGCATGCTGAAAGCGGGTGAAGATCCGCGCTTCATCGCCCGTCGCATCATGATTGCCGCCAGCGAGGAAGTCGGCATGGCCGCCCCGCAGATTTTGCAGGTCACCGTGGCTGCGGCGCAGGCCGTGGCGCTGGTCGGCATGCCCGAGGCACGTATTATTTTGGCCGAAGCTACGATTGCCGTGGCCACCGCGCCCAAATCAAACGCCAGCTATAACGCCATTAACCAGGCGCTCGCGGACGTGGATGCCGGCAAGATCGGCGCTGTTCCGCTGTATTTGAGGAACGCCCCCACCAAGCTTATGAAAGAGTGGGGCAACCACGAGGGCTACAAGTATGCGCACGATTGGCCCGGTGCCGTGGCGCCACAGGAATATATGCCCGAAGAGCTGCGTGGCACCGAGTACTACCATCCCAACGATCGCGGCTACGAACACGAAGTCAGCCAGCGTCTTGCCAAGATTCGCCCGATACTGCATGGTGGGGAACCCGAACAGAAATGAACATAGGGGAGTAAAGTGTAACGCAACAATAACAGTGGGAAAGGGAAGACAAACACCATGGCGACCATCTTCATCGTGGACGACGATCAGGCCATCGGCGAAATGCTTAGTCTTGTTTTGGAAAACGAGGGATTCCAGACCGTGACCTGCCTGGACGGGCTGAGGGCTGTGGAAATGTTCCCCATCGTCAAGCCCGATTTGATTCTGCTTGACGTTATGCTCCCCGGGCTGGACGGCACGGGGGTGGCCCGCCGCATCAGAGCTACCTCTAATGTGCCGATTATCATGCTCACCGCCAAATCAGACACACTTGACGTCGTGGCCGGCTTGGAAGCCGGGGCCGACGACTACGTGCCCAAGCCCTTCAAAGTGGCCGAATTGCTGGCGCGTATCCATGCACGCTTCCGCATCGCCAAGCCGGCCGCCGAAGACGGTGCCACCGGTGGCGCAAGCGGTGGCAATGCAAACGTCAACCATCTGGAACGCGGATCCATCGTCATCGACCGTTTGGAACACACCGCCACCAAGGATGGCAAGGACCTGAATCTTACTCCGATGGAATTCGAGCTGCTGTTCATGCTTGCGGCCGCCGCCGGCGAGGCCATCAGTCGTTCCAGCCTGCTCAAGAATGTCTGGGGATACGAGAATTCCGGCGATACGCGCCTGGTCAATGTGCATGTTCAACGCCTTAGGGCCAAAGTGGAGGACGACCCCGAGAACCCGCAAATCGTGCAGACCGTACGTGGCATCGGCTACAAGTTCGTCACTCCTGAACAATGAACCTGCGCCCTCGATTCAGCCTCAAACGCTTGCTGCGCCACGGACGCGCTGAAGTTCGTCGCTCGCTGCAGGCCCGCACCGTGGCCCTCACCGTGATTCTTACACTGGCCGTGGCCATCGTCTTCTCTGGCGTATCGATGGTATCAGTGCGCGCCTCGCTGCTTACCCAAATCACTTCGCAGTCGCGTGCCGACTATTCAAACATGGTGCAGCAGGCCCAAACCAGTCTGGACGCGGCCGATGTCTCCGCCACAGTGCAGATCCAGCAGCTGGTCAATGACTTGGCGTCCTCGTTGCAATCCGAGGGGCCCTCCAACCTGATAGGTGTGTATTTGTGGAGTCGTGATACCAACTCGCGTGCCATCATCCCCGTATCCACCGAACCCAGCTATCAAAGTCTGATTTCTGATGACATCCGTTCGTCCGTGGCCTCCGACTTGGATGACAGCGTGTTCTATCAGCCGGTCGAAATTCCCGGTGATTCCGGCATGTCGGGCAGCGGGACGCCCGCAGCGGTGCTCGGCACCGTATTGGACTTTGGCGTGGCCGGCAACCTCGAATTCTTCGCCATTTATTCGTACACGTTCCAGCAGCAGTCCTTGACGCAGATTCAGCTCAGTCTGGTGGTCATCTGTGCGTTGCTGTCCATCGTGGTGGGCGTAGTAATCTGGCTGGTGATTCGTGGCATCGTGCGCCCGATTGAACGAGTGGCAGCGGCCTCGGAAACACTGGCCTCCGGCAATCTCGATATGCGCGTTACCGTGAATCGTAAGGATGAGCTTGGTGTGCTGCAGCAATCCTTCAATACGATGGCTGATGCGCTCAACCAGAAGATTGATGAGCTGGAGGAAGCAAGCGTTTTCCAGAAACGATTTGTGTCCGACGTCAGTCATGAATTGCGCACCCCGGTGACCACCATGCGTATGGCTTCCGACCTGCTCGAAATGAAAAAAGACGGCTTCGACCCCTCCACCAAGCGTACGGTCGAACTGTTGGCCGGCCAGATCAGTCGATTCCAAGACATGCTCGCCGATCTGTTGGAAATCTCCCGCTACGATGCCGGTTATGCGGCACTTGACCTTGTGGAAACCGATTTATGCGAACCAATTGAAACGGCAGTGGACCAAGTTGCCGGCATCGCCCAAGCCAAACGGGTGCCGATTCACACGTATCTGCCCAATGTGCAGGTTTTGACTCGTATCGATTCGCGTCGAGTGATTCGCATCGTCAGAAATCTGTTGGCCAATGCCGTCGATTTCGCTGAGGACCGGCCGATCGAAGTGCGTGTCGCGGCCAACCGCAAAGCCGTGGCCATCAGCGTTCGCGACTATGGCGTTGGTATCGACGAAGACAAAGTCGCTCATGTATTCGATCGATTCTGGAGAAGCGACCCTTCACGTTCGCGCGTTACCGGCGGCACCGGATTGGGCTTGGCCATCGCCATGACTGATGCCTTGCTGCACCACGGTACTATCCGTGTACGTTCGGCAGTGGGGGAGGGCACCTGGTTCTTGGTATTGCTGCCGCGTGACCCCGACCAAGGTGAGGTGGCGGACGCTGAACTGCCGGTGAATTTTGCTTCTGAAACGCCCGATGACCTGCGTATTACCGGTGGGTTTGGTGTGGCCACCAGCCAAGTCACACATGATTATCATGAGGTTCGCCGCGACACGATGATGGGGAGGCCGCTATGAGACGAGTGACCAGAACGATTGCCGCCGCAGGCGCGGCCATAGTCTGTTGCGTCACGATGACGGCATGCTCAAGTCCGTTCGGTTTGCCGATTAGCGGCTCGGTGCAGACTCTGGCACCGGTGGAACAGCAGACTCAGCGTGTTTACACCAATCCTCAGGGACCTGCGGACGATGCGCAGCCGGAAACCATCGTCAAAGGGTTCTATGATGCCATGCCTGCCGGCGTACAGTCCGATGGCTACCGTGTGGCCCGTGAGTTTCTGACCGGTTCGGCGTCGGCCGGATGGAATGGCGATTCCTCGGCACTGGTCTACAGCGGTACGCCGGATTTCCGCCGCCGTGCCAATACGATGAGTACCCCGCAAGGGGCGGAGAGCTCGCTGATTGTAGAAGTACAGCTCCAAGTGGTCGGCTCTCTGGACTCGCATGGCGTGTATACGCCGACAGATAGCAGCACGATCAGCAAAGTTCCTTATATCTTGATTAAAAGAAGCGGCCAGTGGCGCATCTCCTCGTTGGAGAACGGCGTGGTGATATCCACCGCCGATTTTGAACAAGTCTTCCGCCAAGTATCCGTGTATCAGGTGAGCACATCCGGCAAACAGCTCATACCGGATGTTCGATGGCTGAGCTGGCGCAACTGGCGCACCCAGGCAGTCGGTGAAGTACTCTCGGATGCACCCTCCTGGTTGGAAGGAGTGCTGCGAGGCACCGGCTTGCCTACCATCAAACTCGCGGTCGACAGCGTGCCGGTGAAGAACAATGTGGTGGAGATACACCTTAACAGCGGTATCAATGCGTTGAATGAGGAAGAACGAGGCCTGCTGGTACATCGCATCCGTCTGACTATGGGCGACGGCAATGCCGAATACGCGCTGAAGATTACCGGCGACGGAGTGGACTATTCTGATGCCGACGCAAATGTGAAACTTACTACCGAGCAGCCGACAGCGGGCGTATACACGTTGACCGGTGGGCATATCGTTTCCCTGGCCAGCTCCAGTCCGTTGCGTGTAGGGGAGGCCCCCGGATATGACGATGCTCGGGGCTTCGTTTTTTCCTCATCCGGCGGTGCGGTGTTGCGTGCGGACGGTGTCGTCGAATGCCTGAAATCTGATGGTGCGTCCTGTGGGGTGATGTTCTCCGGCGAGTCGATGCGATCGATTACCGAAGGTCTGGATGGCGAAGTATGGGCTGTATCCGAGAACGGGCGCGAATTGCATGTGTCAGATGGGGGTAAGAAACCGATCTGAAGCTTGATTGGCTTGGCGCTGCCGACAGCATTGTGGCATTGGCGGTTTCTCCGGAAGGGTGCCGATTGGCGTTGGCAGTCGAGGGCGAGGACACGAACGGCGTGATGATGACCGGTGTGGCGCGCAACGGTGATAAAACACTGAGCGGTCTGAGCAAAGCGGCCACCCAAGTGAGTGTGCTCAGACACGTCACCATGCTCACGTTCTACAACGATCTGAATCTGGTGTACGCCACCACACCTCCTGAGGGAAACAGCGAACAACAAGAGGCATGGCGTCAAATGGCACCAGGCCCGGCCAATGCGCAGCGTCTGCCTAATGGAACCATAACGTCGATGGCATCGGGGCAGATTAGCCTGTCCCGTCGCCTGGCCATTGTGGACGATTTGGGTATTGTTCGCTCCGTTTCTGGCTCACTCGACGGTTCCTGGACCATCGCCGATAGCCAGGTCACTGCCCTCGGTGCGCAGTAGATGGTATAAGAAAAACGGTGTTCATAATAACCTTTCTTGTTGTATGAGGCAACGGCTTTGTCGCTCGGCTGGCGAGCGGCATTGCCGCTGCGCAACCAATCACTATTATTGGTCTGTTATCAAGGCAAAACAGTGTTGCGACGCCATTTTTGAACCACTGTTATTAATTTGTTATAAACCTGTTATCAAACTGTTATCGCATGCGATTGAACATTTGGCCTGTGAGCGTCATACTAGAGGCTGTCGATGACGAACAGTCACCAAACAGGATGAAAGATCATCAAAAAAATAAACACTGCTCGAGGAGGAGTATTTATGAAGAATTGGAAGAAGGCTATTGCCCTCGTTGCTTCTGCTGCTGCGCTTGTCAGCGTTGCCGCATGCGGTCCCAGCAACGCAGGTGGCAGCTCGGACTCCGGCAAGAAGACGGTTGGCTTCGTGGCTGTCGGTCCTGAGGGCGGCTTCCGTACCGCCAACGAGAAGGACATTCAGAAGGCATTCGAGGATGCCGGCTTTGACCTGACCTACTCTCCGACCCAGAACAACGATCAGCAGAAGCAGATTCAGGCGTTCAACAAGTTCGTTAACGACGAAGTCGACGCCATCATCCTGTCCTCCACCGAGGATTCCGGTTGGGATGACTCCCTGAAGAAGGCCGCTGAGGCTGAGATTCCGGTCTTCACCGTTGACCGTAACGTGGACGTCAAGGACGCCGAGGCCAAGAAGGCCATCGTTGCTCACATCGGACCGTCCAACGTCTGGTGCGGCGAGCAGGCTGCCGAGTTCGTGAACAAGAACTTCCCGGATGGCGCCAACGGCTTCATCCTCGAAGGCCCTGCCGGCCTGTCCGTGGTGAAGGATCGTGGCACTGGTTGGGGCAACAAGGTTGCCTCCAACGTCAAGGTTCTTGAGTCCCAGTCCGCTAACTGGTCCACTGATGAGGCCAAGACCGTGACCGCTGGTCTGCTCGACAAGTACAAGTCCGACAACCCGCAGTTCATCTTCGCTCAGAACGACGAGATGGGCCTCGGTGCCGCTCAGGCTGTTGACGCCGCCGGCCTCAAGGGCAAGGTCAAGATCATCACCATCGACGGTACCAAGAACGCTCTGCAGGCTCTTGTTGATGGTGACCTCTCCTACGTGATCGAGTACAACCCGATTTTCGGCAAGGAAACCGCTCAGGCCGTCAAGGACTACCTGGATGGCAAGACCGTTGAGAAGGACATCGAGATCGAGTCCAAGACCTTCGACGCCGCCTCCGCCAAGGAAGCTCTGGACAACAACACCCGCGCCTACTGATAAGTCTGCTGCGACTCATTGATAACTGAACCAAATAATTGATGTGATGGTGTGAGAAGGATGTTCCTTCCACACCATCACTCATGTGTGGCTCAAATATCACAAAACGATAACACTTCATTCTCGTTTAAGGCAAAGACATGACAGATAAAAACCCCATCGTCGTAATGAAAGGCATTACGATTGAATTCCCGGGCGTCAAGGCCTTGGATGGTGTTGATTTGACTCTCTACCCGGGCGAAGTTCACGCCCTGATGGGTGAGAACGGTGCAGGCAAGTCCACCATGATTAAGGCTCTGACCGGTGTGTACAAGATCAACGCCGGCTCCATTATGGTGGACGGCAAGCCTCAGCAGTTCAACGGCACCCTCGACGCACAAAACGCCGGTATCGCCACCGTGTATCAGGAAGTGAACCTGTGCACCAACCTTTCCGTCGGTGAGAACGTGATGCTGGGCCACGAAAAGCGCGGCCCCTTCGGCATCGACTGGAAGAAGACCCACGAGGCCGCCAAGAAGTATTTGGCACAGATGGGCCTCGAATCCATTGACCCGCACACTCCGCTGAGCTCCATCTCCATCGCTATGCAGCAGCTGGTCGCCATCGCCCGCGCTATGGTTATCAACGCCAAGGTGCTGATTCTCGATGAGCCGACCTCTTCGCTGGATGCCAACGAGGTCAGGGACCTGTTCGCGATCATGCGCAAGGTGCGTGACTCGGGCGTGGCCATCCTCTTCGTCTCCCACTTCCTCGATCAGATTTATGAGATTACCGATCGTCTGACCATTCTGCGTAACGGCCAGTTCATCAAGGAGGTCATGACCAAGGACACCCCGCGCGACGAACTCATCGGCATGATGATTGGTAAGTCCGCCGCCGAGCTGTCCCAGATTGGTGCCAAGAAGGCTCGCCGTGAAATCACCCCTGGCGAGAAGCCGATCGTCGATGTCAAGGGCCTCGGCAAGAAGGGCACCATCAACCCGGTTGATGTTGACATCTACAAGGGTGAGGTCGTTGGCTTCGCTGGCCTGCTGGGCTCCGGTCGTACCGAGCTTGGTCGACTCCTGTATGGTGCCGACAAGCCGGATTCGGGTACCTACACGCTCAACGGCAAGAAGGTCAACATCTCCGATCCGTACACGGCTTTGAAGAACAAAATCGCGTACTCCACCGAAAACCGTCGTGATGAGGGCATCATCGGCGACCTGACCGTCCGCCAGAACATCCTTATCGCCCTGCAGGCAACGCGCGGTATGTTCAAGCCGATTCCCAAGAAGGAAGCGGACGCCATCGTTGACAAGTACATGAAGGAACTCAACGTTCGTCCCGCCGACCCGGATCGCCCGGTCAAGAATCTCTCCGGCGGCAACCAGCAGAAGGTGCTCATTGGCCGTTGGCTGGCCACGCACCCCGAGCTGCTGATTCTGGACGAGCCGACCCGTGGTATCGATATCGGTGCCAAGGCTGAAATTCAGCAGGTCGTGCTTGACCTGGCTTCTCAGGGCATGGGCGTTGTCTTCATCTCCTCCGAGCTTGAAGAGGTCGTGCGTCTGTCCGACGACATCGAGGTTCTCAAGGACCGCCACAAGATCGCAGAAATCGAAAACGACGACACCGTCTCTCAGGCGACCATCGTCGAAACCATCGCTAACACCAACGTAAACACCGGAAAGGAGGCATGAGATGGCTGAAAAGGCAAAAGCCGAGGGCAACAACTTTGTCAAGAAGCTGCTGAGCAGCAACCTGACCTGGTCGATCGTCGCATTCATTCTTCTGGTCATCATCTGCACCATCTTCCAGCATGACTTCCTGGCTCTGAGCTGGAACAGCAACACCGGTGGTCTGGCCGGCCCGCTGATCACCATGCTCCAGGAATCTGCCCGATACCTGATGATTGCAACCGGTATGACCTTGGTTATCTCCACCGCCGGTATCGACCTTTCGGTCGGTTCCGTTATGGCAGTGGCAGGTGCCGCCGCCATGCAGACCCTGTCCAATGGCATGAACGTGTGGCTCTCCATCCTCATCGCCTTGGCTGTTGGTCTGGCCATTGGCTGCGTCAACGGCGCTCTGGTTTCCTTCCTGGGCCTACAGCCGTTCATCACCACCCTGATTATGATGCTCGCCGGCCGTGGTATGGCCAAGGTCATCACCTCCGGTGAGAACACCGACGCCTCCGCAGTTGCTGGCAACGAACCGCTGAAGTGGTTCGCCAACGGCTTCATTCTGGGCATTCCCGCCAACTTCGTCATCGCCGTTATCATTGTGATTCTCGTTGGCCTGCTGTGCCGCAAGACCGCTATGGGCATGATGATTGAGGCCGTGGGCATCAACCAGGAAGCCTCCCGTATGACCGGTATCAAGCCGAAGAAGATCCTCTTCCTCGTCTACGCGATTTCCGGCTTCCTCGCGGCCATCGCTGGTCTGTTCGCCACCGCATCCGTGATGCGTGTCGACGTGGTTAAGACCGGTCAGGACCTCGAAATGTACGCCATTCTGGCAGTCGTCATCGGCGGTACTTCACTGCTGGGTGGTAAGTTCTCCCTCGCCGGCTCTGCTGTCGGTGCTGTAATTATCGCCATGATCCGCAAGACCATCATCACCCTGGGCGTCAACGCCGAGGCAACTCCGGCCTTCTTCGCCGTCGTTGTGATTGTGATCTGCGTGATGCAGGCTCCGAAGATTCACAACCTGAGCGCGAATATGAAACGCAAGCGCGCGCTCAAGGCTCAAGCTAAGGCGGTGGCAGCATGACAACAGCTACGGCAAACAAAGTGAAGGCTCCCAAGAAGGGCTTCAAGCTCGATCGTCAGATGATCCCGACCCTCGCGGCCGTGGTAATCTTCATCCTGATGATCATCATGGGTCAGGCGTTGTTCGGCACCTACATTCGACTGGGCTTCATCTCCTCCCTGTTCATTGACCACGCCTACCTGATTATTCTGGCTGTGGCCATGACCCTGCCGATTCTGACCGGTGGTATCGATTTGTCTGTCGGTGCTATCGTGGCCATCACCGCAGTCGTCGGCCTGAAGCTGGCGAACGCCGGCGTGCCCGCCTTCCTGGTCATGATCATCATGCTGCTCATCGGCGCTGTGTTCGGCCTGCTGGCCGGCACCTTGATCGAGGAATTCAACATGCAGCCGTTCATCGCGACCCTGTCGACGATGTTCCTGGCCCGTGGTCTTGCCTCCATCATCTCCACCGACTCGCTGACCTTCCCGCAGGGCAATGACTTCTCGTTCATCTCCAACGTGATCAAGATCATCGACAATCCGAAGATCTCCAACGATCTGTCCTTCAACGTCGGCGTGATCATCGCACTGGTGGTTGTGGTCTTCGGCTACGTCTTCCTGCACCATACCCGCACCGGACGCACCATCTACGCCATCGGCGGCTCCCGTTCCTCCGCGGAACTCATGGGTCTGCCGGTCAAGCGCACGCAGTACATCATCTACTTGACCTCTGCGACTCTCGCCGCCCTGGCCTCGATCGTGTACACCGCAAACATCGGCTCTGCCAAGAACACTGTGGGTGTTGGCTGGGAGCTCGACGCCGTTGCCTCCGTGGTCATCGGCGGTACGATCATCACCGGTGGCTTCGGCTACGTGCTCGGCTCCGTGCTCGGCTCTCTGGTCCGCTCCATCCTCGATCCGCTCACCTCTGACTTCGGTGTGCCGGCCGAATGGACCACCATCGTTATCGGTCTCATGATCCTCGTCTTCGTTGTGCTTCAGCGCGCGGTGATGGCGGTCGGCGGAGATAAAAAATAGCGGGCTTGCCCGCTCGGTCTCCGCACCGAATACGACACACACCATAACTGAATAGGCGGGATCAGCCCGGCTGCTGTGATGGCAAGGTCACAGCAGCCGGCACTGCCCGCCAAAGCTTTCTTTCTCCTTTTCTTCCTTTCATTAGCGTGTGGGGCGTGCCCCGGGGTTCTCCCGGGGCACGCCCCACACGTGTTTGGAAAGCTGGGACTCTATTGATGATCGGATTTATGCACGCTTACGTGCCGCGCGAATGCGGAACGCGGTGGCCAGACAGCACCAGCCAATCAGGCAGATAACCGTCATCGTGGCAAACGTCCATGTGCCGCCGACGGCAGTGGCGTGAGCAAACTCAGCGGTGCCTTCTTCTCCTGCGCCGGCCTGAGCCACGGAAAGAATCGTGGAGAACAGTGCGGTACCGGCAGCGCCGCCAAACTGAAGACACGTGTTGAAAATGGCGTTGCCGTCCGGCTTGAACTCGGGAGAGACCTCCGACAGGCCACTGGTCATCACATTCGCATTGCCGATGGAATAGAACAGACCGAAAATGAAATAGAATCCGGCGAGCAGCAAGGGCGTAAGCTGCATCGAGAACACCAGCATAAGCACTGGGCCCAAAATAGCGATGCCGATCGGAATCAGAATCGGCTTGACCGCGCCGAACTTATCGTAGAACCAGCCGCCAAGCGGGGCACAGACAGCGCCGACCAGTGCTCCGGGCAGTACCAGAGAGCCGGCCACAAATGCCGTGGTACCGAGCGAGAGCTGTGCCACATTGGTGATGACATAGCCGTAGCCGATGGCGACCAATGGCAGCAGCAGATATGCGCAGGCGTGTAACAGTACGGCGGGATCCTTGAGAATGCCAAGGCGCAGCAGCGGGGAGAAGGCACGCTTGGAACTCATGGCGAACACGATCAACAAGGCGAGGCCCGCAATCAGACTGACAATGGCGATAATGCCGGAGCGTGTGGCTGACTTGCCGGACACCGCCGCACTGATGGCCACGCCACCTTGGTTGAGCGCCAGCACCAGACCGACCAACGCGACAACAATGGACCCAAGCTGAATCGGGTCAAGATAGGCAGCCTCGGTCGGTGTCTTCTGCTCAATGCACTTCATGCCGATGCATGCTGCGATTAGCACCAGCGGAATGGCGATGACGAAAATCGCGCGCCACGGCAGCACTGTGGTCACCGCGCCGCCGACGGTCGGGCCGATGGCCGGAGCCACGGTAATGACCAGCGATCCTACGCCCATCAATCGGCCGATTTTCGAACGAGGAGACTGCTCCAGGATGATGTTGATCATCAACGGCGTGGCCACGCCTGAGCCAATGCCCTGAATAATGCGGGCGACAATCAGCAGCGGGAAGGCTTGGGCGACGATCATGATCAGCGAGCCAACGATGGCCAGAATCACAGCCGCAAGAAAAATGGTTTTCAGCGCGAATCGGCGCTTCAAAAACGAGCTGATGGGCATGGTAGCGGCCACCGCCAACAGATAAATCGTGGTAATCCATTGCACAGTGGCCGTGTCGACATGGAATTCGCGCATCAGTGCGGGGAAAAGCACGGTCATCACGGTTTCGGTCAGAATGCCAATGAAGGCAAGTGAGCCGACAGCCACAATCGCGCCGATAAGACGTGTGGGAATCTTCTCGTTATCAATATGCTGCTCAGGCATACATGCTCCTAAACGTTCGGTTGCAAGGTATGGAATGTAAGGTTTACCAACCGGCGTAGGTACCTGTGCGTGCGGATAAACCGGCAATCGTACTGCCTTGGCTGCACGCTATGGAATCACAAAACCACCTGTGAGTGTACGGTTCGGGGCGGACGCTACGGTCGATGCGCAATGGGTTGTCCCTTGGTTTGGTGGGGTTTGATGGGGTGGATTCGGCATTGGTCCGGTAGCAGTTCGGCATTGGTTCAGCATGAGGAAACCGCGATAATATCTGCCCTGCCGCCTAGTTTGGTGAACCATGGGTATTGAGAACACGCATAAGCTGATTGTCAACTGCCTGCCTCTCAACGAAGGAGAACGGCGGGCTTTCGCCAAGGCGGCTCGCGATGTGCCGCAGGAATTCGTGGGCGTCGAAGCGCACCGCGGCGACATGGTATGGTCGGCCGCTGTTCCCGAGGAGCTTCGTTCCCAAGCTACCGCAGTCATCGGCAACTTCCCGGTCTCGCAGGCCGCTCAATACACCCGTCTTGAATGGTTGCAGACCTTCAGCGCCGGTGTGGATGCGTACATCTGCCCGGGTGTGCTGCCTCGCGGCACCATGGTCACCAATGCGAGCGGCGCGTATGGCCAAAGCGTGTCGGAACACATGTTCGCCACCATGTGGGCATTGATGAAGAACCTCAACCGGTATGCCTCCAATCAGCGTGATCATCAGTGGCAGGATGAAGGACCGGTATTGAGCCCGGAAGGTGGCATCGCGCTGATTATCGGCGTCGGTGACATCGGGTCGCATTTCGCTCAGCTTGCCCAATCCGTAGGTATGCGTACTTTCGGCGTGCGCCGTCATGCGGACGTGCCGGCCAAGGGCATTGAAAAGATGTATGGCTTCGAGCGGCTGGAGACGCTGTTGCCATTGGCAGACGTGGTGGCGATGGCGGTGCCGCGCTCGCCGCAGACCCATCATCTGCTGAATGCGGATCGTCTGGGTCGTCTGAAATCCACAGCCATCGTGATTAATGCCGGGCGTGGCGACGCCATCGATCCCGAGGCCTTGGCTGACGCCTTGCACAATGGACGGCTCCACGGTGCCGGATTGGACGTCACCGAGCCTGAGCCGTTGCCGGCGGAAAGTCCGTTGTGGGATGAGCCGCATTGCCTGATCACCCCGCATGTGGCCGGCGGCAATCATTTGGAAAAGACTTCCGAACACATCATCCGCATCGCCCTGACCAACGTTTCCCGCTATGCCAAACAGCAGGAACTGTTGAATCTCGTGCGATACTGATTCGCCTGTGTC
>ADJS01006184.1_pt1 | contig 20268 bp, 25 predicted proteins | sample 268128 | NCBI WGS metagenome assembly ADJS01 (sample SAMN00007486, study PRJNA43253) | human gut metagenome | isolation source: feces sample TS28 | reverse complement strand
AACATAGACTACACATGTTGGCCGCTTTTTGCGGTGGATTACATGTCAAAATTAATAAACGTATCGCGTGCCAATTGGCGTATCATTTTTGCAATCAGGATTGCAATGATCCGGAGTACATAGTAGCCCGCAACGCGATCCTAAGTTTTGCAAATCAATTCCACCGCGTGAATGAATGCGGGCTTTTGAAAGAAATCGCAGAATTCCGCCCGCAATTAGATGATGGACAGACTGCAAACGGAGAAAAAGATGGATTTTGAACAAAAAGCAATTGAACGATTAAAAATCGGATCACAAGTAAGCCTCACGCATTATCAAAAGCCGTTGCTGCTCACTTACAGCGGCGGAAAAGACAGCGATGTATGCTTAGAACTAGCCCAAAGGGCAGGAATACCGTTTGAAGTATGCCATAGCCTGACTACAGCAGATGCGCCGCAAACAATCCAACACGTAAAAAATAATTTTAAAGCGTTAGAACTAAAAGGAATCCCATGTAAAATCATTTATCCAACCTATCAGGGAAAAAGAACGTCAATGTGGCGGCTAATTGAAGAAATGTTAATGCCCCCAACGCGCATAGTTAGATATTGCTGCAAAGTGTTAAAAGAAACCGCAGGAGATCATCGTGCCATCATAACTGGAGTGCGATGGGATGAAAGCAATAGCCGCAGTAACCGCGGAGAATTTGGTGTGGTTGGTGCAAAAAAGGACCGTGTTTCCGTGATGCCGGAGCAGGAGCATAAACAGATTTATCTAAGTGATGAGTTATATATCAACAGTGACAACGACTCCCGCCGTCAATGGATGGAGAGCTGCATGAAGCAGCGAAAAACCACCTGTAACCCAATCATCGATTGGACAAATTGCGTTTTATGGGATTATATCCATTCGGAGCACATTGAGACCAACCCGTTATATCAATGCGGATTTTCCCGCGTAGGATGCATCGGATGTCCAATGGCTGGGAATAAAAGATATCTTGAATTTCAGCAGTTTCCCAAATACGAAATAATGTACAAACGTGCCTTCGATCGAATGCTGAAGCGGCATAAATCCAGGCAGAGAGACAACACCATACGGGAAACTGTAGATTGGGAAACCGCAGACGATGTTTGGAGTTGGTGGATGGAAGACAAAAATTTGGATGGACAGATGGAGATTGACAATGTGTGAGTAATAAATTTATATATCCAGAGTTTGGGAAGCCTTTATGTTCATTTTGCCGTCGTCGCATAGCCACCAAGCTATGCGACGCGCCGATCAAAAGATTGCGATGGGTTGGACACCCGCCAAGGATAGACGGAATATTTGATCCACACGAACCGATGGAGCGGACATTCACATGCAACCGTCCGATATGCGAAGAGTGCGCCACAGAAATAGGAGACGGAATAGATTTTTGCCCGAGCTGCATGGAACGAATAAAGAATGAAAAGGAGAAAAACAATGAAAGTTGAACCAAAAGGTCCAATTGATCGCTGCCCATACTGCGGGTCAGACGAAGGGTACTACACAAAGGACTACGTATGCGGGCCCTCCTACTACCATTACAATTTTGATGGAAGCGAAGCCCATAACGAAAGCATGTATGATCTTACGTCACACAAAAGGGGAAAATACGCCTACTGCACAAATTGTGATAAAAGGTTATTTAAAATAGGCAAAAGGGAGGAAAGCGATCATGGAACTGGACCGCTTACTTGAAATCACCAATGACCGGGAACAGTGCGAATTTTGCCCGGACCCTACTTGGTGTGAAAATATTTGTACCAGATGCAATAAAGTCAAGCCAATCACGGCGGAGGAATTGCGGGAGTATTACCGGGAAATCAGAAAAGTGATTACGGAGAACGCCGTACTGAAGACCGAAAACAACAAACTGTATTTGGAGGCGGAGGCTGCCGTCAACGACATGGAGAGGATGGCAGTGTTCAGCACAGACCCGTGCGAGATTTGTTCGGGGCCGGGTGAGTGTGAAATGTGCCATTTTCAGTGGCGCGGAGTGGAGGAGTGACCGCCATGTCTAAAATTGACCCCGGCAAGCTCGCCGCCATCCATCGCCTGTGCAGCCTTCGACCGCCCCGGTGAAGCCGAAGTGTCCCGACGAGCGGTGTGTTTGGCTGGACGAGGGCGGGTTGTGTCCGTTTAAACGTTGTGTGAGGAGGGATGGGTTTGACCGCGAAGGCCGTTGACTACCGCGAAAGTAATAGCTCTGCCAGCTTTGAACCTGGGGACCTTTGCTTGTACGCATTTGACGAAAAGAACAAATCCAAAGCCGTGGTGGAAGTCGTAAAGATATTGGACAATCCACGTGGAGTGGCGCAAGTTAAATTTCACAGGGTTTTGGCGGATGATACCGGTAACGGCTTGTTCAACTATCTGTGCCGTACAGGCAATACGATGAACGCCAGCTTTGAATATCTTAAAAAATTGCCCTGAAAGCAGGTGAAAAAAGTGACCGTCAAGGAGGCCGAGAACATAAAGCTTGACCCGGACGTGTATTCCCGGTGCGTTGCTACAGCAAAGGGGTATTACCGGATGCTGCAACGGCAGCGAGAAATTGAAGAGGAAATCATCCATGAGACGCATGCGCCGGACGGGCAGCCGCGGGGGAACGGTACTGGAGACCCCACCGGACAGAAGGTCGAGAAGATCTTTCAACGGCAGCGGGAGAACGATCGGAAGATCAGGGCGGTGGAACATGCGTGGATGGAATGCGAAGGAGATCGCGAAAGGGAATTGATCAAGTGCAACCTTTTTGAAGGGGTGCAAATGCAATACGTTCGGCTGGACATGTCGCTACGAACGATGAAGCGTTGCCGAAAACGTTTTTTGATCCGGCTCGCAAAAAATCTTCGAGAAATTTAGCAAGTGGCACCTTTTTCTCAAAATAGGGTCTATAATTGGTACTGTGGAGAATTCCACAAAGCATAATGGTACTATGCTTTTCCACTTTCATTTTTCTCCCCGCCTTCCCCGGGGCGGTAATACCGGGGATTAAATATAGGCGGGAGGTTGGTACCCCTGTGCTGGAAAGCGCAGACGAGTTCAATTCTCGGCCGCTATAGCAAGCCGAAAGTCCACGGTGGTGCGTAGTCAGGCAACCCGGGCCGGTGGGGTACAACCGGCATCCAAAACAACATCAGCGGACTGCCTTCCCCCGGGCGGTTCGCTATTTTTATGATTTTAAAATGAGGTGGTGATGTGGCGAATGGCAAATATCAACACTGGCTGACCCAAGACGGCTTGACGTTGCTTACTGCGTGGGCGCGGGACGGCCTCACGGACGAGCAGATTGCAAATAACATCGGGATCACGCCTTCCACGCTCTACGCCTGGAAAGCTAAATTCCCGGAGATTTCAGAGGCCCTAAAAAAGGGCAAAGAAATCGTAGACATTGAGGTTGAAAATGCGCTGCTTAAACGGGCCAAGGGATATCGCTACATCGAAAAGCGTGCTGAAATGGAAAATGGCCGGATTACTAAGATCGTAACTGTGACAAAAGAAGTCCCTCCAGATGTAGGCGCGGCGGCCATGTGGCTGAAAAACCGCAAGCCAAAAGCTTGGAGGGACCGTCCCGAAGCTCCAGCCGGAGAAACGCCGGAAAACAACCTCCTTCAAGCCATCGCGGAAAGCACGAAAGGAGCAAAGTAAATGGAGTACAAACCATTCAGCCAGAAGCAATTAACAACGCTCTGCTGGTGGAATTACGACAAATACAAGCATCATGACGCGCTGGTCTGCGACGGTTCTATCCGATCTGGCAAAACGCTTTCCATGTCCGTCGGCTTTGTTCTCTGGAGCATGACACGGTTCAGCGGGCAAAACTTCGCCATCTGCGGAAAAACGATCGAATCCCTGCGGCGCAATGTGATTTTGCAGCTCCCCCACTGGTTGGAGGGGCTGTTTTCGTTGTCGGAACGGCGCAGCGAAAACCTTTTGACGATTACTGCCGCCGGGAGATCAAACCGGTATTTTTTGTTTGGTGGACGGGATGAAAGCAGTTACGCGTTGATTCAAGGCATGACGCTTGCCGGCGTGCTTTTTGATGAGGTAGCCCTTATGCCGCGCTCCTTTGTAGAGCAGGCGTTAGCTCGTTGTAGTGTTGCGGGGAGCCGATTCTGGTTTAACTGCAACCCGGAATCACCCTCGCACTGGTTTTACGAAGAATGGATATTGCGATCACGGGCAAAAAATGCGCTGCATTTGCACTTCACGATGGACGACAACCTTTCCCTGTCAGCCGAGATCAAGCACCGCTACGAATCCATGTATTCTGGTGTTTTCTACGACCGGTATATTCGCGGGGAATGGGTTGTTGCAGAGGGTCGGGTCTATCGGCAGTTTGCGGACAATCCGGATGCCTTTATCCTGCGCGGGCCAACCGCTGGTATGGACGGCCAATTTTACATCAGCATCGACTATGGCACGATCAATCCGTTTTCGATGGGCCTCTGGTGCGTGCAAAATAAGCGCGCTACTCGCATCAAGGAGTGGTACTACGATTCGCGCAAAGAAAGCCGGCAGAAGACGGATGAGGAGTATTATGAGGCACTTGAATCCTTTGCCCGAGGCTACTATATCCGCAAGGTAATCGTTGACCCATCTGCGGCGAGCTTTCTGGAGACGATCCGCCGTCACGGAAAGTTTTCCGCTTGGGATGCGGATAATGATGTCCTTGATGGGATCCGCGTGACCTCCTCCTTGCTTAGCGCCGGTATGATTCGAATCCACGAATCCTGCAAGGATGCGATCCGGGAATTTGGGTTGTACCGGTGGGACGAAAAAAAGAATTCTGACACAGTGCTCAAGGAAAACGACCACGCGATGGACGATATTCGATATTTCTGTTATACGATATTGGCCCGCGAATTCCGCTGGGTCGAATGGAAAAGAGGTGCTTGACCCCTATGTTTGAACGAATGCTGAAATGGCTGCGCCGGATGCTGACATCCTTGTTCGGAGAGGATCGCGGCAGTGACAGCGCGGACATTATCATTTCCGGCAAAATGGAGAGCGCGATTGCTCGCTGGGCCGCCGAGTATGAAGGCAAGCCTCCCTGGGCGGGAAAGCAGATCAAAAGCATTGGACTGCCCGCCGGGATCGCAGCCGAGGCCGCCCGGATGGTGACGATGGAAGCAAAGTTGGTGGTCGCTGGGAGCGAACGCGCGGATTACATCAGCGCGCAGCTCGACCCGTTTCGGGACGCATTAGAAAACCACGTGGAGCTGGCCGCCGCCCTGGGCGGGATTATCTTCAAACCCTACGTATGTGATGGCCGAATCGTGATTGACGCGGTGCAAGGGGACTGCTTTTATCCTACCTCCTTTGACACCTCAAACCGGATGACCGGGGCGATATTCGTCGACCAAATTGTACGACGGAATACGGTATACACCCGGTTGGAACGCCATGAATATGCCGCCGGCACGCACGTTGTTCAAAACAAGGCGTTTTCCAGCAGCAATACAATGGACCTCGGCAAAGAAATCTCGTTGGAATCCGTCCCAGAATGGGAACAGATTGCGCCGGAAGTATTATTTTTCGGCGTAGATCGTCCCCTCTTTGGCTACCTCAAAATGCCGTTTGCGAACCGGATTGACCGCCACTCCCCTCTTGGCGTTTCCATTTTTGCTGGTGCGGAGGATCTGATACAAAACGCGGATGAGCAATATAGCCGGTATCTTTGGGAATTTGAGGGCGGCGAGCTTGCCATTGACGCAGCCGCGGATCACCTCCAAACCGGGCAAGATGGGAAACAGACCCTCCCAAAAGGGAAAGAGCGTCTGTTCCGCGCTCATAACTCAAAGGACGCGAATTTTTACAGTGTCTTCTCCCCTGCTCTGCGCGATGAATCCATCAAGCGTGGATTTAACGCGATCCTGCAACGCATTGAATACGCCTGCGGTCTGGCCTATGGAACGCTTTCCGATCCTCAAACGGTCGATAAAACAGCCGAAGAGGTGCGGGCCAGCAAGCAGCGGTCATACAGCACGATCAAAAGCATCCAGCGCGCTGTAGAAACCGCGGTAGACGACCTGGTCTACGCAATGGACCAGCTGGCGAACGCCTATCATTTGGCCCCATCTGGCGCCTACGAAGTAACCTATGATTGGGATGACAGCATTGTCAACGACCCTGCCGCACGCAAGCAGCTGTTTTGGCAGTATGTGCAGGCTGGCAAATTCCCAATGTGGCGCTACCTAGTCAAATTTGAAGGGTATAGCGAGGATGATGCAAGGGCGATTGCAGATGAAGGTGTGGGCAGCCTATCAAACCCGTTTGGATTTGAGGCAGGTGGCAGCTAATGCTGGACCCGATTTATCTTGACCATGTTCCAGATGAGATTATCGAGTTGTATTCTCAGTTGGATCAAACCATCGTCCGGGACATCGTCCGGCGGCTCGTCAAGACGGGAGATGTCACGGATACCGCCCGCTGGCAGATCCTCCGGGCACAGGATAGCGGATTGCTGTATGACGAGATTATCGCGGAGGCTGCCAAAATCTCTGTCGCGTCTGAAGCCCACGTCAGAGCGCTGTTTGAAGATGCCGGCGTCAAAGCCGTGCAGAATGATGCGGCGATATACGAAGCCGCGGGCCGATCCCCCATGCCGCTTAAAATGTCCCCCGCCGCTATGGGCGTGTTGAACGCAGGGTTGAGCAAAACGAACGGTCATCTACGTAACCTCACGATGACAACCGCAAGCCAGGCACAGCAGGCATATATCCGCGCTGCGACGCTTGCGGAAATGCAGATCGAAAGCGGCGCATTTGACTATGCAACGGCAATCCGCAATGCGGTGCAGACTGCTGCGCAGGAAGGCGCTTGGGTATCCTACCCCAGCGGGCACAAGGATCGGTTGGACGTAGCGGTTCGCCGGGCTGTGCTCACCGGGGTCGGCCAAACCACCGGCCAGATCGGGCTTGCATACGCGCAGGACATGGGTTGCGATCTGATGGAGATTACCGCGCATGCGGGTGCCCGGCCGTCGCACGCCGCTTGGCAAGGCAAGCTTGTCAGCCTGTCAGGGCGCACAGGGTATTTAAGCCTTAGAGACATTGGGTATAACACAGGGCCGGGGTTCAAGGGCTGGAACTGCCGCCACGACTGGTTTCCTTTTTTTGAAGGGCTGTCGGAATCCGCTTATCCGCGCGGCGAGATTGAGCAAATGAACAACGCCAGCATCGAATTGAACGGTAAAAAAATCCCGCTGTACGATGCCACGCAGAAACAACGTGAAATGGAGCGCCGGATTCGGGCAACGAAACGGGAGTTGGCAGGGTTTGACGAAGGAATCAAGGATGCTGAAACAGACGAGCTGCGCAATGCCTTACGTGCAGATTTTAACGGCGCTTCCGTCCGGCTGAAAAATCAGGAAGCAGCCTTGAAAGAATTCCTGCAAAAAACAGGGCTTCAAAATGATTCCGTCCGCGTCCAGACGCGCGGGTTTGGACGAAGCCAGGCACAAAAGGCCGTAGCCGCTGATAAAAAGATACAATCATTCTCCAACGACTTGAACGGTGTGAAAACGCCGGCAGGCATCACCGTATCAGGTGCGACAACGCACTTTGGAGAACGTGCCGTCGCTCGTGGGCTGTCAGGGAAGGATATTAGAGACGCTTTGACATCCCCGCTCCGAATTGGTAAAATAAAAGTAGACAGCAGAGGCCGCAAAAGCCTTGAGTTGACGGGAGAAAAAGCCCGTGTCCAGATCAATCCGGATGATGGCAGCCTTATTACTGTTTGGAAAACGAGCGAGAAGTTGAAACGTCGGTTGAAAGGAGAAGGAAAATGAAATTCAACAGCGAGCAAATGAGCCTGCTCCGAAAAATATCCCCGTATACCGACTTCTCATCCGAACTGGATGACGATGCACTTTTGGAGCTTGAAGACAAAGTTTCCGATTACTTTGCCCTTCACGGCCTTGCGAATAAAAATCAAGTAAACGACACCGGCCGTATTTGCGAAGAAATTATGGATATCCTAGCCGACTAAACCGCTTTGCAATCGCAAGGCGGTATTTTTATACGCAAAATCAAATCGGTCAAAAAGCGTTGCCCAGGCGGCAGCGCTTTTTATATATGCGGCAGAACCGCAAAGGAGGAACAGCCAGATGCTGAAACCGATGAATTTACAACTTTTTGCAGAGCCTGCCGGCGGAGACCCGGCGCCCACAAGCGAACCGGCTCCTACCGCCAGAAAGATCTATACGGAGGATTATGTCTCCGCCCTGCGTGGGGAATCTGCCAACTACCGCACGCGCGCCAAGTCTTATGAGGGCGCGTTGCGCACCGTGCTAGGTCTAAAAGATGGCGAGGAGCTGGGCGACCTGAACGCACGGCTGAGCGCATATCAGCAAAACCAGACAAAGCAGCAGTCCGCCGCCCTGGAGGCGGCCAACAAGCGCCTGATCGGCGCGGAGATGCGCGCCCTGGAGGGGTACGATCACAAGCTGCTGGAAAAGCTGATTGACCTGTCGAACGTTAAGGTCGCGGAAGATGGCACAGTGACCGGGTTAAAAGAGGCAGCTGAAGCGGCTGTCAAAGATTTCCCTGCCGTGCGTAAGACACCCCCGCAATTTTCAAGGGGCACAAAGGGTCCTACTCAAAACATGGACAATGGGAAGGACCGTGCGAACGCCGCTCTGAGGGCGGCATTTGGAAAGGAGTAATTTTATGCCTATTAACAGAACAGAAGCCGAGGCGCTTATCCAGGAGCAGGTTGTCAATACGATCTTCCAGGATGCGCCGAGGCAATCCGTATTCCTCTCTATGGCGCGCAAGCTGCCGAACATGACAAGCAAGCAGACGCGCATCCCCGTGCTCGATATGCTCCCGATGGCCTACTGGGTCAACGGAGACACCGGGCACAAGCAGACCAGCCAGCAGGCATGGGATAACATCTATCTCACCGCCGCGGAGCTGGCCGTCATCGTCCCGATCCCGGAGGCGGTGCTCGACGACGCGAGCTTTGATATCATTGGCGAGGTGACGCCGCGCATCAACGAGGCAATTGGTCAGCGCGTGGACAGCGCCACGATCTTTGGCGTCAACCGCCCCTCCGAGTGGCAAAACGACATCATCACGCTGGCCCGGCAGGCCGGGAACAACGTGTCCGGAGGCATCACCTACGATACCCTGCTGGGTGCGAACGGTCTTTTTTCAAAGATTGAATCGTCTGGCCGGATGGCGACCGGAATCATTGCCTCCATGCAGACCCGCGCCGCTCTGCGTGGTCTGAAGGATAATGATGGCCGCCCACTTTTCAAGACGGATATGCAGGGCGCGACGCCTTATGCCCTGGACGGCGTTTCCATGCAATTCCCGCTTAATGGTTCCTTTGATACCTCTGTCGCGCAGATGGTAGCAGGTGACTTCTCGCAGGCCGTTTATTCGATTCGGCAGGACGTTACCGTCAAAATTCTTGATCAGGCGACGATCGTCGACCCGGAGAGCAAACAGGTGCTGTATTCCCTCGCTCAGCAGGATATGATCGCGATCCGCGTCGTATTTCGCATGGGCTGGGCGCTGCCGAATCCGGCGACCCGAATGGACGAGAACCGCTTGGCCGTTCCGTTCGCCTACATCGAGGCGGCCTCGCCCTATACGGCACAGACGGTTACTTTCACGGTGAAGGATAATGCCGAGACGCCGGCACCCATCGAAGGCGCGATTGTGAATGTCAACGGCGCGCGTAAAAAGACCGGTGCGGACGGAACTGCGATATTTGACCTGCGCGCTGGGACGTACCCCGCGAAGATTACCAAATCGGGTTACACAACGCAGCACGCCACAATTACCGTGGTAAGCGCGTCGATCAACGAAGCGATCACCCTCCCCGCTTCCAAATAAGGAGAGCCTACTATGTACGCCAATTATGCGTTTTACATTGAGGACTATGGCGGAGAGTTGATCTCATCCCTCGACTGGCCCCGCATATCGTGTCAGGCGGATGCGTATCTCGATCGGCTGACCTACAACCGGTTGCGACGTGGATCTGCTGTAACGGACGCAGTACGCATGGCGGCATGTGCGATCGCTGAGGTAATTGAGCGGCACAGGAAACAGCAGGAAGTGAACCCCTCCGGCATCAAATCAGAATCTGTTGGCGGTCAGTCCATCGCATATGAGGATGCGGCGACACTCATCGCGCAGTATGATACCGCGCTGCTGGATGCCGCCGATCTTTGGCTGCCTCGCACGGACCCTTTGCGGTATGCGGGGGTGTATGGATGCTGACCAACACGGACTGTACCCTGTATCTTACGCAGGACGGCAAGGTATACCGCCGTGTGTATTGCCCGGCTTGCCACTGGGAGGATACGCGCGGCCAGAACATCAATAAAACCGGCAGTACGGCAGTGGACAGTGTGCGGGTATTCCTGCCGTTGTCTGCCGCCGATCTGGCCGGCGTAAAAGGCTATCTGGTACGCGGAAACTGTGCGTTTTATCCGTCTGGCGATCATCCCATCCGAGAACTGGTGACACAAGGGGCCGTCCTGACGATCACGAGCGCAGCCCGATATGACTTTGGCAGCCCGGACATGCGGCATTGGGAGGCGTATGCCAAATAGCAGATCAAATCAAAACCCCTCGGGGAACAATCATCAAAACGAAGGACGGGACCTCCTGTGAACTTGTCTGGAACCCGGATTTTGCGCCGAAGCGCAACCAGCAATACTCTCGCGCACAAAAGTTTGTAGACAACGAGGTCTTGCGCCTGTCCGCGCCTTACGTTCCATTGCGCACCAGTATGCTTCTCAAATCCGGCCAGCTTGGCACGGACATCGGCAGCGGGGAAGTCCGGTACATTGCGCCCTATGCGCAAAAGCAATACTACTCTCCCCGTAAGCCGGGCAGTGCTACAGGTGCATTGCGCGGCCCGCAGTGGTTCGAGCGCATGAAAACGGATCACGGCAAGGAGATCGTTGCGGCGGCAAAAAAAATAGCAGGAGGCGGTTAAAAAAATGGCATCGATCGTACGTGCTGTACAGGAATGGCTCAATGGTTGCCCCTATCTCGCGGATTTCACCGGCGGACAGCACATCGACTGGACGGACAGCGCACCCGGTAATTACGGGCTTGCACCCACTGGTAGCCGAATCGTTGAGATGACCGAGGATATTCTCGGCAACCGGACCGTTTACAAGCAATACAACCTCGCCCTTTATGCCCGGAACTGGACGGTAGACGATGTGATCCGATTGGAAAACACAACGTTCCTCGATGATTTTCAGCAGTGGGTTGAAGAGCAGCAGGCTGCCGGGCTTACGCCGAAATTCGGGGATGACCCGGACACGGAGGAAATATCCGCCCAGAACGGCATGCTGTTCGAGCTGGCCGAGGACGGCCAGACAGGGCTATATCAAATTCAGATCAAAATTAACTACCTAAAACGCTATGAAAGGAGTGATGCCTAATGGCGGCAACCTATGCAGCCGGAAAGGCGCAGCGCAAATCGTTGATGTTCTTTTTCAAGGTACCGAATGGCAGTACACCGGCCTATGAGATCATCGGCAAAGGGATCGAGGAAGCCGGGATCAGCCAGTCGGCCAACGTCGAAACAACATACGACATCCTTGGCAACACCGAGGTAACGCTGGACAAATACGAAAAGACAACGGATTTCGACCCGGTCTATATCTCCGGCGAAAGCAAATATGCACAGTGGCTGGACGACTTGGAAGAGAAGGAAAAAGTGCTCGATGACGCGCAAGCCACATTCCTGGTGGTCAAGGCATACAAAACTACCGCAGAAAACGAGTACGTCGCCTGGGAGCAAAAGGCCGTGGTCGAATTGACTGATTTTGGCGGCGGTACAAAGGGCGTAAATCTGCCGAACACCCTGCATTGGTGCGGGGCGCGCACTTACGGCACGTTTAACCCGTCAACACAGAAGTTCACACCGGACGGCTCTGCGCCGTCAGCTTAAAGGAGGACCCGGCATGAATGCAAAAACGATCGCTAAAGGCATGGATTCCATTCGCGTCGATACTGGCGCCAAGCGCATCGAGGTAAACGACGAGGGCGAATACATCACGCTGAACTTCGCCGATCAGTCTCTCCCCACCCGGTTCTTTGCGATGGCCGACGATTTCCAGGCAAAAGAACCGGAATACCGCGCTAGAGCCGAGGCGCTTGACGCCAACACGGAACTGACGGAATACGAGCGAATGCGGGCCACCGCGCAGCTAAACCTCGAATTTCACACCTATTTCAAGGAGCAGATCGACGCCCTCTTCGGGGCGAATACCTGCCGCAAAGTGTTCGGAGATATCGTACCGGGCGTTGAACTGTATGGAGATTTCCTGACCCAGCTTACGCCGTATTTTGAGAAGTACGGTAAGGAACGCGCTGAGAAGCTTCAGACGAAATACAGCCCGGCGCGCAAGGGCAATGTTTAACCTGCTGCTCGACGCCCTGCCTACCGAGTATGAGGGCTATCTCATCCGCACGGATTACCGCATCGGCATCCAGATTTCACAGGCGCTGGATGATGAGGAACTGGAGCCTTATGAGCGGATCGGCATCGCCCTCGGCCTGCTCTATGGTAACGGGGCACCTCCCGCGGACATCGCCTATGCTGGCCTCCGATGGTTTTTAAGTGCCGGGCTGGAGCAGCCGCAAAGCGAAGAAGATACCGGAGCCGCACCCGCAGAGGATGACGGCATCCGGTATTTTTCATTTGACTATGACGCGTGGCGTCTTTACTCTGGCTTCAGGCGGGCGTACGGCGTCGAGCTTGACCAGGTTGAAATGCACTGGTTCCGCTTTCTCTCCCTACTGGGCGACCTCGGCGAGTGCGCGTTTACCCGCGTAGTGGACATTCGCAGCGCAGATCTATCCAAGATGGATAAAGAGACAAAGCGAGCATATGCAGCCATGCGGCGAAAGGTTGCGCTGCCGCAACCGAAGAGCCCGGAGGAAGATGAGTTCCTACAAAAATTGCAGGGCGGCGAACGGGAAGAAGGTGAAATGGAATGGCAACAGGATATGACGGCAGCATCCGCATCAACACAAAACTCGACCGCAACGGCTTTAACCAAGGCCTGAACGCTATCACTGGCTCCCTAAAAAAACTGGCCGGGGCAGTAGGTGTCGCTTTCGGCGTGACCGCTATGGTCAAATTCGGAAAAGAAGCCCTGAACATCGCCAGCGACCTGACCGAAGTGCAGAACGTCGTGGAGACCGCCTTCGGCGCGATGTCCTCGCAGGTTGACGCTTGGGCAAAAAACTCCATCCAGCAGTTTGGCATGGGCGAACTGGCCGCCAAGCGCACCGCGTCGACCTATATGGCGATGAATGCCGGGATGGGCATGGTTGGGCAGGGCGCAGCCGATATGGCAATGGAAGTTGCCGGGCGCACTGCGGATATTGCGTCGTTTTTCAACACCTCGCAGGAGGAGGCCGACACGATGCTCAAGAGCATCTGGACAGGCGAGACCGAGAGCTTGAAGCGCATCGGCGTCGTCATGACGCAGACGAATCTTGACGCCTACGCCCTCGCCAACGGCTTCGGCAAAACCACGCAGCAGATGACGCAGTCCGAACAGGTCATGCTGCGCTATCAATACGTCATGAATCAGACGCGGCTGGCTGCCGGGGATTTCGTCAAAACGCAGGACAGTTGGGCGAACCAGACCCGCATTCTCTCTGAGCAGTGGAAGCAGTTCCTCGGCATCATTGGCCAGGGCTTGATCCAAGTGCTTACCCCCGCCCTGAAATTTTTAAACCAGATGATGGGCGTACTGATCCAGTGGGCGCAGACGTTTACCGCGGTCACTGGGGCACTCTTTGGCAAGCAACAGGCGCAGGCCAATTCTGTGGCTGCGGCGGTTGGTAGCGTAGCCGACACATCGAATGCGGCCGCTGATGGGCAGAACGCCCTCGCAGGGGCCACGAAAAAGGCAGGCAAAGAGGCGAAGGGCGCGCTGGCATCCTTTGACCAGCTGAATGTGCTGGAACGCGGTGCGGCGGATGCTGGGGCTGCACCGGGCCCTGGTGCAGTGGCTGGTGCAGGGGCGGCGGTAGCGGTGCCGGCGTTGGAGGGCGAGATTGGCGCTGATGTGCAGCTTTCGCCCAATGTGCAGCGCGTGGTAGAGGCGTTCAAGAGCTGCATTGACGGTTTAAAAGCGGCAGCACAGCCCGCGAAAGATGCCATTCAATCCCTTTGGGGCGAGTTGCAACGGCTTGGGGGCTTCGTTTGGTCTGGCTTGCAAGACTTCTACAATGACTTCCTTAGACCTGTAGGAGTTTGGGTACTTGGTGAGGGCATTCCCCGCTTTGTCAATGCTTTGCGGGACGGATTATCTAAAGTGAATTGGGAGAAGATTAACAATGCCCTTGACCGGCTTTGGAAAGCGCTGGCACCCTTCGCGGTGAACGTTGGCGACGGTTTGCTATGGTTTTGGGAGAATGTGCTCGTGCCTATCGGCACATGGACAATGAATAACGCTGTCCCCGCGTTTTTAGACCTCCTGTCCGGCGCGATTGATGTTTTAGACAGCGCCCTCACGGCGTTGAAGCCACTCGCACAATGGTTGTGGGATAAATTTTTACAACCGATTGCCGAATGGACAGGCGGCGTGATTGTGAGTGTGCTCGGCGGGATTGCGGACGCTCTGACAAGGATATCCGATTGGATCAACAGCCACCAAGGCTTAGTACAAGGCATGACGGTGACTGTTGCAGCTTTTTTTGCAGCATGGAAAGTTGTAGAGCTTTTGTCATTTATACAGCAGTCTGGAGGTGTCGTAGCAGCTTTAAAAAGCATTACCACCGCTATAGCTGGCGGCACACTTGCCAAACTGAAGGACAAAGCGGAGACGGCAGCCTTGAATGTAATGTATGCGAAAGATTTTGTCGTCGGACTTGCCAAAAGCACCACCGCCTTGGCAAAGCAGGCCGCCCAGTGGACAGTTGAAACCGCCAAAAAAATCGCAAGCACTGCGGCGACTTGGGCGCATCAGGCCGCCACCCTTGCCGCTACCGCAGCCACTTGGTTGTTCAATGCCGCGATGACAGTGTTGACTTCACCCATTACCTTAGTCGTCCTCGCTATTGGAGCCCTTATTGCAATTGTCATTTTGCTGGTCAAAAACTGGGACACCGTCAAGGCGAAAGCCGTCGAGGTTTGGAACAAAATCAAGGAAGCCTGGAACAAGGCTGGAGACTGGTTTCACAAAAATGTCACAGAGCCCGTTACAAATTTCTTCACTGGTATGTGGGATGGCATCAAAAAAGCCTTTACGATGGCGTTTGATTTCATAAAATCGGCATTCAAAAATTATGTGAATGGATGGATCAACATCGTGGAAAATTTCATTAATTTCTTCGTCAACGGAATCAACTTTTTGATTAAAGGAATAAACAAGCTCAGCTTCAATGTCCCTGACTGGGTTCCCGGTATCGGCGGAAACAAGCTAGGGTTTAATATCCCGCAGGTACCGCAAGTCCAAATCCCCCGCCTCGCCCAAGGCGCGGTGATCCCGCCCAATCAGCAGTTTGCCGCCATCCTCGGCGACCAGACGCACGGCCGCAATCTGGAGGCCCCAGAGGGATTGATCCGGCAAATCGTCCGAGAGGAGATGGGCAATGTCTATAACCCCGTCCTGAACGCCATCAACAACAGTAACCTCGGCAAGAAAGCCGCAATCATGGGCGACGTTTACATGGATGGCCAGAAGGTCGGCCGCCTGGTCGCAAAGCCCGTCTTCCGCGAGGGCAACCGCGCCGGGTACATTAAAGTAAAGGTGTGATGTGTATGATCTACGCCGTGGATGGCGTGCCGTTCCCCAAACCGCCGGATATGTCCAGTATCCAATACACCGACAGCCAGGTTGTCACGGACGCGCAGCGCACCGTGGGCCCCGGCGCATATATGACGAAGGAACTGCTGGCCGAAAAGCTGTCGATCACGGCGAAGTGGTCAGAAATGACCCTCTCCCAGCTCCGCAGGCTCAAAGCAATGCGAGCGGGCAAAAACTTTTTTCGCCTGAAATACTATGACGAGGGTACGGGGACAATCCGGGAAGGGCAGTTTTACAGCGGCGATCTGACCTACACTGTCAAGCTCGTAGATCGTACAACGCAAATTCCGATTCTGTATCAGGATATCTCGTGGCCGTTTGTGGAGAGGTAAAAAAAGATATCTCCTCAACTTTGAGGAGATATCGGTAATTTACATTTTCCAACGATGCCCGCAATTTAAGCAGGTAACCCAAACCTTTTTTGCGCCAATGTTCCCCGCGACGAGACCGATCCCGCCTGTCAGCGCCGCGCCGACAACTGCCTTGCCAATCCCAAAGCCTTTTTTATTAGCTGACAACGAAGTGGAGCCACATTTCGGGCAGCACGCAACGCCGTTTTGCTTATTTTCTTTGATCCTCTCGCGCTTGCTTTGTGGTTTTGACGTGGGCCAAGGTGTGTTTTTCACCGTTATAGGCTTGGAGAGAACGTTTCCCTGTTTATCAACCAAATCCTTAGCTTCAGACAGGCTCAACCCTGTTAGCTCTTTCACTTGTTTTACCGCCTCTATTTTATTGCCGCCACACGCATTCAATATTTCTTGTACGTCAATCCATTGATCGAAATTGCTTACATCTGCATCAGTAGAACGAGAAGCGACGGCACCTCCACATTCCGGGCAAAACTTAGCGTCATCATCGATTTGTTTACCGCAATGTTTACAATACATGACAAAACCTCCCTCTATATTACAGTTCTCACAATAACACAAGAGGGAGATTTTGTAAAGATTTAATCCACAGGCCCCACGTGGAGCCTGACAGCTACTTGCGCACGGAAAACATTCGGCAATCCGTATTTCAATCCACAGGCCCTCGCGGAGCCTGACTTCAATTGCCAACCTAATATAAACGACGCCAGCGCATTTCAATCCACGCTCCCCACATGGAGAGCGACATTTTGACGAGATAAACGTCAAAAAAATCAAATTGATTTCAATCCACGCTCCCCACATGGAGAGCGACAGCAAACACAGCCAATCACTTGCCTGTCTTTGCTCCTTTATTACAGCATATTTTACAGGAATTTGCAAGCATCCGACACATACAAAACGCTGAAAACGGAAAAAAACTAAAAATCAAGTGCGAATCTCCCGGCGGTTTCGTGTTTGCTTGGGGTTCGCACTAAAAAATATTTCAAAAGCCTCTTGACATGCACATAACATGTACATATAATGTGCTTGTAGGAGGTGATCAGTTGTCTCCCAAGAAAAAAGCCAATACCGAGAGAATCAGTACATTTCTGCCTCCAGAGGCTTTATCCAAACTCAAAGATGAAGCCAATGAAAAAGGAATTAACGTGAGCGCATTGATAAGAATGATTGTCTTGGAGCATTTGGCACAAAAAAATAACGGAATCGCCCTCCCTACCACAGTCGAGCGAAACCGTTATTGCCGACAGGAAGTATCCCGTCATAAATATCATACTATAACGGGATACTTCTGTCAAATCGAAGCCACTTATTTTGATTTTGATGGAGGTATTTTTATGCCTAAATTTAAGGAGAAACGATTATGAACGATTTAAGAGTTTTTGAAAACAAGAACTTTGGAAGTGTTCGTGTAGTTGAGGAAGAAGGTCAACCGTTGTTTTGCGGTGCTGATGTGGCGCGGGCTTTGGGCTATGCCAAGCCGCAGAACGCGATTGCAGCGCATTGCAAGGGTGCCCTAAAACGGGGCACCCCTACCACAGGAGGATTTCAAGAGTTACTTTTTATCCCCGAAGGCGACGTGTACCGGCTTATAACTCATTCTCAGCTTCCCGCTGCTGAAGATTTTGAACGCTGGGTTTTTGATGATGTATTACCGACGATCCGCAAAACCGGCAGCTATTCTCTGGACGACGAATCCCGCAAGCTCCGCGCCCGTGCAATGGCCTTGAATGCAGCCAACCGCTCCGCCCGGATGCTCATTGACGCTTACGACAGCGCCGGAATCCAGCCAAGCTACAAGGTGCTGGCCCTGACCGATCTCTACCGCAACGAGGGCTTAAAGCTCCCCACGCCGCCGCTGGAGGTGGATGAGCTTACATATGACTTCACGGAGATGGCCGAAGCGCTTGGAATCCTGTCCGAAGCCTCCGGTAAGCCCCATGCACAGGCTGTCGGCGCAATCGTCTCCACCCTCGCAATCCCGGAGCAGATGATTATCCACGCGCCCTATGACCGCAACGGCCACGCAGCCGACTACGACCGCTACAAGGCCCCGGTGCTCGACATGGTGCGCGACTGGCTGGCCGAGCACGGAAATCCCCGCCCGATCGCGGCGAAGGGCAAGAACTACCGCGTGAAGTACGCAAGCTGAGTTCAATTTTGAGCACAGCAAATGAATAGCGCAAGCGTCTATCTTAATAAAGGTAGGCGCTTTTGCTATACCCGAAAGGAGGCCTCCCCATGCTCACCGTCCCCCAAGAATACCACACCTATAGCGCCGCCCCTGAACGCCGCACAGACCTCGTCGTCCGGCTTGACCCACCCAGCTGGCCAACGAACATCAACGCCCACGGCACCGCGCATAGCCTTTGCATGCCCATCCAGTGGGACAAATCATCGCCCCACCGTCTCTATGCCAGCGCCGAATACAACCGCACGCCCCTCGACGGCCGCGCGCTGGTCAATGGATGGGATGGGCAGGTCTATGGCTATCTCTCGGACGCTTTATCTGACAAAGACGGCTTGTTTGCCGCAGACGCCGTCAAATTATCCGCCACCCGCAACGGCGGCGTTACCAGCGTTTTGACCATCTGCTTTGATCCCACCGGCGGTGAATATGCCGTGGACTTTGATGTGGTCATTGACGGCGCATCGTCCACGGAAACTTACCATCAGGAATGGCACATCCGCAACAATGACCAGCCCATTGCGTACATCACCGGCATCAAGGCGGCCTATGATACCGTGACCGTGACAATATCGCGCTGGAGCCACCCGTTTCATAGAGCCCGCATCCGCGAGATCGCAAACGGTGTGCTGTTCGAGGCCACCGGGGATACGCTGTACAGCTGCAACCTGATCTCCGAATCCGATCCCACCAACCAATCCATCCCCACCGGCGAATGTACCCTGACTTACCCCGATCCGCAGGGTATGTTTGATCCGGCGAACCCCGCGGGCGTGGCATCTGCTGTCCGGTCGGATCAGATCATGACCGTCTGGATCGGCGTGTCCGACGGCCGGCATAAGCCGGAGTATGTCAAGTACGGTACCTACTACTGCCCCAAGGCAACCAGCAAGGGTGGTACGGGCGAGCTGCAGGCCGTTGATGTTCTGGGCAAATTGCAAAACGCCGCGAAGCCAAACGTCCGTTCCATCGACCACCTCCATAACCAGAGCCTGGCCGATTTCGTGCTTGGCCTTGGGGCCAGCCCTTGGATTCCGGCGACGGATTTCACCGGCAGCGCCCCAACAGCCTTCAGCAAGGACACCGGCCGCCTGGAGTGCCTGCGGTATGTATCGCAATACCTGCGCAAGCTGCTGTATGTCGACCCGGACGGCAACGCCCGCCTGCGCAGCATAGACCGCACATCGGTTGCCACAATCCCGCTGGATCAATCTTACGAGCATCCATCCATTGAGGCCCGCGAGGAGCTCGGCGGGATCGATTACACCTGGCATAAGTATTCTGGCGATGGCGAGGAGATTCTCGCGGCCACCGCGACCATACAGACCGCCAAGGGCGTAGCCGTCACTTACACGGCCACCACGGAGGAGCCGGTCGCCTACACCCGCTGCGAGGTGGCGCACGCCTATGCAAGCGACTTTAAGGTATCGCTGGTGTCGGCCACGTCCTACGCGATCCGCATCACTGTCAAGACGGACGCGACGTTTACGGACCAGGATGAGTACAGCGTCACAATCCATCTGTACGGGCGCAAGATCGAAGATAACCCCGGCAGTGGGACATCTGAGGCCGAAGGCGTTGTAAACAAAGACCAAAACCGCATGTCCGTCGACAACCCGATCCCGGTCGGTCTCGGGGGCGGTCTTGCCTGGTCGTGGTATCTGCGCCCGGCCTACGGCAAGGCGGATATCACCTGCAACTGGCGCGGGAATGCGTCCCTGCAGGTGGGTGATCCGGTAACCGTGGAAGGCAAATATGGCCCCCTTGATGGCATAATCATCAAGCAGGAGATCGATTACGACGGGGCGATGCAGATGCGCACCACCGTCCGCCAGCCGGATTGGGTGATCAATCTGGGAGGTGGCGGCTGATGCATATCAAGACGGGCTGGACGCCCCGGG
>ADJS01019425.1_pt1 | contig 20337 bp, 19 predicted proteins | sample 268128 | NCBI WGS metagenome assembly ADJS01 (sample SAMN00007486, study PRJNA43253) | human gut metagenome | isolation source: feces sample TS28 | reverse complement strand
ATCCAGAGAATCATAAGTAAGAATCGGCATAATCGGTCCGAAAATCTCTTCCTGCATCACTTTATCTTCATAAGTCACATGATCCATGACAGTAGGAGAAATCTGTAAAGTTTCTGAATCTGTCTGGCCTCCAAAGACGACTTTATTTTTATCAATCAGGCCGGAGATTCTGTTAAAATGTTTTTCATTAATAATTTTTCCGTAATTCGAACTGGAAAGCGGCTGTTCCCCAAATTGAAGTGAAATCTGTTTTTTTACTTCTGCAAGAAAAGCATCCTTAACAGAACTGTGACAGCAGATATAATCTGGAGCAACACAAGTTTGTCCGCAGTTCAGATATTTACCAAAAACAATCCGCCGTGCAGCCAGTTTCAAATCAGCAGATTCGTCAACAATACAGGGACTTTTTCCGCCAAGTTCAAGCGTTACAGGAGTAAGATGTGCGGAGGATTTTCTCATCACTTCTCTGCCTACATTCTGACTGCCGGTGAAAAAGATGTAATCAAAATGTTCTTCCAGCAGGCTGGTGTTTTCCGCACGTCCACCGGTGACAACTGCAACCATCTCCGGAGAAAAACATTCCCGGATCATTTTTTCAATCAACTTACTGGTATTCGGTGAATAAGCACTTGGTTTCAGAATCACGGTGTTTCCGGCAGCAATTGCGTCAATCAGTGGATCAAGAGAGAGCAGGAACGGATAATTCCATGGACTCATGATCAGAACGACACCATATGGACCTGGTTTGGTAAAACTCCGGGAATGAAACTGCGAGAGTGGTGTGTGCACCCGTTTTTCACGTGTGAATCTGCGTATATGTTTCAGCATATAAGAAATTTCACTTAAGACCAGACCTGTTTCACACATGTAGCTTTCGAAGTTACTTTTGCCAAGATCTGCTTCCAGGGCCGTTGCGATTTCTGCTTCATTTTTCTGGATACATGTCTTTAGTTTTTTCAACGCATGAATGCGTTTTTCTATATTTAAAGTTTCATTACTGTAAAAATATGCTCGCTGTTTTTCTATAAGTTTATGAATGTCATTCTGATTCATTCGAAGTGTCCTCCTGTTTTTTGTCCATGAGAATATAATAAAATTTTTCCAGTTCGTGTGCATCCATCAGTACCGGCACCGGATAGAGAGGATTTCCTTCTTTGTCTGCATAATGAGCCAGTTTTGGAATGTCTTCTTCTTTGATTTCTAGTATAGTATCCCCGATATTGAAACGTTTTTTTCATATCTTTGACTGCCTGGATAAAAGCATGCGCGGCTTCTTTTTCAGGTGTACTGCTGTCAGCAACACCGGCTGCCAGGGCAAGTCGGGCGAGTTTGGAATGAATCGTATCTCCATATGATTCCAGTACAAATGGAAGAAGTACTGCATTTGCAAGTCCGTGAGGAACATTATACTGGCCACCAAGGGTATGTGCAACTGCATGAACATATCCAACATAAGATTTGGTAAAAGCACAGCCTGCAAAATAAGAAGCTCGGAGCATATTTTTGCGAGCTTCCTTATCCGAACCGTTTGTATAGGCGCGGTCCAGATTTTCGAAGATCAGCTGTACGGCATCCAGTGCATTCTTTCGGGTACCAGGTGTTGTAGAGTTCCCGATATAAGCTTCGACAGCATGAGTTAAGGCATCCATGCCTGTGGTAGCAGTGATAAATGGCGGAAGGCTTAAAGTGACTTTCGGATCCAGAACAGCGTATCTTGGAATCAGAGGAAAGTCATTGATCGCATATTTGTATCTTGTTTCTGCATCAGTAATAACGGCTGCAAGAGTTGTTTCACTTCCGGTTCCGGCAGTGGTAGGAATGGCGATCAGAAGTGGAAGTTTTTTGTGTACTTTCAGGATGCCTTTCATCTGTGCAAGAGACTGATTCGGTTTTGCAATGCGCGCAGCAACTGCTTTGGCGCAGTCCATACTGGAGCCACCACCAAAACCAATGATTGCTTTGCATTCAGACTGGTACCAGAGGTCTTCAGCTTCTTTTACATTGACAGTAGTTGGATTGGCAACGGTTTTGTCATAAATGGAATAAGAAATATTGTTTCCTTTCAGGGCTCTTTCCAGACGGTCGGTCAGTCCCAGATTGCGGATGCCTTTATCTGTGATGATAAGAACGTTATTGCATTTCTTTTTGAGAAGAATTTCAGGCAGGGACTTCACGCTTCCGATAACTTCAGGATTGCGATATGGAAGGAATGGAAGTGCAAATTTAAAGGCTTTCTGGAAAGCACGACAGTAAATTTTTCGTAATGTATTCATAAATCTAAAATCCTTTCGATGATTAAATTATTTGAATTGCAAAATATTTGTATTCAAAACATTCCTATTATAGCATTCAAATTGTCGTTGTAAAGAAAAATATTCCCGACTGAAATTTTTCAGAACAAAAACACGTCAGAAACAGTATGGATGTCATGTTAAGATATGTGCAGACGATAAAATCTATAAAAATATTGACTTCAACCATACTTCAAGTATTATTATAGTTATTGAGTGATAATACTTGAAATATTTTTATATTAGGAGGATTCAGACATGGAAAAATCAACCGTTTATTTTACTGATTTTCGCTGTCCGGTCGGAACGAGTCAGTTGGATAAGTTAAGAAAGCTCTGTGTGGCAGCCGGTATCAAAGATATTGATATGGATGGAAAATTTGTAGCAATTAAGATGCATTTTGGTGAGCTTGGAAATATGGCATTTCTTCGCCCGAATTATGCAAAAGTTGTTGCAGACCTGTGCAAAGAGCAGGGTGGTATGCCATTTCTGACAGACTGTAATACACTTTATCCGGGAAGCAGAAAGAATGCACTGGAACATCTGGACTGTGCAAACTTAAATGGATTTAATACGATTACAACAGGATGCCAGATCATTATCGGTGATGGCGTGAGAGGTACGGATGAAGTAGAGGTACCGGTAGTGAATGGTGAGTATTGCAAGACCGCACTGATCGGACATGCAATCATGGATGCAGATGTTTTTATCAGCCTGAGTCATTTTAAGGGACATGAAGCAACAGGCTTTGGCGGCGCCCTTAAAAATATTGGTATGGGTTGTGGAAGCCGTGCAGGAAAGATGCAGCAGCATGCAAGTGGTAAGCCGGCAGTCAATGCAGAAGTCTGTCGTGGATGTCATCGCTGTGCCAAAGAATGTGGAAGTGACGCAATTACATATGTAAACAAAAAAGCTGTGATCGATTATGATAAATGTAAGGGTTGTGGAAGATGTATTGGAGCCTGCAGCTTTGATGCTGTCTATAATCCAAACAGCAGTGCAAACGAGCTGCTTGACCGTAAGATGGCAGAATATGCACAGGCAGTCTGTCATGGACGCCCGCATTTCCATATCGCACTGGTTCAGGATATCAGTCCAAACTGTGATTGTCACGGTGAGAATGATGCACCGATCCTTCCGGATATTGGAATGTTTGCAAGCTTTGACCCGGTTGCACTGGATCAGGCATGTGCAGATGCCTGTCTGAAGGCAACACCGATTGCAGACAGTCAGCTGGGTGAACATCTGGCAGAGCCGGGATGGCATTGCCACCATGATCATTTCAAGGATTCCAATCCGAATATTGAATGGAAGGCAACTCTGGATCAGGCTGAGAAGATCGGTCTTGGAACAAGAGAGTATGAGCTGAAGAGAATTAAATAAATCAGAAAGACCTGCTGTTTTGATCGAAAGTGTACAGCAGGTCTTTTTATGGATTGAATGTTTAACAGATCACAATGATCTGAATTGGAGGTTTTTACTGGATCGGCTCGAAGTCTACGGCACCGTGTTTACACAACGGGCAGATGATATCTTCCGGAAGTTCATCACCTTCGTAGATATATCCGCAGACCTTGCAGACAAAGCCTTTCTTTCCTTCTGTCTGTGGTTTTGGTTTGACATTGTTCTGGTAATAGGTGTAGGTCATGGTCTCCTGATCACTCATGACACGAGCTTCGGTGACACTGCAAATGAACATGCCGTGGGTTCCGAGGTCAACATACTGTTCTACTTTGAGAGACATGAATGCGTTGATGTATTTGTCAAGGAATACAAGTCCGTTACCGGAACGGTTGACTTTTTGACCTTCAAATTTATCTACAGTTCTGCCGGACTGGAAACCGAACCTTTCAAAAACAGAGAACGGTGCTTCCACGGACAGACAGTTTACATTCAGGACACCTGTCTGCTGGATTACGTGGTGAGAGTAATTGGCTTTGTTGATGTTAACTGCTACACGGTACGGATTATCGGTCAGCTGAGTAACAGTATTTACGATCAGTCCGTTGTCACGTTTTCCATCGTTGGAGGTTACAACATAGAGACCGTATCCAATACGGAAAAGTGCAGACATATCATTTTTGTTTGCAAGAGTATCGCTTTTGGCAATGTATTCTTTGCAGAGTTCATCAGTCATTGCCTCAATTTCTTTTCTGTTTTCTTCTTTTACAGCAGACCAGATGTGAACGTTGTTCTTTAACCAGTCGATTTTTTTGCATGGAGCCATCATTTCTTTCATGACTTTGGCAGCCAGAGGAGCCCAGGAACCGTTTTCGATGATGCCTACCGTGCGGTTCTGGAAATTGTGTTCCACCAGTCTGGTGATAAAGTCATTCATAAATGGATAGATACTTGCATTGTAAGTGGTGGTCGCAAGAACCAGTTTAGAATAACGGAAAGCATCGCTGATTGCCTGTGACATATCATCTCTTGCAAGGTCATAGACAAGAACTCTCGGGCATCCTTTGGATTTGAGCTTTTCTGCAAGAAGATATACAGCATCTCTGGTGTGACCGTAAACAGAAGTATAGGCGATTACGATTCCATCTGCTTCTGGTGTGTAGGAAGACCAGGTATCATAAAGCCCGATATAATGGCCAAGATCTTCGGTAAGGACCGGGCCGTGAAGAGGGCAGATCTTCTGGATATCCAGTGTTGCGGCAACTTTGAGAAGTGCCTGTACCTGTTTTCCATATTTTCCTACAATACCGATGAAATAGCGTCTTGCTTCGTCATCCCACGGTTCCTCTGCATCAAGAGCACCAAATTTACCGAAACCGTCAGCGGAAAAGAGAACTTTTTCTGTACTGTCGTAAGTTACCATAACTTCCGGCCAGTGTACCATCGGGGCAAAAACAAAAGTAAGCTGATGATATCCAAGAGAAAGTGTGCCACCATTTTTTACTCGATCTTGCGTCCGGTGAGATCCAGATCAAAGAAATTTTGGATCATGTTGAATGCTTTCATATTGGAAACAACCGTAGTGTCTGGATAAACTTTGAGGAAGTTTGCAACGTTTGCGGCATGGTCCGGTTCCATATGCTGTACGATCAGATAATCTGGTGTACGTCCATCGAGAATCTGCTGGATATTGTCCAGCCATTCATGAGTAAAGTTGGCATCTACGGTATCCATAACTGCAATCTTGTCATCCAGGATTACGTAGGAGTTGTAGGACATGCCATTCGGAACTTTGTACTGTCCTTCAAAAAGGTCAATCTGGTGGTCATTTACACCTGCGTATCGGATTGTATCTGTAATCTTCATTTCATTCCCTCCAGTTTGTTATGAGTTTATGTAAAAAGGTTTCTTATCTGTAACTTTGTTAAAACTATAACAGAATATCAGGGAAAATTCTGTTGCAAAAGTCACAAAGATGCGATTAGTTGAGAAAAATTGTGTTATAATAATGGAAAACAATAGCGGAAAATGAGGTGAGAAACGATGGAGCATATTACACTTTTTACAGATATTCTTCCCGAAGAACAGGAAAGAATGCGAATCTGTTTCCATGCGAGAGAAATGACATTTCGAAATGGAGAGACCATCATGGAATATTCCAGTTCCATGAAAAAGATCGGGCTGATTCTTTATGGCAGGGCAATCCTTTACTGTTGTGATACGGAAGGAAACCAGTACCTGATCGACGAATTTAATAAAGATGCAGTTTTTGGGGAACCGTTTCTTCTTCCTGCTGATTCACAGCATTATTATGTCTGTGCCGCAGAGGAGACAAAAATCATGTTTATTGATTATGAACATGTGATCAAACGCTGCGACCAGGCATGCTATCACCACAGCCAGATGGTCAGTAATTTGCTGCAGCTCACCGCAATCCAGTCCCGGCAGCAGAATGAGCGGATCTACATGCTTTCCAGATCCAGTACACGTAAGAAACTGATGGCTTATCTCAATGCACTTTCCACAGAAAAACACAGCAAAGATCTCAAATTACCTATGTCTTATACCGCACTGGCACAGTATTTAAGTGTCGATCGCAGTGCGATGACAAGAGAACTGAAGAATCTCGAAATGGAAGGAATCATAGAGAAAAACGGAAAGCAAATCCATATAAATTGACATATTCTGAATTGGTGGAGTATACTGAACATAATTTACTTTATGGGGAAAGACAGTAGATCAAATATATTGTGGAGGATGGGGAAAGTGAATGATAAACAGGAAGAAGCAGTAAACTCAGATTATTGCTTCTGTTTCTGATGCCGGGGATTATCATACTGACAGTAGTTTTTGAAATACAGACAAATATAGAAAAAACAGAGCCAATACAGATGCATCAGTCATCATTAATTTTATGAAGGAAGAATGTGTTCGTTATGAGAAGATATATGCACAGGATGATATGGAAGACCAGTTCAGTATCGAAGATATCCTTACGGGGTACAAAGTAGAAAGAGCAGGAATTATTGTTCTTACGGATGGAGAAAGAATCATCAGTTCGAATGATCTGACTATGCGGGGAAAAACAGTGGCAGAAAATCCATATATCCAGGCATTTAATTCTTATCAGGAGTCGAAGAAGCTTGTTCGCATATCCAAAGATGGAAAGGTATATTATGGTAAATATGCAAAATGTGGACAGTATTCTATTTATGTTTTTCTTCCGGAAAGTGAAATATTTATAGAACGTGGAATGGTGATGGCATATGTTGCCGTGTTCTATCTTGCAGCCTGGTTTGTGCTGATCTGTGTTCACCGGAAACTGGAGAAGCGGCGGATTGTAAATCTGGAGTATCAGCATAACATTATTGATGCAATCAGCAGAATTTATGTGACCAATTATGTGGTCGATCTGAAGCAGGACAAATTTGAAATAATCCGCGCGCCAGAGCAGATTTCTCAAATTGCACATCATTTTAAAGGAGCGCGACAGATTACAGATGCAATAACTCAATATTGTATCGGTAAAGACTATCAGGAAGGAATGAGAGAAGCTACAAACCTGGACACTCTGCAGGAAAGACTTCGTAATAAAGAATATTTGAACTATACATTTCAGGATACGGTTGGGGCATGGCATATGTTGACGGCTTTGCCGAAAAGAGTCATGGCGAATGGAGAGATTGAAACCGTGATTTTTGTTGTTCAGAATATTGATGAGCAGAAAAGAAGAGAACTGGAATACCAGAACCAGATACTGGAGACAGCAGAAGAAGCCAGACGTGCAAATGCCGCCAAAACAGAATTTTTACGGAGAATGAGTCACGATATCCGAACACCGATCAATGGTGTCATGGGAATGCTTAATATTGGGGATCATTTTCCGGAAGACATGGAAAAGCAGAAAGAATGCCGTGAAAAAATACGTGATGCAGCCATGTTCCTTTTTGAACTGGTTAATGATGTGCTTGATATGAGTAAGATGGAATCTGGTGAGATTGAATTGGAGCATGTTTCGTTTGATCTGCGGGATATTTTGAAAGAAGTGTCGTCTCTGATCGAAGTGCAGGCGGTAGAAAGAGGAATTGCTTTTAATTACAGGCCGGAAGAGGGAAAACACTGGAATCTGATTGGAAGCCCTCTGCATCTGCGTCAGATTTTGTTGAATATTGCAGGAAATTCTGTAAAATATAATCGTGAAAATGGAAGCCTGAACCTGTTTTGCAGAGAAGTATCCGACAGTAATGGATATGCGATGTTTGAATTCGGATGTGCAGATACAGGGAAGGGTATGAGTGAGAAATTCCAGCAGCATATGTTTGAACCTTTCAGTCAGGAAGAAAACGGTGCACGCACAAATCTTGGTGGGACAGGACTGGGATTATCCATTGTGAAAAAGCTTGTAGAAAAGATGCAGGGTGAAATTGATGTGGTGAGTGAAGTGGAAAAGGGAACTACATTTACCATCCATATTCCATTTAAGATTGATGCAGAAGAAAAAGAACGGAAACCGGAGAAAGAAGAGCAGGAGCAGTCCATTGCAGGGGTAAGAATCTTGTTGGTAGAAGACAATGAACTGAATATGGAAATTGCAGAATTCCTACTTGAAAATGAAAATGCTGTGATCACAAAAGCATGGAATGGAAAGGAAGCGGCAGACATTTTCCAGAAAGAACCAGAGGGTAGTTTTGATGTGATTCTGATGGACATCATGATGCCGGTGATGGATGGATTAACTGCAGCGCGGACAATACGTGCAATGTACAGAAGAGATGCAAAGACAATTCCAATTATAGCTATGACAGCAAATGCGTTTGATGAAGACCGGAAGCGAAGTCGTGAAGCAGGAATGAACGGACATCTTGCAAAACCGCTGAATATACAGGATATTATAGGCACAATCGCAGAATGTATACAGTGCACATCAAGTTGAATATGTAATAAGATCCAGGGTTATCAGACGGCCCTGGATCTTTGCATATAGTAATTATTTTGAGCTTCCTTCCAGAAAATCATAGGCGAACTGTGCATACATGGCGGCTCCGCGTTTTAAGACACTTTCATCTACGGTATAGTGATCGTTGTGATTTTTGGCGGTGATGCCAAGAGATTTATTCTGGCTTCCAATCAGCCCGAAGACACCAGGAACTTTTTCCATATAGTAGGCGAAGTCCTCACTGATCATCATTTTCGGGAATGGTTTCAGACAATCAGTACCGTACATTTTGGCAGCGGCATTTCTTGCAATCAGTACCAGATCTTCATGCTCATTGATGATCGGAGCCGGAAAATATTCAAAAGTCAGAGTAGCCTTTGCTCCCATGGAATCAGCTGTATTTTCAGCGATTCTGCGGAGCAGAGGCTCTGTTTTTTTGCGCATTTCAGGGGAATGGGTACGCGTAGTTCCCTCCAGAACGACCTTATCAGCAAGAATATTAAAGCGCTGTCCGCCTTCTATCTTACCGACGGTGACAACCAGTGGATTCAGAGGATTATTCATACGGGAAACGATTGCTTGAATTTCTGTGATGATATAAGCGGCAGTCAGAATCGCATCAACACCCTGATGCGGGGTGGAACCATGAGAGGAAACACCCTCGACTTCAATGCGGAAATTATCGCAGCTTGCCATACGTGGACCAGTTTCAAAATTCATATAAGGAGCATCCAGCTCTCCCCAGATATGTGTGCCGTAAATGGCATCTACATCGTCCAGAAAACCATGCTCGACATAGTACTGTGCACCGTGGCAGGATTCTTCAGCAGCCTGGAAAATAATCTTTACATTTCCTTTTAGGTCTTTTTTTTTTGCCATCAGCATACGGATTCCGCCCAGAAGCATGGCAATATGGCAGTCATGTCCGCAGGCATGCATGACACCCGGATTCTGGCTGCAAAATGTAAGCCCGGTGTGTTCTTCGACAGGAAGTGCATCGATATCTGCACGGAGGGCGACTGTCTTGCTGCCAGGGGTGGATTTTCCCCCTTTGATTATTGCCCAGAGACCATTGTAATCCGGGTAATAATGTGGCGTAAGTCCCATTTCTTCGAGGCACTTTCCAATCTCATGCGTTGTATTTTTTTCTTCGAAAGAAAGCTCTGGATGCGCATGAAAATAACGCCTCTGCTCGATGATCCAGTTTTCGTTCTGTTCTGCGATATCTCTAAAGTTCATGGTGTTTTCCTTTCTGTTTTATCTATATAAATACAAAACTCCTGTTTGCAATAACTTCTTTGGAATGCTATGATAAAGTCATTAATTATTATAAAAATAAACAAGATAAAACGCAACAGGGAGATAGGAAAATGGAATTCTGGGATATTTATGATAAAGATAAGAAACCGACCGGACGTACAATGAAACGCAATGACTGGTGTCTGAAAGACGGGGAATATCATCTGACAGTACTTGGCGTAGTTGCACGACCGGATGGAACATTTTTGATCACAAAACGTGTCATGACCAAGGCGTGGGCACCGGGCTGCTGGGAGGTTTCCGGAGGAGCAGCACAGGCAGGTGAAGAGTCACGCGAGGCTGTTCTTCGCGAAGTAAAAGAAGAGACCGGCCTTGATGCACGGGATGCTGACGGCGGTTATTTGTTTACTTACAAACGTGAAAATCCGGGCGAGGGTGACAACTATTTTGTCGATGTATACCGCTTTATTATGGATGTTAAAGATGAAGATCTGCATCTGCAGGAAGCAGAGACAGATGGCTACATGTTTGCAACTCTGGACGAGATCAAAGCCTTTGCGGCAGAGGATAAATTCCTTCATTATGACAGTATCAAACAGGCATTTGAATTCTGATAAAGCTGTCGTATCAAACATGGCAAAATGTGATAAAAGCAAGTTCAATCTATTCGATATCTTTTAATACAAAACTATTTTTGTGATAGTCCAGAAGCCCTTCTTTTTTCATTTTACTGAGTTCTTTTGAAAGGGCGCTGCGATCCAGGCTGAGGTAATCGGCAAGCTGCTGGCGGTTCAGCGGAATGTCGATGTAACGGTTTTTCTGCAGTCCTGCCTGATAGGAAAGATAGGAGAGCAGACGATCGCGGATCTTCTTGGAAGAGGTGTGTAGGATGCGGCGTGAGAGCAGCAGGTTTTTGCGTGCGCTGATTATCGTCATATTGTGGATCAGATGCGAATATTCGCCTTTTCCGGCGGCGGAAAGCCTGAAAAGTTCCGGCACATTCAGAAAGAGGATTTCTGCTTCTTCCATTGCTATGACATCGACCATCATCGGCTCACCGGGAACACAGGCATAAGCTTCAGCAAACACTTCCCCGGTGTGTGCAAGACTGATGATATTTTTGTTGCCCCACAGGTCGTTGTTTTCAATCTGGACAGTACCGTATAATACGATTCCTATGTCAGTGACAGGAGTTCCGGCAAGATAAACCGGGGCTCCTTTTTTATATTTTTTTGTAAAAGTTTTCAGCCCGTGCAGAAGCTTTTCTGTCTCGGAAGGGGAACAGCCTTGAAATAGTGCAGTCTGGGAAATCAGTTCATAATCCATAGCAATTCTCCGTTTTTGTTTATTTTGTGGTTATAACCACATATTTTTTCTTATTAGTTTAGTATTCTTTGTGTGTAAGGTCAAGGCACCAAAAGAAAAGAGTAAGAAGAAACCAATAAAAATAAATAACAAAAACAGGAGGATATCTTATGATCAGAAGAATTATTCATATAGACGAAGAAAAATGCAACGGATGTGGTGCGTGTGCGGCTGCCTGCCACGAGAGCGCAATCGGAATGGTTGACGGCAAAGCGAAGCTTCTGCGTGACGATTATTGCGACGGACTTGGTGACTGTCTGCCAGCCTGTCCGACCGGTGCGATCACATTCGTAGAGAGAGAAGCAGCAGCTTATGATGAAGAGGCTGTACTTGCAAATCAGCGAAAAAAAGCAGGCGAGAATAAATCAGCACATCATATGAGCGGTGGATGTCCGGGAAGCCGTATGCGTCAGATGAAGCGTGAGACAACAGCTCCGACTGAAAATAAAATGGAATCTCAGCTGCAGCAGTGGCCGGTGCAGATTAAGCTTGTGCCGACGCAGGCACCGTATTTTGAGGGCGCGAAGCTTTTGATCGCAGCAGACTGTACTGCCTATGCCTACGCAAATTTTCATCAGGATTTTATCAGAGGGAAAGTTGTTTTAGTGGGCTGTCCGAAACTGGACAGTGTAGATTACAGTGAGAAACTGGAAGAAATTATCCAAAGCAATAATATCAGCAGTATGACGGTTGTGCGTATGGAAGTTCCGTGTTGCGGCGGTCTGGAAATGGCAGCAAAAAAAGCTCTCCAGAACAGCGGGAAATTCATTCCGTGGCAGGTTGTTACAATCTCCGTTGACGGAAAAATTCTGGACTGAAACAACACAAACAACAAATACCTGCTGAAATAATAAGCAATAAGCATTGCCAATTTTGACAGAATCCCTTATAATGTGACATAGGAAATGACATTTTTTATGGAGGGATTTCAATGGGAAAGACCGTGACGATCTGTTTTACCAATAACAAAGGCGGAAGTGGCAAATCTACCACCTGTTCAAACCTTGGTGCAGCTATGGCGCGTGCCGGAAAGAAAGTTTTGCTGGTGGATGGAGATATGCAGCTGAATCTGTCGCTGGCATTCTTCCCGGAAGACTGGGTGCTGGAGCATGCACAGGGAGAGAAGAACCTTTATCATGCGATTGGGAAACAGGAAGATCTGACTGATTATATCGTGCATACACCGTACGAGAATCTGGATCTGGTTCCGTCCTCTACCCTGATGAGTTCGATTGAATACGAACTTTTTACTAAATGGCAGAGAGAGTTTATCCTTCGGAAATGCCTGCAGAAGGTCAAAGATTCAGAAGTTTATGATTACATCCTGATCGATGCACCGCCGACACTTGGCGGTTGGGTCATGAACATTCTGTGCGCTTCGGACAAGGTGATCATCCCAGTAGAAGCGAGCCCGTGGGGGATGTTTGGCCTTGCAAATATGTTCGAATTTCTGAATGAAGTAAAGCAGATTTCGCCGGATCTTGAGGTTGCCGGAATTGCAGTGACCAAGGTGGATACCCGCAAGAATTACTTCAAACAGACAATGGAAACATTGCATCAGCTGGAGAGTATTTATGTATTTGAGCATGTGATCCGTGTAGACAGTTCTGTGGAATGGTCTCAGGATAACAGCATCCCGGTTGTAGAATACAGGAAATCCAGCAGAAGTGCAAAAGAATATACAGAGTTGGCAGAGGAGGTAATGAATCGTGTCAGTAGGTAAGGACAGCATCCTGCGTGCAGCAAACGCAGATGCCAAAAAAAACAGAAGTAAAGGTAGAAACAAAACCAGCAGAGGAAGTAAAGGCAGCGGCTAAAGCCGAAGCAGCTCCGGCGGCTAAGAAGGCTCCGACAAAGAAAACAGCGGCAAAGAAGACAACTGCAGCCAGAAAAACAACAAGAAAGGCTCCGGCAAAGAAAGCAGTGAAGACATCCGTTCTCACACCACAGAATTCCGAAGAGCTGGAGAAAGCATTTGTGAAGGGCGAGCAGCCGGAAACAGTGAATGGTCCGGTTCATATCAAAGACGAACTTCCGATTTATCTTCTGTAATCAGAAGTACCTTTTTATCGGAATTTGCTGGATGGATATTCTGAATAAGTATAAACAAAAATCTGGTCATACAGGAAATCTTTTGTGCAGTTTTCCTTTTATAATAACTGGCTTATTCAGCAGAAACAGCTGCATCCTGTACTCGTTCATTTTCTCTGAAGATATGTCTGAAGATAAAACGAACGATTGGTCCGGCATAGATGAGCTGCCAGAAAAATGCCGCCGGGAAATTCATAGCTGTCGTCTGAATCCATACAGCGATGAACTGACTTCCTGCATTCTTAAACAGGATTGTGGCAGCAAGGCTCATCAGTGGGCACATAAATGCCACAGATGGTACAGAAATAGCAAGAATCTTACTGAATGGATGACAATTTCTGAAATCTACCATACGTGCTGCACACATAAATGCAAGTTTAGATACGATGAAAAAGTCAAGAATGAAAGCAATCGGTCCCATGATGATAAGTTCATGGAATGCAGAAAGGAATACTTCGTTTGACATTCCGCCGATGTTCAGTGAGATGTTGTAGCAGATCATGGCATAAACCATGAAAAATACCATAATAATTGTAAAAATTACTTCCTGAAATTTGTTTTTGGGCATAAAAAAAATTCTCCTTGTTCTAATTAATGATAACTACAGGTTACTGTTTACGTAAGTTACAAGAGCATGTGTTGTTCGTTAATCATTCCAAGGGGAATGTACGTTTCCAATTAAACCATATTCAATTTTTTGCGTTGATTATATTATCACAGAGATTTTAGAATGTCAACTGTAAATTTTGTTCTGCTTTATATAAAAAGTCTGTCCACAAATTGTGCCACATCTTGTATTCTGCAAATAATAAATTATATAATATTAATGGTTAAATGATCCGGCGCGTATGAGAATGAAAAAGCACCCATATGATTGCTGACTTTGATGGTCAACAATTATATGGGTGTTTTCGTTTGTTCAGATATAGGTAAAAATCAGATTCTGTTATTTTGCAGGTCATTAATGATCTGATCAACCAGTTCTGTTGCTTTTTCAGTAGAACAGTAACTGGCTGGATTCATATGCTCCAGATAGTCACGAAAAATACTGACCAGGCAGGTTTCCTCTATGTTCAGTACAATAATCTGCCCGGTGTTATTTCTGAAAACCATACTTCCCATAGTCCCGCGAATACAGAAGTGAAGGTTGTGGGGCAGATGGTTTAAAGGTTTCTGAAGGAATCGATAGACACCGGTTTCGCAGCATTGGCGAACGCCATTCAAAATCTCAATACGTTGTTCCACAGTTAAAGGGTGATAGAAAATCTCAGGGATTTCATCTGTGAGTCCGGTTTTTGCAAACTGCAGAAGTCCTTCCCGAGTAGAATAGATCAGAAACTGCTCATTCTGGATTTTAACCATATTCATCTGAAAAGCCTGCTCTGCTGCCGCAAGGATAGCATCTGCCTGCGGAAGATCATAATTAAATATTTCATGTAAGAGGTTTCCGGTAAAAAAAGGTGTCAGACATGGTTCAGGCTGAATACCGATCAAATCATTCTGGTCATAGAAGGTATCAAACATGCTGTCAATAACTGCCTTGTGATTTTCGGGAGTAAGAGGAGCAGGTCTGAAAAAAAGACTGCACTGTTCTTTGTAGGATATAAACTGATTCCATAAAAGCTGTACGACATCAGGAGATTTGATGAATATGCCATTCTGATAATCGGAACTGCAGAGGATAGCAGCATCAGATGTCAGAATCATACAAGGAAAAAGATTAAAATTGTAATAATGTGACTGAATTCTGTCGTAATAATACCAGAGGGAATAATTCAGTCCAGCCATTATAAAGGAAAAATTTCACGAAGATATTTCAAATTGATCAGCTGGTGATCTTTGGTAAAGGCATATTCGGTTCCAACACAGAAGATGTGGTCAATCTTCAGCGATGCAGATGCATGCAGACTGGCGAGGAGACTGAAAAGAAATTTATAATCCGGTTGAATGAACATGGCAATTTTGCCATCTGCATGAACGGATTCAGAAAGTATCATCTGATGTACATAATAGTCGATATGTTGCTGAGAGACCAGTGAAATACAGTCAGTCTGGCACTGCTCAGATACAGGATCCGGTGAGAAGGAACTTCCTGTGATATCGGTGGCAGGCTGATCCGGAAACTGACAGATAAAATTTTCTACACTCTTTCGAGTGTAATATGTATCGGGTCCAACCTGAGTGATCTCCAGTGTTTCTTTCAGAAAGTTGTATTCTATAGGTGTAAGATGCATGAACTGTGTCATCTTTTCAAAAACTTCAGAAGATGGCGGGTTCCGTTTTCCATTGAGGATTTTGTACATGGTAGAACGATCCAGATTACAATATTTTGCCAGAGAAAAGACTTTTATATTTTTGTGTTCGATATAACGGGTAAGTGTATCAGAAAAAACAGACATATAAACTCCTTACAACAAATTTCATATATTTTAGAAAGAGAAAGGCAGGAATGATCACTCATCCCAGCCTTCGTAGAATCTGATATTTACGGAAATATTTCGTACAATATCTCCATCTTCCAGTTCCAGATCATCTTCATCAGAAACCGGAGGCAGCTGACAGTCATCTTCATCAAGCTCCAGAGAAATCCAGTTATAAGCAGCTTCGTTGGCTTCTTCTATAGCTTCATCCAGAGTTTCACCTTCACCGTAGCATTCAGCCAGATCCGGGAAAAAGCCTTTGTAAGTTCCCCTGTCTGTTTTGCGGAAAACCGCAGGATAAATAAATTTCATAATCTATATACTCCTTTGTATACACTGTTTGAGTAACAGCTGTAATCTTTCTAGTTCTTTAGTATACCATATTCTGCAAAGTTTAAAAGAGGAAATCCTGCATTCTGAGTGGAAAAAAGTATGCAATTTTTATATAATAGAGGATAACAGAAAAAGATTTCACAGCCTGCGAAAAACAGGCCTGTACATACAGAGGAGAAAAAATTGAGCATCAAATTAATTGCAAGTGATCTTGACGGGACTTTGTTAACAGATTGTAAGGAATTATCACCAAAAACAAGAGAGGTACTGGATCTGGCAGTACAGCATGGAATATATATTGTACCGGCAACGGGCAGATCTTTTCATTCCATACCGGAAATGATCCGAAATTATCCGGGAGTGGAGTATGTGATCACGGCTAATGGAGGTGCTGTTTATTCGGTAAGAGAAGGAAAAAGAGTCTATCAGTGTCTCCTGGAAAAAGAGTCGGTGGAAGCTGCTATTGCAGTGCGAAAAAGAGAAAATATGGTCCTGGAAGTGGTGATTGACGGAGTGCCTTATGCAGAAGAGGCATATGTTAAAGATCCGATGCAATATCTGGCGACAGAGTATGGTGCGAAATACATTAAAGCTACCAGAAAGCCAGTAAAAGATATCTGCAGATTTGCACAGAAACATGCAGAAGAGCTGGACAGTATTTCTTTTGTTTGTCGTTATGAGGACAAAGAACGACTGTATACTTCGCTGGACAAAGAAATCCCCAATATCTATGTAACTTCATCTGTGCCAAATCTGATGGAAGTCGGACATATAGATGCAGGAAAGGGAAAGACGCTTCTGTGGCTTTTGAAAAAATTGGAGATTTCAACAGAGGAAGCAATGGCTTTTGGAGATGCGGATAATGATATCAGTATGCTGACGTCTGTAAAATATGGAATGGCGATGGGAAATGGCACAGAAAACTGCAGAAAAGCAGCCCCTTATGTGACAGATACGAATGAAAAGGATGGTGTGGCGAAGGGAATTTTGAGGTTTCTATCAGAAGCAGAATAGACTTTGCAGGCGGAGAATAGTGATAAAAATGTAAAATTTGTCTGACACTATTGACAATGACAAAAAAACATGATATTTTATAGAAAATTTAATTTAACTAATTAAACCGTTGAAGCGGAGATAAAAACAATTATGCGCGCACAGAGAGTCCGGGTGGGTGAGAGCCGGGTTGAAATGCAGGTTGTTAAATGGACCGCTGAGGGCACAGGGAAAAGCAGTAGATTAGTAGAACAGTAATGCTTAGTATTCTGTGACGTAAGGCATACGTCAGTTGCCGGGAATATGCAGGTATTCCGCAAAGTGCACGGGTCGTTCCGTGAATCAAGGTGGCATCGCGGGTGAATTTTAACGCTCGTCCTTGACAGAAATGAGATTCTGTCATGGGCGGGCTTTCTTTTTTGTATTTTATTAAAGAGTCTAGCAGACAGAATGGTGTAGCAAGAGCAGAAGCAATACAAAAGGAGGTAAGATCCATGTATCCTACGATAGAAAATATCAAAGAGATTGCAGCAAAGGGACAGTACAAAAGAGTTCCGGTCTGCCGGGAAGTATATGCGGACAGATATACACCGGTGGAAGTTATGAGAACTTTAAGAAAGGCAAGCAGACATTGTTATCTGCTCGAAAGTGCCAGCCAGACAGAAGTCTGGGGACGTTATTCTTTTCTTGGATATGAGCCGACCATGGAGATTACCTGCATGGACGGAACAATGAAAATCCGCCGGACGGAAGGTGTAGATCAGGGAGGGATCACAAAGCAGATTGTGCATCCGGGAGATGCTTTACGAGAGATTCTGAAAGAATATAAGAGCCCGGTGATGGAAGATATGCCACCGTTTACCGGCGGTCTGGTCGGATATTTTTCCTACGATTACATTAAATACAGCGAGCCGAAATTAAAGTTAGGTGAGCACGAAGATCCGGATTTCAGAGACATGGACCTGATGTTTTTTGACCAGGTGATCGCTTTTGACCACTACAGACAGAAGGTGCTTCTGATTACTGGAGTCATGCTGGAGAACCTGGAAGCTTCCTACCAGAAGGCAGAGAAAAAACTGCAGGAAATGGCAGATCTGATACGAAACGGTGAAAAAGAAGAATTTCCGCCATTAGAGCTTGAATCAGAGATAAAACCACAGTTCCCAAAAGAAAAGTATTGTGAAATGGTAGAAAAAGCAAAGCATTACATTCATGAGGGAGATATTTTCCAGGTAGTACTTTCAAACCCGATGAGGGCAAAAGCTAAGGGCAGTTTATTTGATACTTACAGAGTGCTGAGGGCAACAAATCCGTCACCATATATGTTTTATTTTTCCAGTGATGATATTGAACTGGCGGGTGCCTCACCGGAAACACTGGTAAAACTGGAGGGGAAAAAACTTACCACTTTCCCGCTGGCAGGAACCAGACCGAGAGGAAAAACAAAGCAGGAGGACAGAGAACTGGAAGAAGGTCTTCTGAAAGACGAGAAGGAACTTGCAGAGCATAATATGCTGGTAGATCTTGGGCGAAATGACATCGGAAGAATCAGTAAGATCGGTACGGTGGAAGTTGAAAAATATATGAGCATAGAGCATTTTTCGCAGGTCATGCACATTGGTTCTACCGTTGCAGGAGAGCTAAGAGAAGATAAAGATGCGATAGACGCTGTAGACGCTATCCTTCCGGCAGGAACTCTTTCCGGAGCACCGAAGTTTCGGGCCTGCCAGATCATCGAAGAACTGGAACAGAGCAAACGAGGCATTTATGGCGGCGCGATTGGATATCTTGATTTTGCCGGAAACCTTGATACCTGCATTGCTATCCGTCTTGTATATAAGAAAAAAGGTGAGATCTGCATCCGCTCCGGTGCAGGAATCGTGGCAGACAGTGTTCCGGAAAAAGAATTTGAAGAGTGCTGCAATAAGGCAAGAGCCGTAGTTCTGGCAATCGAAAATGCACAGGAGGGATTGGAATGATCGTACTGATTGATAATTATGACAGCTTTTCCTACAACGTATATCAGCTGATCGGTTCTGTAGAGCCAGATATCAAGGTTGTTCGAAACGATGAATATACAGTAGAAGAAATTGAGGCAATGAAACCGGAAGCACTGATCCTTTCGCCTGGGCCGGGTAAACCGGCAGACGCAGGAGTCTGCATCGAAGCGATCAGATACTTTGCAGGAAAACTTCCAATCTTTGGAATCTGTCTTGGACATCAGGCAATCTGTGAAGCTTTTGGCGGCAGAGTATCCTATGCAAAAGAACTGATGCACGGCAAGAAAAAGACAATCTATACTGTTGGAAAAAGCAAGATTTTTGAAGGACTGGGGGACAGCTTCCAGGCAGCCAGATATCATTCGCTGGCAGCAGTTAGAGACGAACTGCCGGATACTTTAAGAGTCACCGCAGAGGCAGAGGACGGTGAAATCATGGCAGTGGAACATACCGAGTATCCCATTTATGGAGTGCAGTTTCATCCGGAATCCGTGATGACTCCAGATGGGAAAGTGATGGTTCAGAACTTTATAAATATTGTAAAGAGGTAGTTAAGGAGGACATAAAAATGATCAAAGAGGCAATCGTAAAACTTTCAAAAAAAGAAGACTTAACATATCAGGAAGCAGAGACAGTCATGGACGAGATCATGAGCGGACAGGCAACACCGGTACAGATGTCATCTTATCTGACAGCACTTTCCATAAAGGGTGAGACTATTGATGAGATTACTGCTTCTGCAGCAGGAATGAGAGCACACTGCATTAAATTACTGCATGATCTGGATGTGCTTGAAATCGTAGGAACCGGCGGAGATGGAGCAAATTCTTTTAATATTTCCACTACTTCTTCCCTGGTGATCGCAGCAGGCGGTGTACCGGTTGCAAAACACGGAAATCGTGCAGCATCCTCAAAAAGTGGTGCAGCAGATGTGCTGGAAGCTCTTGGTGTAAACATCACAATTCCACCGGAAAAGAGCGCAGAACTGCTGAAAAAGATTAATATCTGTTTCCTGTTCGCTCAGAATTATCACATTGCAATGAAGTATGTGGCACCGATCCGCAAAGAACTGGGAATCCGTACAGTATTCAATATACTTGGACCTCTGAGCAATCCGGCAGGAGCAAATATGGAACTGATGGGTGTGTTTGATCAGGCACTTGTAGAGCCACTGGCACAGGTTATGGCGAAACTTGGTGTGATCAAAGGAATGGTAGTTTTCGGACAGGATAAACTGGATGAGATAT
>ADJS01008624.1_pt1 | contig 20484 bp, 21 predicted proteins | sample 268128 | NCBI WGS metagenome assembly ADJS01 (sample SAMN00007486, study PRJNA43253) | human gut metagenome | isolation source: feces sample TS28 | reverse complement strand
TTTCCATACGGTCAACAGAAACAACTAATCCTCCGACTTCTACATCGCCCTGCGCCTTAATAATCGGGAGTGTCTCCTGAATAGAAGTACCTGCTGTAGTAACGTCCTCGATAATGATAACTTTATCTCCATCCTGGATTGGGCTTCCAAGGAGAATTCCCTTATCACCGTGGTCCTTTACTTCCTTACGGTTACTGCAGTAACGGATATCCTTATCGTACTTTTCTGAAATAGCGATTGTTGCAGCGACACTTAATGGGATTCCCTTGTAGGCAGGTCCAAATAATACATCAAAATCAAAACCGAAATGGTCATGAATTGCCTGTGCATAATATTCGCCTAATCTCTTTAACTGAGAGCCAGTACGGTAAAATCCTGTGTTAACAAAAAATGGAGTCTTTCTTCCACTCTTTGTCACAAAGTCACCAAACTTCAGTACGTTGCAATCGATCATAAATTCTATAAACTCTTTTTTGTATTGTTCCATAACAACCTCCGATTTATCCTTTTGATTTCTATGTATTCTCGAAATTCTATTTATATCCTGTTTCAAGAATACATTCAGTTGTTCTGATTCTAACACAGTTTATTTGTATTTTCAACACGCTGGAGCGTGTTTGAAAAATGCTCTGGGAAAATGTATTCTGCAAATATGCTTATTTAATAAGTATATATTTTAGTCAATACATCCTATAATCTCGTTAATATCCTCGATATGGTATCTTTCCATATATGCCTTCATTCCGTCTAATACTTCCATTGTCGCACGAGGATTATGGAAATTCGCTGTTCCAACAGAAACCATTGTCGCACCTGCCATCATCATCTCGATGGCATCTTCTCCAGTGAGAATACCACCCATTCCGATGATCGGAAGCTTACATGCGTGGCTTACCTGATAAACCATACGAACAGCAACTGGCTTGATTGCAGGACCGGACATACCGCCTGTCTTATTCGCAAGCACAAACTTACGTCTGTGAATATCAATCTTCATTCCCGTAATCGTATTGATAAGAGAAAGTGCATCACATCCACCGGCTTCTGCTGCCTTTGCCATCTCTGTAATATCTGTAACATTTGGGCTTAACTTCATAACGATTGGCTGTTTTGCCTTTGCCTTGATTGCCTTTGTAATTTCATATAAAGCATCTGGATTCTGACCAAAAGCGATACCACCCTCTTTTACATTTGGGCAGGATACGTTAATCTCTAATAAATCAACTGGTTCATCTGCGAGACGTTCTACAACTTCCACATAATCGGAAGTACTCCTTCCACATACATTGACAATAATAGATGCTCCTTTTTCTTTTAAATGAGGAATATCTCTCTTACAGAATAAATCGATTCCCGGATTCTGAAGTCCGACAGCATTCAGCATTCCACCATAAGTTTCTGCCACACGAGGGGTAGGATTGCCCTCCCACGGTACATTCGCCACACCTTTTGTTGTGACTGCGCCAAGTGCTGCAAGGTCTACGAACTGTTCATATTCTGCACCAGAACCAAATGTTCCTGAGGCAGTTGTCACAGGATTTTTAAATGTCTTTCCCGCTAATGTTACTTCTAAATTCATGCAAACACTACCTCCTTTGCATCAAATACCGGACCATCTTTACAGATTCGGGTATTGTTTACGTTTGTGTGATGGTCTTTTTCCTTTGTCTTGCAGATACAGCCAAGACAGGCGCCGATTCCACATGCCATTCTCTCTTCTAAGGAAATTTGTGCTTCCATTCCGTGTTCTTCGGCATAAACTGCGAGAGCTTTTAACATTGGCATTGGTCCACAGGCATAGATTATCTTTCCTTCAACACCATATTTTTCAATGGCATCAATAACGGTTCCCTTTGCTCCCTGACTTCCGTCTTCTGTTGCAACTTTTACATCACAGACAGCCTCAAATTCGTCTTTTAAGAAAGTGGAAGTTCTGTAACCAAGTACAACTGTTTTTTCTACATTAAGCTGTTTTGTAAGCTCTAACATTGGAGGAATCCCGATACCACCACCGATGATAATCGCCTTTTCCTCTTTTAAAGCAAATCCATTACCGAGAGGTCCCATAACTTCTAAGGTATCTCCCTCTTTCATCTCGGAAAATTCTTTTGTTCCCTCTCCGGCAACACGGTAAACTACTCTTAAAGTTCCCTCTTCTTTATTAATACCACAAATACTGATCGGACGAGGTAAAAGCTTACTCTTGTCGTTACAGTACATTGCAATAAATTGTCCTGGCTTTGCTAATGCTGCCCCCTTAGGGAAGGATAATTCCATGTCGAATATCCCCTCGTCAATCTGCTGCTGACGAACAACTTTTGCAGTTTCTTTTATCATCTCCATCTCTTTTCCTCCTTCTAAAAATAATGTACTCCCGAAAATTTCCCCGCAAAATCGAGTGCTGAAAACTTCCAAACAACCTACTTCTTATCTTACCATAAAATTTGCCGCACTGGCATATGAATATCTAATTTTATGAAAAGAAAAAATTTCCGTCAAAAAATCAGATAAAACAATACTCTATCCGCACACTATTTTATGCCGTTTCATTCTTTAAAATATAAACCGGCAGCGGCGGATTATTGGGTTTATTATAAAAAGCTTCCACAAGTACAGTATATTTATCATCCGGCAATTCCCGAAGCCATGCAAGTACCTGCTTCTTCTCTTCAAAGCCACTGTCTCCCCCGCTATAAATAAGCAGGGAAATCATGCCGCCCTCATGAAGCAGATTCAGTCCCTTTTCAAGGGCCTCGATTGTTGTATCTGCCTTTGTGGAAAGGCTGTGATCCCCTCCAGGAAGATAACCGAGATTAAACATGATAAGAGAAACACTGTCTTTTTGAGCATACTTATCCATATGTGCATGACTGTCTAAAACAACTTCTGCCCTATCAGAAAGCCGTTCTTTTAAAAGCCGTTTTTTTGTCTGCTCTATCGCCATTTCCTGGATATCCATAGAAATCACTCTGCCCTTTTCTCCTACAAGCTTCGCCAGAAAAACGGTATCTTTTCCGGTTCCTGCTGTTGCATCAATGCAAAGAAGGGGTTCCTTTATCATCTGCTGTATCCGTTCATGACAATATTGTGTGATTGGCGTTCTTCTCTTCATTTTAATCTTGACTCTCCAATTTTTATTATATTACTATTTAATTCAAGTAAATTTAGCTACTGTCAGCCCTCAGGAAGATACCTGCCCCATATTTGTAATCTCGGAGCAAAGGTTGGATGCAAACGCATAAGCGAACATTCAACCTGCAGCGACTAAAATTACAAATATGGAGTAGGTATCTTCCTGAAGGCGTCTGTCCTTAATAAATTAATCTTTATTTAACGAAAAGGAAATAAGCAGCAACAACAATACCTAAAACAATACGGTATACACCAAATGCCTTAAAGTCATTCTTCTTAATGTATCCTAACAGGAATTTGATCGCTATGATAGAAACGATGAAGGCAACCAGCATACCAACCACAAGGATTGCCACTTCCATTCCTGTATAATGGAAACCATATTTTACAAGTTTTAAGAAGCTTGCTCCAAACATGACCGGAATGGATAAGAAGAAAGAATATTCTGCTGCCACAAAACGGGAAGTTCCAAGAATCATTGCTCCGATAATTGTTGCTCCTGAACGGGAAGTACCTGGAATAAGAGCAAGTACCTGGAAACATCCGATAATCAATGCAATCTTATATGTTAAATCAGATAATTCTCCTACCTGTGGTTCTCTGTGTTTATTATAGTTCTCAACGATAATAAATAAAATACCGTATAAAATTAAAGTAAAGGCTACAGTTGGTGCATTATAAAAAAGTGCATCAATTTTATCATTAAAAGCAAGACCAATAACTGCTGCTGGAAGACACCCCACGATTACCTTTCCCCAGATATCAACGGTCTCTCTCTTTTCTTTTGCAGACTTCTTCGGACTGAATGGATTCAGCTTATGGAAATAAATCACACATACTGCAAGAATCGCACCAAGCTGAATGACTACTAAAAACATTTCCATAAAGTCTTTGGGTACATTCAGCTTAATGAATTCATCCACAAGAATCATATGTCCTGTAGAACTGATTGGAAGCCATTCTGTGATTCCTTCCACAATTCCAAGCAGGATTACTTTTAACATTTCAATTAACATTTATTTGTTCCTCCTGTAATATTTATCGCTTCATTCTACCATAAGTTACCGTATTTGTCCCCCTATTGCCGTAGAACATTTTTGCTATTTTCTAAAAATTATATAACTTTATAGAAGGATAGTGCACTGCTACTCTAATTCTAAAAGTCCCTGTTCCATCAGATATTTGATAGAAAACAGCCTCGGTTTCTTACTGTTATCAAATCTTATTTTTATCTTATCGTCTTTTAACTCAAGAATCGTGCCTTTTCCAATATTTTTATGAACCACTCTTCTTCCCTTTTTGAACTCCTTTTTATCATAACGAAGTTCGCCGATATAGCGGGATATCTGTGCGTCCTTTTGATAAAGTTCCTTTAAAGAATATAGGAAAAGATAGGTTTTAGCTCTTGTAACAGCAACATAAAAGAGCCTTCTCTCTTCCTCTAAATCTGCATCTTTTACTGCTTTTTTATGCGGAGTTGTCCCCTCATTAATATCCATAACAAAGACGACCTCATATTCCAGTCCCTTTGAGCTATGCATTGTCGTGAGTGTCACCCCGCTTTTTTGCTGCTGCCGTCCTGCCTCCATCTGCTTTTCTAATTCCTCCCCATAAGAGTCTATGTAGGAAAACCATTCTTCAAAACTATGATATTCTTTCGCACTTTCCTGAATCTGATTCAATACTTCCTCTAAATCATCTGGATTCATCCTTCGAAACTGTGCATATTCGTTCATATAGTCCTCATAACCAATCCCGTTACGAATATATTGTATGGCAGCATATGGTTCCATTTTTCGGAGCAGGCACAAATCCATCTCCAGCTTATCAATCTTTTCATAGAGCCATTTTTTGCCGAAGGTTTCCTGCTTTAACTTTTTCAAATCTACCTGGGGGTCAGTAAGCATACTTCTTGAAATATAACGTTTTGGACGATTCATTATTTGTAAAAATAACTTTCTGTCTTTGTTTCCCATCGCAATCTTTATATACGTTAATATATTTCTTGCAATCCAGTGATCAAATATATTTGGAATCACATCTCGCATCTGAAATGGGATATTATACTCCATCAAGCGGCCGACAAGAAGCCTTGGCTGTGTATTTGTTCTGAAAATGACTGCCATTTCTTCTAGTGGAATTCCCTTTTTATGATAAAAACGTATTCCTTTTAAAATATCAGTGCATTCTTCTCCAGCATCTTTTAAATATCGGAATGTAATCGGTACCTTTTTGCCGCGGGCTGCCTGCATATTTTTCGGAAAACGCTTTGTGTTATGGCTAATGAGATGTTCCGCACTGTCCACAATCTCTGCACTACACCGGTAATTCGTATTTAAAATTACTTTTTTCGCATCGGGATAATCTTTTTCAAATCCAAGCATGATTTCCGGCCTGGCCCCACGGAAACGATAGATGGACTGATCATCATCTCCTACAATAAACAGATGATCTCCTTTTCCTGCTAACATCCGCACAATCTCATATTGTACTTTATTAATATCCTGAAATTCATCAATTAATATATACTGAAACTTTTGCTGCCACATGGCGAGGATATCTTTCCTCTCTTTTAAAAGTTCATAGCAAAAGACCAGCATGTCATCAAAATCTATGAGATTCTCCTCTCGAAGTCTTCTCTCATACCCCTCATAAATCTGAGCAAATAGCTCATCAGAGCAATTACTGCTGTGATAGTAGGAAAGGGACATCATCTCTCCTTTTACATAACTGATTTCGTTAATGATGCCGGAAAGGAATTCCTTCTCATCTTCGATTTCCAGTTCCATATTCTCTGTCATCTCTTTGATATAACGCCGCTTTACATCTTCACGGATAATATTTCCTGCCGTATATCGGTATGCATAGCGAAGAATCATAAAGAAAATTGAGTGAAAAGTACCAAATGTTACCGGTGCATTCTCCATCCCATCAAAGGCAAAAAAACGCTTTCTCATTTCTTCTGCCGCTGCCCTTGTAAATGTAATAACTAATATATTCGATGGATGTACCCCCGCATTTTCAATAAGCCATTTTACGCGATAAGTAATTACAAGTGTCTTTCCTGAACCCGGACCGGCAAGAACCATTAACGGACCTTCTTTATGTGTGATCGCTTCTTCCTGTTCTTTGTTAAAAATTGCTGGCACTTCTCCTCCTCCTTTCTTTCTATATGTACTCTCGGAATCTTTTTATATTATAAGGATTCTAAAAGTAATCCGAGATAACTCATCTATTTTTTAGAGTTTCTCCTGCTTTAAATGTATCTCTCTGCAGGAGTACATTATCATTAATGATAAAATAAATGTTTGCAAAATAAAAGGGTGTCTCTCAACACCCTTTTATCTTTAATGCAGTTAAGTTAAAATACTCTTCTGCCATTCTTTGCTATTAATGTTTTGCAACGCTCTTAAGATATGCTTCAACTTCAGCTTCTGTTGTCAAAGACATTGCCTTAGCTGCAACAGCATCTGCTTCTTCTTTTGTCCAGAGAGAGATTCCCTTTCTGGTTGCTAAGATAGAAGTCGCACTTACACTGAATTCATTCATTCCAAAGGAAATTAATAATGGAGCAAGTAATGGGTCTGCTGCTGCTTCACCACACATACCAACCATGATTCCCTCTGCTCTTCCGGCTTTGATAACACGTTCGATAGAACGAAGTACTGCCGGATTGTAAGCGGAATAGAGATATGCAACCTCTGCATTACCTCTGTCTACTGCCATAGTATATCCTGTAAGATCGTTTGTTCCGATACTAAAGAAGTCAGCTTCTTTTGCAAAAACATCTGCCATTAAGCTTGCTGCAGGTGTCTCGATCATAATACCAACTTTGATATTCTCATCGTATGCAACACCTTCTGCCTTCAGCTCCTCTTTCAGTTCTGCAATCATGTTCTTCACTGCACGAAGCTCATCTAAACATGTAACCATAGGAACCATGATACGGATATCTCCATATGCGCTTGCTCTAAGCAATGCTTTTAACTGAGGACGATATAAATCTTCTCTCTTTAAGCATAAACGAATTGCACGGAAACCGAGGAATGGATTCTCTTCTTTCTCAAGAGCAAGATAAGGAATCTCTTTATCTCCACCCACATCCAAAGTACGGATAATAACTGGTTTGCCCTCTAAAGTCTCAGCTACCTTCTTATATGCTGCAAACTGCTCTTCTTCTGTAGGAATCTGAGGACGATCCATGAAAAGGAATTCTGTACGGAATAAACCAATTCCCTCGCCATCACACTCTACTACTTTAAGGGCATCTTCTGGCTTACCAATGTTTGCACAAAGTTCAACCTTAACACCATCTGCAGTTTTTGTCTCCCTGCCAACAAACTGAGCAAGGGCAGCTTTCTCTTCTAAATATGCTACTCGTTTCTGTTCATACTCTGCCTGAAGTTTCTCATCAGGATTAATATATGTCTGACCTTCTGAGCCATCTAAAACGACCTTATCTCCGTTGGAAATCTTTTCTGTGATTCCCGGTATACTGAGTACAGCCGGAATTTCAAGAGCCCGCGCAAGAATTGCTGAGTGGGAAGTCTTACCACCAACCTCCGTAAGAATACCTGTAACATTCTTAGGGTTGATTCCTGCAGTCATAGATGGAGTTAAGTCTTCTGCTACGAGAACAGTTCCCTCTGGTACATTCGCCAGATCTACATCTTCTACATCCAGAAGTATCTTCAATAATCTTGTCTTTATATCACATACGTCTGTTGCTCTCTGCTGGAACATCTCATCATCAATAGAAGAAAACATCTGCATATAATAATCACAGATTTTCTCTACTGCTGCTTCTGCACACATCTTATCATCTGCAATGCTTGTCTCCATCTGCCCAGTCATCTCTGGGTCCATAAGGAGAAGGACATGCCCTTCCAGAATCTCTGCTTCTTTCTCCCCTACTCTTTCTTTCATATCATCTGCCATTGCCTGTGTTTTTGCAATACACTTGTCAAGGGCTTCTGCTAATCTCTTCTTTTCAGCGTCAACATCACTGACTGCTTTATTATCGTATGCAAGGGAAGGCTCTTTTACAATAACAGCGGAACCAATACCGATTCCTGCTGATGCACCAATACCAGTATACATTATCTTCACCTCAAATTTTGATTTACAATTATTCTCCTAAACCGGATTCAATCATTTCGATAGCAGTCTTTAATGCTTCTTCTTCGTCAGCTCCATCACACTGGATTTCTACTTCAGAACCGCATTTGATGCAAGCACCGATAATGTTAAGAAGGCTCTTTCCGTTTGTTGCTTTACCGTTGAAGTTGATTGTTACGTCACTGTCAAACTTAGCCATTCCTTTAGCGAATACTCCTGCCGGTCTCATGTGAAGTCCCTGTGGGTTGTTGATTGTAACTTTCTGTGATACCATAGTTAATTTCTCCTTTTCTTAATAGGTTAATATAAATTAAATAATAGCTAAAGAAAACAGGATACTGTGCTTCTGGCTGATGCATTCGGTTAGTATTATACCCTGCATTCATACCTCCCCTTGTTCCTTTAGTACTCATTATTTTACCATTTTTTATATACACTGTCAATATAACAGCGCTTAGAGCGGTTTGAAAAATACTCTGGATTACCCGTAACTTTTTTCTTGTAATTCCATTTAAATCCTTGTAGATAAAAAGATATATTCTTTCTTTCCTGCCTCATCATCAGGATAAAGTTCTACATATTTTTTAGCTGCCTCATACGCCCTATCGTACTCCTGCGCCTTCTCATAAATAACAATCTTTCCGTACATAAAACCGGCCTTCGATTCGCCGCCCTGTTCGATTCCTTTTTGAATATATTTGAGAGCATTATCATAATCTTTCTGCTCTACATAAATCTCGCAGATTTTCTCTAAAAAATCTGTGTCATTTGTGCTGTTCCATCCCTGTTCATATACTTTCACGGCAGCCTTCGCATCTCCAGATTTTGCAAGGCATTCACCCTTTAATATATAATACTGTGCATTTTTGCTATCATTATTTATGAGTTTATCATATATTTTCTCTGCTTCATCATATTCTTTTAATTGATAATGACTCTCTGCTAAATAGCAGGTCATATCCAAATCAAGCTTACCTGCAAATACAGACTGAAGTTTTAACGCCTGTCCAAGATAAGAAATCGTTTTCGAATAATCTTCCTCTTTAAAATAAAGCAATGCCTCTTTACGGTATTCTACTTTCTGCTGATAGTTATGCCACTGAAAAACACCAATTCCGGCAAGTAAGATTACAGCAGCGATTGCAACACGAATTATAATTTTACGCATAGAAAACCTCATTTCTCTTTCAACGAAAGAAAGGATGCCGCAGCATCCTTTCCAAAGAACTATTATTTTCTTAAACCTAACTGTTCGATTAAGGTTCTGTAACGTTCGATATCTTTACCTTTTAAGTATGCAAGAAGATTTCTTCTCTGACCAACCATCTTTAAAAGACCACGTCTTGAATGATGATCCTTAGGATTTGCTTTGAAGTGGTTCTGAAGGTCGTTGATTCTTGCTGTAAGAAGTGCTACCTGTACCTCAGGTGAACCTGTATCTCCTTCTGTTCTTGCATATTTTGTCATAATTTCCTGTTTCATTTCCTTTGTAATCATGTTACAATTCCTCCTATTATTATAATCACCTTTACGAAGATAAGGTCGGAGACTCCATACCCTGGCAAAGGTTCTAGCAAAAAGCATCTTTCATAGATTAGCATACTCTTGTTTTTTTGTAAAGTTTTTTTACGAATATTTTTCAAGAAGTTTTTGAAAATATTCCGGAAGCGGTGCTTCAAATTCTACATACTCACCTGTTCTTGGATGAATAAAGCCAAGTACTCTGGCGTGAAGGCACTGTCCGGTAAGCCCCATCGCATTCTTCGGCCCATAGGTTGTATCCCCCAAAAGAGGATGCCTTATACTTGCCATATGCACGCGGATTTGATGTGTTCTTCCCGTTTCCAACTGACATTCTATGTGATTAAACTGATGGTTCAGATGACTGAGCACTTTGTAATGTGTCACTGCACGCTTACCATTCTTCGGTTCCACCGCCATCTTCTTTCTATCTGCCGGACTTCTTCCAATCGGTGCATCCACTGTTCCCTCTTCCTGTGTAAAATTATTGTAGACAATCGCCTCATACTTTCTTGTAATGGAATGTTCTTTTAGCTGCTCTGCCAGACTTTTATGCGCCATATCATTCTTACATACAACAAGAACCCCTGTCGTATCTTTATCAATACGATGGACAATTCCCGGACGAAGTACCCCGTTAATTCCGGAAAGATTATCCCGGCAATGATATAACAGCCCATTAACTAATGTTCCCGTATAGCGTCCCGGACACGGATGAACAACCATGTCTTTTGGCTTATTGATTAAAATAACATCCTCATCCTCATAAATGATATCTAAATCCATCTTTTCTGGAAGGACTTCTAATTCCTTTAACGGAGGCACACAGATAACAACACTGTCCTCCACTTTAAGACGACAGCCTGGCTTTTCTTTTTTATCGCCAACAGTTACCCGGCCTTCTTTTATAAGTTTCTGAATATAGGAACGCGAATGCTCTTTTAACTCTTCGGCTAAAAACTGATCAAGGCGCATTCCCTCCTGTTCTTCCATAACGGTATAATAATATTTTTGTTCTATATTTTGTTTTTGATTCTGCTGCATCATTTCATTTCTTTCTGCCATTTTCCCGTCCTGCCCTATTCTGCTCTTTCTTTTTAGAAAATACTCTGTTAAGATCTTCTTCCTGATAGAAAAACAGTATCAGCACAACTAGCATAAATGCGGCAACCGTTACATAAATATCTGCCACATTAAATACTGGAAAGTTAATCAGGCTAAAATAAATAAAGTCTACTACATATTTCCGAAACACTCTGTCTATCATGTTACCAACCGCTCCTGCCCCCACAAAATACAGGCAGGCTCTCAGTGGTACAAAATGTTTTTCTTCCGGAATCTTCCCTGAAATCCACAGGAGACCGACAAGTACTGCTAATGTGATAATCAAAAAGAACCACTGTTTATTCTGCATAATGCCAAAAGCCGCTCCCCTGTTCTCCACATAGTATATTTCTAATACATTATGGATAATCTTAATACTTCCTATCGGTTTTAATATTTTTACCGCCCACAACTTTGTAAGCTGGTCAATCAGTAGCAATACAAAAAAAATGACTACTGACTTTGCTTTTTTTCCCATGATAATTTTATTCCTCCTGTTATTCTAGAGCATGTCTGAAAAATGTTCTAGAGCGTGCAGATTGCCTTTTTATTTTCAAACTCGCTCTAAGACCGTAAGCATCTCTTCTGGTGTTACATCCTGATAAATTGCAGCTTCACCCACTTTGTCTAAAAGGATAAACTTAATCTTTCCATGTTCCATTTTCTTATCATGTCTTGTTTCTTTTACAATATCTTCTGCTTTAAGTTCTTCTGGTAATGCCGGAAAATCAAAATATGCATATAATTCTTTTATTTCTTTATTTTCTTCCTCACTAATATAACCTCTTTGGCAGGATATATCCGCTGCCAGTAAGGAACCTACTGCGACACATTCTCCATGTGCAAGAGAAAAATTCATTAACTTTTCGATAGAATGACCCAATGTATGACCAAAGTTAAGTAATGCACGCACACCATGTTCCTTCGGATCTTCCTCAACAACTGCCCGCTTAATCTCACAGCTGCCCTCGATCATATAAGCCAATGCCTCATCTTCCCTTTTTGCTACTGCCTCTTTATTGTCTTGCATCCATTCAAAATATGCTTTATCGCGAATCAATCCATGCTTGATCACTTCTCCCAAGCCGCTGTGGTACTGTCGCTCAGAAAGTGTTTTTACCGTGTTTACATTAATATATACCAGCTTTGGCATATAAAATGCACCAACCATATTTTTATAGGCATGATAATCTACACCAGTTTTCCCTCCAATACTGCTGTCTACCTGTGCTAAAAGACTGGTCGGAATCTGCACGAAATCAATTCCTCTAAGATACGTTGCCGCTGCAAATCCTGTGAGATCCCCAGTAACACCTCCTCCAAGTGCAAGAAGCATATCTTTTCTGTCAAATTCATGCGTAATAAGAAAATGATACAGACTATCCACTGTAGATAAGTTCTTACTTTCCTCTCCTTCCTGAAAAATGTACACTTCTAACTTCGCACACTCTTTCTCTAAAAGACTGCACACTTCCTCAAGATAATAAGATGCAACCTGCCTTTCTGTTACGATGCAAAGTTTCCGTTCTTTTATTCCAAAAACAGAAAGTTCTTTTACTAATTGATTAAAATTATTCTCAATTACAATATCATATACCTTTTTACCCTCTGCAGTTACTTCTAATCTTTTTGTTTCCATTGTTCCCTCCAGAATAAATATTTACACAGAGAGGGGATATATGAACGGCCTCCACTCCGTCCATATATCCCCTCTGTCTTTTCTCGTTCAACTATTCTTTTATCATCTTTTATGTATCTGACATCTATGTCAGCTTAAAACTTCGTAAGTTCCGGGGACAACATATCCTCGCTTACAATCTCGTCTCTTAAATCTCCAGATACTTCAATATTACCTGGTGCCACAATAAAGATATTATTAGAAATCGCTTTAAGAGAGCCATCTACTGCGAAACTTGCTCCACCGATAAAATCAATGATTCTCTGTGCCTGTCCGATTTCGATTCCCTCTAAGTTCACCACAATTGTCTTGCCTTCCTTTAAGAAATCTGCTACAATCTGTGCTTCATTAAATGTCTGAGGTCTGATTACTTTCACACTTTCACCTTCTTCTTCTTTTCCATGAAATGGGATTACTCTGCTCTGACTGTCCTCATCGTCTTCCTGTGATTCTGTAAGATCTTTCTTCTTACGTCTTAAGGAAAGAATCGGTTTATGAGGTTCTTCTTCCTCATCTTCCATCTTTTCTTCGTCATAACCTTCTTCTTCGGTTACTTCGTTATATTCCTCATCAAATGGTTCCGTCTCGTCATCAGCATCATTTAACTTCATCATGTTTAAGAACTTTTCTGCGAACTTCACCCCATGTACCTCCTGTTATTTATTATAATTCCGCGCCCCAAAGATTCCGGTACCAACTCGTACCATTGTCGCACCTTCTTCAATGGCCACTTCATAATCATTGGTCATACCCATAGACAAAATGTCCATAGATACATTATCAATGTTTTTCTCTCTAATGTCAACAAATAATTTGTGTAATTTCTTAAAATAACAGCGATTTTCTTCTGGATTTGCCACAAAAGGAGCACTTGTCATCAGTCCTCTGATGTGGACATGTGGAAATTTGCTGATTTCTTCTACAAGACTCATCACCTCTGGACCGTTGATACCAAACTTCGTATCTTCCTGCGCGATATTTACCTGTACAAGTATCTGTGCGTCCACACCTTTTTTTACCGCTTCTTTCTCAATCTGTTTTGCCAAATGAAGGGAATCTACAGAATGAATCAATTCTACTTTATCAATAATATATTTCACTTTATTTGTCTGTAAATGTCCGATCATATGCCAATGTACCGGTTTTGAAATATTCTCATATTTATCACACAGTTCCTGTACATAATTTTCTCCATATTCAAGCTGTCCTGTCTCTAAAAGTTCCTCAATATCAGAGAGAGGTTTCATCTTACTTACCGCAACAAGCGTAACTTCCTCCGGTTTTCTTCCTACACGTTCACATGCTTTTTTTATGTTGTTTTGTACATTTTTTAAATTTTCCTTCAGCATCAGTAAATCACCTGGCCTTCCTTCACTGTATCACTATTTAAAATAATTCTATCATAAAGTTCTATTTTACTGCCGGAAGTAGAAACAATGCAATAATCTCCATTCCTTTCAACCATATCCACCAGAGCAAAAACCGCATAACCCTTATTTACCATATATACCCCCAGAATCTCTACCTTATCGCTGTCTTTTATGGTATATATCTTTTGTTTATCCGTCTCAGATATAATAATTCCGGTCTTCAAATCTTTCGATACAACATAGGCATATTTATCATTTGTTTTATAGACAATGGCTGAAGTCTGTCTTAATACTTTTTCTCCCTTTTTGTTTGTTTCCATAATATTAAGCTGGTCTTTTTCAGCAGAATTGCCTCCGTGCACAAGAAAACTTTTCGGGATTCTGTAAACACTCTTTTTCACAAGAGAACTGGACGGAATTTTCAATCCATTCGTTTCTGATAATATAAGTGATACAGACAGATACCGCTGATTTAAATAGCGCTGTATATAATTATCAAATGACAGTATCACATAATACTTTCCATTCTGTTTCAGGCAGCGGTAGGATGTTGTTGTCGTAAAATTATCTTTTTGAAACGTAACCTGTATGGATGAATTATCCTCTGCTCTTTTTTTGAGGCGGTTATAACCATTTTGTCCAACCGGCACCATCAGCTGCCAGTCCTGCCCTTTTATAAAACGATATACCGGAGAGCCGGCTTTTTGCTTCTTATTCGTTCTAAGATCACTCATCTTCGCCTTACTAAGAAATGTTTCTTCTGACACCTGGCTCTGCTTTAAATTCTCCTGCCCATCAGACACAAAGGAAACCAGTCCCTCCTGTGCAGAGGTTACTTCAACGTAAGAATCTTTCCCATATTTTTCTTCCAGTTCTGCTTTATGCTCTGTCAACATCGCATCCGTATAATCTAACAGTGTATTGTTTATGTCATTCTGCGTTTCATAGGATAGGGAAAAATGATTATCCGTATATCCCTCACTAAAAATTTTAACTTTTCTATGATCTGTTCTTTTTCATCAAGACTCATTGTATTCTTTTTTTCGAGTACTTTTTTTAAATAATCCTGAATCTCACCGGTAGTATCTATCATATATACTACACCGTTTTTATTTACCATCGCACCATCCTGGACATAGTAATTAATATATCCATCCTGCGCTGCATTGACCAGATTTTCCTGGCGAAGAATTACTCCGGTCCCTTCTATGTTATCCACAATATCGCTTGCACTCACCTCATAAATAGCAAGCTTATCTTTTCCAATATAGGTAAGCATATATGCCATCAGATATACTACAATAACAAGAAACACCAGTGTTCCAAGATTGATGTGTATATGTAGCTTTCCCTTTTCTTTTCCGGCCATATTACATCTCCCATCTATTTAGCGCCGCGCCATTTAGATAATCACAGCGTATCCCCTGAACATACTGCCGTTCTTCCATAAGTGCTTTCCACTCATCTGTAAGCTTCCACCAACTGTTTCCCCAATTTGAAAAGGCAGAATCTTTTTCCGGTATTCGGCTAAATAGTCTCTCTACAACAATATCTTTTCTTAAAAGAGAGATAAATTCTGCCAGGCGTTCTATATACTCCTGTTTTGAACATATCTGTATATTGCCCGCTTCATATTCTTTATATAATGCACATTCCTTTGGAATATATAAAGAATGTAACTTTACCATAGAAACTGGCAGTGCAGATAATACTCTTGCAGACTCTCTGGCATCCTCCATCGCATCTCCTGGAAGATTCAAGATCATATGCACACAAACTGGAAAATGATATGGCGCAATCAATAATACAGCATTAATAAATTCCGCCAGACCATGTCCTCTGTTCATAGCCGATAATGTATGATAATTCACTGTCTGAAGTCCTAATTCTATCGAAACTTCAATACCCGTCCGCTCACGGAAATTCTGAAATGCTTCCAAATAATCCTGTCTTATGCAATCCGGCCTTGTTGAAAGAGAAATTTCAACGATATTCTCCATTCCAGCGGCCTCTTCCATATATTGAAGCAAGGCAGGCAGCGGCAAAAACGTATTTGTATAATTTTGAAAATACGCAATAAACTTATGAGCATGATACCTTTTCTCTACTTTTTCCCTGGAGGACTGTAACTGCTCTAACACAGGCATCGTACTTTCTTTTGCTTCAAATCCTGTTCCTGCATCTGCACAAAAGAGACATCCGCCTCCCTCTTTTCTATTCGGACAGGTAACCGGAAGATTTACCGGAAGCTTATATACCTTTTCTCCATATTTTTCTTTTAAATACTTTGAATATGCGTAATAATATTGTTTTTCCATTTTAGCTTAAACCATAAAAAGGCAGCCTCATAGTATTATGAGGCGCCTTAAACCTTTTCGTATCTTATTCAAATTCCAGATATCCGCCATGTATGTATATTACCGGACGGTTCTGTATCAGATAACATCGGATTATAATGCGTGAGAAACGTATTTCTGTACAGATTCCGGCATATTTTCTTTATCTACGGAAGCGCTGATTACGAAACTTACTCCAAACTTCTCGGATAAAGCATCCAGTTTTTCAACTGCATAGTCAAGGTTATCTTTGATACAAGCTGTTGTAAGGAAACTGTCAAGATAAATCTTATCTAAGTCATGATCCTGAGAGATAATTCCTGCGATAAATCCGAGGAACATATCTGTATCTGTAACATTAAATTCAGGAACTACGATAAGACGAATCTGATTGCTAAGCTCATACATATGCTTATTGTTCTTATCAAGGTAAACGATCGTGCCTTTTGTCAGCTTAATGTCATCATTTACCTGCTGAATTAAAATTTTAGTTTTTCCTTTTCCTTTCGCTCCTGCAATAATATCAATCATGTGAATATCCTCCTTTAGATATGTTATTGGACCGTAGTCCTTTCTTTTGTAATATGAAAGGCTCGTGCCACTTTCTTATATGCTATATTATAATTTATATCATATAAAAGCACAACCTTTAATTTGCAGTTTTCTCTAACAACTGTGACATAGATGAGTACAGCATATCTTTTGTTTCTGCTCCAAGTACTACAGAAAAGAAACGCTCTCCCTTTTTATTCTTTGTCATTAGGATCAGGCAGGACTTAGCCATGGAAGTAGTTCCTGTCTTTCCACCATACATAACAACGCCCTCCGGCACTGGGAATTCATTCAACAGATAGTAGTTTGTACTCTGCATATACTCATTAATTTGTGTTTTCTTCGGCGTAGTGTATGTCATTGTATAATCTTTAGAAGATACCGTATCAACAAAAGTATCATACTTTACAGCTTCTTTAAATATCAGATAAAGATCATACGCCGTTGTATAATGATTATTATCATGAAGTCCATTCGGATTTACAAAATGGGTATGCGTCGCTCCTAATTCTTTGGCCTTTGCATTCATCATGTCAATAAATTTAGATTCGGAGCCAGCCACATACTCTGCAAGTATCACTGCACAGTCATTCGCTGATTTGATAAGCATTGTATGAAAAACCTGCCCTACCGTAACAGTATCTCCCTTCGTAAGCGTACTGATAACCGCTCCATTCTCCGTCAGATTAATATCATGTTTTAACGTAATTTCATCATCCATATTTCCATGTTCTAATGTTAATAAAGCTGTCATGACCTTTGTAATACTCGCTGGATACAATCTATCAAAACAATGATAAGATTCTAATACTTCATTGGTGCTGTCATTGATGAGCAGATCCGCATAATCATTACTCTGATAATTTGGATCGGTCGCTTCTGAATCAGATAACACTGCCAGATCCGATGCCATGCCTTTAAGATCTGACCCCACCTCTTCTTTATTTTTGCATAATAAGAGGCAAAAGAATCTGTAATCTTAAAAGGCGCTGTACTGCATCCACTACATAATGCTGCTGCCAAAACCAAAATGCTTATTGTGCATATTAATTTCTTTTTCATAGTCACTCTTTTCTTTTTGTCCTATCTGTACATCTCACGCCACTCAAGATCTCCTCTTTCAAGTGCCTTAACTAATAATTCGGCAGTTGCAAGATTCGTTGCAAGTGGAATATTGTGTACATCACATAAATGCATAACATTGAAGATATCTGGCTCATGAACCTGCTGGTTCTGTGGATCACGCAGAAAGATAACCATGTCTATAAGGTTATGTTCAATCTGTGAAGCCATCTGCTGTTCTCCGCCAAGCGGGCCTGCCAGATATTTGTGTATTGTAAGGTTGGTCACTTCCTCAATCAGTCTTCCGGTCGTTGCTGTAGCAAACAACTCATGCTTATTGAGAATTCCTCGATACGCAATACAAAAGTTCTGCATCAGTTTCTTTTTTCCATCATGTGCGATTAATCCAATATTCATATATTTCCCCTCCTAGTAATGTCTTTGTAATCCTATATTTAGCACAATCCCTATACCTGCCATATAACTTAAAAGTGATGTTAATCCATAGCTTACGAATGGTAACGGCAATCCTGTATTCGGAAGAAATTCCGTTGCCACTCCAATGTTTATAAATGATTGAAAGCCTATAAGCGCCGCCATTCCCGAGGCAATGAGCCGCCCGCTCATATTCTTTGCCACATATGCCGTCTTTAAACATTCTATCACTATTATAGCCAATAATGCAATAACAATAACACTTCCAGCAAAACCGGTTTCCTCTCCTACTACCGAGAAAATAAAGTCCGTCTGCTGTTCCGATACAAAACCGGTATCTGCTACAGTAACATCGGCTATGGTATTATTATTTAATCCCTTTCCGTACAGCTTTCCTGAACCGATTGCCATAACAGAATTATCCTGCTGATACGCTGATGTGGATGAGTATTTTGACGGTTCTAAGAAAGTCATAATTCGGGTAACCTGATAATCATGCAGTAAGATCTGATTCGGTGTCTGAATATACCATATGAATAAAAATCCAAGTGGTATCATTACTGGTATAATGATCTTCAACCATTTCTTAATTAAAGCCATTGAAAATCCACCTACAAAAATGACAGACAGTAAAATAAACGTAATGTCTAATGTTGTAGACAGGTTCGGTTCTATTACTACCAGAAAAAGAGGCAGGGCACATAAAAGAGCAAGTTTAAGCAGTACTTTCCACTCCATGAGATCTTCCTCATGCTCCTGTATGTATACCGCCACAAATATAATCATAATAATCTTAGTCAGCTCTGATGGCTGCAGTCTGGTAAATCCAAGATTAATCCATCTTTGTGCACCATTTACACTAACACCGACAAGCTTTACGAGAACAAGGAGTACAATATTAATCATATATAAAACTCTGTTGAAACCACATACAAAATTAAAATTTACAACAGACAAAAACAACATTACTCCTGTACAAAATATAAGTCCAACTAGCTGCTTGCTCGTATAGCTGCTGTCCGCACTATTGATAAACAATACTCCCATTCCACTCAAGATGAGAACCGCGCCTATCAATACCCAATTATAATTTTTAAATTGGTATTTCTGCTTTAACATGTTTGTCCTCCTGTATTCGCTACCTTGGAGACCGCAACTCCTTAATCGGAATATTAGCATAAATTGCCGGAACATTTCCGTGTCCGCCATCCGATTCCATCTGCGTTATCTGAATATCTAATCCGTCTGTATCAATCTCCATGTACTTCGAAATCACTTTTATTATGTCGTTTTTTATTAATTCCATCGTTTCCGGCGAGCAGTTTGCACGATCCGACACTAAAACGAGTTTCAACCTGTCCTTCGCCGTATTTCCCGATGTTTTTTTTCTAAGAAAGCCATCCATGAACCCCATTAGATTCTCCCCCTTTAATAGCCACGCTTAAATAAGTTTGCTATTTTTTTCAGAATGCTTTCTGCCTCGAATTCCATAATTGGCACTTCTTCTCCAAGCACTCTATGACAAATATTAGCAAACGCTTTTCCAGCCTGTGTATCAGAACCAACAAGAGGTTCTCCTTCATTTGTTGCAATAACAATACTCTCATCATCTGGGACAACCCCAATTAAATCAATAGCCAGAATATCAACAACATCTTCTACAGACATCATGTCCCCACGCTTGACCATATCCATGCGGATTCTATTGATAACTAATTCAATCTTTTTCAGCTCTTCTGCCTCTAAAAGTCCGATAATCCTGTCTGCATCACGAATTGCTGAAACTTCCGGAGTCGTTACAATGATTGCTCTGTCTGCACCTGCAATCGCATTCTTAAAGCCTTGCTCAATTCCTGCCGGACAGTCAAGAAGAATATAATCAAAGTCTTTTCTTAATTCATCTACTAACTTTCTCATCTGCTCTGGACTTACTGCACTTTTATCTCTTGTCTGCGCCGATGGAAGCAAGAAAAGATTAGAATATCTCTTATCTTTGATTAATGCCTGTTTTAAACGACAGTTTCCTTCCACAACGTCTACAAGATTATATACAATGCGATTCTCAAGTCCCATAACCACATCGAGGTTACGAAGTCCGATATCTGTATCAATCATAACAACTTTCTTTCCAAGTTTTGCAAGCCCCGTTCCAATATTGGCCGTTGTAGTGGTCTTC
>ADJS01013645.1_pt1 | contig 20533 bp, 11 predicted proteins | sample 268128 | NCBI WGS metagenome assembly ADJS01 (sample SAMN00007486, study PRJNA43253) | human gut metagenome | isolation source: feces sample TS28 | reverse complement strand
GGATGTTTTTCACGGCTGTACGCCTCCTTTGTCACAGAGTACGACGCGCAGCGTCACATTGTAGATGCTGCCGCTGGACGAGGTGCCGTCAGCTGCGGCAAAGCTGCGGGTGGTGATGGAAAAGTTCTGCAGCTGGATGGACGGATAGTTGTCCGCCAGATCGTCAAGCAGGCTCAGAAAATTGCTTGCCTCGCCCGAGCAGCTGAAGGTCACATCGGAGGTCTGGAGGTAGCCGGGCTGGTCATAGTAGGGTACAAGGTCAGCGGCAAGGAACTGCTGCAGCAGGGCATTGCCTGCGGCGGTGGTGTCCACCTGATCCGCCGTGACGGCGGCCGCAGCGCTGCCGGCGGGGGCGGGGCTCTGCCCGGCCTGTGTACCGGCAATGTAGCCGGTCATGCTCTGGGTCAGCGGCTGGCCGATGCTCAGGGAGACGGGCTGCATGCTGTGGTTCAGCTCAAGGCCGGTCACCAGCGTGTCCAGCTCATCGCTGGTCAGGATGCTGTAGTACCGCGCGTTGGCGGTCTGCAGCTCTCCCCAGGCGGTATTCTTGTCGGCGGCGTTCACGCCTGCCTGCAGGATCGTCTCCTGCATGGTGATCTGGGCGTCCTGCGCCTCGGTCAGATCGGCGCGGGCCTGCTGCAGGCTGCCGATGCCGGGGATCAGCAAAAACCGCACATACAGCACGATAAAGGCCAGCATCAGCACGGCATATAAAAGGATCTTGTCGCGCTTGGTCATCGGTGCAATATCCATAACCGCACCCCCCTTACTGCGGCGCTGCCAGAACGCAGCGCAGGTCGATGGAATAGCCGTCATCATCGGCATTGTAGCCGGTATAGCTCACGGTCGAAAAAACGCCGCAGCTCTGCAGCGAGCGAATGTAGGTCGGAATGTCGATGACCTGACTGGAGTTGGCGTTGAACTGCAGCTCGCCCGTGGCGGCGTTGTAGCTGGTGAACTGGATCGTGATGGCAGCGCCGCCCGCCGCCTCGACCCGGTGCAGCAGGCTGCTTGTCACATCAGGGTAGCCGTCCAGCAGGTCGGTCATGCCATCGGCATACTGCGTCAGAGAGCGGAACTGCGCGGCCGCCTCAGCGTCCTGACTCGAGGCAAGGAACGACGCGCTGTTGTCATTGCACCAGTTTACGATGTCCTGCCGCTGGCTGGTCAGCGAGGCGGTGTACAGCGTCATGGCACCCCAGCCCAGCAGGGCGGCGGCCACCACGGCGATGCCGGGGGCAGCGGTCCGGATGCTGCGGCTGCGCTGCTCACTCTTGGCGGCGCCTGCGGCCTTTTGCCAGCGCAGATAAAAGTTGTTTTGTTTCATAGCCATAATTTGTATGTTCCCCTGGCTTGTATAGTTGGTGCGCGGGTCAGCGCGCGATCAGATTGCCTGCGGCGGAGAGCGTCTGCGCAAGGGCTGTGCCCTCAGGAAGCTTGACGGTAGGCGAATCCGGGAATTGCGCCACCCGCAGCGCGAGCGCCTCACAGCCCGGGCGGCAGACGGCAAGGTCATCGGCGTCTGCACCGGCAAAGTAGACGGTCGTGATCGGATTTTCGCTCTTGCCGGCAATGTGGAACTGCAGGATGCCCGACAGCTTCTGTGCGATCTCGGCGCCGGATTCTGCCGAGCCGCGCGGGTTGAACAGGCGGCTGCGGGTCGAGTAGGTGTACTGCCCCTTCACAAACAGACAGGCCGAGACGGTGTCATCGTCAAAATGCAGCAGCACAAAGGTCTCGCTCTGCAGGGCAGGAATCGTGCGCACCGCCTTGATGGGGGCGGCCAGACCCAGATCGATGCTGTATAGCTTGAAGCCGGCCGCCTTGGCCAGCGCCGCATACCCGGCAATGACGCTCTGCTCCACGCGGGTGGCCAGCACCGTGTCAGCACGGGTCTTGGCATCGCGGGCCAGCAGCATATAGTCGTCAAGCGGGGCCGTTGTCTCGGCACCGCCGGATGAAAGCTCATGCGCCAGCACGGCCAGCCGCTTTTTCTCGCTCATGGCGGGCAGGGAGATGACGCGGTGTACGAACTGGCTGCCGCCTACGATCAGCGCCACCCGGCCGGTGGGCAGCTTATGGCGGGCAAAAAAGGCCTTGAGCGCCTCGGCGAGGTCGGCTTCGTTGGTAATGACGCCGTTGATCAGGCAGCCCTCGGGCAGATGGGCCGTGGCGGCGGCGGTGATCCGTGCGCCCTTGGCGGTGGGGCTGCCCACCGCGGCGTACACCGTGCGGCTGCACAGATATAAAGAGGTAAGTGATGCCATGAGGAACCCTCCGGAATATAGTTTAAATGGCGCCGGACGATGCGCCGATGGTGCCGTAGGACTGGTAGATCGGCACGATAACAGCCGCCACAACGCCGCCGACCACCAGACCCATGATGACGATCATCACAGGCTCCAGCAGGGTGACAAGGCGCTTGGTGGCCATCTCGGCCTCGTAGTCGAGCGTCTCGCTGATCGTGGCCAGCAGACTGTCCAGCTTGCCGGTCTCCTCGCCGACGGCAATGGAGGAGGCCAGTTTGACCTCAAAGCCGTCGATCGCGGCGATGGACTGCGACAGGCTGTGGCCGGCGCGGATGCTGTCCAGCGCCGTGCCGAACTGACTTTCGATCCAGCGGTTGCCGATCGAATCGCGCGCAGCGCCCAGCGTTGTGATGATGGGCACACCGCTGCCGTACAGGTTGGACAGGGTGCTGGCAAAGCGGGCGGTGCAGATCTTGCGGTTCAGCACGCCCACGACCGGCGCATGCAGGGTAAAGCGGTCCCACTGGCGGCGGATGCGGGGCTGGGCCAAAAGCAGTTTGAAGCCGAAGAAGATCAGCGCCAGCGCCACAAGCAGCAGCGGCCAGTTGGCGCCCACAAAGTCGCTGGCATCAAACAGAAGCTGCGTCAGGAAGGGCAGCTTTTCCATCTGGTCAAACATCGGCTTGAACTGGGGCAGCACAAAGGTCATCAGAATCGCAATGACCGCCACGATCAGCACGCAGAGGATGAGCGGGTACATCATGCTGTTGCCGACCTGCTGGTTCATCTTATGCTCGCGCTCATAGTAGGTGGCCATCCGGGTGCAGGCGTGGTCGATGCTGCCGGTGCCCTCGGCGCTGCGGATCATCGCCAGCAGCAGGTTCGGGAACGCCGGCGCGCAGGACTCCATCGCATCGGACAGCGGGATGCCCTTGCGCAGCTCACCCAGCACGGCCTCGTACAGGGCGCGCTGCTGCGGGTCGATGCTGCGCTCATCCGCCATGATGCGGAAGGCACGCACCAGCGGCACACCGGCAGTCAGCAGGGTGCCCAGATTGCGGCAGAAATCCGCCAGCACGGCAGTCTTTAACGGGCGGAAGGTGCTGCGGACGCGCTTGGTCTGCAGCGCCTCGCTCATGTACAGGCCGTCATCGCGCAGCTTGGTGTAGAGTGCCTCCTCGCTGGGGGCGTCAGCCATGCCGCGGACAGTCTTGCCCTGAGCGTTGGTCGCAGTATAACGAAATTGTGGCATAGGGGAGAAACCTCCGAACGGATAGTGAGATCAGGCGGGTGCTGCACCATTACAAAAACGCGCAGTACCATTGCAGGATCGGCTCGCCGAAAAGCATGGCGATTACGATGCCCGCACATAAAAACGGGCCGAAGGCAAAGCGGTCCTTTTTGTCGGCCCTTTTGGCGGCCAGCAGCCAGATGCCGTAAAGGCCGCCGCCCAGAATGCCCAGAAACATCGCCAGCAGCGTGTTCTGCCAGCCGAGAAACAGCCCGGCGGCCGCCATCAGCTTGATGTCGCCGCCGCCGAACGCGCCGTCAATGGCAAGGCAGAGCAAAAGCATCGGCACGCTGACGCAGAACGCCCCGATCAGGTGGGGCAGCCACCCGGCGGGGGAGAGCAGCGTCCCTACAACGCCGCAGACCGCCAACGCGAGATTGAGCCGGTCGGGGATAAGTTGTGTCTCGGCGTCAATGAGCGCGACGCTCAGCAAAATGCCGCAGACCGCCAGCGCAGTGAGCGCCGCCCAGCTCATGCCGAACAGCCCCTGCGTCAGGCTGAGCGCGGTGCCGAAGCGCCGGGTGCAGCCCAGCGCCAGCACGCCGCCCAGCACCTCGACCAGAAAATACCGCACCGGGATGCGGGCACCGCAGTGGCGGCACCGCCCGCGCAGAAGCAGCCAGCTGAAAACCGGCACAAGGTCGGGCGCACCCAGCGTGTGGCCGCACTGCGGGCAGTGGCTGCGCCCCTGCAGGGGGTCCATGCCCCGAGGCAGCCGCCAGGCCACGACATTCATAAAGCTGAACAGCGCCGCGCCCAGCAAAAAACGGTCAGATCCAAAAGGCACTCAAGCAGCAGCATGGCTCGCCTCCGTCAGGTAATGCAGGCGGTCTTCCGCGCGGAAGACACGGTAGCCCTCGGCAGCGTCATAGACGGCGAAGATGCTGTTTTCCTGATAGAGCAGCCGCTGCACGGTGTAGCCGTTGTCCGCCACCTGCAAAAGGCTCACGCTGCCGGGCAGTGCGCCCAGTGTCTCGATCTCCTCAGCCACGCCGTCGGCAAAGCCGTCTGCGGTGGTCTGGTCGGCAAAGGTGCGCCCGGTGGAATAGCACTGCGCGGACACGGCCCCGGCGGCCAGCCGCGCCGCCTTGATCTGGGCCAGCGCCTCCCGCGCGCGAGCCTGATAGCGCAGCTCGGCCGCGCCGGTCACAACGGTATAGATCACAGCGAGCAATGCCAGCAGCAGGGCCAGCTTTTCAGCAAAGGAGGTCTTGGCCCATTTTTCCCCGGTGTTGCGCAGCCAGGCACCCAGTCGTGCTGCCAGCATGGTTTCACTTCCTCTACTTCTATATATAACACACTAACCAGTATACCCCGCAAAGGCTGTATTTGCAAGAAATTTCACGAAAAAATCCCACATTATTGTTGGAATGTAACACAAAATCTGTCAAAATAGTATGTGCCGCCCGTATACAACACTATATTTGGTGTAAATTTGTCGAAATCTCACCACACTTGTTGCGAAAAGATCACAAACCGAGTATAATACTATCATATATAGTCTTATTATGCCTTACTGTACAAATTTGCAGGGCGCTGCCGCAAATTCCAACGGCCGATACGGCGTCTGCCGGGCGGGAATATGCGGCAATGCCGTGATATAAACGGGAGCATCTATGGTGCATTGCAACAAGAAAACGCGCAGAAGCAGCGGCTTCACGATGGTGGAGCTTATGGTTGTGCTGGCGATCATGGCAATTTTGGCGGCCCTTGTGGGGGGCGGCCTGATCGCCTATACCCGTCTGGCCCGGTTTGAGAAGAACGAGGCGAACGCCCGCACCCTTTTCCAGACCGCGCAGATCGCCCTGACCCGCAGGGACACAGCGGGCGAACTGGACGATTTCCGCCAGAAGGTGCTGTTGAACGGTCAGGCAGGCGCGCATTTTGACCCCGCCGCGCTTACGCTGACCGGCGAGGAAAACGAAGAAATACGCAAGCAGAAGGCCGATGAGCTGAACAAAAATATCTATGCTCTGTATTATGATAAAGTAACAGATGATGACAGCGACAATGAACTGCTGCGCGAGCTTCTGGGCGATTACATCTACGATGATTCGCTGCTGAATGCGGCCGTCTGTGTTGAGATCGATGCCGCCAGCGGGCAGGTGTACTCAGTGTTTTATGACACGAACGCCGACAAGCTGCGCTTTGGGAAAACGGACGGCGCAACGGACATTTATGACCGAAGCTATGACCACCGCCGCCATGACAGCCTTGTGGGCTACTACTCGGCCGAGGACCGTGTGAATGTGGTCGAGCTGCAGCAGACCAAGCTGAAGGTCAAGAACCCGCGCCTCTCCAACACCGAAACGCTGACCCTGAGCTGGGGCGGCGATGTGACCCGCGACACGCAGGTGCAGTATGTGGCAACAGCCTACAAATCGACCGATACGGACAAGAAAAATCCGCTGTTTGAGATCGAGGTGGAGCTGCCGGCAGTCAAGACCAATGAGCCGGTGCCGCTGAAAACAACAATCTACAGCTATGATGCGGCTGGCAACGAAACACCGGTTGAAAAGACCCTCTACTACCCCCTGAGCTACAACAAGGGCAACTTTGTCCTGACGCTGGACGCTATGGCCAGCGCTGATTTGCTGCGCTCCTGCGAGAATGACAGCGGCGAGACGGCAAACAGCATAAGTGTGACCGACAGCAGCCTGTACAGCATCACCCGCCTGCTGTCGGGCGGGCCGCAGGATTTCTATGTTACGCTGCAGGCCAAGGCGCGGGACGGTTATTCCGGCAGCTATACCCCCAGCACCCCGGCCGACACCAATGTGGAAAACAGCCTGTTTGCAAAAGAGGCAACAGCCACTGAGGGCAAGCTTACCTATTTCCGCCATCTGTACAACCTGCGCTGGGCGGACAACTGGGCGTCCGGCCAGACTGCCGCCTACACCCTCGCCGCGCAGAGCCTTGGCGCCACCGGCCTGAACTGGACCGGCGGCAGCGTTACGGTCTACTGCCCGGCACAGGGCAAAAACTTCCCGCCGGAGGCCAAGGTCCCCTCGGCAGAGGAGGCCGTGGCGTGGCCGACCATTCTGACCCTGCCTGAAAATGTAACGCTGGACGGCGGAAATATCACCATCATGAACCTGCAGCTGCGCGGCAGCTCTGTCTCCCAAACCGGCAGACAGGGTAAGGCAGAACTGCTTGACCGCTACATCGGCCTTGTGGGCGAAAATAACGGCACGATCAAAAATATGACCCTGCGCGATGCCGATGTGCAGGTCAATGTTAAGGTCGTTGCCCGCGCAGACGACACCCTGCCGCTGACCGGGACCACAGCCCTGCAACCGCTGGAAACAACTGACAGCGCGTACCGCGACATCCGCGCGGTCGGTGCTTTGTGCGGCGTCAACACCGGCACGCTGGAAAACTGCACCCTGACCCACGGCAAAAACAATGCGGTTTCCGCGCAGGTGCTGGCAATGCTGCCCTTTGACGACAACGCCACCGCGACAGCCCGCACAACAGTAAGTGGCACAGCCTATTATGAAAACGAGCCGCGCGGCATTGGCGGCCTCGTGGGCGTTGCCATACCCAAAAACGGCCAGGCGCAAACAATTTCCGCGCTGACGGTGGATGCCAATGTGACGGTAGCCGGTCTGCTGCAGGACAACAGCCCAAAAGCTGCGGCCAATACCCTTACAGAACAGGCTCGCTACGCCGCAGCCGCCAGCGAGCAAAACTCGGTCTGGCGCAGCATCGGCGTGGGCGGTGTGGTCGGCACGATGGATGCCGCCAACCTGAAGCTTGAGGCAGACCCCATCAATAAAAAAACCATAACCAACAAGGCCGCCGTCATCGGCAGCGCCTTTACGGGCGGCGTTGTGGGCAACCTCTACAACGGCAGCAGTGCGGCTGTCACCCTGACCGGCCTTCAGAACGAGGGTACGGTCAGCGTGGGCGCCAACTACCTTGGCAGCGCCGAGGGTAAAAACAGCCGTGTGCTGGGCCAGTTCTTCGGCGGCATTGCGGGCTACTGCAAAAATGTCACGCTGAGCGGCAGCACCAGCACCACCCGCCGCGATATGACCGAAACACAGCTGAAAACCGCCGTCAAGGGCGGGTATGCTAACGATGGCGCACTCACCGATGACAGCCCGCTCAAGGGTGATTTTGTCGGTGGTCTGGTGGGCTTTGCCAGCGGGTGTAAGCTGGAAAATTGCACCACGCAAAAGGGTTATGTGCTGGGCCGCTGCTTTGTCGGCGGCATGGCGGGCGGCTTCAGCGGCAGCCAGCTTAAAATAACCGGCGGCAGCAACAGCAGCACCGTGCTGGGCAACCGCTATGTGGGCGGTGTCGTGTCGGTCAACGGCAGCCAAAGCACGGTCAGCGGTGTTACCAACAGCGGCCTTGTGGCGGGCCTTGGCAAAAATGCGGCCTATGTGGGCGGCATTGCGGGCCTGAACGATGCCGAATGGGGCAGCACCAATGCAGCAAATACAGCAGCCACCATTCAAAACTGTGTCAGCAGCATGGCCTCGGACACCGCCACCAACAGCAGCCGCAGCGCCCTGCTGCAGGCGCTGAGCACCTATAAAAATGCAAACAATCAAGAAACGACCACCCGCGCGGACTATGTGGGCGGTCTGGTCGGCCGCAACGGCAAAAATGCCGTGCTTACATGGGACAATGAGGCAAACACGGTGCAGATCGGCGCGGTCATCTGCGGCAATGATTATGTCGGCGGTCTGGTCGGCTGCAACGATGCAACGGCGAAAATCACAAATACCAGCACCTCGCTGCTGACCGTCAGCGGCGAGGTCACGGGCGGCAAGGCGGTCGGCGGTATGATCGGCCTGAACCTTGCCACGGCCCTGCCCGCGGCCGATATAAAGGTGACGGAAATCAGCGGCGCGCTCTGCGTGGGCGGTGTCATCGGCGCTAACATGCCGGTGACCGGCACGGACGGAACGGCGTTTACCATTACATCCGCCACATCCGGCGGCACGGTCAGCACATTTAAAACCACCGCAAAGGCGGGCCGCATCAAGGCCGACGGTCTGGCGGGCGGCATCATCGGCTATAACTGCCTGCTGGCATCGGCCCCGGACGATTTGACAACGATTCTGCCCGCCGTGGCGCGGGATACCGGCCTTGTGACGGTCAATACATTGCCGCGCAGTGACAAAGAGATGACCCTCAGCGGCGCGGCCAACCAGTTTAATCTGGAGGTCAACGCCTATGCGGGCGGCATTGTCGGCTATAACGATGCAGCAACCCGCCTGACCATCAGCAGCGCAACAAACGGCAGCCAAAGCAATGCGGCATCGGTCGGCAGCCTGAAAAATGCGGGGCGAGACCGGCATCCTCGGCAGCGGTGTCAGCCTGCAGGACTATAATAACAGCTTTAACTATAACGCTTATGTTAGCGATAAAAACGCCCGCGGCTATATGGCGGGCGGCATCATCGGCTGTGTGACCCAAAACACAAAGCTGGAGGGCTGCACCAACTACGGCATTGTCTCCCACAAGAGCGCGGCGGGCGGCATCGCCGGTTGGAATGACGGCAGCATCAACGGCTGCTCTACCTACGCCACACTGGGCACCCAGCAGGACGGCTATGCCTACTTAGGCGGCATCGTCGGCATCAACAACGGGACGGTCACGGACTCGGCCCCGGCAGCAAGCATCACCGTGCGCGGCCGGTACATCATCGGCGGCGTGGCGGGCCTGAACCTGACGGATGCGAGCATAACTTATAACACTTCTAACACCTCCGATAGTATCCCTGTTACGGTGCAGGCAAACGAGTGCGCGGGCGGCGTTGCAGGCGTAAACTGCGGCAGCATCACATTGGGCAGCACAACCCTGCAGGTCAACATTACGGCAGAAAGCTATGCGGGCGGCATTGCGGGCAGCAACAACAAGCGCAACGATAAAGCAGCCAGCATTGCGGGCGGCAATGTGACAGGCACCGTCACGGCCACCAAGAACTACGCAGGCGGCGCAGCCGGTGCAAACTATGCCAATATTACCGGTGTGACGCTGGTTGATGGGGCGCGTGTGCGCGCCAATGACCAGTTTGCAGGCGGTATTGCGGGCAGCAATAGGGCTGGCAATGGGCAGAACGGCACGATTACGGGCTGCACCAACAATGCAGGGCCGAACGGAAACAACTACACGGTATATGCCACCAACGGCAATGCGGGCGGTATTGCAGGCAGCAATGAAAGCGGCGCCCAAATTGTAAACGCCGGCGTAGGTAATGGCGTCAAAGTCGGCGTTGCCAAGTGCGATGCGGCGGGTATTGCGGCCAACAACTTCGGCATCATTCAGGGCGGCAGTGTCGGCAGCTGTGATATTACCTTTGCCGGGGAAAGCATCGGTGCGGTCACGGCCATCAACAATGCGGGGGCAACAATCAACAATGTTACGCTTGATGAGCGTGCCAACATTGCTTTCCATGGCCCGGCCACCAATGTGGGCGGCATTGCGGGCAAAAATGCCGGTACGATTGGCGGGTGCAAGGTCGAAAACCCTGCACTGGCGCTCAATGGCCTTACGGCCCGGGCAGACAGCATCAGCCTTGGCGGTGCGGCGGGCGTCAATATGCAGGGCGCAACAATCAGCGAAACAAATGTTACACTGAACATTACAGACAATCTGAATAAATACAAGAATCTGGGCGGCGTAGCCGGCGAAAATGCCGGCGGCGGCACTCTGTTAAAGTGTACCTATCAGGGCGCTCTGGGCAAGGCTAATACTGCGGCAAACATCACCACGGGCGCAGCCAATGTGCTGGACACCGTGGGCGGCATCGTCGGCCTGAACAATGGTGAGGTCAATGGGTGCAATGTACCCAAAATCACGCTGCAGGTGATGGGTGCCTCGGGCCTGAGCGACAGCCAGACCTATGCGGAAAAGCTGAAAAGCGCCAGCAGCGTGGGCGGCATTGCGGGCCGTAACAACAGCACCATTACATCCTGCTATGTTGCCACAGGGGAAGGCGGCGGCAGTATCATCACCGCGCGCTACGGCTTTGTGGGCGGCGTGGCAGGCGCAAACAACGGCAGTATTAGCAGCAGCGGCAGTGGTGCGGCATTTACGAATAAATTTACCTATCAGGTCGATGGCATAGATTGTGAAAGAACAATGTTTGACCGGGTCAGCATGTTGCTGGACGGCAAAGTGGAAAGAAAAAATGGAGAAACTGAAAAAATTGAAGAAGTAGCCGATGAAAATGATGCTGTCAATACCATGATCAGCACCTTGAAAGGCGATACTTATAAAGACCTTAAAGGCGTTGATACGGTGTCCACGAATAATTACAACAATGTCTACACCACCGGCCTTTCCCAAAATGACCTGCTGGTCGGTCTGCGCGGTACAACTGCTACAAACGGCAAATCCAGCGGCTATCTGGGCGGCGTGGCAGGCTTCAACACCGTCAACGGCACGATCACAGGTGCGGCAACCGGTAAGTGGTTTGTCTACGGTGACAACACGACCGATGAATCCAAAATCGGCGGTATGATCGGCATGAACGAGGCAACCGGCGAGGTCAAGCTGCTGGTCAACTGCGCCGCCGTGCGCCGCTTTACCCGCACAAATAGCAAAAATGACGATAACACGACCCATAGAAACAACAAAAATATTGCCTATGTGGGCGGTGTGATCGGCGTGCAGCAGAACACGACCAATGACAAGTGGGTCATCAGCGAGTGTGTGAACCTTGGCACTGTGTTTGACAGCGGCTCCAACTATATTGGCGGCATCATTGCCTCCTGGCTGAAAAACGGCGGCACGATTGAAAAATCCTTCAACTTCGGCAGCCTTAGCACCAATACCAACTCCGGTGGCGGTTCGGGCACGGTCGGCGGCATTGTGGGCTTTTTTGACCAGCCTACCCCCGGCGGCACGGCAAATATCCTCTCCTGCCAGAACCACGGCGATATTCTGTCCAGCGGAAATTGGGAGGGTGACAAAAAGCACGGCGCCAACGATGTTGCCGGTATCCTTGGCAAGGTGGTCATGGCGGACGGTACAAATGACTATCTGCGCATCAACATTGTCGATTGCGTGAACGGCGATGTTACGATGCAGTGCGAGTCGCTGGCAGCCGGCATCATGGGCTGGCTGGGACCATTTGGTGACGGTGGAACAAAAATTCCGAATAAGGTCGAGGTTTATATTGACCGCTGCCGTAACTACGCTACGGATGTTACAATTTCACTTAAATCAGGCGATATCAACTTGTTTGCAGGTATCTGCGGCAACCGTGGCAATGGCAGTGCAACGAGTGCATCCACCACAGTCACGAATTGTTTTGCTCTGTATAAAAATACTATTAGTTCCAAGAATGCACCCATTGCGATGAACCGTGGAAGTGAAAACATCGTGGCCTACGGCAACTACTTTATGGACGATGGGTACAGCTTTAACGATACCTACAATAAAGCCATGAAGTTGATGTATGAAGATGGAGTAAAAACACAAGCTTCGACATATGGTGCGAGTATGAGCCAAGAGAGTAATTATCTCTACGGCACACGGCTGTACGCTGGTATAAACAATTCTAAAATGAGCGAGTACTTTGCTGCGGGTATGGTCAATGGCTATAATCTTAATACAGTTGATGCAAAAACATGTTATATCAAGAAAGCTACTAACGAAGGCGAGCTGGCAACCATTTATCGTCCGGATCGTGTGGAACCACAAAAGAGAGAAATTGCCACCATCCTGCTGTGGTACGGCGAAAAAGACAAGGTTGCAGGCCCGAGTATGAAGGACATCACGGACGACTTGATCCAGAACTACTATACGCAAGTTTTGGACAAGCGCGCCCCCGGGACGGTCTCTGACTTGCAAGTTGCGCATAAAAAAGATAGCAGCGCTGTCTATGGCCGCTATGAGGTGACATGGTCGGCCGCGACCACAGACGGCATTTTCCCGGATAACCAGATACAGAATGTAAGCCATTATCTGGTAACGCTGTATAAGGTTGACGGTGCGAACACTGTTGCTTTGGAAAACTACAAAGACATAAAGGTCTACGGCACGCGCTATCTGTTTGACGCGGATGATGCGCTGGCGAAAGCTATTGGCAACAGCCAATTCTGTGTCGGTGTAAAGGCCGTGAACGGAACCAAGATAGGTGATGAGGTAAAGTCTGACCCGCAGTACTTCGTGCGCCCCCTGCCTACCCCGAAGCTGGAGATCCGCCTGAAAAAACAGCCCAGCAACGGACAGGCCTACGGCCAGTATCTTGTGCTGACAAACGCAAGCGATTACAAAAACGCGGGCAACTGGCAGGTAACCGCCTACCTGATGAACAAATCCGGTACGAAGATTACGCTGGATAAAAACAAAACCGAGGCATTGATAACAGAAGGCCTTGGCTCGGCCACCCGCCTGCGCGCCACGGCAACCCCGGGTGAAGGTGCAACAGGTGCATGGATGGAGTCTGCCCGCTATGACGAAGAGATCGGTATTCCCAAGACATACTATAGCACTGGGGATAAAGGTAGCAACAGCGGCCTTGTCCACGGTACGGCGTTTAGCGCAGGTACAACCATGGGTCAGCCGGTCATAACCGGCAGCACGGCGGATGATCTGTCGATTACCGTGAACCTGAAATTTACCGCTGATACGATCCCTAACACCGTGCCGAACTACCGCGTTATGCTGGTGGGTAAATACAACGGTGATGAAACAATCAGCAATGCGGCAGAGGGTACGGCAGCCAAAACGCAGCCGCTGAAAGGCCAGTATGTGACGCTTGCTGCGGTGGAAAAGCCGGTCTACAGCAGCGGCACGGAATTTGTGCTGAGCAACCTGCCCGCCGTGGTCTTTGACGGCAGCTACACCGACCTGAAGGTCATCTCTGTGCCTATTGATGCCGGTTATCCGCAGGTCGTGACCCGCTGGGAAATCACCGCAGATGATGCTCTGAATGCTATTAAAGATAGTGGTAGCAATAACCCCGTCAGCTGGAACAACGGCATCGAGATCGTGCGCGGTGCGGACGGCAAATTCAGCTATTACCACCTGACCCCGCTGCAGTTCTTTGCGAGCCAAGATTCGTGGTATGACATGGCCGCAAAGCAGATTCGCATGGACAACCTCAACCTCACGCTTCTGAAAGCCCCCAAGGTAAGCAAAATTGCCGAGGGCGATGTTGACACCGCCAACAAGCTGAACTATACCTTCACATGGACGCAGTACAAGGCGGACGGCAGTGTTGATACAAGCAAGCATGACTACGATGTCACCCTGTACGGTCTGCTGACCCAAAAGGCGGGCGAAACCACCGCAATCGCGGACAAGGAAAAAATCGAGCTGAAGGACGGCGTGTCGCTGGCGGGTAAAACTGAATTTAACGCCCAAACCGGCACCTATACCCTGACCCTCTGCGTGGACGATGACCTTGCAAGCGGCAGCTGGCGCTATGATAAGGTGCGGCTGCATGTCACCCGCAAGCCGGACACTGGGGACACCAATGCAATCGGTCTGGCGGGCGAGGCAGATTGTGTTGTTAAGCAGCGTCTGTCTGCGGTAGGTCAGGTCAACAGCATCATGCGCACCAACGACAACAGCGCCAATGCGCTGAACTACGACATCACCTGGCCCGCAAGCGCGGACGACAAAGGCGAGAACACGGTGACATATACCCTGTACGCGGAAAAGCTTGACAGCAATAATTGGACGGCGCTTGCCGACTGGAAGGGCATCACGAAAAACAGCTGCACCGTTGACCTTGAGAAGTATCAGGGCGTGACCCTGCGGTTCTATGTCGTAGCAAATGCGGTTGACGGCAAGAAGTATTGCAGCCCGAACGGTGAGTACAGCAACCTGCTGGTTGTAGAAAAGCGCCTTGCTGCGCCCGTTGTGACCACAGCCGCGCTAAGCTACCAGACGCCGAGCCAGACCCAGTTCCTGACCGAGGAGAAGCTGACGCTGACGGTAGACAATAGCGCAAGCAGCGGCAGCTACTACTACATGGGCTATCTCTTTAAAGATGCCGCGGATTACAAGCAAATCGCTAAGCTGGCGAACAGCTATCAGCAAGCGCGGACGCCCGATGAAAAGGCTACATGCCTGAAAAACCTGACAGACGCGCTGAATGCAATGCTGGCCAACCCCGGCCGCGTGCTGCGCCTGCTGCCGGAAGGCCGGATGGACGGCGGCGCGCAGGCAGAAACAACAACGGGCGGCGCAGCGTTTGCGCTTGGCGATGAAAGCTTTACCATGAAGCCGGAGTATGCCGGTTACTGGCTGCTGCCCGCCCTGCGCAGCATGTCCACCGACGGCACAACCGCCAGCTCCAACTGGTACTACTATGTTGCAGACGGCACGCAGGAGAATCCCACCCAGATGCAGCTGCCCAAGATCAAGCTGGATGCACCGCAGACGAACCAGAACGCCTTTACAACTGTAGATTCCAAGGCAACCCTGCAGCTGTTCGGCGCTGACGGTCTGACGGCATGGACGCCCGCAAGCACAGAGGCGGATATTTCCCGCTTTGCAGTGGAATGGAACGCCGTAAACTACAGCAAGGAAACAGGGGAAGGTCTGGCAGACAAGTATCAACTGGAGATCACTTCTGCCGATGGCAACACAACCGACAAGATCACCTTTACTGTGGCCAAGCGGAATGTAATGGACGAGAACGATATGATCACAACCAAGTGCGGGGAAATCCTGTCTGTGACAAAGGAAGTTACAATAAAGGATACTGCCTATACGGTCACGATCCCGCAGAGCGAAGAAAACGGGCGCACATTCTATGATCTGACCACTACGGTCAAGACGAACGAGAAGGGCGAGGCAGTCCTTGACGAGGACAAGAATCCCATACTTACAACGAACCATGTGACGCTGGATGGCCATTATGAGCTGAAGGACGCCAGCGGTACGCCGCGCTATAAGCTCGAAACCTTTGCAACGCTGGAATACCTTGACCGTGACGGTGAGCCGGGCTACCGCGTAACACTGCCTGACCTTGTCGATCTGCTTCACAAGGACGATACACGCCAGCGCATTACCGATAAGGTTACTGTGCTGGCCGAGGGCGATGCGGAAAAGACCACCCAGTCTGAAAAGCTGGAATTGACTGTGCCGAATGACGGTACAGCTGCCGCCCTGACCCTGACAGCAGAGGAGCAGCCCGCGCAGGACGCTGCAGCAGAGCAAAGCCCTGCCGCAGCACCACCGGTTTTGCGGGCGGCGCGTGCCTTGTGGGCAACGCCCGAAACGGCTGCAGCTGAGAAAGAGGAGCTGTCTGCAGTGGGATAACACAATGAAGGAGGGTATACCTATGGGCAGAAAAGCCCGCGGTATCATGCAAAATCAACAGGGACTGTCAATGATCCTTGTGCTGTGCATCGGCGCGGTTTTTGCGGCGCTGTCTGCGGCGCTGGTCTATGCGGCGTCTGTGTTGACGGCAAACGCGAACCGCCAGTTGATAGAGCAGGAGGTGTATACCCTTGCAACGAGCTTTTCCGATGTGCTGGATGACCAGCTGACCGGCTACAGTACGGCAGCGGGCAGTGCGCAGGCGGACAGCCTGGCAGCGTTCATTGACAAAAACTACCTTTTGCAGACCACCTACAGCGATGCCACAGAGCATACCTTTGCGGACGAAAGCAGCGGGCTGGAGATCACGCTCAAAAAAACGCCGGCTGACGAGGTGGATAAAAGCGAGTATGTTGCAGCGCTGGCAACAAAGGGCTATGACATTACTGCACTTAACGGTCAGCTTGACAGCTTTAAAGAGAAGGAACTGTCGGATTATGTTGTGGAGGTGACGGTGACTGCAAAGCAGGGGAGCGAGAAGTTCTCCTACACAAGAAGCTACCAGCACACCAGCACATGTACAGTGGCGTACTATACGATTGGCACGGATACGGCCCGGTATAGCAGTTATCAGTTGACAAAGGTTGGCGAAAATGAAACGGGTCAAGAGCTCGTTTTTAAACGCACGGATGTCGCTAACGCATATACACTTAGCCCGGGCGCTGATACTGAAATCAAGATCCACTATGAACTGAACCAGACGAATAAGAGCAGCAAATTTGTGCGCCAATGACCCGGAAAGGAGCGGTTATGTCGAGATACCTTAAAAATCAAAGCGGAGAAACGATTGTGGAAGTGATCGTTTCCTTTGTGCTGCTGCTTATGTTTACGGCGCTGTTCGTGGTGTCCCTGCGTTATGCGCGCACCATGTCATTGAAGGCGGAAACGATCCGCCAGACGGCCTATGCACAGTGCGAAAAGCTGTACCCCGCCGGAGATGGACAGCCCCAATGGGTGAATGACGGCGGCACTGCAAGCTATACCTTTACCGGTACGGGCGCACAGTTTGTTGTTGAGAATGTCCAAAAGCAAAAGCTTGAGGCAAAGGCCTCGGAGGATGGCACGGATGAGACCTACACCTTCCACCGTTACAGCAAGGGCCAGTCGAATACCAGCGGGGGACAGGAAACACCATGATGCGAGTGCTGAAAAACAAAAGGGGGACAACGCTGGTCGAGCTTGTTGTCTGCATGGTGCTGCTGTCGCTGTTTACGCTTGCGGCTGTCACGCTGATACAGCCCAGCGCGCAGGCGTATATGCAGGTGCAGCAGCAGACCCGCGCCCAGAATCTGGCCGATGCGCTGATCGAGACCATCCGCGGCGAGCTGCTGAATGCTAACGGGTATATCCGCTTTGCGGATGGCGCAACAGATAATAATTTTGACAAGGTGTTTGACAAAAAAAGTGGTGTCAGCAGCGGTACGGCGTTGGAGTTCAGCGTCTACCCCAATCATATCGAGCTGATCGACAAGGATAAGGTCCCGGCGCTGACAAAGGCGGACGGAACGCAGCTGCTGAGCCTAGATGCTGCGAACGAGCTGGATGGTTACCTGCACATGCGGTTCTATCTGCAGGAAAAAAACACCTATAAGCCCCAGCATAAAGTGACATCAGAAGGAACAGACCTGCCTAATGTTGCCTACGCCTACACGACAGCCTACCCCAAGGACGCCTACATGGGGATGTTTATCAGTGACCTGCAGTTTTATGCCCGCAGCTATACCAAGGCCGAGGGGGAAAAATACGCCCATGTCACGGCGCTGACCGTTGTGCTGACCGTGGCCCAAAAGGACGCACAGGGCAATGCCGTGCCGCTGTGTACCCAAAAGGCGATCGTGCCGCTGCCGGGCGCACCGGTGTATATCGAGGAACCCGGCAGCTGGGACGGCAGCAACCCGGCGGTGTCGTAAAGCACCGCCCAAGCAAGAACATCCCGTGTTATGCTGGACAAACCTCCTGATTTTTGTTATACTATTGAACAATATAGGAAGGGTGGGGCGCTGCGCCCCGTTGTATGAAGCAGAGAGGAATACCACATGGCAACAGTCGAAATCAGAATGTTGGGCGATTTTGAGATCCGCGTAAACGGCAGACCGGCGCTGGCCCAGCTGGCACAGTCCCGCAAGGCAACGGCGCTGGTGCAGTACCTTGTGCTGCAGCGCGGGGAGCGGGTGTCCCACAAGACCATCACCGATACGCTGTGGGCGGGCGAGCGCTCGACCAACCCGGATATGGCGCTGCGCGCGATTTTGCACCGCTTCCGCAATATGATCGAGGCCGAGGGCCTGACCGAGCTGCAGGGCTGCATCCAGACCAGCCGCGGCAGCTACCAGTGGAACCCCGCGCTGGATTGCAGCGTGGATGTGTTTGAGGTCAGCGACCTGTCCGAGAAGGCCCGCTGCGAGGCTGACCCCGAAAGCCGCGGCCGCCTGTATGAGGAGATCGTCAACCTGTACAAGGGCCGTCTGCTGCCCCAGTTTGCCACCGAGCCATGGGTCGAGAGCGTCAGCGTCCGGCTGCACGGGCAGTACCGCACGGCCATTCTGGGCCTGTTGGAGCTTTGCAAAAAGTGGGGCGAAAGCGGCCGCATTATATCGCTGTGTGCCCACGCGCTTGAGCTGGACCCCTACGAGGAGCGCCTCTATCTGGAGGAGATCGTGGCGCTGGAATCGCTGGGCCGCCACACCGAGGCACAGGACCTTGCCCGCCGCGGCAACGCAATGGGCTGCCTGCACCATGCCATTGACCCGGGGCGCGCCGGCTCTGCCTACCGCCAGATGCGCCAGGCGGACCGCAACATGGAGAGCGAGCTTTCCCGCCTGACCGCCGCCCTGCCCGACACCGAAAACACCGGCGCCTGCCTCTGCGACTTTGAAACCTTTAAGGAGACCTACCGCGTGCTGCGCGGTGTGCAGGCCCGCTACGGTCTGCCGGTGTTTCTGGCCATCGTGACGGTGGCCCCCGGCCAGAATGCCGAGCCTGCCGAGACCGCTACCATGGTGGAGCAGCTTGGCGAGCTGATCCACACCACGCTGCGCCAGTGTGATGTGGCCGCCCGCTACAGCGATATGCAGTATGTCATCATGCTCAGCGGCAGCGCGGCCGAGACAGGCTCCAGCCCGCTGGAGCGCATCAAGGCGGCCTTCTACCGCGTGCCCGCCCACGGCCGGTATCTGCTGAGCTACAATGTCTATGTGCCGGAGATCAAGGCTGACAGCGGACGCGCCCGCCGCCGCAAAAAAACAACGAAGAAATAAGCAATTTTCCCAGCCGCGCCGGTGCGCGGCTCTTTTTTTACACTTTACACAATCTTTTGACTAAAATTTTTTACAAAAAATCTAAAAAAACTGTTTAAATTTCCACAACAATGTGGTAAAGTAGTATCAAACAGGTGGGAAGTGTTCAAAATTCACTCCGCCGCAAAGAATATCTACGCCGCAGGGCGGTTGGAAACGCCCCGGCGCGAAAAGAGGTTTGACGATCCATGGGCTACGCAAGCAAAAACATCCGCAACATTCTGGTGGCCGGCCATGCCGGCTGCGGCAAAACAACGCTGACCGAGGCACTGCTGTACATGAGCGGCGCTACCGAGCGTATGGGCCGCGTGGAGGACGGCACCACTGCCAGTGACTTCGACCCCGAGGAGACCCGCCGCAAGGCATCGCTGAATGCCAGCGTTGTGCCGGTCGAGTATGAGGGCATCAAGTACAACCTGATCGACGCCCCCGGTCTGTTTGACTTCGAGACCGGCGCCGCCGAGGGCATCATGGCAGCGGAGAGCGTGCTGATCTGTGTATCCGGCCGCTCCGGCGTTACCGTCGGCGCAGAGAAGGCCTACCAGCTGGCACTGAAAAACAACAAGGCGCGGATGATCTTTGTCACCAAGACCGACCTTGAGAACGCCGATTACTTTAAGATCCTTGAGCAGATGAAGATCAAGTTCGGCCCGAGCGTCTGCCCCTGTGTCGTGCCGGTCCGCCTTGATGACGGCACGGTCGCGTACATCAACCTGTTCAGCCAGAAGGCCTTCAAATATGAGGGCGGCAAGCAGGTGCAGATCGAGGTGCCCGACATCGGCCACCGCTTTGAGGGTCTGATTCAGGCCATGAGTGAGGCTATCGCCGAGACGGACGAGGCCCTGATGGAGAAGTTCTTCGAGGGTGAGGCCTTCACCACCGAGGAGATCGTGCAGGGCATGGCCGCCGGCGTGCGCAGCGGCCAGATCACCCCCGTGTTCTGCGGCAGCGCCGTCAACATGCAGGCGCTGGATATGCTGCTCTACAACATGAATGTGCTGCTGCCCGGCGCAGATACCGCCGCAGCCGTGGCCGAGGATAAGGACGGCAGCCCTGTGGACATCGCGGTCGATGACGCTGCGCCGCTGTGTGCCTATGTGTTCAAGACCGTGGCAGACCCGTTTGTCGGTAAGCTGAGCTTTATCAAGGTGCTGTCCGGCAAGCTGACCGCCGCCAGCAATGCCGTCAACGCCCGCACCGGCCAGCCGGAGCGCATGGGCAAGACGCTGACTGTCTGCGGCAAAAAGCAGACCGATACCGCCGAGATCGCGGCGGGCGACATCGGTGCCGTTGCCAAGCTGGCCACCGCCAAGACCGGCGATACCCTGTGCGACCCCGCCCGCGTTGTGGCGCTGCCCGCACCCGTTTACCCCGTCAGCTGCTACCGCATGGCT
>ADJS01013516.1_pt1 | contig 20595 bp, 15 predicted proteins | sample 268128 | NCBI WGS metagenome assembly ADJS01 (sample SAMN00007486, study PRJNA43253) | human gut metagenome | isolation source: feces sample TS28 | reverse complement strand
GCGTTCGACCCGCTGCTGCTGTTTGATACCGCTGTCTGGAAGCAGATCGATGGGGCCTTTACGCTGCCGCTGCTGCTCTGCTTCCTGCTGCTGGAGCAGCGCCGCTACCTGCCTGCCGCCGTCTGGTTCGGTCTGGCGCTGGCCATCAAGCCGCAGGCGCTGCTGTTCGGCCCGGTGCTGGCAGCCTGCTTTCTGGCAGGCATCGCGGTGGAGCAGGACCGCCTGCGCGCCTTTGGCCGGTGCTTCGGCGGCGCAGCGCTGGCGCTGCTGGTACCGCTGCTGACCGGCATACCCTTTTTCGGTCTGGCACAGCTTGGCCCGCGCCTTGTCGAAAAATACACAGATACGATGTCCGGTTACCCCTACGCCAGCATCAACGCCTTCAACTGGCTTGCGGCGCTGGGCGGCAACTGGAAAAGCCTGTCCGAGCCTGCGCTGTTTGGTATGAGCTGGCAGCAGCTGGGCTGGGTGCATATCCTGCTGGTCACGGCGGGGCTTGCCTATTTTGCGGTATGCAGCAGCAGCAGCGGCCGTTTTTCGCCGCTGCTGCTGGCGGCCTACTACGGCATCGGCATCTTTACGCTCTCCCACTGCATGCATGAGCGGTACATGGTGCCCGGTGTGCTGCTGACCTTGCTGGCGGCGGCCCGGTGGAACGACATTCGGCTCTATGCGGCGGGGGTGGGGTTGTCGTTGACCGGGTTTATCAATCTGGCGGCAGTCTACTCGCTGACCGGTACCGAGGACGAATGGCTGACGAGTGCAACCAGCGCTACGGTCGCAATCCTGACCGGCCTTGGGGAAACGGTCTGCTTTGTGCTGCTGCTGTTTGCGGTGTGGGACATCACCCGCCACGGCCACACGCTGGCCCTGCCTGCCGGACGTGTCAACGCCGCTGCAACGCCCGATGCCCAGCCCGCCTGGACCCGCCGCGAGGTGGGGGCGCTGCTGGCCCTGACGGCGGCTACGGCGGTGCTGAGCTTTGCCTATCTCGGCAGCCGCACCGCGCCGCAGCAGCCGCTTGATGCCACGAACACCGCGCTGACCGAGACAGTCACCCTGCAGGGGGACGCTGTTTCGCTGTGGGTCTACCCGGGCGTTTCCTTCGGCGGGCGGATGACGGTGACGGACGCGCAGGGAAACACGGTGTTTGAGAAAGAACTGGACTACGGCACCTGCTTCAGCTGGACTGCCAACGCAGTGACCGCCGCAGCGGGGCAGAGCCTGACCGTCACGGTGCAGAACGCCCAGATGTTTGAGCTGGCCTTCCGCGATGCAGCGGGCGGGCTTGTGCCGACCGTGGGCGGCGGTGCGCTGTTTGACGAGCAGGACGCCGTGCCCGATGCGATCAGCCAGCTCAACAGCATGTATTTTGATGAGATCTACCACGGCCGCACCGGCTATGAGCAGCTGCACCGGATGCCTGTCTATGAGACGACCCATCCGCCGCTCGGCAAGGATCTTATCATGCTGGGGATTGCGCTGTTCGGCATGACCGGGTTCGGCTGGCGGTTCTCCGGTACGCTGTTCGGTGTGCTGCTGGTGCCGCTGGCATGGTGCTTTGTGCGCCGCCTGACCCGCAGGCCCGGGGCGGCGGCGATGGCGGGGGTGCTGCTGGCGCTCGACTTTATGCGCTTTTCCCAGAGCCGCCTTGCCACGATCGACATTTACGGCACCTTCTTTATCCTGCTGGGCGCGTACTGTATGGTGTGGTACTGCCAGCGGGTGCTGACCGACGGCGTGCAGCATGCGCTGCTGCCGATGGCGCTGGGCGGCGTTGCTTTCGGGCTGGGCTGCGCAGCCAAGTGGACCGGCATCTATGCGGGGGCCGGGCTGGCGGTGCTTTATCTGGGCGTGCTTTGGGCGCGCCGGCAGCAGGGCCGCCCCGGCTTTTGGGCAGAGTTCCGTCTGGCAGCGCTGGGCGGGGTGCTGTTCTATGTGGTGCTGCCCCTCTGCATCTATGTGGCGTCCTACCTGCCGTACTGGTGGCGGCAACCGGATTTCAGCCTCGGCGATTGGTGGCGGTGCCAGCTTTCGATGTACAGCTACCACGCCACGCTCAAGGCAACGCACCCGTTTGAGAGCCGCTGGTACACTTGGCTGCTGGGACTGCGCCCCGTGTGGTACTATCGCAACGGCAGTCTGCCCTATGGCATGAAGGCCAGCATTGCGGGCATGGCCGGGCCGGTCATCTGGGTCGTGGGTCTGGCGGCGCTGGTGGGGCTGTTCTGGCATCAGGTCAGCGGGCGCGGCAGCCGTCAGGGCGCAGCGGTGCTGATCCTGTATGGTACCCAGCTTATCCCATGGATGCTTGTCACACGCTGCACCTTTTTGTACCACTATTTCCCCAGCTCGATGTTCTGTCTGGCGGCGCTGGCCCTTGTGCTGGCCCGTATGCGCCACCGGGACTGGGCGCGGTGGCTGTCCGCAGGCCTTTGCGCCGCGGCGGCTGTGTTGTTTGCCGTCTACTATCCGGCTCTATCCGGTCTTCCCATCCCCGCATGGTGGGCCGACGCATTGGAAGTACTGCCGAGCTTTGGGTTCTATTAAACGGGAAGGGGAGCGGGCGGATATGGAATCCGCCCCTACGGCTGCAGGGGTCGGCGTCCTCGATGAGCCGGAATGTTGGCGGCTGCTGCTGCAAGGCTCCTGCAATCGCTATATAGAAAACGCCGCAGTGACGGGCAGGCTTCCCGTTACTGCGGCGTTGTTGTGCTATTTGTTTAAAGCTTCTTTGGTTACTTTCTTCTCGAAGAAGTAACTTACGCCTCCGGCAGGTAGATGTGATGCGGCAGGCCCTCTACATAGATCGGGGTCAGCTCAGCCTGAACCAGCGGCAGAGCGTAGGCGAGGAACTCCTCGGTCATGGCGGTGTGGTCGGCGTTGACCCACTCGAGCGGGACCTTCTTCTCAAGGTTTGCGACCTCGCTGATCGGGTGCAGGCTGGTGCCGCACTGGTACGGCGCGTTGGAGATGCGGTCCAGCGCGACCATCTCGCCGGTGTGGCCCTCAAAGGCGGCCTTGGCGGCGGCGCCGCCGACCTGATAGGCCTCGGTGATGTCGGTGCGGCTGGTCAGGTGGCCGGCGCAGCGCTGCAGGGTCGAAAGCTCGATGCAGCGGGTCTTGGTGTCCAGACGGCGGGCGACCGTGTTGGCCAAAAAGCGCGCCGTGCCGGTCAGGGCCTTGTGGCCGAAGGCATCAACTGCGTGTACATCGTCAGCCAGCTCGCAGACATAGCGGCCGTCCTCCAGCTTGACGCCCTCGGACACGGCGATGACGATGGAGGGCTTCTCCTTCTGCATCCGCTCGACCTTCTCCACAAAGTGATCGACATTGAAGGGCACCTCGGGCAGGCAGATCATATCCACGCCCTCGCAGTCCTCGGCCTTGGCCAGTGCGGCGGCGGCGGTCAGCCAGCCAGCGTTGCGGCCCATGATCTCAACGATCGTCACATACTTCGTGCCGTAGACCGTGGCGTCGCGGATGATCTCCTTCATGACAACGCCGATGTACTTGGCGGCACTGCCGTAGCCGGGGGTGTGGTCGGTGACCATCAGGTCATTGTCGATCGTCTTGGGCACGCCCATAAAGCGGATATCGCTGCCGATGTGTGCGCCGTAGTCGGCCAGCTTGCCGATGGTATCCATCGAGTCGTTGCCGCCGATGTAGAAGAAGTAGCCGATGTCCAGCTCCTTCAGGATCTCAAACAGCTGAACATAGATGGCCTCGCCATCGGCGGTGTGCCAGTCGGGCAGCTTGTAGCGGCAGGAGCCGAGGTAGCTGGACGGGGTGCGCTTGAGCAGCTCGATGTCCAGCGCGGTCTTGAACTTGTCGTCCAGCACGCAGGTGCGGCGCTCCAAAAGGCCGGCCACGCCGTGCAGCATGCCGTAGACCTTGCCCGCGCCGCGGCGCTTGCAGCTTTCATAGACACCGGCCAGACTTGCGTTGATAACGGAAGTCGGGCCGCCGGACTGACCGACGATTGCGTTTTTTGCCATGGTTTTCCTCCTGCAAGCAGTGCTTGCCTCTGGTTTGTGGGATGCTCCCGGCCGGGTAGAGGCGCCGCGAAGCACACGAATTTTGTCATCCTCAGTGTACCATGCGGCGGCGGCATTTACCATTGCGGCGGTTGCTTATATGGACGGTGCGGGCGGCAGAACGGTGCGATTCCGCAGGGTGGAACTGCGGTGCGCGGCAAAATTCAGCAGATGGAATTGCGTTCCATAGTATGGAATTTTGCATCACGAATATTTGCAAGAATCATTCGGTAACCTTGCAAAAATTGCGGAACCGGGGCAAAGTTGTGCAAGATGACGAAGCACGGCGCGCCCGCTGCGCCGCAGAACTGCTGAAAAAAACAGGGCGGACGCCCAAAAATCTGAAATTTATTCTTGACAGGACTGCACGACAGTGTTATTCTTTACTCAACAAAAGCGTTGATGGGGAAAAGTACCGCCCAAGATCCGCACAGAGAGCCTGACGCATGGTGTAAGTCGGGACGGGGACGGGGCGCGAAGGAACACCCCGGAGCCGCCGCCTGAAACCCGGCAGGGGAGTAGGGTGCGCCGCAGGTCGTGCGTTACAGCGGCAGCGTTTCAAAGGTGAACGCGTACGGAAAAAGTGACCGTATGCCCGTATTTCGGCTGCGGTAATTTAGGTGGCACCGCGGATCCAAGACAGCGATTCGTCCTAATACAGGGCGAATGGGCTGTCTTTTTTTGTTGCCGTTCGCAGGAACTGGTGTTGGAAGTATAAAAAGGAGTGTCACCGAAAATGTGCTGTATCATGGGCTATGCCGGGCATGATCTGCCCAAGGAAACCTTTGCCGAGTATCTGCTGCGCACCGCCAGCCGCGGTCCTGACGACCAGCGTGTCATCGAGACCGAGTTCGGCCTGCTGGGCTTTGGTCGTCTGGCCATCATGGGCCTGACGCCGGAGGGAATGCAGCCCTTCACCCGCGGCGCGGACTGCGTGGCCTGCAACGGCGAGCTGTACGGCTTCCGCCCTGTCAAGGCCGAGCTGGAGGCCGAGGGCTATACCTTTGCATCGGACTCCGACTGCGAGATCATCCTGCCGCTCTACTATAAGTACGGTCTTGCTATGTTCAAGCATCTGGACGCCGAGTTTGCAATGATCCTCTACGACAGCCGCAAAAAGCTGCTTATCGCCGCGCGTGACCCCATCGGCATCCGTCCGCTGTTCTACGGCTACAGCGAGAGCGGGTATATTGCCTTTGCGTCCGAGGCGAAAAACCTTGTGGGACTGTGCAAAAAGATCTATCCGTTCCCGATCGGCAGCTACTACTGCAACGGTCAGTTTGTGCGGTACTGCGATATTGCCGACACCCCGGCCTATACGCAGGATGAGCTGCCCGAGATTTTGACGAACATCCGGGAAAAGCTTGTGGCCGGTGTGGATAAGCGCCTTGACGCCGATACCCCCGTCGGGTTCCTGCTGTCGGGCGGGCTGGATTCCAGTCTGGTCTGCGCCATTGCCGCCAAAAAGCTCGGCAAGCCGATCCGTACCTTTGCCATCGGCATGAGCGAGGACGCCATCGACCTGAAATACGCCAAGCAGGTGGCCGACTATCTCCACGCTGACCACACCGAGGTCATCATCAACCGGGAGATCGTGCTGCGCGCGCTTGAGGATGTCATTGCGATGCTGGGCACTTGGGACATCACAACGATCCGCGCTTCGGTGGGCATGTACCTTGTCTGCAAATACATCCATGAGCATACCGACATCCGGGTGCTGTTGACCGGCGAGATCTCTGATGAGCTGTTCGGCTACAAGTATACCGACTATGCGCCGAGTGCTGCCGCCTTCCAGACCGAGAGCCAGAAGCGCATCCGGGAACTGTATATGTACGATGTCCTGCGCGCCGACCGCTCGATCAGCGTCAACAGTCTGGAGGCCCGCGTGCCGTTCGGTGATCTGGATTTTGTCAAGTATGTCATGGCCATCGACCCCGAAAAGAAGCTGAACACCTACGGCAAGGGCAAGTACCTGCTGCGCAAGGCGTTTGAGGGGGACTGGCTGCCCGAGAGCATCCTCTGGCGTGAGAAGGCCGCCTTCAGCGATGCGGTGGGTCACTCGATGGTGGATGATCTGAAGGAATACGCCGAGACCGTCTACACGGACCGCGAGTTTGCCGAGCGCTGCGGCCGCTACAGCTACTGCCGCCCCTTTACCAAGGAAAGCCTGCTCTACCGTGAGCTTTTTGAGAAATACTACCCCGGTCAGGCCGGCATGATCGTTGACTACTGGATGCCCAACCGCGCATGGCCGCACTGCGATGTCAGCGACCCCAGCGCCCGTGTGCTGGCCAACTACGGCGCAAGCGGGCAGTAAGGGGAAAGCTGCCCAAAGCCCCTCAGGCCTCGTAAACTCGGCCAGCTCCCCACTGCGTGGGGCGCCTTATTGCGCGGGCTTTACCGGCGGCCTTACCTCAAAACTTATTCTTGCATTTTCCCAAAACCTGTGTATAATAAAAAGCGATATCGCAGAGTAGGAACCTGCGCGTGGGGCGTCATGCCCCGAAGTGCCTGACCAACGGGGAGTTGTGGCAGGACGAAGCGGCCGTAAGGCCCGCGGTGCCGGTTCCGCATCCCACTGCTGCATGACGGTGTGCAACGGCGGATGTGGTGTTGTACACATCCTGTCAAATTGCCTCCTCCCTTGTGCGGCAACGCACAAAGGAGGAGTTTTTTATGTGCGAAGAAAAACTGTCCGTCTTTTCCGGCACCTACTGGCGCACCGCCCGCAATGAGCTGAAAAACCCGCGGGTGCTGGCCTTTGCAGGGCTTGTCTGCGCGATCTCCATCGTGCTGGAAAGCCTGCCCATCTACCTGATGGGGCCGAGCCTCAAGATCTATTTCAGCTTTCTGGCTGTCTCGCTGGGGTGCATGTGCTACGGCCCGGTGACCGGTATGATGGCGGGCGCCATCATCGACTCGGTTGGCTTTCTGCTGGCGGGCTACGGCGAGCCGTATTTCCCCGGCTACCTGATCTCGGCCATGCTGTCGGGGCTGATCTACGGCGTCATGCTTTACCGGCAGCAGCCCACGCTGCCGCGCGTCATCATCACACGGCTCATCATCAACTATGGCAGCAATGTGCTGCTGGGCAGCGTCTGGAAGGCGATGCTCTACGGCAAGGGCTACCTCTACTACATGACCTCCGGCGCAGTGAAAAACACCATCATGCTGCCCATTGAGGTCTTTCTGACCTGGATGGTGCTGAACGCCGCCGTAAAGCAGGGGCTGGACAAAAAATTTATCCATAAACGGTAACGGGGACAACAGTGAAAATAAGCAGCAAAAGTCATACATATTGTGCAAACAGTATGACTTTTGCTGCTTTTCTTTGTGCGCCCTGCTCATAGCAGTGTCCGCGTGAGCAAAACATTTACCGTTTTTGCCAAACTTTTCACAAAAATTTAAAAATTATTGCAAAAGCTGTGTAAAGCGGCTACAATGAGTTTTGCAAGATAGCAAAATGCGTCGATTCCCGGCACGGTCCGACACGAAACGGCGCATTTTGCCTTTTATATGCAGATATTACAGGGAGGAACAACACACATGAAGAAACTGATGGGCATTCTGCTGGCCGCCTCTATGGTGTTCAGCCTGGCCGCCTGCGGTTCCACCGCTGCCACTGCCGCCAGCAGTGCCGCCGACAGCACCACGGCCACTGCCGAGGGCAGCAGCACGAACGCAGCGCCCGATGTCAAGATCGGCGCTATCGTTCTGGGCGATGAGACCGAGGGCTACAGCGCCGCACATATCAACGGCATCAAGGAGGCCGCCGCCGAGCTGGGCATGAGCGATGACCAGATCGTCTGGAAGTACAAGATCCCCGAGGGCGGCGAGACCGCCGATGCAGCGGAGGACCTGGTCGGTCAGGGCTGCAACCTGATCATCTCCAACTCCTACGGCCACCAGACCTACATGGTCGAGGAGGCTGAGAAGTACCCCGATGTCAACTTTGTCGCCATGACCGGTGACTTTGCTGCCATTTCCGGCTGCAACAACTTCTACAACGCATTCACCTCTGTGTACCAGAGCCGCTATGTCTCCGGTGTGGTTGCCGGTATGAAGGTCAAGGAGCTGGTCGAGTCCGGCACCCTGACCCCCGAGACCCAGCCCGACAGCTTCACTGCTGACGGCAAGGTCAAGATCGGTTATGTCGGCGCTTACAACTACGCCGAGGTCGTCTCCGGCTATACCGCCTTCTTCCTTGGCGTTCAGAGCATCTACCCCGATGTCCAGATGGAGGTCATGTACACCAACTCCTGGTTCGACATCGACAAGGAGGGCGCTGCCGCCGAGGCCCTGATCGCCAACGGTGCGGTCATCATCGGCCAGCATGCCGACTCCACCGGTGCCCCCGCCGCCACCCAGAAGCTGAAGGATGCCGGCAAGATCTGCTACTCTGTCGGTTACAACATCGACATGCTCTCCACCGCCCCCACCGCCGCGCTGACCTCCGCCACCAATGTGTGGAGTGTCTGCTACAAGGAGCTGATCGAGGGTGCCCAGAACGGCAGCATCCCCCAGAACTGGTGCAAGGGCTATGAGGATGGTGCCGTTGCCATCACCGATCTGGGACCCGAGGCCGCCGAGGGCACTGCCGCCAAGGTTGCCGAGGTCGAGGCTGCGCTGAAGGACGGCAGCCTGCATGTGTTCGACACCAGCAAGTTCACCGTTGACGGCAAGGAAGTCACCTCCTGCCCGGTCGATTTGACCTACTATGATTTCAGCACCGGCAGCCCCGTTGCCGTGTATCCGGGCGAGACCAAGGAGGCTATCTCTGACGGTTACTTCCATGAGGGTGAGCTGCGCGCTGCCCCGACGTTCTCTCTGCGCATCGATGGCATCATCGAGGACGCTGACCCCGTCGCCTGATTCTGTCTGAATCTATAAGGGAAGACTGCGGTGAAACCGCGGCCTTCCCTTTTGGTGGTTAAATGCGGAAAAGCCTTCCCCCTTGGGGGAAGGTGGCCGCAGGCCGGATGAGGGAAAACCTTCCGGCAGGCAGTCCGTGAATGGGCTGTAATGGCAAGGCTGCCCCTCATCAGTCTGCTTCGCAGACAGCTTCAGCCTCCGCGCTAAGAGCCGCCTCCGGCGGTTGCGCTCCGACACGCGCCTGCGGGCGCAGCCCCTCGGGGGAAGCCATTAGCCCTGAAATTGTTCCTACCTACCTATAAAAAAATACCATCCGAAAGGAGCCTGCATAATGGCGCAGAACGAATATGCTGTGCGCTTGGAGCACGTTACCAAGACCTTTGGCACTGTCGTGGCCAATAAGGATGTCTCTCTGGGCGTGCGCCGCGGCGAGATACTGGCCCTGCTGGGCGAAAACGGCAGCGGCAAAACGACCCTGATGAATATGATCGCCGGCATCTATTTCCCCGATGAGGGCGAGATCTATGTCGGTGATGAAGCGGTGACCATCCGCTCTCCGCGCGATGCGCTGGACCTCGGCATCGGCATGATCCACCAGCATTTCAAGCTGGTCGATGTATTCTCGGCTACCGAGAATATCGCCCTGTCGATGGGCGGCAAGGATAAATTCGACCTCAAGCGTGTCCACGACAAGGCCCGCGCCATCTGTGAGAAGTATGAGTTCAACCTCGATCTCAACCAGAAGGTCTATGAGATGAGCGTCAGCCAGAAGCAGACGCTTGAGATCGTCAAGGTGCTTTACCGCGGCGCGGATATTCTGATTCTGGACGAGCCAACGGCGGTTCTGACCCCGCAGGAGACCGAAAAGCTCTTCAGTGTCATCCGCAACATGAAGGCGGACGGCAAGGCGGTCATCATTATCACCCACAAGCTGCATGAGGTGCTGTCCATCAGCGACCGTGTGGCCATCCTGCGCAAGGGTGAGTATGTCGGCGACATTGCCACAAAAGATGCCGATGAGGCCAAGCTGACCGAGATGATGGTCGGTGAGAAGGTCGAGCTGAACATCGAGCGCCCCGAGCCGGTCGATCCGGTCAAGCGGCTTGAATTGTCGCACCTGACCGTGCGCAGCGCGGACGGCATCACCGTCCTTGATGATGCGTCCTTCACGGTGTACGGCGGCGAGATCCTCGGCATCGCGGGCATCTCCGGCAACGGTCAGAAGGAGCTGCTCGAGGCCATCGCCGGCCTGCAGCCCACCGAGAGCGGCGCGAGCATCGAGTATTTTGCCCCCGATGCCGACGCCCCCGTGCAGCTGGTCGGCAAAAGCCCCAAGGCCATCCGCGAGGCGGGCATTCACCTCTCCTTCGTGCCGGAGGACCGCCTCGGCATGGGTCTGGTCGGCTCGATGGGCATGACCGACAACATGATGCTGAAAAGCTACGGCAAGGGCCATTCGCCCATCGTGGACCGCAAGGCCCCCCTTGCATTGGCCGAGACGATCAAGCGGGAGCTGGGCGTCGTTACGCCCGACCTGAACACGCCGGTTTCCCGCCTGTCGGGCGGCAATGTGCAGAAGGTGCTGGTCGGCCGCGAGCTGGCCGCCGACCCCATTGTGCTGATGACCGCCTACGCTGTGCGCGGGCTGGATATCAACACCTCCTACACGATCTACCACCTGCTGAATGAGCAGAAAAAGCGCGGTGTAGCAGTCATTTATGTCGGTGAGGATCTGGATGTCCTGCTGGAGCTGTGCGACCGCATCGTTGTGCTTTGCGGCGGTAAGGTCAACGGCATCCTCGATGGCCGTCATACCACGAAGGAAGAGGTCGGTCTGCGTATGACCAACCTGGTAAAGGAGGAGCAGGCATGAGTCAGACTGCTGCTGCGGCCCGCGAGCCGCTGCTGCGCATTGCCAAGCGCGAGGGCACCACGATGCCCCAGAAGATCGCCGTCCGTGCCATCGCCATCATTCTGGCGCTGGTCGTGGATGCTGTCTTTATCTTTTTTGTCACGGGGCTGAACCCGCTCGCCGTCTACGGCGTTATGTGGGGCGGCACCTTCGCCAACATGACCCGCTTCAGCTGGATGCTGCGCGATCTGTCTACGCTGCTCTGCGTCGGCATTGCGCTGGCCCCCGCGTTCAAGATGCGCTTCTGGAACTGCGGCGGTGAGGGTCAGATCCTGATCGGCGGCCTGACCGCTGCCCTCATCATGGTCTATCAGGGCAACAACCTGCCGCTGCCGCTGCTGTTTGTGGCCATGGCCGGCGGCAGCATTGCCGCGGGTGCGCTGTGGGGCTTTGTCCCTGCGTGGTTCAAGGCCCGCTGGAACACGAACGAGACGCTTTTCACCCTGATGATGAACTATGTTGCAACAAGCATTGTTGCCTGCATGACCAACATCATGCGCGGTCAGGCCTCCAGTCTGGGCACGCTGAACAAGGCCACCAAGGCGGGCTGGTTCCCCATTTTGATGGGCCAGCGCTACACCATCAATATCATCGTTGTTGTGGTGCTGACCTTTGTCATGTACGCCTACCTCAAATACTCCAAGCAGGGCTATGAGATCAGCGTTGTCGGCGAGAGCGAGAACACAGCCCGCTATGCCGGCATCAATGTGCGCCGCGTCACGGTGCGCACGATGCTGATCTCCGGCGCGATCTGCGGCCTCTGCGGCTTCCTGATCGTGGCCGGTAAGGACCAGACCATCTCGACCACCAGCGCGGGCGGCCGCGGCTTCACGGCCATCATCGTGGCGTGGCTTGCCAAGTTCAACACCTTCTATATGGCGCTGATCTCCTTCCTGCTCGTTTTCCTCGAGCGCGGTGCCTCGGAGATCGCCTCCGCCTACTCGCTGAACGAGTATGCCGCCGACATCATCACCGGCATCATTCTGTTCTTCATCCTCGGCAGTGAGTTTTTCATCAACTACCGCGTTATCCCGCGCGGCGCACACAAGGAGGGCAAGTGATATGCACAGCAGCTTGATTGCATGGATCATGCGTGCCATCCCGTTCGGTACGATCATTATGTACGGTGCGCTCGGCGAGACCGTGACCGAAAAATCCGGCAACCTCAACCTCGGCGTGCCGGGCATCATGTATCTGGGCGGCTTTGCCGGCTTTGCCAGCGCCTGGGCGTATGAGAACACCGCCGCCAACCCCAACGGCTTTGTCAGCATTCTCATCGCCATGTCCTGCGCGATCCTTGCCAGCATGGCCGGCGGCCTGATCTACGCCTTTTTGACCATCAGCCTGCGCGCCAACCAGAATGTCACCGGTCTGGCGCTGACGACCTTTGGCATGGGCGTGGCAAACTTCTTCGGCGTCTTTATCCTCAACGGTGCCAGCTACTCCGCCGCCCCCGTTGCCAACAAGGCGTTCAGCGCAAAGCTTCCCGTCCTGTCCGGTCTGGGTGCGCTGGGGCAGACCGTGTTCTCCTACGGCTTTTTGGCCTACGCGGCCATCGCGCTGGCCGTTGTGCTGCACTGGTTCCTGACCCGCACCCGCGCGGGCCTTAACCTGCGCGCCGTGGGTGAAAACCCCGCCACGGCGGATGCGGCGGGCATCAATGTCACGCTTTACAAGTATCTGGCCACCTGCATCGGCGCAGGCATCTGCGGCATCGGCGGCCTGTACTATGTGCTGGACTACAATCAGGGCATCTGGGCCACCACCGGCCAGATCGAGGCGCTGGGCTGGCTGGCCGTGGCACTCGTCATCTTTACGACATGGAAACCCCTCAATGCCATCTGGGGCGCCTACCTGTTCGGTATGCTCTACTGGCTGTACCAGTTCCTGCCCAGCCTGCTCGGCATCACGCTGGCCAGCTATATGACCGACCTTGTGCAGATGCTGCCCTATGTCGTCACCATCGTGGTGCTGATCGTGGTTTCGATGCGCAAGAAAAAGGAAAATCAGCCCCCGGCCCATCTGGGGCTCGCCTACTTCCGCGAGGAACGGTAAACATACAGATAAAGCCTTCTCCCCAGGGAGAAGGTGGCCGAAGGCCGGATGAGGGGCGCGCTTTCCGGTAGTAACCCATGAAGGGGCTATTATGGCAAGGCTGCCCCTCATCAGTCTGCTTCGCAGACAGCTTCCCCCAAGGGGGAAGCCTTATACAGCGGCACACTTTCCCAAAGATGTGCCGCTTTTTCATGCTTCTTTCAAAAAATCAACACATTTGCAGGATATACTCATTTTTGTTGAAATATCACCTGCATAAAGAAGGGAAGCCGGTATGGCAGAGAAAACAAAGACAAAGCATAACCCGCTTGTATGGGTCAAAAAGCACAAAAAACTGACCGTCCTTTTGGCTGTTTTGCTGGCGGTGGGCATCGCCATCGCCGGTGTGCGGGGCAAGGCCCGGCAGGCCGGCGGCACGGCCTACCAGTATGTGCGCACCACCGTGCTGAGCAAAACAACGCTGAGCGATTCGGTCAGTGTCAACGGCACGGTCAAGTCGGGCAGCAGCGCCAGCGTTACGGCGGCGGATGCGGTCAAGACCTACAAGGTCACGGCAGTCAATGTCGCGGTCGGCGATACAGTCAGGAAGGGCGACATCATCGCCACGCTGGACACCGCCGATGTCGAAAAGCAGATCGCCAACGCCGAGCTGGACAGCAGCGATACCCGGACGAGCGCCGAGAAAAGCTATACCCGCAGCGTGGAGGATCAGGCCGCCGACCTGACCAGCGCGCAGCAGGAGCTGGCAAAGGCCCAGCAGGAGTATGATACGCTCGGGCTGAACGACTACTACAGCACCATGACCACGGACGGCAACGCCGACAAGACGAACCGCGAGGTCGTGACAGACTGGTACACCCGCTATGCCGAGGAGATCGCCGGGTACGAGAATACCCTTGCCAACCTGCAGATCCAGCTGACGCAGGCCCAGCAGAGCGGCGAGGCGGACCGCGCCGAGGGGCTGCAGGGCCAGATCGAGGACTATCAAAACCGTGAGAGCATCGCCAAGGCGCAGTGCAGCATCCCGGAGCTGGGGCTGCAGGGCTTTGACGCAGTGAAAAAGTGCTACGAGAGCATCCAGAACTACGCCGATGCGCTGCAGAAGGCGCAGGAGTCCTACCAGAAGTCGGCCACGAATGCCGCGCGGAATGTGGACGATGCCGCCACCAAGCTTGCGCAGTCCCAGCGTGAGGACGACAAGCTGACCAGCCTGCAGACCGCACTGGAGGAATGTACCCTGACCGCCACGATGGACGGCACGATCACCGCCCTGAACGCCACAGTCGGCGATGTCTGCAGCGGCACGGTGGCCACGATTCAGGATGTGGAGAATCTGACCGTGGAGGTCACGATCCCCGCAAGCTCGGTCGGCAAGCTGTCCACCGGCATGACCTGCCGCATCACAAGCGATGCCACCGGCGATGCCGTCATCAGCGGCACGCTGACCCGCATCGACCCCGTGGCGAATGACAGCGGCAGCTTCGGCGCGACCGTCACGGTCAACGGGCAGGACAGCGGCCTGCTCATCGGTATCTCCGCCAAGGTCGAGATCGTCATCAGCGAGAAGGACGATGTCTTTACCGTCCCCCGCGATGCCGTGGGCACGAACGAGGACGGCACGACCTATGTGCTGCGCAGGACCGGCGGCGAGGGCACCGATATGACCTTTGAGGAGGTCGCCGTCACCGAGGGCGACACCAACGATTATTATGTGGAGATCACCGGCGATGACCTGCATGAGGGCGACATCATCCGTGCCACCGCAGACCTGACCCAGGGCATCGAGAGCAGCACCGACAGCGCCGCCCAGATGATGGAGGACGGCAGCCTCTATGTGGGGGACGGCAGCGATATGCCGGACGGCGTGACCATTGCCCCGGCAGCCGGCAATGATATGGGCGGCGGCCCCGGCGGCGGTCCCGGCGGGCCGGGAGGTCAGTGATGCAGAACACCGAACAGTTCGCCCAGACAATCGCGCAGAGCCTGCTCGGGGCGGAGGCTGACCACCCGGCCCGGCCGCTTATTGCGATGCGCGGCATCCGCAAAAGCTACTACATCGGCCAGCCCAATGAGCTGGAGATCCTGCACGGCATCGACCTGACCGTCTACCCCGGCGAGTTCGTTGCCATCGTGGGCGAGTCCGGCTCGGGCAAATCCACCCTGATGAACATTATCGGCGTGCTGGACAAGCCGACCGACGGTGAGTATGTGCTGGACGGCGTGAACATCCATGAGGCCGATGACAACGATCTGGCGGCCATCCGCAACCGCAAGATCGGCTTTGTGTTCCAGACCTACAACCTGATCGGGCGGCAGAGCGCCCTGAAAAATGTCGAGCTGCCGATGCTTTACGCGGGTGTGCCCGCTGCCGAGCGCATCCGCCGCGCCAAGGACTGGCTGGGCCGGGTCGGCATGGCCGAGCGGATGCGCCACCAGCCCAACGAGCTTTCCGGCGGGCAGAAGCAGCGGGTGGCGATCGCCCGCGCCATGGTCAACGAGCCGGCGCTGATTCTGGCCGATGAGCCGACCGGCGCGCTGGACAGCCAGACCAGCCGTGTCGTGATGGACCTCTTTCACGAAATGCATGAAAAATACCACAAGACCATCGTGCTGATCACGCACAACCCTGCGCTGGCCGAGGAGTGCCAGCGGGTGCTGACGCTGCGTGACGGACTGATCGTGGGGGAACGAAAGGGGACAGGCGAACGTGCAGCTCTTTGAAAATATCAGCATGGCGCTGGCCAGCGTAAAAAGCAACAAGATGCGCAGCGCCCTGACCATGCTGGGCATTATCATCGGCATAGCGGCAGTCATTGCCATCGAAACGGTCGGCAACAGCATGACCGGCTCGGTGACCGATTCGATGGCCGGCATGGGTGCCAGCAACATTTCGGTCAGCGTTGTGCAGAAAAGCGCAAACGATACCTCGGGCACGGCGCAGGGCGTTACGCTGCGGCGGTTCATGGACTCCAAGCCGTCGGACGCCGACCTCATCACCGATGCGATGATGCAGGACTTTCTCGATGCCTTCCCCGGCAAGGTCGATCATATCGAGCTGACCCAGCAGGTCGGCAGCGGTACGGTGGCAAAATACGGCGACCCGACCACGACCATCACAGCCACGGTCAGCGGTGCCAACGCCGCCACGCTGGAAAATCTTGACACAGATTCGCAGATTCTCTGCGGCCGCTGGCTGGACGATGACAAGGATGCAGGACGCAAGGTGGCCTGTGTGTCGGAAAAGTTCGTTGAACAGGCCATCGGCGGCACCGCGCAGGATGCCATCGGCAAGGCGGTGACGCTGACCATCAACAAGGACCTGTATACCTTTTATATAGAGGGCGTCTACCGTTACACCGAGGACAGCTATTCCAGCATGTTCTCCGGCACGGACGATGATTCGATCCAGACGGATTTTTATATCCCGCTCGATGTGGCAAAGTCCATCGCCGGGGCGGGGGCCGGTTACCAGAGCATTACGGTCGTGGCGGACGGCACGGCGGTCAATGTGACCTCGTTCGTGGATACGGTCGGCGATTTCTTCGCCAGCTACTACACCCACAACGACTCCTGGACGGTCAGCGCCTCAAGTCTGGCAAGCCTGCTTGACTCGATGTCCTCGATGCTCGGCACGGTATCGCTGGGTATCTCTGCCATTGCGGCACTCTCGCTGCTGGTAGGCGGCATCGGCGTTATGAACATTATGATGGTCTCCGTCACCGAGCGCACCCGGGAGATCGGCACCCGCAAGGCGCTCGGCGCCCCGGCGGCGGCGATCCGGATGCAGTTCATCACCGAGAGCGTCATCCTCTGCCTGATCGGCGGCATCGCCGGTATCCTGCTGGGGCTGGCCCTCGGTGAGGGGCTGAGCAAGGCTGTGGGCTACGCCGCCCGCCCGAGCCTGACCGCCATCGTGGTAGCAGTCGGCTTCAGTATGGCCATCGGCGTATTCTTCGGCTACTATCCCGCCAACAAGGCCGCAAAGCTCGACCCCATCGAGGCCCTGCGGTACGAGTAAACCCTGCCCCCGCGCATTGCACGGGGGATTTTTTTGTGCTATACTCATACTGGGAAAGTGAGATGTTATATAAGGTGAAAAAGGAACGACTGTTTACAAACCAACAGCTGCTTGCGCTGCTCTGGCCGCTTATCATCGAGCAGGCGCTCGGCGTTCTGGTTGGCATGGCCGATACCGTCATGGTCTCCTCGGTGGGGGAGGCGGCGATCTCCGGCGTGTCGCTGGTGGATATGATCAACCAGCTTATCATCACAGTGTTCGGCGCGCTGGCAACCGGCGGCGCAGTCGTGACCAGCCAGCATCTGGGCGCCAAGCGGCCCGAGGAGGCCGCCCGCAGCGCCGGGCAGCTGGTGGGGCTCAGCGGTATTCTCGGCACGGCGGTGGCGGTGTTCTGCCTTGTGACCCGCACGGCACAGCTGCGGCTCTTCTTCGGCACGATCAGCGAGGATGTCATGCAGGCGTGCCTGACCTACTTTACGATCACGGCGCTGTCGTTTCCGTTTCTGGCACTCTACAACGCGGGCGCGGCAATCTTCCGCTCCACCGGCAACAGCGCGGTGTCGATGAAGGTCTCGGTCCTTGTCAACGCCATCAACTTCTGCGGCAATGCGCTCTGCGTCTTTGTGCTGCGCATGGGCGTTGCGGGCGTTGCCGTGCCCACGCTGGTCTCCCGCGCGGTGGGGGCGGTCATCATTCTGTCACTGGCCGCCAAGCGGGACTATGTGCTGCGCATCACGCCGCGCACAGTTACCCGGCTGGAGGGACGCACCGTCAGGAGCATCCTCTACATCGGCATCCCCTCGGCGTTTGAGAACAGTCTGTTCCAGCTTGGCCGGGTGCTGGTCGTTTCGATGATCTCGCTGTTCGGCACGGTGCATATCTCGGCCAATGCGGTGGCCAACAATCTCGATGCAGTCGGCTGCATCGTGGGCAACGCAATGGGCCTTGCCATGATCACGGTCGTGGGCCGCTGTGTCGGCGCACAGGATTTTGAGCAGACGAAGCATTATACCAAAAAGCTGCTTTTGTGGGATTATATCGCGCAGGGCACCGTGAATCTGCTGGTGCTGCTCTTCCTGAACCGGATTTTGGGCATGTACACCCTCTCGCCGGAGACGCGCGCCCTGTCCTGGACGCTGGTCATGATCCATGACGGTGTGGCGATTTTGCTGTGGCCGGCCGGCTTTGTGCTGCCCAACGCCCTGCGCGCCGCCAACGATGTGCGGTTCACGATGGTCACCTCGATCCTCTCGATGATCGTCTGGCGCATGGGTTTGAGCTGGATCCTCTGTGTCAATATGGGCATGGGCGCGGTCGGCGTCTGGCTGGCCATGGTCGTGGACTGGATCTGCCGCGTGACCTGCTTTGTGATCCGCTTTGCCAGCGGTGCATGGCAAAAGAGCGCAATGAAAAAGGTATAGCAAAAAAAGCCACCCTTTGACGGGGGAGGCTTAAAAAGGAGTTTATCAATGAAATTCATCAGCTGGAATGTCAACGGTCTGCGCGCCTGCCTTAAAAAAGGCTTTGAGGATGTGTTCCGCACGCTGGACGCGGACTTTTTCTGCATTCAGGAGACGAAGATGCAGCCCGGGCAGGCTGACTTTGCGCCCGAGGGCTATACCGAGTACATCTACAGCGCCGATAAAAAGGGCTACTCCGGCACGGCGGTCTGGGCCAAAACACCGGCGCTCAGCGTGCGGTACGGCTTGGACGAGGATGTCCATAACCATGAGGGCCGCGCTATCACGCTGGAATACCCGGATTTCTACCTCGTCAACCTCTATGTTCCCAACGCCCAGAACGAGCTGGCGCGCATCGACTACCGTATGCAGTGGGAGGATGACCTGCGCCGCTACCTGCAGAAGCTTGACGCCGAAAAGCCGGTCATCCTTTGCGGAGATCTGAATGTGGCGCATGAGGACATAGACCTGAAGAATCCCGGCCCCAACCGCGGCGCGGCGGGCTTCAGCGATCAGGAACGCGGCAAGCTGGATGAGCTGCTGGCGGCGGGCTTTACCGATTCCTTCCGCCGCCTGCACCCCGATGCCACCGGCATGTACAGCTGGTGGAGCATGCGGTTCCGCGCGCGGGAGCGCAACGCGGGCTGGCGCATCGACTATTTTCTGGTCAGCGACCGCATTGCCGACAAAATCCAGAACGCCGCGATCCTGATGGATGTGATGGGCAGCGACCACTGCCCGGTGGAGCTGGATATGAAATTTTAAAAAGATAAAAGATAATAGATAAAAGATAATAAAATTGGTGGAGTTTTCTCCCTTGGGTCGAAAACGAAAAACGTAGGGGCGGGGCTCTGCTCCGCCCCTACGAGTATTTTTTGGCGGTGCGTCAGCGCCGTGATTTACCATTTTTATTATCTATTATCTTTTATCTATTATTTATTAAAATTTTCCCCCGCGCTTGCAATATCGGCGCCGGGGGATTCGTTTTAGTATACAGAAGGACAAAGCAAAGGAGGTGTGGGCGCTGACAAATGAAGAATTTACCGGGCTGATGCAGCAGTATCAAAGACTGGTCTACACAGTCTGCCTGCAGTTTGTTCACGACCCCCACACCGCTGAGGATCTGACTCAGGACACCTTTCTCTCGGCGTTCTCGGCCATAGACCGATGCGAGCCGCAGTATTATAAGCAGTGGCTCGTGCGGGTGGCGGCCAACAAATGCAAGGACCACCTGAAAAGCGCATGGGTACGCAAGGTGGAGGCCCCGGGTGACGATGCCATGCCGGAGCCGCGCGGTGCCCCCGGCACCGATGCCGATGACCCGGCGGAAAGCGTGCTGGCGCGCGCCGGTGTCGCAGAGCTGGAGCAGCTTGTCCGCGCCCTGCGCGAGCCCTACGGAAAAATCGCCGTTATGTACTTTTTGGAGCACAAAGAGAACGCTGAGATCGCAAGGCTTGTGGGCCGCCCGCCCGCAACCGTCAACAGCCAGCTTTGGCGTGCAAAGCTGCTGCTTCGCCAGCAGATACTTGAAAGGAGGCAGAGGGAATGAGCCTTTATTTTGATAACGAAAAACTCTTTGACGCCGAGGGCCACCTGACCGATGCGGGCCTGTACGCGCTGAAGGACGGCACGCTCGATGACCTTGGCGCGCTGGAGGCCGCCGAGCATCTGAGCTTCTGCGACTACTGCCTGCTGCGCTACACGGCGCTGATCGAGGCCGCGCCCGAGGCCATGAAGCAGCCCATGCGCGACCTGATCCCGCAGGTGCAGAGCCTGATGCGGCTGCGCAGCTTCCGCATTATGACAAACCGGTATGTGTCGGCCGCTGCGGCGGTGGTGCTGGGCTTCGTGCTGTGGGGCGCGGTCAGCACGTTCGGCCTGCCGGATGTCTCCGCCCTGACCGCCCAGCAGCCCACCACCCCGCATGAGCGGTTCGGCACCAAATTCAGCACCGCCGTCAACGGCTTTTACAAAAGCCTCGACGACACCTTTAAGAGCTTTACCCTGACCGCGGAAAACGGTCTGGACCAGATCAGAGCACAAAGCATCGGCGGCAGCACCGCCAAGGGAGAATGACCTATGAAAAAGAATGGATTCCTGACCTTTATCTTCGCCTGCATCCCCGGTGCGGGGCAGATGTACTACGGCTATATGCAGCGCGGCCTGTCGATTGCGATGATACTGATACTCTGTGTGATGGCGGCCACCGTCGTTGAACCGCTGCTGTTCCTCTGCCTTGTC
>ADJS01019967.1_pt1 | contig 20613 bp, 18 predicted proteins | sample 268128 | NCBI WGS metagenome assembly ADJS01 (sample SAMN00007486, study PRJNA43253) | human gut metagenome | isolation source: feces sample TS28 | reverse complement strand
TCGTTGATACACTATGGCTGTCTCTCTCTGAGAGATTTTTGTTATTCAGTCTTTACAAGATATGTTCCAAGCTCATCCTCATAACGGTCTACTTTTGACTCAATCTCCTGTACATGTTCTGCCTGTTCTTCACTGTAATCATAGATCAGATCCAGAGCAATATTAAGTGCCTTTCTGGAATCTTTCTCCATGTGTCTTGCTGCATTTCTTCCCTGTTCCACTGCAAAAGCAGGTTTTTCAAGGAAACGAGATTCCAGGATCATAAACTCCTGATCCTCTTTGCTGACTTCATCTTTCTTGTCATCACAGATTGTAAGACAGGCAAGTTTTACAAGCAGATTAGAGAATGGCAGCCATACCAGTGTTGCCGTGATATTAAACACGCTGTGAGTGATCGCGATCGTTGCCGGTGTCGCCATCTGTGTCATAAACGGAAAATGAACAGCAGCATTGATCATATAGAACAGAATCATGAATACCACGGTTCCGATCAAATTGAAATACAGATGGATCATCGCTGCACGTTTTGCATTCTTATTCGCTCCAATTGCGGACAAAAGTGCTGTCACACAAGTACCAATATTCTGTCCCATGATGATCGGAAATGCAGAACTGAACGGTACTGCGCCAGTCATACAAAGTGCCTGCAGAATACCTACGGATGCAGAAGATGACTGAATGATCGCGGTCAGTATCGTACCTGCAAGGATACCGGCAACCGGGTTGGAAAATTTCAGAAGAAGGCCCGTAAATTCCGGTACATCAGCCAGAGGTTTCACAGCTCCACTCATACTTTCCATACCAAACATCAGTACTGCAAAACCAAGCATGATCGTACCGATGTCTTTCTTGCGGGAACTTTTTGTAAACGTCAGTAATATAATTCCGACCATTGCGAGGATTGGTGAAAAAGAACTCGGCTTCAGCAGACTGATAAAAAAGTTGCTGCTTTCAATTCCGGTCAGACTCAAGATCCAGGATGTAATCGTAGTACCAATATTGGCACCCATAATGATTCCGACCGCCTGTGTCAGTTTCATGATACCAGAATTTACAAAACCAACGACCATAACGGTTGTTGCAGATGAGGACTGAATAACTGCCGTCACACACATGCCCAGAAGAACTGCTTTCCATTTACTGGATGTAAGGTTCTCAAGGATCTGTTCCAGCTTCCCGCCTGAAACTTTGGCAAGTCCATCTCCCATAACCTGCATTCCATACAGGAACATGGCGAGACCTCCTAATAATGTCAATATACTGAAAAAATTCATATTATTCTCCTTTACCTGAATTTAATATATTTTCATCATATTGACACCTTGTAAAGTTCTCACCAGTATTATGTTAAATCTTTGTAAAATCGAATTTTGTCAAAAAATGCCGCTTTCTGTCTGGTTTTAAAATCTGTCCTTTTAAAAACTGCGGATATTTTCACCTTCATCTCCGGTCTTGTCAATCGATTTGACACGCAGATAATAGCTGACATTCTCATTGACATTGACCAATACACGGTCACCTACTCGATGACCTTTAAGGGCTTTCCCAATCGGAGATTCGATGCTGACACGGTTTTCCATGGAATTTCCACGGATGGATGTGACAAGTTTATACTTTTCCACTTCTCCATCTTCTTCAAACTCTACTTCAACAATATCATCCATTCCAACTTCATCGGACTTCGAAGAATCATCTACAACTGTTGCTGTTTTCAGCATTCTCTCCAGATAGCGGATACGGCTTTCGTTCTGATTCTTGTGTTTCTTCGCTGCATAATATTCAAAGTTTTCACTTAAATCACCCTGCGCACGGGCCTCTTTTACTGCCTCAATTGCTTCTTTTCGAATAACAAGCTTACGATGTTCAATCTCTTCTTCTATTTTTTCTATATCTCTTTTTGTAAGTCTTTCTCCCATATCTGTCACTCCTGTAACTTTTTTATACAGAGAATATACGCTAAAAACGATCTTCTGCTGTAACTTCTGATTGCCTATCAGTATACACGAATTCCTCCGGAATGTATACCCGTGCCACACCAACATTAAATAATCTTCACTTTCCTATAAAAAGAGCCTGAAAAAAAGATACATTTAAGAAACAGCATCAATTCTTTCAGACTCTTACCTCATGAATTCCTCATTCTGTTTTCAAGAATGCCCTCGGCATTCTTGCTGCGAGATGCACGTCATCTCACATCTGATATAATTTTATTCCTCATCTGCATGGTAAATACACACATATCCGGAATCCTCAATCCGGACGATCTGCTCCACCTCTTCATTCTTCTCCGGAAATTCACCCTCTGCCACAAAACGGACACAGGTTCCGCAGGAAGAACTCAAATCTCGTGGAACCGGCATGACGAGCGCCTCCAGATGCATTTTTTCACAGTTTTTTCGAAACTGTATTGCACCATAATGGGAATAAAAAGTCGCAATATACGTCATCATTTTGTTATTTTAAGCAGGAAATCGTCTCCCTGTTCTTCCACATTCACCTGATATCCCTGATGCATCACAAATCGAGAAACATTTTCTTTCGCAACTACATTATCTACCAGCACTTCATATTCTGCTTCTTTTGAAGCCATTGCATTCTTAGTCTGAATGACTGGCTCCGGACAGGACAGTCCTCTTGCGTCTACTCGCTTCATCTTTCATTCTCCTTTCAGTTCTTTTACTCAGGCTTCTTCTTTTCTCATTGAATTGATCACTGCAATAGCTGCAACCACAACGATGCCGATCACAACTGCAATCTTACCATTTGCAGTCGGTCCGTCTGCGGAAGATGCCAGGCCAAAGTTATGTGCAAAAGCAGCTCCTGCCATCAGACCAAGCACTGTAACAACAGAGTCTGTATTTCCTTCTCCTGACAGAATCAGCTGACGCATCGGACAACCTCCAAGAAGAATGCAGCCAAACCCGGCCAGATACATGCCAAGTGCATTCCACAGTCCGTCTGTATGTGCGATTGGCTGTCCGACAAATCCTGGGTGGAAAAATCCAAGTGCCACATTCATGATCAGCGCACTGACAAGAATTGCTACAAAACCAAAGAGTAGTTTATATTCTCCAAAAAGAACTGCATCGCGGATGCCGCCAACCATACAGAGACGTGTTCTCTGTGCAAGGATACCAACAATCACACCAGCAGCAAGTGAAATTAGGATTGCTGCATGTTTGGCTCCCGGTCCGCCTTCCGGCTCCGTAAAATGAATAAATGCCGGTGCTGCTACCAGAAGAATCAGCACCACAATCTGGAATGCCGGATATACAGCTCCCTCCAGTTTCGGCATCTTGTAGGAACGTTTCAGCGTGTAACCTTTTTTCAGGAAGAATGTTCCCGTAAGGATACCTGCTACAAATCCTACCAGACCAAAAATGGCGTTTCCGTCACCACCAGCCAGACGCAGAATCATTCGGAACGGACACCCAAGGAACATCAGACATCCGATCATAACAAAAGCTCCCAGTGTAAATCTGGTAACCGGTGCCGAACCACCTCTCGGACGAAATTCCTTTGTAATCAGTGACACGATGCATGCACCAAGCACCAGCCCGATGATCTCCGGACGGATGTACTGTACCGCAGCTGCAGAATGGAGTCCCAATGCTCCTGTAGTGTCTCGTAAGAAACAGGCGATACAGAATCCCATGTTCGCCGGATTTCCAAAGAACACCAGCATTGCTGAGATCACACCGACCAGCACGCCTGCCACAACGATCGTTGTTTTTTCTTTTTTCATTTGTTGTTACCTCCCTTTCCCTCTTATGCTAATTTTTTTGTTTATAGCATACATTCTTTGTATAAAATAATAACATTTCATTGACAAAAAAGCTAATTCATTATAGTCTTGTTTTATAGCTATTTATAGAAATATTTTATAAATAATCCTGATATCTGTTATCAGAATATCTGAATCGAGGTTATAGTTATGGCAAAGATATATCTGGATCAGGCAAGTACTTCCTATCCAAAGGCGCCCTCCGTGGCACAGGCTGTTTACGATTACCTGAATGGTTCCGCTGTCAATGTGAACCGTGGAGGTTATCAGGCTGCCTATTCTGTTGAAGAACAGATCTTCGAGACTCGCGAACAGCTTCTTCGCCTGTTTCATTTCACATCCGGAAAAGGCAAAAATGTAATCTTCACTCCCAATATCACGACCAGTCTGAATATTCTTCTGAAAGGACTGCTGAAATCCGGAGACCATGTACTTGTTTCCTCTATGGAACACAATGCGGTCATGCGTCCGCTGGTACAGCTTGCCCGGCATGGAGTCACTTTTGACCGTATTCCATGCTCTGCGGACGGTTCTCTTCTTATAGAAAAAGCAGAAGAACTTCTTAAACCGAACACCCGGCTTCTCGTCTGTCTGCACGCTTCTAATGTCTGTGGGACCATAATGCCGGTACAGGAACTTGGAAAATTCTGTAAGAAACATGGACTTCTTTTTATCCTGGATACTGCCCAGACAGCCGGTACTGTCCCAATCGATATGGAGGCACTTCAGCTGAACGCTCTTGCTTTCACCGGACATAAAGGTCTTCGCGGTCCACAGGGTACCGGCGGTTTTCTGATCCGTAATGAACTCGCCTCCCAAATCGAGCCTCTCTTAAGCGGTGGAACCGGAAGTGTTTCCCATACAGAAGAAGTTCCGTCTTTTCTTCCTGATCGATTCGAACCAGGAACACCAAACATTCCCGGAATTCTCGGTCTGCATGCAGCACTCTGTGATCTGGAGCAGACAGATATGGGCAAGCTTCACCAACATGAACTGGAATTAACGCAGTATTTTATCAATGGACTCATGCAGATGGATCCGTCTGAATCAACTCTTCGTGCAATAGGAAAACATAATACGATAGAACGTACTTCTGTCGTATCTGTCCAGACATTACAAACAGATATGGCACGCGTTGCCTATGAAATGGATGACACTTACGGAATCATGACACGTGTCGGACTTCACTGTGCCCCAAGTGCACACAAAACACTTGGCACTTACCCAGAAGGAACGATTCGTTTTTCTTTCGGACCAGAAAACACACATCACGAAGTTGATCTTGCTCTGCATGCCCTTGCAGAGATTACAGGTTCTCCATATCATTTATAAACTTTCATTTTTATCTGCTACTACTCACCCGTATGCAGTAATTTTTCATTATCAAGGGGTATCACATCATGGAATTCAAACAATTAGAGGCTTTTGTTGCCGTTGTTGATTATGGAAGCTTTTCCGAAGCAGCACGAAAGCTTTATCTCACCCAGCCAACCATCAGTGCACATGTACGTTCACTGGAGGAAGAGCTGCATACAAAACTTATCATCCGCACCACCAAAAAACGACGATCACTACAAAAGGTTACCAGCTCTACGACAGTGCTGTACGCATGCTGGAGATTCGTAACAACCTTCTCGAAAATTTCACTGGTGTCCAGAAACATATGATCGACCTTGCTGCATCCACGATTCCGTCTTCCTATCTGCTGCCGGAAATCCTGGCTGCCTACGGAAAAACGCACCCGGATACTTATTTTCACTCTATCCAGACAGATAGTGCAGAGTCCATCAACCGCGTCCTTGACGGCACTGTGGACCTGGCGCTGGTTGGACAGAATACCAGCGATGAGAGCTGTGTCTTTCTTCCTTTCTGTCAGGATGAACTTGTCATTGCAACCCCGGTAACCCAGCATTATCTGGAAATGCAGAATCATGCAATCACCTTTCAGGATTTTATGAAAGATCCGATCATTATCCGTGAAAAAGGTTCCGGCACTAAGAAGGAAATGGATATCTTTCTGGAAAAACTCGGTATTACATCCAGTGACCTCAATGTGATTGCCCGCATGAATGACCTGGAAAGTATCAAAAAATCCATTGTGAACGGACTGGGAATCTCCATTCTTTCCGCACGCTCTACGATCGATCTGCAAAAAACAAAGCAGATCCTTCTTTTTCCACTTGAAGAATCTGCTCATAAAAGAACTTTTTATATTGTCTACAGTAAAAATCGTATTCTGAAACCACATGTGCGCCAGTTTATTCGTTTTGTCCAGGATTTCTACAGGACTTACTAATTTTTTACCAGCACTTTTTGCAGGCTTCATATCCCTGTGAAAGTGCCTGTGCCTTTGTTTCCTGTGTCGCTTTGTTCGGGTTCATATTTCCGCAGTCCGGTCTGCTGTGATATTTGCTTCCGGTTGCAGAAATCCATACGGTGCGTCCCTGTGTATCAGAAGAAGTATCCGGTGTCTCTGTTTCTACTGCCGGTGCAGAAGCAGTATCTTCTGAAGAATACTGTGCTGCCTGTGAGGTATCGCTGTTTGCACTCTGCTGCTTTGCATCTCCCGCCGTATAATCATTACATGGTTCCTGATTCCAGCTTATTGTGTCTCCATCAGAAAGAGCAATGATTGTTCCCTGATCATCTGTACGATAAACCGGAATATTCATATCTCTCAGTTTTTCCATGGTCGATGCAGCCGGATGTCCATAAGAATTGTCCTGTCCGCAGCTGATCACTGCCCAGGACGGTGTAGATGCCTCCAGAAGATCCCAGGAAGTCGAAGATGCAGAACCATGATGTCCAAGACTTAACACATCGCAGTCCAGATTCATTCCTGTACTGATCATATCCTGTTCACTGGTCTCTTCAGCATCTCCCATAAACATAAAACTGTTGTTTCCGTTAACCAGACGGATGACTACCGAGTTATCGTTGCTGTTCTGGGAAATCCCATCCGGCGCCATGACAGTAAAGCTGCCAGTTCCAAACTCATAAGTATCTCCGACAGACGGATACTCCACAATGATCGCATGTGCAGTAGCAGTATTCATAAATGTATTAAACAGATCTGAAGTATGTACATAATCAGAACCCAGCACATGTTCCACTTCAAAATTATCCAGACATTTGACCAGTCCACCCAGGTGGTCTTCATCATAATGAGAAGAGATCATATAATCAATGGTCTCTATCTGCTGATTTTTCAGATACTGTACCACTTCATCCGCATGTGCCCGATTTCCACCATCATAAAGAAGATTTTCTCCTCCTGACTGGACGAGGATTGCCAGTCCCTGGCCAACATCAATAAAATGTACAGCCATATCACCCTGTCCTGCTGCCTGCGTGGAAACTGCATTTCCCGGAACTGCAAGCATAAATACCAACAGAAGTGACATCAGAAATGTCATAAGTTTACTTTGTTTTTTCATAATCTTCTCCTTCCCTTATATCTTACAGATAACAGTTCCATATGTTTACAGGTTACTGTTCTCTCTGTTTTACAGTTCTTCTATCCTTCTTCGGATTTCCTGGCTCGCATCTTCAAACAACAGATCCCGGTTGTAGCGGATATAGCGTTCACATTCATACGTTTCCAGGAAACGAACGCAGGAATAATCTGTATTAATACCAGATACGAAAATTACCATCTCCTGACTGTTATAGAATGCTGCCTCCATAAAATCAAATGCATATTCCAGCGTAGAACCTGACTCGTCCCAGACAGCATCCCAGGACGCACGGTATTCTCCGAAAGCATTCTTTACAATGTCAAAGGCTTCTTCCCAGTTTTCTGTCTGCTCTTTTTTTAGAAGCGTCACATATCCTTCCAGCACTTCAACAGCTTTTCGGATCGTGCGATCCTCTCTTCGCTCCAGAAGCCCCTCTGTCTGTTTACGTTCTCTTTCTGCCCGAAGGTTATCCACAAAGTCTCCGAGACGCTGTACCAGATTTCCACCTTCCTGTGGTTCTTTCAGGCTTTTAAGCACTTCAAAAACTTTTTCCAGCACATCTTCCTGAAGAACAGCATCACGTACTGCCTGGCGAACGCCTGAGAATAGCAGGTTAACCACACTGACTCGCTCATCGAATGACGCATGAGAAACTTTTTTGACCATTGCCTCTGACGGCTGTCCTTTCAGGATTTCTGCGATCTGATAATCCTGCTGATATTTCTGATAGAGTTCATAATATTCTGCAAATTCCTTTGCAATCCGCTCATGCTGGATATACTGTCCGACCACATCTGCCGTGATATTCTTGTCAAGCTTCTCATAAACTTCCATGATTCTTGACAGATCTTCCCAGCCACGCGGCGTTGCAAACTGTTTGCCGTCAATCGTTGTTTCCATCTGATAGAAACAGTTATTTCGAAGTTCCAGATAAGAAAGAATTGCAGGATGAATATTTTCTTTGAATGCATATTCTTTCCAGACACGATAATCCGGTTCTACTGTGATCTTCTTGACACGATCCAGTGTAACAACATCAAAATCACGGACGGATTTGTTGTATTCCGGTGGGTTACCTGCTGCTACGATCACCCAGCCTTTTGGAATTTCATGATTTCCAAAAGTTTTGCACTGCAGAAACTGCAGCATCGCCGGAGCCAGTGTCTCTGAAACACAGTTAATCTCATCGATAAACAGAATTCCCTCGGTAAGTCCGGTTTCTCTCATACGGTCATAAATGCTCGCCACAATCTCACTCATCGTGTACTCTGTCGCTGAATATTCCCTGCCTCCATATTCTTTCTTAGAGATAAATGGAAGACCGATCGCACTCTGTCTGGTGTGATGTGTGATCGTATAAGCGACCAGTGCCACACCACACTCTCTGGCTGCCTGTTCCATGATCTGTGTCTTTCCGATTCCCGGTGCTCCCAGAAGAAGTACCGGTCTCTGATGTACCCGTGGTATCACATATTCATCATACTCGTTTTTCAGAAGATACGCCTGTACAGTATCTATGATTTCCTGTTTTGCCTGTTTAATATTCATAATGCTCTGCTGTCCTCTCTCTTTCCAGTGCCTTGGTATCCAGTATCAACTTGATCGCCCATGGCGGCACATCCACATCCCGATAATCATCTTTCATAAAAATGAATGCCGTATCATACGGCGGCATCTTCGCCGGGAACATCCCATATCCATCTGTAAAGTACAGAAGTCCTCGCAGCCGCTGAAAGCTGCCCATTTTCAGAAGCTGATCCACATAGGCAAATGCCGGACGAAAATCTGTCCCGCCAAATCCCCGGATTGTAAAGTCCTGGAGATACGCCTCCATCTCCCGCTGATCATGAATCACCTGATCATCCTGAATCTTTTCATCACACTGAATGATATGTACCTGAATCTTACGGAAAAAGCTCTCCGACTCAGACAGCACACTGTACGTTTCCTCCAGAAAACGACGGATCAGGCTGCCGTTACAGGACATCGATGTATCCAAAACAATCACAAAGTCTTCGATTTTCTTCATCTCTTTTGTTTCCAAAGGCTCGATCAGAGGCATATTTCCATATAATTCCAATCCCAGATTATAGTAGATCGGATCAAAGGAATCCATATCCACCTGCATCTCTTCTTTTAGAACCGAAAACTTCCGCAGAAACTCCCGGTAGTCATAACGCTTCCGGTTCTCTGCCTGTAAATGCCCCACAAGTCCCGGAGAATCACCTGCCGCTTCTTTTGAAAAAAGTTCAATCTCCGTCTGCATCTTGCGTCGCATCTCTTCCCATTCTTTCTGGTGACTCGCCATTCCACTGCGATTCTGCGGTGTATACCAGAAATGATGATCGTCACGCCTGAATTCCTGCTCCAATCGGATAATCTCGTTTTCTTCGCATTCCATCAACAGATAAAACATCGCATCGGCTGTAAGAACGTTCTTTTTTTCCTTCCACTGGCGGTACTTTTCTCTTCGGAAACTGTTCGGTCGGATATAGACCGCTTTCTCATAAAGGTCATCCATGACATTCTCTACTGCAATATCTGCCGCCAGGTTCCAGAGTCTCTGATCACTTTCTTCTTTTACTTTGCGATTCCAGAGATGACAAAACAGACAATGAAGCAGTTCATGCAGATACATACGATTGATCCATACTTTGTTTTGTATAAATGTATTCAAAAGCCATGTCGGCGAAGCAAAAAGCAGTTTCCCGTCAGTTCCCATAACATCTGTCTCACCCGAAACAGTCGGACGCAGTGCCCCGAATGCACTTTGGAGAAAACGCATGGCAACAGCCATCTCATTTCTGGAGTTTTTCAGAATGTCCTCGCAGATTTCCAAAGTTTCTTCTTCTTTTTTTCTCTCTTCGTGAACAAAATTTCCAAATTTGCCCCTGTACTCTTTTTTCACAGTTCAAATGCCTTTCTCTGTTTTCTTCCATGTTTCTGTAGTTCATTCATTAAAATGCTGACACATCTGGAATCATTCGCACTCTGTGCCGTTTCAAGCATCTTTTCTGTTTCTGCCCGATCTGGCGCAAGTTTCCTCAGGATACGCTGCATGGAATCATATGCTTTCTGTTCTCCCAGAAGCCTTATTGCCTGCTGTATGTGTTCCTTTATATATATGAGATACTTTTCTTTTGCCTCATCTGTCATGCTTACCGGATAAAGGATCCGGTCCAGTGCCAGATTCAATACGATCCGCTCCTGTTCCCAGGCAACTGCATATGGAAATAGCCGGTCGTATTCCAACGTATTGATCTTTTTATGTACGAAACTGTTTCGATAACGAATTCCGCTTCCATGCACATGATTTTCCAGGATCCTGGCAGGCGTGTTTTCCACACCTTCTTCAAAAAATTCCGGAAACCAGAATCTTCCATATTCCCCATCTATCGTTATGTCAACGCATAGTGTCTCCGGAAGCTCTGTCAGGAAATCCCGTAAACTGGATTCTCCCTTTTCATCGGTCTCCACCGCAATCTGTTCCATCCTGTGGCAGCCGGTAAGTGCTCCTGCACCCAGGTCCTGCATTTTTCCATAGAACGTAAGCTTCTTAAGATGAAAACAATTATAAAAAGCATACCGGCCAATCTTCCTGAGCTGACGTGGAAGACGGATTTCTTCTACACGATTTCCCGCAGCTTGCGGCATATCATCCTCAGGTCGTGTCGCCCTGCCGTTCTCTGTGCAAAAATTTTCTTTTTCCTTCATCATTTTTAATTCTGTCGAATCGATATGGTCCGAAAAAATATACGCTCCCAACTCCGTCACCGGAAAGCCTTCCAGCATATCCGGAAGTTCTACGATCGTATCGTATCCATATACACGGTCAATGCAGATTCCTGTTTTGTTTCTTTTATATAAATAGATCATTTATTTTCTCCCAGACGGATTTTTTCCATTTGCTCCTGCATCTCCTCTGACATATGATCAAACAGATACGTTTTGCTGCTCTGTCTGCGCTGATGCCATTCTTCTCTGGCAGTTTTTTCCGTATCTTCTATCTCTTTCTTCAATCCCCGTGCAGAGATTCTGTGGGCGCCCTGTCCCATAATGATGACCTGTTCCAGCCCATCAGAAGTCGCAACCGTTACCTGATACTGTCTGCCGATCCTGTGGACCGTCTTTTCAATATACTGGTCTGCTGTCTCGGCCTCTTTCGTGTAAACCACATAGATATTATGATACGGAATGACTTCTTCTGCATGTCCCTCCACTTTGTAGGCATCAAAAACAAGAATCAGCGTACATTTACGATACCCCTGATAGTTACTTAAGATATCCATCAATTTGTCGCATGCAGCATGAATATTTTCCTTTGCAAGTTCATTCAGTTCTTCCCAGGAAAAGATGATATTGTATCCATCCACCAGCAGATATTCTTCCTGTCGCGGTTTCCCTGCTCTGTAACGGGTAGCCGGCGTCGAACTGTGTACGGTCTTTTTCTGGAAAGCAGTACGGTCACGCTTCATCGGCCCAAAAGTACGTTCAAAAATAGCCTGCAGTTCTTCCTCTTCTTCATAGCTTCCGCTGTAAGAAAACTTTCCGTTTTTTCCACTGATATTTCCGGAAATGTTTGCGTTATCCACCGCTGTACCCGGATTTTGCGCACTTTCCACATCCTCATACCAGCTTTCACTGTCCAGTTCATCCATATCCACACCACTTTGCAGATGCATATAAGCTTCCACCTGATCCCAGGGAACAACAAAACCAGCTCCATGCGCGCAAAATACAGATCCGGTCGGATTTTCCAGATCCGCTTCCGGATCATATCCAATATTCTGTACCACTTCATCCTGATTCTTACATGGCGCATATCCTTTGAGGCTGCAAAAAAGTTTTCCTGTTCCATGTGTGTAGGAAACCACTTCTTTCTGATAATCCCGCATCTGAGCGACAGCCGCAGTCCCTTTGAGAATTGCAGTTTCGCCCTCTACTTCCGGTGCATCAAACGTTCCCTGCATCTTCTGGACATCTGCCATTGCTCGTCCTATCATCTCTGCCGGTACTTCCAGTCGGAATTCATAATACGGTTCCAGAAGAATATTTCTTGCTTTGCGAAGTCCCTGACGTACCGCACGGTAAGTTGCCTGTCGGAAGTCACCACCCTCCGTATGTTTCGCATGTGCCCTTCCGGTAAGAATCGTAATCTGCACATCAGTCAGTGGCGATCCAGTCAATACACCAATATGCTCCTTTTCTTCAAGATGCGTCAGAATCAGTCTCTGCCAGTTTCGTGCAAGTACATCCTCACTGCATGCAGTAAAGAACTGGCATCCGCTTCCTGGTTCCCCCGGTTCGATCAGAAGATGTACTTCTGCATAATGACGGAGCGGTTCAAAATGTCCCACACCTTCTACCGGCTCTGCAACCGTTTCTTTATAAACAATACTTCCGGCACCAAATTCCACAGCTACATGAAAACGATCCCAGATCAATTTTTTCAAGATTTCAATCTGCACTTCTCCCATAAGCTGTGCATGAATCTCAGAAAACTGACTGTCCCACAGAATGTGAAGCTGCGGTTCTTCCTCCTCCAGCTGACGCAGCTTTTGGAGCATCTGATGTGGGTCACAGTCATCCGGAAGGATAATCTGGTAATTCAGGACAGGTTCCAGTATCGGAAGTTCTGACTCCTGTTCAATTCCCAGTCCCTCTCCCGGATAGGTTCTCGTAAGTCCTGTCACCGCACAGACTGTTCCGGCTTCAGCTTCCGATGTCAGTTCATATTTTGCTCCGGAGTACAGACGAATCTGATCTGCCTTTTCTTCCCAGGCAGCCTCTTCTGCTTTACGCCCCGGCAGACTCTGTCCGTTTGAATTTGAAGAAAGCAGTGTCTTTACTTTAAGACTGCCTCCTGTGATTTTCATATACGTAAGACGATTTCCCTGTTCATCTCTTGCAATCTTGAACACTTTTGCGCCAAATTCCGTCGGCCGCTTTGGTTCTGCCGTATATTTCTGCACGCCATTCCAGAAATCCTTTACACCTTTTTCTTTAAGTGCCGATCCGAAATAACACGGGAAGATTTTTCGCTGTACGATCAGTCGTACAATATCACGGTCTTCGACGATGTCTGTTTCCAGGTATGTTTCCAGAAGGTCTTCCTCACAGACCGCAATGTTTTCCAGCTGCTCTGGAGTAAGTTCATACATTCCGTAATCCGTATCCTGTGTTCTCCCAAAATCCACACAATTTTCATGAAGATGCTGTTTCAGATCATTCAGCAATGCATCGTGATCTGTCCCCTGCTGATCCATTTTATTGACAAACAAAAACGTCGGAATCTGGTATCGCTCCAGAAGCCTCCACAAAGTCATCGTATGGCTCTGCACACCGTCCATTCCATTGATCACCAGAATCGCATAATTGAGGACCTGCAGCGTACGTTCCATTTCAGCTGAAAAATCCACATGTCCCGGTGTATCCAAAAGCGTCACTTCCATATTTTCTGTTTTTAGCAGCGCCTGCTTGGAAAAAATCGTAATCCCTCGTTCTTTTTCCAGTTCATATGTGTCAAGAAAAGCATCTCCATGATCTACACGGCCAATCTTTCGGATCTCACCGCACAGATACAGAAGTTCTTCTGACAGAGTTGTCTTTCCGGCATCTACATGTGCCAGAATTCCAATAACCAGTTTTTTCATTCATGTTCTCTTCTTTCTTCTATATACAAAGGGGCCAGTTTTCGCACGATCGTCTCACTGACATGGATCAGTGTATCCAGATCATTTTTCTGATTATTCAGATACGCATGAAAGCATCCCTGAATACAGAAGGAAAGCATGATATCTTTCTCCGGATCAGTCTCATACTGCGGATATTTTTCCACGATCAGCCGTTTTAATTCTGTTTCCAGACAGTCACCTAGATGACTTTTTTCTGTTCCGGAAAACAAAATATTGATCAGTGAATGATTCGATACCAGAGCCATATATAAATTTCTTGTGAACACATCCGGATCTTTAAACGGTGATTCCTGCTGACTGGAAATATTTTTGATCACTGTCGTGATCGTCTCTGACTCCAGCATCTGTGAAAGTGCATAAATATCCTCATAATGACTGTAAAAAGTTGATTTATTGATGCATGCCAGGCTACACAGCTCTTTCACCGTAATTTTCTCCAGTGGCTTCGCTGCACGCAATTCCAGAAATGCATTTCGGATCGCTCTCTCTGTTTTTTCTATTCTGATATCCATGTTTCCTGTTCTCCTTTTTCCGACAGATTTTATAAATCGTCGGTTATCCACCGCTTATGCCAAATCGTCGGTGGACAATCCCCCTGTTTCTTTAGTATAAAGTAACTATAATACCTGCGGATTACTCCGCACTTTTACCTTTTAGTATACTCAAAAAAGCAACTAATGTCTATTATCTACAAGGAGAATATGATGGATTTTTATGGATTTTATACAGGAAAAATTTTTGACGCTTATAAATATCTTGGTGCCCATGTTGAAGAAAAAGGCGTAACTTTTCGTACTTTTGCACCTTCAGCCTCCCGCATCACTCTGATCGGAGAATTCAATGACTGGCAGGAATGGGAAATGAACAAAGTTTCTGACGGTAATTTCTGGGAATGCTATGTTCCACAGGCAAAAGCCGGTCAGATGTACAAATATAAGATTTATGACCGTAACAGTAATCCAGTCGATCATTGCGATCCGTATGGATTTGGCATGGAGCTTCGCCCAAGCAGTGCCTCTATCATTCGTGACATGTCAAAATACAAATTCAAAGACAGCCAGTGGCTGCAAAGTCGCAGCGACTGCCGAAAAAAACCGTTGAACATTTACGAAATTCATTTTGGTTCTTTTCGCAAGCCTTCTGACAAAGCAGATGACTGGTATAACTATGAAGAAATGATTGATATTCTGATTCCATATCTGGTCAAAAACGGCTATAACTATCTGGAGATCATGCCTCTGAATGAATATCCATGTGATGAATCCTGGGGCTATCAGGCAACCGGTTTTTTCAGTCCGACTTCCCGATACGGAACAACTGATCAGCTGAAGGCCTTCATCGATGCCTGCCACAAACATAACATCGGCGTACTGATGGATTTTGTTCCGGTTCATTTTGCCGTAGATGCTTATGGCCTTGCGAATTACGATGGAACCGCACTTTATGAATATCCGAACTCTGCGGTTGGTGTCAGTGAATGGGGAAGCTGCAACTTCATGCATTCCCGCGGCGAGACCCGAAGCTTCCTGCAGTCCTGTGCAAACTACTGGATCAGCGAATTCCATATGGATGGTATCCGTATGGATGCGATCAGCCGCGCCATCTACTGGCAGGGCGATCCGGCAAGAGGCGTCAACCTCAATGCTGTAGAATTCCTGCAGTATATGAATCAGGAACTGAAGTGCATGCATCCTTCTGTGATTCTTGCTGCCGAAGATTCCACTTCTTTCCCCAAAGTAACCGATCCTGTCGATCAGGGCGGCCTTGGTTTTGATTATAAATGGGATATGGGATGGATGAACGATACACTGAATTACTTCCGCACCGCACCGGAATATCGCCCGGAAAACTATCACAAACTGACATTCTCCATGATGTACTACTATGATGCCCGTTTCCTGCTCCCGCTGTCTCACGATGAAGTTGTTCACGGCAAAGCAACGATCATGCAGAAAATGAGCGGCGACTATGAATACAAATTTCCACAGGCGCGTTCTCTGTATATGTACATGTATGCGCATCCGGGCAAAAAGCTGAATTTCATGGGAAATGAAATCGGCCAGTTCCGTGAATGGGATGAAAAACGCGAGCAGGACTGGATGCTTCTGGATTATCCACTTCATGCTGGATTCGCCCGTTTCATGAAAGACCTGAATAAATTGTATCTGGAACACTCTGCTTTCTGGGAAAAAGATTATGAAGCAGATGGTTTCCAGTGGATCGACTGCCATCAGGAAGGATGCTGCATCTATGTATTTGAACGCTGCAGCAAAAAAGAGCGTATGATTTCTCTTTTTAACTTTTCCGACCAGGAACAGGTATATGAACTGCACATTTCTGATGCACAGAAATTAAAAGAACTCTTGAACAGCAATCTCGCTGTTTATGGCGGAACCCAGAAACGAAAAAGTGCCACAAAGGCAATAAAAGACGGCAAGATCGTCCTGACCCTGCCGCCATACTCTTCTGTTTATTATCTTGCTGAATAATATTATAAATTTACAGGGCCGCAATCACCTGACAGTGACCGCAGCCCTGATTCTATTTCTTCTTTATACTTCTGAGGAAATAGCAGATTGCCCACGCAATACTCATTCCCGCTGCAATTCCAAATGCAAAGAGAAAAGTATCCCTTCCATATTCCAGTGCCTGTACCGTGTTCCCTTCCACTATACTGTTCATGCAGTAATAAAGTGTACTTCCGGGAATCAACGGAATAACAGAAGTTACAAAAAAGGATGTAGACGTTTCTTTACAGATTCTTGCAAGAATTTCCGCATACACATCTACAATAAAGCCTGCCAGCAATGACGGAAGAAAACATTTCCCCAAAGTCCTTTTCCAAGAAGAAACACCATCCAGCTTATAAATCCACCAACTGCTGCCAAAGGCAGGTATTTCTTTTTCATATGGAAGAGAATTCCAAATCCCACGGAACCAAGGGCTCCGGTAATCAGCTGTATTACAATTGTTGTGTTCAAAGCCCCAGCCTCCTAAACAGAAGAATTGCCCCCATAAATCCAAGTGCCAGTGCGGCCGCCAGAAGCAATGCCGCAATCAGACGGATAATTCCGGAAAGTGTATCACCAATCAGCACATCCCGGATAGCATTTGTTGACATAAGACCTGGAATCAAAAGCATAATGTCCCCAATCATAATCTTATCCATATGAAGGAACGGACAAAGCAAAACAAGTCCACAAATAATACATCCTGTCAGAAAAGAAGCAGCAAACTGAAACGTCACTTCATTCATACACACTGGTCGAAAATATTGCTGTAATGCCCAGATCAAAACAGCCCCAAGTCCTGCCGCAATCGCATCCGAAATACTTCCACCATAAAAAAGTGCAAAACTACTGGCCGCCAGAAGGCTTCCAAAAAGTTTCCAGAGTGGCTTTGGTCTGTCTGCATTGATCTTATCAAATTCCTTTCGAAGTTCTGTGGCAGAAACAGGCTGCCTGCAAAAACGACGACTCAAGTCATTTAACTGCTCCAGCTTGGTAAAATCATTTCCGCCATCTTCCCGTACCCGGCGAGTCTGTGTACGCGCTCCGTCTCCCGGAAATTCCATCGTAATGACAATACTGGATGTGATCACAAAAACATTCATCTGAGTAGCACCACAGGCATAGCCCATTCGATTCAGTGTATCCTCCACCCGGAAGATCTCTGCACCGCTGTTTAACAGTGCATCGCCCATATCAAGAAAAACATGCAAATAATCTTTGGCTGTCTGCATGAGAATTACTCCTTTAATCTTCTGAAAATATCTTAAGTATAAATCTTAATCACGGACAATACAACTTCTTTCTATCCATGGAACAGCCAGCATAGTCAATAAAGGCAATATACTTACTGACTGCCTCGGATGCGCCTCCCAGAAAATATAAAAGACAAGCGCACCACACCAGTAGATTGCCAGGATCCAGCTGTATTTGTCTGTTTTTTTCTTACGAAATGTGCAACACACGCCAGACAGGATCAGAACATACAATACTATATTGTAAGCCTGCATATATGTTCTGAACAAACCGGATTCTTTTTACCAACGAGCCAGTCATAGCAGGTTGTTTTTTCCACTACATTTTTTGTGTATTGAGTATATCCATGTGTACCGATTCCCCATACAATTGCTTCTTTCTTTATGGCAAGCTTCAGATTCCCCAGCACTCCATTCTCACGAAGATGTTCAAGATAGACCTTTTTATTATTTTCCACTTTTTCTTCATGTGTCGGAAAACTGCGTGTAAACCTCATATCTTTTACATTGTACGTTCCATTGCCATGGCTTCCCATCATCAGAAAATGCTCAATCGTAATCGCCGAATCATAAGTATCCATGTCTACATGGTAACGATATACTCCACCCCATGCCAACTGAAAAATCAGCAGACCACATACCAGTGGAATCCCCAATGTAAGTAACTTTTTCCAATACTTATTCAGCAAGATCCAGACGCCAACCGCAAGTACTATAAAAATGCTGGTTACACGAATGCAGGTTGCAAACCCGATTAGAAATCCGGCAGCAAGAAAGTGTATCATCTTCCAGTGATTTTTTTCTTGTAACAGCCGTAAATAATAAAACCTACACCGGCCATAACCAGTCCGGCTGATATCGTATCAGTATAATAATAAGACGCGTATGCGTAAAAAGAAGGATTCGTAAGAAGTAATGCCATATATACCGCAGTTGTTTGAATCGTGGTAACTTTTTTTAAAATAAAAAATGCTGATACATACATAACAAGGATCAGCAGAACATTAAACAATCCACCCGCGATCCGGTAATCCATACCTGCAAATGATGCCATACGGAATACATAGTAGATTACGATCGCCAGTGGAATATTATTTGTATTATACGCAAAGTACTTCGATTCGGCATAACTGATTTTCCCCGTCTCCACCATGTCTACACAATAATCATAAATATGATTCAGATCCACTTCCGGAACCAGTCGCATATGAAAAACAATATATGTCTGCACAATAACCGCCGCAAATATCCCTGCTATGATCAGATAATACAGTGCTCTCTCCGATAATTGCCGGAACAGTGTCAGGCTTCCTGTAAATACTGCTGCATAGCATAGCAACACCAGTATTACTTTTGTTATATTTATATCTTTCATAACAAGAGGCTCAACAAATGACACAAATGATACAAACAATGCAGCTATTATTACAAAACAATATGTTATTTTTCTATGGATTTTTTCATTCTATTATTCCTCGTTTCCGAATAGCTACAATCTTCTGTGCTCATTTTAGCATAGTATAATTTTATTGTCATCTGTATCATTTACAGAAGAAAAAAGAACGCCAGTTGCCTGACGTTCTTGAATGATCTTTATTATTTTCTTCCGTAGCGTGTTGCCAGTTCCAGCATTTCTTTCTGAAGTTCTGCCGTGAACTGTCCTTCTTTTAATCTCCACTTCCAGTTCTTTCCAAGTGTGGATGGCTGATTCATTCGTGCGGAATTATCGAGTCCCAGATAATCCTGCATCGGCACGATACAGAGATTCGCAACACTCTGCATTACCAGACAGATCAGGTCGTCACACAGTTCCTTACCGGAGTCCTTGAAATTATTCAGATATTTACGCACCTGCCGTCTCTCTGCCGGAGTGATATCCTCCAGCCAGGAAAGCAGTGTTTCATTATCATGTGTTCCCGTATAAACAACGCAGTTTCTTGGATAGTTGTGTGGCAGGTAGTCACTGGCATTTCCGGTATCACGCTCATCAAAGGCAAACTCAATAACCTTCATATTCGGATAGCCACTCTCTTCTACCAGTCTCTTAACACTGTCTGTCATATATCCAAGGTCTTCTGCGATGATCTCCCTGTCACCAAGGCTTGCGGAAATAGCACGGAACAGATCGATTCCAGGTCCTTTTTCCCACCATCCGTTTTCTGCTGTCGCATCACCATAAGGAATTGCATAGTATTCATCAAATCCACGGAAATGATCAATCCTTACAACATCATACAGACGGAAACAATTGGCAATTCGTTTGATCCACCATTCATATCCGGAGTTACGATGCACTTCCCAGTTATACAGCGGGTTTCCCCAGAGCTGACCAGTCGCGGAAAATCCATCCGGAGGGCATCCGGCCACCTGTGTCGGGCAATTCTTCTCATCGAGTTTGAAGAGCCATGGGTTTGCCCAGGTATCCGCACTGTCCATTGCTACATAGATTGGAATATCACCAATGATCTGGATTCCTTTTTCATTGGCATAAGCTTTCAGTTTCATCCACTGCTGGCGGAATTTAAACTGCATATATTCCTGAAATTCAATTTCGAAATACATTTCTTCTCTGTAATAATCCAGTGCATTCTGCCAGCGAAGGCGGATATCCTCTGCCCATTCACTCCACTGTACACCGCCGAAACGCTTCTTCACTGCCATAAAGAGTGCATAATCTTTCAGCCACCATGCCTCTTCTTCCTGGAACTTACGGAATTCTGGATCCATATAAATATTGCTTCTTTCATATGCTTTTCGAAGAAGAATCATACGGCCTTCGTATAATTTTGCATAGTCAACACTTGACTCATTATCTCCAAAATCAACACTGTCACATTCTTTTTTGGTGAGAACCCCTTCTTTTATCAGCTCTTCCAGGCTGATAAAATATGGATTTCCAGCAAAAGTGGAGAA
>ADJS01014956.1_pt1 | contig 20636 bp, 21 predicted proteins | sample 268128 | NCBI WGS metagenome assembly ADJS01 (sample SAMN00007486, study PRJNA43253) | human gut metagenome | isolation source: feces sample TS28 | reverse complement strand
GATTTAGCCACAATAGCATCTACACCTGCAGTTTTAATAGCTACTGGAGCCTGCTCTCTTGATGAACCGCAACCAAAATTTTCATCAGCTACTATTATGTCTCCTTTTTTAACATTCTTTGTAAAATCTGGACGTTCTCCTTCAAGTACATGATCAGCCAAATCTTGAGGATTAAAGGTTCTCAAATATCTTCCGGGAATAATAACATCCGTATCAATATTTTCACCAAAAGTCCATGTTTTTCCTTTAATTATATCCATATATACCACTTATTTTTGGATTTCATGACCATAATTTTGTGCTTTAGTTGTAAGAACTATGCCTCTGTTTCCGACATACTCTTTAATCTCTTCAACTATGTGTTTATTATTTTTATCAAATACTGAATAAACTGTAGGTCCAAAAGAGCTCATACCTACACCATAAGCTCCAATTTCCCTTAATTTATCCATCAAATCCCTGATTTGTTGAGACTGAAGCGAAACTTCCACATTTTTAAATCCTCTTTTTTGAATTTCATCAATTGAATGGCCAAATGCTGGCAAATCCCTTTCAAGTAAAAAAGGAATCATATTCATAAATATAATGTGGGAAGTTTGTTCCACTTCATTTTTAGGAACAGGACAGTAATCCTGAAATATGTTTACTTCCTTTTGACCGTTTACTGTATTATTGGAATCAAGAATAACCAGTAAAATCTCCCAATCATCAGGAAAATCATAGTGAGCCAATAATTGAGGAGGTTTAGCTTGTGAAGCAGATGATGGTAAAAATGATGATTTTGATTTTAAGCTATGTCCACCATCTACAATAAATCCCCCAAAATCAAATGAAAACACACCAATTCCGGAAGTTCCTCCACGTCCGATAATTTCTCCTAAAGAATATCCGTTTGAATAAGCACCAATATGTTCAGCAATAAGCTTTCCGGTTGATAAACCCATTTGAGTTCCAGAACCTAAACCAGAATGGGGAAGATAAGCTTTATCCACTCTAAAATAAAATCCTTCGTCAATATCAAAATGGTCAATTACTTTTTGTGCTGCAGAAGTTATTTTAGATACACATTCATTACGAATCACATCGTTAAATTGAGTATTATCCTTGAAATCAACAGTGATTCCTTTTTCTGCCGGTTCTCCGTATAAGACAAAGTTAGGGTCTTTAATTGTAAGACCTATTCCTCCATCTATCCTTCCATAAGACCCATTCATATCAATTAAAGTTAAATGAAGTCTTGAAGGTGACTTAATAATCATGTATTTAAACCCTCAGTTTTTATCTTCTTTTAAATGTGTTGAGAATTCTTCTTCCACACTTTCACGATACATGGAATTCATAGTACAGAACGGAATAATTCTACCGTCTGGAGTTGCATAATGAATAATACATTTTTTAACTCTATCTTCATCAAAATTAAATGGATCCATAAAGTGCATACATGAAATAAGCATAGCATCTTTTGAAAATTCTCCTAAAGCATCATAAGATCTTTTAGTAAATACATTTAACAATATTTTCTTAATATCCAAACCTTCAGGTACTTCATTAGTATTAATCAATTTAGGAAGGTTTTTCACAGCACTAGCTTCAACCCTTTTCTTAATTCCAAATCCACCTTTTTCAAGTTTGTCGGAATATTTGTCCAATAATTCAAATAAGCCTTCAACATCAATGAATTTAGTAATAGGAATCAAATTGTTTAATGTATTTTTCCCTTCAGTTTCTTCCATGAAAACATAAGTAGCTATTCCACAGTGCTGATTACAGTTTAAAGTAACACTAGGACTTTCGCCTTCAAGAGCACCGATAAAACGTGCAAATGGTTCTACAGAAGATGGAGGATAGAAATCATCAACCTTTACATCACCATGAGTTTGTTTAGCAATCTCATTAACAAAATCAGGAATAGTTATCCTTTGTTCTTCAACCTGACTTGCAGGAGTTCTTCCTGAAAATGAAACCGGCTGGAAATTGACCCCATAAACATTTTCCCTATGATCAAATGCAAATTTAATAATTTCACCGATTTGCTGATCATTGACACCTTTAATTAATGTTGGAACAAGAACTACACCAAGACCTGCTTTTCTACAATTTTCAATAGCTTGAATCTTTTGAGGAAGTAAATTTTTACCTCTGTTATTGATATATGGTTCAGGAGTTACACCATCAAAAGCCAAGTATACTGTGTTTAAACCAGCATCTTTTAATTCTTTTGCAAAATTTTCTTTTCTAGCTAATCTTAAACCATTAGTAGCTATTTGAACATGAGTAAAACCTTCTTCTTTAGCCATAGCTACAAGTTCGACCAAATCCTTCCTAACAGTCGGTTCACCACCTGCATATTGAATAGCTGGAGTTGGATGAGGTTTTAAATTCCTCAGGTTCCTTAACATTTCCCTAATTTCATCCTGTGTAGGTTCATACAAACGTCCGGAAACAGCCGCATTTGCAAAACAAACAGGACATCTTAAATTACATCTATTTGTAACATCAATTAAACCTAACACAGTGGAGGTTTCATGGTCTTCACAAAGCCCACAATTATTAGGACAATCTCCGAATTTCTCTACAGAAGGGTTTTCAACTGAAGTTATTGTAGGTTCAAATTGTTTAACCCTATTATAAAGCTTATCATCACTCCAATATGTATTTACAAACTCACCATGTTCATCACAGGTTTTTTTAATCAAGATTTTACCATCTTCATCAAAAACCTCTGCATCAAGTGGTTTGAAACAAATTGGACACAAACTTTTTGTCATTTTTATTCTCACAAAATCACCCTTTGCTAATAATTAATAAACTATTAACCATTCATTACATAATATAAATATATTAACTCAATTTAATATTTAAAGTTAATTAATGTTTTAACATTAAATATAAAAGATAACACATACAAAGATAAAACTTAATAAAAAAATGAGGAACATACATGGTTGATAATACCCAAATTTTTATAATGGCTTGTATTACTATCCTATACTTTATATTACCAACTTATGTGTCAAACGGTTCTGCATTAGTCTTTGGAGGAGGCCTTCCTTTAGATTTCAAAAAAACAGACAAAAATGGCAACCGATGGATAGGTAACGGAGTTACATGGAGAGGATTAATCGGTGGGACAATTATGGGGACCCTTATGGGAGCAATTCAGGGATTGCTTGGGCCAATAATACTTGAAAACTTTGGAGAATTTATTTATACTCCAATCTGTACAAATTTAGTAGAAGGAATAATAGTAGGATTTTTACTTGGATTCGGTGCAATGGTTGGGGATGCAGTAGGAAGTTTTTTAAAAAGAAGAGTGGGAATTGGACAGGGAAAACCTGCCCCAATTTTAGACCAGATTGATTTTCTTATTGTTGCTTTAATATTCAGTTCAGTAATGGTGAGCTTTTCCATAACATTTGTTGCAATAGCTGTTGTATTAACATTGATTATACATTTAGTGGCCAATACAGGAGCTTACTTAATAGGAATAAAAGATGTATGGTATTAAACCACACATTTAAACTTTTTTTAATTTAAAAATCTGTTCATCATCACTGCAGTACCAACTGCCGGTGCAACAACACATTCTTCATCAGTTAAAATTGTATCCATAGATTTAACTTCAAGACCTAAGAATTCTGCAGCTTTTTTATCTAAAATATCTTTTCCAAGACCTGTAGTTACAATCAGATTCAAATTTTGAGTTTCAGATACCTGTTTTAAAGCATCTGCAATTTGTTCAACCTGCTTTTGATGGGTGAATTTGGCTAATTCAACAACATCTGCTTCACTTAATGAATCCAAATCAGCACACAATACTCTGGCTATTCTTTTCATGCAACTTTTTTTAGATTTGTTTTCACCATCAAAAGTATCGCAAACATAATCATCTAAAGTTATTAAATCCAAAACAGTATAAACATCTGCAGTTTGTGCAAATAACTCGGAAGCTACCCTGTATTCTTTTCCATGTAACTGAACCTTATCCAAGAAGCTGGCCAAATTGGTTCTTAATGTTCCTGTATATACCAGTTCGCCGGTAGCCAGTCTTTCAAAATCTGATCTTCCAATTGCACATTCTTTTCCGTCTTTAATTGGAATAATATCAGTTGTTGTACTTCCAGTATCTATGAAAATACAATTATCACTTATTAATGTAGCTATTTGGGCAGTAGCTATCCAGTTAGCAGCTGCTGCCTTTAAAGGAGTTTTTTCAATTTCTTCTTTTGATAACATCCCATCAATTCCAACATAAGCTGTCGGACACTCAAAAGTTTCCTCACATTTTTTAACAACATCTAAAACTCCGTCTTTTTTTGTATCATATGCATCCACCAATTCTGCAGTCATAGATATTCCTACAGCATCAATTTCATCAATCGGACAAATATTTTCAATCAATTCAGTTAAAACTTTAGGTAATGCTTCATTATTGCTCCACATCGGAAGATAAGCAAAATCCACTTCAATATTTTTTACTTCATTATTTTCAAAATCAACAACTGCCAAGTCAGTGTTTGCACCGCCAATATCAAAACCTGCTACTTTCATTCTTAAATACTCCTAATTACTAAATTATCCCCTGATTTTTTAAATTCAATTTTTCCATTTAAATCTATTTTTTCATTTAAATCTTTAATATCTACATTTTTATCAATCAAATCAATGATAGATGAACCAATATTAATATTGGCTATTTTTTTAAGACCTGCGTAAGGAGTGGTGAATCTGGAATTAATTTCAAGGACATAAACATCCTCGATGTCTTTTTCATCATTGCTGATTACCAAATCCACGCCAACAAACCCTTTTAAGCCATCAATTGATTCAACTGCTTTAATGGCTGTTTTAAAAGCCAAATCTTTAAATTTGCTTTCGAATGGAATTTGTCCCCCTAAATAAGTTCCCTTATCACCAGTTAAATCTATAATCTGTTTATTTAAACTTATTGGAATAGCTGTACTGCCGTCACAAAGCAAACTAACACTAATATCTGTTCCTTCGATAAATTCCTGAACTATTACTCTGGAACCTGGAAGAAATATTTTTTCCAAACTATAGTCCAAATCATCAATGCCGTTTATTATTTTAATATTTTCACAATCCACACCAACAAGAGGTTTGATTATAAGTTTTAAATCATCCAATGGTTTTTCAGCATGCCATTTTTTATAAAGGTTTTCCAATGCTCTTTTCCAATATCCCACTTTGTCTATTTTTAATTTAAAAGTTCTAGGCTGTGGAACAATATTGTATAACAATTCATAAGAAACAAATTTGTCAGAGGAATTGTAACATGCTTCAGAAGATGAATTATAAATTTTTACATTATTCTCTTCTAAAATTTTTGTAATATTGTATAGGCTATTATTATTTTCTGCAGCTATGAAAATAGCTTTTTTAAAACTAGCTGCATTTTTTTCAAGCCAGGAAATTATATCTTCATTAATAAATATTGGTGTAACGTTATCATAATCCTTTATAATCTCCTTGTAAGATTCATTAAGAACAACTGTTACATTATAATCTTTTAAATCATCTAAAAGTGAAAATATTAAAGCTTCTGCTTCTGAAATAATACATTTATCTTTTTCACCGGAAGCTGTAAAATATTCGAACAGTAAAATTGAATCATCATTGATAGACATCATAAGTAATCATCATACCTTTTAAATTTAAATTGTTCAATGGGAAAATCATTTTTTCACCATCAAAAACCATATGCACTAATGCATTTTCATTTTCTTCAAATTCCTTAACAGAAACATCTTCATTAATTTTTATCATTTTACGGTCAAATGATGACATTATATTTTCAGGGGCTTTAATATCCAATAAACCATTATTATATGCTTCTTCGATTGCATCAATAGTTTTAATAGCTGCATCCCCTTTTCCATAAGGATTTTTAGCATTTTTCATTTTATCTGCAAATTCCTCATCATTGAGAATCTTTTCAGCGTTTTCTAAAATATTATTTTTATTAGCTCCCACCAAAATATTTCCGCCAGCACTGACTGTTTCCGGCCTTTCAGTATTATACCTTAAAGTTAAAACAGGAACATCCAAAGTAATTGCTTCTTCCTGAAGACCTCCGGAATCTGTTAAAATTAAAGTAGAATGTGAAGTTAAAATTAAAAAGTCCAAATATCCCAACGGTTTAATAATATGGACATTGTCCAATTCATTTAATTCATCAAATAAATTAAAGTTCTCCAAAGTCTTTTTAGTTCTTGGATGAATCGGAAAAATAATATTCATGTCTTTCAGTTCTTTTAAAGCGGAAATAATATTTAGTAACCTTTCCTTATCATCAACATTTTCTGCCCTATGCATAGTCAAAGTTAAAATATTATCCATATTTTCAATGTCCAAGTTAGCTAAAGACTCTTCCTGAATTCCCGCTTTGTTTGCTATTTCCAAATGCCTGAAACAGGCATCAACTACAGTATTTCCTGTAATAAAAAGTTTTTTTCTTGAAATTCCTTCAGCTAAAAGATTAATTGCAGATTCTTCAGTTGGAATAAAATACATTAAAGAACAGGCATCTGCAGCCATCCTATTTAATTCTTCAGGCATCGTAATATCAAATGATCTGAGTCCCGCTTCAACATGTCCAACAGCAATATGTAATTTAGAAGCCACCAGTGCTCCTGCAAGAACTGCATTTGTATCTCCCTGAACAAGAACTATATCCGGTTTTTCATCAAGCAAAACTTCTTCGATACCCTGCATCATCAAACCAGTTTGTTTTCCATGAGAACCAGAACCAACATGAATATTATAATCTGGAGATTTGATTTCCAAGTCTTTAAAGAAATTATCCGACATTTCTTTATCATAATGTTGGCCAGTATGAATAAGACAGGAAGTTATACCTCGCTTTTCAATTTCATCAATAATTGGAGCCATTTTAATAATTTCAGGCCTAGTTCCAAGTATAATAGCTATTTTCATTTTATCGACCTATATAAAATTAGTTAATCATGAATAATAAATGTTGGTTATTTAAATAGTATAAACTTCTACTAATACACATTGGGGTGATTATTATGACCGACCTTGATAAAGAAATTGAAGAAAAAATATATGATATATTAAAAAAATATCACAAAGACGAAGACTACAATTTAAATTATCTTATTACAGATGATATTGTAACCTTCTTTTTAAGTATAAATGAAGGTAATTTAGTTACCATGGAAGATTTATACAAAATTTCAGGGATTTTGAATGCTAAAATCAAAGACATGGTTCTTGTAAATCAAGAATACAGATTTTCATTTGAAATGGAAAAATAGAATTTGGGACATCTTATTTCCCGAATTCTTCTTTTTTATCAAAACTTATTTTTAATGCAGAATTTTTTCATGATAAACTCAAGTAACAATAAAAATTACCTGTTTTTTAGTTTATCCGTTCAAATCTTCCAAACTTTTTATCATGGATTCTCTTATAGCATATTTTCTTTGCAAATCGCCTAGTGAATCAACTAAATTTCTTTTAAAGCGTTCACAGGCATAATCATCATAAACAAATTTAACCCCATCATATTTAATATCCATTAAAATCAGATAATCTGGATCCAAAACTTTAATATTGGCTCTAGAGTCATTCTCTGCAGGATTTAATAATTCTTCAACTTTTTCCAAAGATAACTTCCCAATAGCTACATCAACAAAAACACGCATCATTTTACGAACCATGTTCCATAAGAAGCTTTCCCCATAAATATCTACAAAAACAGGTGAAAGTGTGTCATGCAAATTTGGAAATTCCTTTTTATGATAATCATTGAGATTTGCTTTGGTGATTTTAATATCATCAATTGTTCTGGTTGTTGTTTTTTTGGAATCGTTTAGTAAAATTAGTAAAATTATGAGTTCCTTTAAAAATTTCAGCTACTTCATTCAGTTTATACAAATCCAAATCAGACCTGAATAAAACATAACGATACTGTCTCATTTCAGCATACCTCGGTTTAAAACCAAATCTTACCGGAGCTTTAGCCAGTATCTGAATATCATCAGGCAAACTGTTATTGATTTCATTAACTCTAACTTCTTTTTCAGACTGGAAACTGATTACATTACCTAAACTATGAACTCCTGCATCAGTTCTGCCGGCTATTCTAAATCTGGACTTTTTTAAATCATCAATATAACCTAGTTTACGTAAATGGTAAATCAGCTCTTCTTCAACAGTTCTTAAATCAGGTTGTCTTTGAAAACCATGAAAATTAGTTCCGATATAGCCAATTTTTAAAGCTGTCCTCTTCATAATAATATATTATTATAAATATTAATTAAAATAAATTTTGCAAAAATAAAAAAAGTAAAAGGTTATTCAACACCTTTTAATGATTCAACCATATTTAATTTTCTAATTTTTCCTGAAAACATTAAGTTAACCACTATGGATAATGAAAATGTTATTATAAAACTTAACATTAAGTTTCCAGGACTTAAGGTTATAGGAAATTGGAATGAAGGTCCTGCAGAATCCGTCATTGATTTCATTAAGAGATAACCGAATGGAATTCCCAAAACAAAACCCATTGAAGTAAACCATAAATTTTGCGTCAATAATAACTTTCTCAAATTATTTGTTTCAAATCCTATAACTTTTAAGGTAGCTATTTCCCGCTCAATTTCTGTAAATGACAACAATCCCAAATTATAAAGGACAATAACAGCCAATAATGCTGCAAAGAATATTAAAATAGATACCATTGAAAGCATTGATTCAGATATCTCATTCCAATTTGAAACAGCTGTATCTAAAGTATTTACTGCTTTGATTCCATTATAATCTGAAGTTACATTCTGAGATGTAACAATACTTGTTGGAGTATAATTCAATCCCAAATCTTCAAAATAATCAGGAGTCATTATTAATCCCTGAGATATAGGGTCTGCATGAATAGAGCTTACTTTGGTAGATACCCATTTGTCATTTCCTACAATATGCCATTTGATTGTGTCTCCTTTTTCAACACCCAAATTATCAGCCATCTTCATGGAAATGGAAACACCGTCATCAGGAATTTCTGTCGGATTTCTATGTTTATCTGTTGGAGTTACCAAACTGCTTTTATTTAAAACCAGCAGCGAACCTGAATCCCTATGGTCATTAACATCAAATTCTATTCTGCCTTCCATTAATTGAGTACCGTTAACCTCATCAGTTATGCTGTTGATTTGACTAATTGATGCATCATTATCAACAATTAATTTAGAGGAATAATGATTAATGTCTTCATATTCCCAGTCACGCAAGTCATTCATTCCGTCATACATTCCAAATGCTGAAACAAGCAGTGCAGTACATCCTGCAACACCTACAATTGTCATTAGTGACCTTGTTCTATTTCTTTTTGCATCCCTATAATTCCAGCGTGCATTAAAGCTGAATTTTTTCCATATCTTTGACTTTTCCAGCAATCCTGAAACTGCAACTTTAGGAGATTTTGGCCTGATTGAATTTGCAGGATTTTCTTTAGAAATACTTCTTGTTGCCCAGTAAGAAGCTATTAATGATACACCAACCATTAATGCTGCAACTATGACAAAACTAATACTGTATCCAACACTCCATCCAGGTAATGTATAAACAGCCTGCATTGATTCTAAAAACAATTTTGGAATAGTCAATGGCCCCAATATTAATCCCAAAATACTTCCTGCCAAAACTAGCCAGAAACCGTACGAAATATAGTGGAGCATTATAGTCCTGTCTTTAAAACCTACCGCTTTTAAAACACCAATCTGAGTTCTCTGATGATTAATTATCCTTGCCATTGTAGTTAACAGAGTTAAAACAGCAATCAATATGAAAACAACCGGGAAAATATCACCCATCATTTTATGCTGATCCAGTTCCTCATTAAATTGAGAAACACTTTGATGATCTGCCTGTTTTACAAATGAACTGTAATTTCCACCAATAATTGAATCCAAATCAGCTACATAATCATTCGGATTTCCATTAAAATCAACAAGCAATACATTATACTGTATTTGTGCTGGAAATGCCTTATAAGACAGGTAAGCATAACCTGTTTTATTGAAATCTGTAATAATTGAAGTATCTGAAGGAGTATAAACATTTTCAGGAGAATAACCAAGACCTTTAATTTCTTTATTAATGGTTAATCCGTTAACTGAAAATGAAATGTTATCCCCAACATTTAAATGTTTAGCATCGGCAAAACGTTTATCTAACCACACACCATCTTCATCATCAATATCAACATCTTTTCCTTCAACAAGATAAAATTTAGAAATATCATTATTTTCTACAAAGTGCAGCGTCACATCAGGGTCATTATCAAAATCACCTACCGAATTAATAACCAGCTGTCTTTCACTGGCTGTAGTTGCACTTAGATTATCAACTTTATCTACAGTAGAATTATCCAGATGACTGCTATAAATCCATCCATCCGCTAAATTTGTAGCATCATAATAATCATTTACACTTTGCTCAAAACCAGTGTATTCCCCACCGATTCCTGCAAATACAAATACTCCTAAAAAAGCCATTAAAAAGATTGAAAGAAATTGAGATTTATGATTTTTAATATCCCTAATCATCTTTTTAGACAACATAAAATCACCATTCCAAATCAGTTACTTTTTAGGGTTTTCATTAATTGTTATGCTTTCAATTTTTACCATTTTTAATTCTTATAACCTTGTCTGCAGCTTCAGCAAGAATTGCATTATGTGTAACAATAACTACAGTGGAATTGTTGTTAACACTCATATTCTGAAGTAAATTCAAAATTGAAACACCTGTTTTAGAATCCAGTGCTCCAGTAGGTTCATCACATAAAAGCATAGACGGTTTTTTAGCAACAGCCCTAGCTATCGAAACTCTTTGTTGTTCTCCACCTGACAACTGTGAAGGAAACTGATTAGCATGCCTGTCCAATCCGACAGATGCCAGAACTTTCATTCCATCAATATCAACATCTACAATATCCTTCATAAGTTCAACATTTTCAAGAGCAGTCAAATTGGGAATTAAGTTATAAAATTGAAATATGAAACCAACGTTTTTAGCTCGGTACTTAGTCAGCTGATTGTCATTGAAGCTTTCAATATTGTTTCCATCTACAATAATTTTACCACTGGTGACAGTGTCTAAACCTCCTAAAAGGTTTAAAAGAGTTGATTTTCCAGCTCCCGAAGGACCTAAAATAACAACAAATTCACCTTCTTCAATAGTAAAATCGATATGATCAATAGCTGTTAAAATATGCTCTCCAGATTTATACTCCTTGACCACATTTTCAAATTTTACAATATCACTCATATTAAATCACTTAATAAGATATTAATTAAAATATTATATAAAAATATTATATAAATATTTAGTCATACCTAAATTTATTATTGGCAATATCATATATATTTTTTCCAAAAAAGATTTGCATTTAACAGTAACTATTAAACCATATTAATTATAAAAATATTATAAACCTAAAAATTTAGTAATGGAGTTATAAATGTCATTTAAAAAAGATGAAATGTTAATAATGCCGGCAGTTGATATTAAAAATGGCAAATGTGTACAGCTAGTCCAGGGACAACCCGGAAGTGAAATGATAGCTATTGAAAACCCTGAAAATGTTGCAAAACACTGGGAAGATTTGGGAGCTGAAAATTTACATATTATTGATTTGGACGGCACGATTGACGGAAAAACCAGCCTCGATGTAATTAAAAAAATATTGAAGGAAGTTAGTGTACCTATACAATTAGGCGGAGGTATAAGAAGCATTGATTATGCCAAAAGACTTCTCGATTTAGACATAGAAAGATTAATTATCGGAACTATGGGAATTGAACATCCTGAAACCATAACCCAGCTGTCAGATGAATACGGATCAGAGCGAATAATGATTTCACTTGACAGTAAAGACAACCGGGTTGTAATTAAAGGATGGCAGGAAAAGATTGATAAAAGTCCGGCAGAACTTTCAAATGAATTTAAAGAACATGGAGCAGGAAGTATTCTTTTTACCAATGTTGATGTTGAAGGTTTATTAGGAGGATTTTATACTGAGCCGGTTATTGAGCTTAAAAACTCTGTTGACTTGCCGATTGTTTATTCCGGAGGAATAACCAGTATTTCCGATGTTAAACAATTAAATGAAAGTGGTGTTGAAGGTATTGTAATTGGTTCTGCACTTTACAAAGATAAAATCGATTTAAAAGAAGCTTTAAAATACCAAAACAGGTAGTGAAATTATGAAAAAAGTAATGGCAACAGGTACATTCGATTTATTGCATCCGGGACATGGAATTTACCTTAACGAAGCTAAAAAACTTGGAGGCGAAGACGCTAAACTTTATGTAGTAATTGCTCGTGATTCAACTGTTGAAAAAAGAAAAAGATACCCAATAGTTGGAGAACAACAACGTTTAGAGTTAATAAAGATGATAAAAGGAGTGGATGAAGCTTATCTTGGTAATGAAAATGGAGACTTCCTTAAAATTGTAGAAGAAATTAATCCTGACATAATAGCTATTGGTGCTGATCAAAGACATGACATTACTAAATTACAAAAAGCTATTAACAAAAGAGGATTAAAAGCTAAAGTGGAACGTGTGAAAGCATACCACAATGCAGAATTAGACAGCAGCTGTAAAATTATTAAAAAAATAAAAAAATGGATTTCAAAGGAAAAATAAACGATAATTGTGATTAGTGAGGTAAATAAATATGTATAATGTAGCAATAGTAGGAGCAAGCGGATATACTGGTGGAGAACTTCTCAGAATGTTATTAAATCATAGCGAAGTAGAAGTAAATGACATTACTTCAAGAAAATATGACGGAACACCTGCACATAAAATACACCCGCACATAAGAGATTCCGGATTAGTTTTCAAAAATAAACAGCCAAATGAATTGGATGCAGATATAATATTTACAGCCACCCCTCACGGAGCATCAATGAAAATAGTTCCAGACTTGCTTGAAACCGGAACTAAAGTTATTGACTTAAGCGGAGATTACAGATACCGTGACACCAAAGTTTATGAAAAATGGTACGGATTGGAACATACCAGTGACATTAAAGGTGTTTATGGTCTTCCGGAAATTTACAGAGATGAAATTAAAAAAGCTGATTTGGTAGGAAATCCTGGATGTTTCCCAACAGGAGCAATATTATCCTCTTACCCTTTAGTAGATAATGATTTGGTTGACAGAATAGTTATTGATTCAAAAACAGGAGTTAGCGGAGCAGGAGTAAATCCTTCAAGTACCACACATTACCCAAATATTGCAGATAATGTCAATCCCTACAAAATTTCTTCACACAGACATGTTTCTGAAATTCAGCAGGAATTACATGGGTTTGAAGATGTTAAAGTTTCATTTACCCCACATTTAGTTCCAGTTATTCGAGGAATCCAAACAACAAGCCATAGCTTCTTAAAAGAAGAGCATTCAGACATTACTCCTGATGAATTAAGAAAATTCTATGAAAAAACATACGGTAAAGAATACTTCATTAAATTAATGGATGATGGAGAAATTCCTCATTTAAGTTCTGTTAGAGGATCCAATTTTGTTCATATTGGAGGATTTGAAATTGATGATACCGGAAGAATTGTAATGCTGTCCTGTATCGATAATCTTGTTAGAGGTGCATCAGGTCAAGCTATACAAAATATGAACATAATGCTTGGATTAGATGAAACAACAGGATTAAACCATTTTGGACTTAATCCATAAAATATATAACACCCTAAAACAAACAAATAAAATCAAAGAGAGGGAGATAATATGAAAACTTTAATAATTTATTATTCCCAACACGGAAGTACAGAAGTTGTAGCTAGAACACTTGCAAAAGAGTTAAAAACTGATATACTCGAGGTTACTGATTTAAAAAATAGAAGTGGATTTAAAAATAAACTAACTTCCTGTATTGACTCAATTAAAGAAACAAAAACTGAAATAGCTCCTTCTGAAGTGGATTTAACAGAATATAATTCAATCTACATAGGAACTCCAACTTGGGCAGGAAAACCAACACCTGCAATTATAACATTAATTGACAGATGCAATTTAAGAGGAAAAGACCTATACCTCTTTGCAACAATGACCGGCAGAGGGGGACAGGCCACAGTAGACAGAATGGCTGAAAAAGTAAAAGCACGCGGAGCCAGAGTTATTGAAACATTTACATTAAACACAAAGGATAAAGACATTGAAACTTTAATCAATGATACTGAAGTAATTATTGACATATTAGACTTAAAAATGTACAGTGGGTAAATTATGAGTGTTGATAAAAAATCTGAATTAAAAATTAGAGCTATTGAAAATGGTACAGTAATTGACCATATTACTGCAAACAAGTCATTACATATCCTTAAAATACTAGGGCTTCCAGACAGTGAAACTAAAAATGTTACAGTAGCTATGAATGTTTCATCAAAAGAAATTGGTAGAAAGGACATAGTTAAAATTGAAAACAGAGAATTAAACCACGAAGAACTTGACCAAATTGCATTAATTGCACCTAAAGCCAGTGTTAACATTATCAGAGACTACAAACCAGTGAAAAAAGATAAAATTATACTGCCTAATACAATTACTGGAATTATCAAATGTACCAACTCAAAATGCATAACCAATTATGCAAATGAACCTATAGCTCCTAAATTTAATGTTATAAACAACCATCCGCCAGTTGTCAGATGCCATTACTGTGAAAAATTAATTAAAACAGAAGATATCGAAAAACAATTCGAATAATCTTCCACTTATTTTTTATAAAAAAATCAGCCAATTAAATAATCAGCCAATCTTTTAGATAATGCCATGATAGTTAAAATCGGAGGTTTTCCTGGAGAAATTGGTAACACACTTGCATCATCAACAAACAAACCTTTAATTTCAGTTTCCAGGTTGCTGTCTACAAATTTTCCAATAGCTGCACTGCCGCCGGGATGTGCTCCTCTGTAAACTGTAGAAGCTATTGTAGCTGGATTAACACCTGCTTTTTCCAGAATAAAACCTGCAGCGGCTGCACCTTCAGCCAAATACCTGATATCATTAATAGTGTTTATTTTAACAACATCCCCGTCATCAGTTATGTATCCTTTGCATTCATCAGATGTTTTAACCATGATACTCAATATATCTTTAGGTTCAGCATCCCCCCCTATTTTAGACGGAATGAATGATGAGTAATGAGGTGACAGAACAAAGTTTTTGCCAACAACAAGACCTGCCATCTGAACTTCAGTGTTGAAGTTAATGTCTTTTATAACTCCTCCTACTGAAACAAAGGGATCAAAGAACAGTTCTCTTCCGGCATCAATCCCTATTTTTCTTAAAATTAAAGCAGAACCAATAGCTCCGGCAGACAATACCACTGTATCAGAGTGCAATATTTCCTCTTTTCCATTTTTAATAAATTTGACTCCTTTTATCCGATTATCTTCAATTATCAAGCCAGTGATTTCAGCTTCATCAATGAATTCTGCACCATTTTCAATAGCTATGTCAACAAAGTGTTTTCCTGTCCATTTTGCATCAACAGGACATCCAAATGCACACTGACCGCACTGAATACATTTTTCTTCATAAATAGCTTTCGGCATTTTTAATCGGATTTAAACCCAGCTCTTCAGCTGCATCCAAAAATAATTGTGTTCCTTTACCTATATGAGTGTCATCCAAACCATGAACCTTAATCAGATTTTCAACATAATCATATTCTTCTGAAAGATTAATTCCATAATCATATAACTCCTCATCTAATGCCCTAACCATGTTAGCCATTGAAACCATTGTTGAACCTCCAACACATGTAGCTGTAAGCAAATCAACACTTCCATTGTATTTATCATAATAATTAAAAGCATCTTTAGAGTCAATATATTTTCCTTTTTCGATTATGGTTACTGGCACATTAGATTTAGCCAATTCCATTGCTAATATTGCTCCTCCTGCTCCAGAACCTACAATTATTACCATTTAATCACCTTATAACTTTTAAAAAAAATCTATAACATGAGTTATATTTTTTATTGTATTTAAACACAAAGGATATATTTGGAAAAAGAAATAAAAAAAGAATTCCCTTTATTACAACACATATATTAAACTTAAACTCTAAAAATAGATAATAATATATTATCATGGATATGAAACAATGAATGAAAATCTTGATTTATTTGAAAAAGTCATTAACAAAACCATTCCCAAAGTAGATTATGTGGATATCAGAGGCGGAAACGGAAATAACACCTCCATAATCATGAAAGACGGAGAAGTACAGGAAATCAACACAGGAAACTCTTTAGGTATAAGAATAAGAGTTTTAAATAATGGTGCATGGGGATTTGCTTATACAAATGATTTATCAAAATTAGATGAAATAGCACAAACTTCTATAAAGATATCAAACTCCCTTAAAGGAGATGAATCATTGTCTAAAGCAGATATAATTCAGGATAAAGTATCTACTGATGTTAAAATACCTTTCAATGATGTTTCAATAGAAGAAAAAAAAGAAATACTGTCTGAAGCCAGCAAAGCTGCCAGTTTAAAAGAAGTAACCAGCACTACTGTTTCCTATTCCGATTCACAAAGCCAGGAAGTTATCTTAAGCAGTGAAGGTACAAGCATTGAAATGAACACAAATAGGGTTGCAATGTTTTTAAATGCTGCTGCAAGTGATGGAACCATGATGCAAATTGGACACAACAGTATTGGTGGAGTAAAAGGCTTTGAAGCTATAAGTGACGAAGACATTGAAGCTTTTGGAAGAAAAATAGGTGAAAAGGCTGTAAGATTATTGAAAGCTGAAAGCGCACCTTCAGGAAGATTCCCAATTATTGCTGATCCTAATTTAACCGGAGTATTTGTTCATGAAGCATTAGGTCATGCAGTAGAAGGAGATCTGATTTTGCAAAATGATTCAATTCTTAAAGATAAATTAGGAAGCAAAATAGGTTCAGACATAGTCAATATCTACGATGATGCAAGTTTAAAAGACGGATTCGGATATTATCCTTATGATGTGGAAGGAGTTAAAACCAAACCTAATCAGCTAGTAAAAGACGGAAAATTAATATCTCTTTTAAATTCAAGAGAAACCGCATCAAAATTAAATATGGAATCTTCAGGAAATGCAAGATCAATAATAGCTGACAAACCAATTGTAAGAATGAGTAACACTTACTTAAAACCTGGAGAGATGTCTTTTGAAGAGCTGATAGAAGATATTCCTGACGGAATTTATCTTAAAGGCTCAAGAGGCGGACAAGTTGATACCGGAAAAGGAATATTCCAGTTCAATGCTGCAGAAGGATTTAAAATAGAAAACGGAGAAATAACCACTCCGTTAAGAGATGTTTCATTATCCGGAAATATATTAGAAACCCTAAAAAATGTTGACGCTATCGGCAATGACTTTGAACTAAGTGTTGGATTCTGTGGAAAAGACGGTCAGACTGCACCGGTAGGTGACGGCGGACCACATACAAGAATTTTAAATGCTTTAGTTGGCGGAAGTAGCTAATAAAGAGGTGTAATAAAAATGATAAGCCAAGAACATGGAGAATATTTGTTAAATATAGCTAAAAAAGCGGTAAAAACTTATCTTGAAACCGGCGAACAAATTCTTGTTCCTGAAGACTGTCCTGAAGAACTTAAAGAAAAATTAGGTGTTTTTGTAACTTTAAACAAAAATAATCAGTTAAGAGGATGTATCGGATATCCTGAACCTATTGAAAGTGCAATTCAGGCAACAATCAGTGTAGCAATTGCAGCGGCATCTGAGGACCCAAGATTTCCGCAGGTAATTCCTGAAGAATACGATAATCTGGAATTTGAGGTTACAGTTTTAACAAAACCCCAATTAATGGAAATTGCACATCCAAGTGAATATCTAAACAATATCAAAATCGGCAAAGACGGATTAATGATTAAAAAAGGATATTCAAAAGGATTGCTGCTTCCTCAAGTAGCAACTGAAAATAACTTTGATGTAGAAACTTTTTTAGAACATACCTGTATGAAAGCAGGAATTAGTGCAGACAGCTATTTAGACGAAAGCTGTGATGTATACACATTCCAGGGACAAATATTTAAATAATAATACTCCTGAAAAGTAACATTACTTATAGTGGTGACAAATGGGATTTTCACTAAATTTTCTGAAAATATCCCATTAATCATCATTAAATAATAATTCCTTTTTCTTTCTATCAAATTCATATTTAGTCAATAATCCTTTTTCATATAAATCAGCATATTTAAATAATAATTCATCATTTGATAGGTTAGTTGTTTTAATATGGTCCGATGATTCGTTTACTGGAGATTTATCTAATTTTTTACTAGCATCTGCAATTTTTTTATTAAACCAAGCAGGACTTGATTTAGTTTTACGGGCATCACTATTAAAATATTCCTTTGCAACTTCTATTACTTTTTCATATTGTTGTGTATCATAATATAATGAACATAATCTCTTATATGCAGTTAAATTTTTTGTAAACTCTTTTCTATCCCATAACTGCTCGAAAAAATATAATGCTTTTTTACTAGATCTGGCGGATTTATATTTAAGGCTTAACTCATGATATTCAGATTTTATATTATGTGCCTCCTGAGAAATAATTTTTACCTTTCCTCCACCACTTTGAATTCTTGCTGCAATTGGAACAGGTTCATTTTGTTTGTCTTTATTTTTAAGGCCATGTTCATTAAAATAATCCAAACATGCATCAAAATTAGAAAAACTATAGCCAGAGTACTTACATGCTTTTTTATATTTTGATTCGAACCACAATACCTGTGATTCATTACAAAATCGTCCACTTTTAAAAAATTCTTCAACTGTGTTTATAACATTCAAATTATCTCTTTTTTTATAATATACTTCAACTAATTTTCTATATGGATAATAATCATTTAAAAAATACATATTTGTTATTAATTTTTTATAAAAATCTTCTGCTTCATCATACTTTCTTGATTTAAGGAGCTTATTTCCAAAATCCTTCTGATTAGCTTTAATTTCAATACCTTCAGAATTATCAAAATCGCTTAAATCAATTAAATTAGCTTTAACATCTTCCTCTTCTACACTATCAAATTCCTTGAATCGGTTAAAATCATCACTATAAATTAATTCTAAATTATTTTCATCTATTAATTCATCAATATACTCAGACTGATTATAATCTTCTGTAAATATATAAACTCCTTTTTTAGCACGAGTAATAGCAACATAAAACAATCTACGTTCTTCTTCTAATTTTTTATCATAATCCCAATCCTGTATTAAATTCACAAAATATGGTGGATAAAATTTATTAGGAAATCCCCAATCCCTATTAAAAACATTGATTAAAACTACATAATCTGCTTCAAGACCTTTTGCTTTATGAATTGTACGATATTCCACATTCTTTATACTTTCATAATCATTTGTTATTTGTTTATAACTACCTTTTGATTTTTTAACTAAGCCAGTATCAAATATAAACTTATCAATATCCCCATTATACCTGCCTAAAATGAATACCCTTTCATTATCTTTTGATAAATTATAAATGAGATTATAAATTGAATCTGAATCCCTATCAAAAATTATTTTTACAGGTTTTTCAATAGATTTATCTGATTTTAATGATTTTTTAAATTGTGACTCATTTTTCATTATAAAATTACCTGCAATGTCAATTAATTCCTGAGGATTTCTATAAGTTTTTTCAATGAAAACTCTATTTGCATTTGGGAAATAATCACAAAAATCATTAAACAGAGTAATATCACTATCTCTAAAACCATAAATAGATTGCCAATCATCCCCAACAACAACCAAATGAGCATTACAAGCTTGTTTGAGAGTTTTTATAAACTGAAAATTTTTATAAGAGATATCCTGATATTCATCAACAAAAATATATTTAAAATTATTGAATATTCCTTTATTTTCAACCAAGTCAATTGCTTTGTTAATCATGTCATTAAAGTCAATTAAATGATTTTTAAAAAGGTAACCCTCATAAAACCTAAAGACTGGTTCAACTATCTGAATAAAAGCCATGTTATTTAAATAATTTTTATTTGTATAATATCCTCCATTATTAGTTTCAAAGTCATGTTTACATTTAGATTTAATCTTTTTAAAAATCAGAAGCAACATATCCTTTACCTTTAAATAAATCAATGAAACTTTTAATTCTTGAAGAAATATTTGATTTTGAAATTAAATGATTAAATTTTTCAATTTCCCGATCCAACTCTATTAATTTAATCATATCATGAGAGTTAAGATTATTTTCACAGTAATTTGTTATATCATCTATTTGTTTATCTGATGCTGTTTTTAAATACTCCTCAAAAATCTTTTTAAAACCTCTACCATCATATACTTCTTTATCCCTGTATTCATTGATTAACGACAGCCCAAAAGAATGAATTGTACTTGTAGGAACATTATAATTTAATTTTTCAATTAATTCTTCTACACAAGATTTTGAAAAGGATAAAAATAAATATCATCAGGAGAAATTATTTTTCTTTTCAATTAAATATTCTGCTTTAGCAAGTAATGTGTGAGTTTTACCAGTTCCTGCACCTGCAAT
>ADJS01019120.1_pt1 | contig 20705 bp, 19 predicted proteins | sample 268128 | NCBI WGS metagenome assembly ADJS01 (sample SAMN00007486, study PRJNA43253) | human gut metagenome | isolation source: feces sample TS28 | reverse complement strand
CTGATCAATCTCTCCGACAAGCCCCTGTAGTTCGGCACTGACCGATCCATCATATTCATTTCTTACCCATCCGGTCACACCATAGTACTGGGCCAGATGCGACAGACGGTAGCGAAACCTACCCCCTGCACATATCCGGTGAAACAGATGTGTTCTCTTCGTTTACTGTCTGACATAATTTCCCCTAACGATAACTCTGATACAATTTTTCAAATGCCAAAAAGGAGCGTTTAATCATATCGTAATCGACACAGTAGGACACACGCGCATACCCCGGACAGCCGAATCCGGTCGCGGATACAATCAGAAGATCCTGCTCCCTGGCACGCTCGCAGAATGCATCTGCATCCGGCTCCAATGCTTTCACAAACATGTAAAAAGCGCCCTGTGGCTTAAAACATTCATAGCCGATCCTTGTCAGGCCATCGTAGAGCAGATCGCGGTTTTTCTTATACAATTCGATATCCCCGGTGTTGCCGACACAGGATGCAATCACTTTCTGGAACATGCTCGGTGCACAGACATAGCCCAGCGCACGGCCGGCTCCGGCAATTGCCGCATAGACGGTCTTACTCTCGGTCACTTCATCCGGAACGATCACGTAGCCGATACGCTCGCCTGGCAGTGACAGAGATTTGCTGTAGGAATAGCATACCAGAGTGTTTGCATAATATTTTGTCACATACGGTACTTCCACGCCATCGTATGCAATCTCACGGTACGGTTCATCCGCAAGGATAAAGACTGGTGTGCCGTTCTCTTCGGATTTCTTTGTCAGAAGTGCAGCAAGTTTCCGGATCGTCTCTTTCGAATAGACAGCTCCGGACGGGTTATTCGGGGAGTTGATGATCACTCCTTTGGTGTGTGCGCTGATGGCTTTTTCTAAGGCTTCAAAATCAATCTGGAAATCGCTGGTGTGAGGCGGTACCACAACAAGTTTCGCTCCGTTGGCTTCCACAAACACACGATACTCCGGGAAAAACGGTGCGATCGTGATGAACTCATCTTCCGGTGAAGTGGTAAGTGCACGGAAACATACGGACAAAGATGCGGCAGCTCCCATAGTCAGGTAAAAGTTGTCTGCTGAAAACGCAGTCTCATATGTCTTGTTCAGGTAATCTGCGATTGCCTGCCTCGTCTCGATATCTCCCTGTGCAGAAGTATATCCGTGCAAAGAAATGGAATCGAGTTTGTGTGTCAGGTCACGGATGGTCTCATTGACGCAGTCCGGTGCCGGTACGGTCGGGTTTCCAAGGGAAAAATCATAGACATTTTCCGCTCCCACAACTGCTGCGCGCTGCTTGCCATACTCAAATAATTCACGGATTGCCGAACGCTGGCTTCCTAATTGATACATATCTTCTGCTACGAACATTTTATTTTCCTCCTCATATAATCAGGTGTCTTTATTAAACTTCAAGACTTTTCAACCTTTTATATCTCCTGTTTTTCAAGTTATCGCTTCTGACTTGCCAGATAATTTTCATACTCCAGCCGGCTCAGCCGCTCGATCTCCTCCCGGAGATTGTCCGCCGACATGCGAAGCGCCCCCTGACTCATGACCGTAAGCTGCTCCAGCCCGTCATTTGTCGCAACCGTGACACGGTACTTGTGCCCGATCTCATGCACGGTGCGCTCGATAAATGCATCCGCGGTCTCATCGGTTTTCGTGTAGACCACATCCAGATTGTGATATTTGCTTTTGGCACCCGGATGTTCCTTGCGCTTATAGGCATCAAACACCACCAGCACCGGACAGCTCTTGTATCCCTGATAATTGCTTAAAATATCCAAAAGCTTGTCCCTTGCGGAATCAATATTGACACGGGAAAGTTCGTTTAAGTCTTTCCATGCAAAAATAATATTGTAACCGTCCACAATCAGATATTCTTCCTGCGGTCCCTTCGCCGGATAGATCGGATTGCCTTTTTTATCATATTTTACCACATTCGGCTTCGGCGCATCGGATTTCTTTTTCAGCCACTTGCGCCGTTCCTGATCTTCCATATCTTCGCGGCTCATGCCAAACTCGCGGGCATAAATCTGCTGCAGCTCCTGATCTAACTCCCAGCCGGTCTTGCCGGAAGACTGCTGCCGGTGCACCGGGCCAAAACTCTGCCCGTTGGTCTCATAACTGCGCCCGTCCGCAGGTGTCTGGGTTTCCTCCTCCGGCACAAACTGCCGCGGCAGATGCATATAATCATCCACCTGATCCCACGGCACGATAAATCCGGCACCGTGCGCACAGAATACCGATCCGGTCGGATTTGCCGTATCCGCTTCACTGTCGTATCCGGTTTCCGCGATCACTTCCTCACTGTTGTGACAGACATCATAACCGGAAAGTTCCAGTGTCAGATGCCCGAGTCCGCGGGTATACGCATGCACCTCACTGCTGTAGTCCTGCATCGTTGCGACCGGAACTGTGCCCTGCAGCACGGCGTAGTCCATGCCGTTTCCGGTGCCAAATTCCGGCGAATCAAACTTGCCTGCACGCTGCTTTAAGTCGGTCATGGCACGACCGACCATCTCCTGCGGCACTTCAAGCGTAAATGCGTATACCGGTTCCAGCAGTACGCTTTCCGTACTCTTTACCCCCTGCCGGATCGCGCGATAAGTTGCCTGCCGGAAATCACCGCCCTCGGTGTGTTTGATATGGGCGCGTCCACTTAAAATCGTGATTTTTACATCGGTGAGTGCTGATCCGGTCAGTACGCCCGGATGCTCCCGCTCCATGATATGTGTTGCGATCAGCCGCTGCCAGTTGAGGTCGAGCACATCCTCACTGCACGCGCTCGCCACCTCGATTCCGCTGCCCGGTTCCCCCGGCTCCAGCAGCAGATGCACTTCTGCATAGTGGCGCAGCGGCTCAAAATGTCCCACACCCTCCACCGGCTTTGCGATCGTCTCTTTATATACAATGTTGCCCTGTCCAAAGACAACCACAACACCAAAGCGCTCTTTGATCAACTGCGTCAGGACTTCGATCTGCACCTGGCCCATCATCTGGGCATGGATTTCCTGCAGCTGCTCATTCCAGAGGATATGAAGCTGTGGATCTTCCTCCTCAAGCTGCTTTAATTTTCCATCATCTCCACGGCATTCACTTCGTCCGGCAGATAAATCCGGTAGTTAAGCACCGGCTCGAGTACCGGCACACTGCTCTCCTGCTGCGCGCCGAGTCCCTGTCCCGGTACGGTTGTAGTAAGTCCGGTCACAGCACAGACTTCCCCGGCCTCCACCGCCTCCGCGGTCTCAAATTTTTCTCCGGAATACAGACGGATCTGGTCAACTTTTTCCTCCAGACCATCATAGGAAATCCGGTCTTTGACATGCAGCGTACCTCCGGTCACTTTCAGATAGGTCAGCCGCGCTCCTTTTGCATCTCTGCCAATCTTGTATACACGGGCAGAAAATTCGTCTTCATACTCCGGTGCCCTGTGGTATTTTGCAAAGCCTGCAAGCAGTTCTTTCACACCCTCCACTTTGAGTGCCGAGCCATAGTAGCACGGAAACAGTTCGCGCTTTGCCACCGCATGCGCCAGATGCTCCTCTGCAATGCTGCCCTGATCCATATACTCATCCAGCAGTGCTTCGCTTCCCATCGCAGCTTCCTCGAAAAATGCTTCTCCGCTGTCCTGTGTAAAATCCACACATCCATCGGACAGTTCGGTTTTTAACTGCTGCTGCACGACTTCCTTGTCCGCCCCCGGCAGATCCATCTTGTTGACAAACAAAAAGGTCGGAATGTTATAGTGCCGCAGGAGCCGCCAGAGTGTCCGCGTGTGTCCCTGCACGCCATCGGTTCCGCTGATAACAAGGATTGCATAGTCGAGCACCTGTAACGTGCGCTCCATCTCCGCGGAAAAATCCACATGCCCCGGCGTATCCAGAATTGTAATACTAATTGACGGTTCGCTATTTAGCCGAAGCCGCGCCTGCTTGGAAAAAATTGTTATTCCACGCGCCCTCTCCTGCGCATCCGTATCCAGAAATGCATCCTGATGATCCACACGCCCCAGCGCACGGATCTGCCCGGTGGCATATAACAGTGCCTCCGACAGTGTGGTCTTTCCGGCATCGACATGCGCCAGCAGACCGATATTTATATTTTTTGCGGGATTTTTTCTGCTCATAAAAAAGCCCCTTTCCATGTATCATAATCCAATAGATTTATGATAGCACAGAAAGGGGGAGATTTCATTCCAAATGCCTACTTTATTTAAACTTTTTCCAGCAGATAATATTCACAGTCAACATAAAGGATAATCATACGGCTTATGTATTTACCTATTGGTTTGCTTCATATTAAATTGTGTATACACTTGTTCTATAATTTTCAAATTACAGCAACGTTCTTTTATCCGCTTATCAAACGTTGTCAAGTTCTCATCTCCGGTCATAACAAGTTTTCTTAATCTTGCTGCCGTCTTTATAATCTCCTCACTGTCAGCCCTTATAGCGCGATATTGATTTTGTAACAGACGTCTATACTTCTGATCTGACTCATTATCAATATCAATCAGCTTTAATGCGCAGTCAGGAACCGGAATCATGTTATTGAAATTAATCGCCCCATACTCCCCTCCCTGAATCTTTCTAAAATCTTTCCCATTCTTCATTTTGCGGTGTTTCGCTTTGGGGGACGTGAATGGAGCATAATATTTCATTTCCTCAATTTCAATAACTACTCCAATATAAGGACGACTCTCCTGTTTATTTTCGGACACTTTCGAATCAAATGTCCGCAAAAAATTTATGTATTCATCAGCTATATTATAAAATTTCATATTTCTCCTTTGGTAAAAAAGGAGGACGATTTCTCGCCCTCCCGTTTTCGGTTCCCTCTTTTTGGTGGGGACTCACCAGCTTTTTTCAGTTCTCTCTTTTTGGTGGAGACTCACCGCTTTTTTTGGTTCCCTCTTTTTGGTGGGGACTCACCAGCTTTTAAGAATTAACTTCTTTCTTTACTTTATTATAAGCAACTCCAGAAATTTTAACAACCCTTTTTTGCAAATTTTTCTTTTCAACTATACCGTCGTATTCACCCCGTTGATCGTGGCGTGCTCATCCTCGCCCATCGGGATCACCAGACATTTCTGCCCGTTGATCACCTGCGACTTGATCTGCGATGCCTTCTCCGGCTTCACGCGCAGTACCACATCATACGTCTTTGTCTCAGCGATATAATTGTCGATCTCTTCCTGCTTTTCAATGAGCTGGGAGGTACGCTCCGCAAGCGCCTCATCCTTTTCATTAAGCTGTACGGTCAGTGTACCGACCTGATCCTCAAGTGCCATTTTTTCCACACGCAGTTCATTCTGCACAAGCGCCTTGGAGTCGATCACATTCTCTGCTGCAGGCGGTTTCTCGCCAAATGCCTCATCCACAGACTTTTCGATCTTTGCGGCTTTTTCCTCACTGATCTCACTGTCTGCGAGAAGCTTTGTGACCACTTCCTTATCGAGCAGGAAAACATCTTCGTCATCGTCGTGTGTCTCGGCATATTCATCAATCATATCACTTAAATTCTGTTGCAGATCCAAAAGCACATCATCCGTGTGCTCATCCTCTGCGCCAAGCACGTTGCGGACGATGGAATGGAATGCCATCTTCTGCTCGGTTGCAGTGCGCTCAATGCCGCAGCCCAGTCCGTTTGCCATAAATTCAGAATGTGGCTCCTTGGTATTTTTCGTGTAAAACAATGTCGAATGGATATTCGTACTGCGGTCATTGAATGCCGGGAATAAAAATGCAGTGTCCACAGCTCCTACCACCCAGTCGCGCACACGCGGCCCGATCCGGTGCTCCTCCTCGAGAAAGCCAAGCCCCGGCTTTGACAGATCGACCGGACAGATCGCACAGATCAGATATTCGTACACTTCCTCGGACTCATCGAGATTGTTATTGTCACTCGTCCGGCTCATCACATCGTATGCATCGTGAAACAGCACGATCAGATAATTTCCGGCATGATCATACGTGTCGATTACCAGATCATAAAAGGTATCCAGCAGATTTTCATCTTCCAGCTTCGATGCGCGCAGTGCCATCAGAATATGCTGACGACCGCCCACTTCCTCTTCCTCAATCGGAAACTTCAATTCCAGAAGGTTATTTCCGATGGTTCCGGACAATGCCTTATTTGCAATTTCCAGATATTTGTAAAATTCATCTTCTTCCAGATTCAGAAATGTATTTCCAAACTTACAGACTTTATTGTGATTTCCGTCAACGTAACAGCCACACACGCGCGTAAACGTTGCCGCCTCTTTTTTGAATCTTCTCTTTAACTCCAGGACTTCCTTTTTATTCATTTCTTGGATTCCTCTTCCCTGATTTTCTCTTTCAGTTCCTCAAACAATGAAAGAAACTCTTTCTCCACATCAGCCATCGGCTGAAATTCATAGCTCGGTGTGCTCACCATAACCGGCTCCACCGAATACATTTTTTCATCCATAAAATGAAGGAACTCATAATACAGGCAGCTGTCATCAATGTTTGTAATCAGTTCTGCCTCTTCCCCCTCCGGCACATATCCCAGAAATTTAGTGTAGATCATATGCTGCAGCTGTTCTTCGATCTGCAGATACATCGTCATGTTTTTCTTGACCGGACGGGTAATGTCCGCCAGATAAGCTTCACTTCCATCGTGAAGCAGACAGGCAAGTGCCGTCTGTGGCAGATAGTTTCTCGCAGTTGCCTCATGGCAGCACTGGATGCAGTGCTGACCTACAGAAAAAAACTGCGGGAAATGCCCGTTTGCCCGCGTCATCATCGACAGGGCATGTGCAATATCCTCAATTCGTATTTTATCCTCTTCCGGCTCAAAGGTATTAAAGTCAACCTTTGAAAATGTTGTCAGACAATCCTTTTTCATCTGTACTCCCCCATATTACACGCATACATCAAAGATGTATGGCATACGTGAACCTTTACCAGCTAAGTACTTCATGACCATCCTCAGTGACGAGCACCATGATCTCCCACTGTGCAGATGGCATTCCATCCTCGGTGTATACTTCCCAGTCGTTCTCTTCGTCAATGAAAATCTCCACACCGCCCATGTTAACCATCGGCTCGATGGTAAAGATCATACCCGGTGCAAGTACCATCTGGGTTCCACGCCTGGAATTGTAACCAACCCACGGCTCCTCATGAAATTCCAGGCCAACACCGTGGCCGCCAATTTCACGTACAACGGTATACCCATTAGCATAAGCATGATCGTGAACTGCCTGACCCATATCACCCAAAAAACCCCAGGGCTTTACTTCCTTAAGTCCAAGTTCTACACATTCTTTCGTTACCTGAACCAGTTTCTTTTTCTCCGGGCTTACTTCCCCAATGCAGAACATCCGAGAAGAATCGGAAAAATATCCGTTCAGAATGGTAGAACAGTCTACATTGATAATATCCCCCTCTTTTAAGATCACCTTCTCGGAAGGAAATCCGTGACATACCTGCTCATTCACTGAAGTACATACACTGTACGGATATCCTTCGTAGTTGAGCGGTGCCGGAATACCTCCCATGGAAGTGGTCATATCATAGACAATCTTATCAATTTCCGCTGTATTCATTCCTGCGTGAATGTTCTTTTCTATGTAATCAAGTACTGCTACATTGATTTTGGCACTCTCCTTTATCCCTGCAATCTGATCCGGCGTCTTGATCAGGTCATGTGTCGGAACAACGTGACCCTCCTGTGCCAGACGTGCAAGTTTATCATCGAAAGCCGCATGACACGCCTTATATTTCTTGCCGCTTCCGCACCAACATGGATCATTTCTTCCTAATTTTGCTGACATTTTTTAATCTTCTTTCTTTTTATTATTGTATGTGACATTTCCAAAGCTCACACGATTCCATACTTTAGCATTCACTTTGTATTTTTGCTTTTTCAAAAGCTTCTGATAGGAATCCTCCATATACGCATAATCGTCATAGGTACGGTTATGCAGCTGTGCATACACCTCCTGATATTTCTGGGCGTATGCAATCCTTTGGATCGTCTTTTTTGCATCTTTTCTGGAAATCCCCAGTGCCGTTTCCCCCTGACGCTCCGTTAGGTCCTCCCAGAAATCCTCCAGTTTATTGTCCATATGTTTTTGGTCATTGTCATCCAGTGTAATGCCTTCCTCCATGGCCATCTGATAAAAAAGTTCATCATGAAGCGCCATCTGCATCGCGTTTTTGCGTGCAACGGCATTCATAAATCCCCCTTCTACCCGCATACTCCAGTAACGGTTCGGATCATCCGGATCGTATACCAGTGCCTCCTGCTGAATCTGATATTCCTCATATCCGACATAAAATGCCATGTCTCTGAGGGTCAGTTTTTCATCATTGATCTGCGCTGCCACTTCATCCAGAGACTCCCGGTACACAAGCGGCCTTGCATTCGTCATGCTATTATTATTTCTCATGAGCATCACAAGCACAACTGCAATCAGAACAATGGATACCAGATGTTTTGGTCTCATCAAAAACTCCTATACCAATCTGCGGATTGCGGTAATTGTATGACAGTTCACCGGACGGCTGTTTGTAATTCCGGCTCTTGTTGACTGCGCCTCCACGATATTTCCGTTTCCAATGTAAATTGCCACATGTCCCGGATATACCACGACATCTCCCGCCTGGATATTCTGGTAAGACACCGGCTGTCCCACACTCTTAAATGCCTGGGAATACCGTGGGGTACTGATTCCAAAATGTGCATAGACCAGATGTACAAATCCGGAACAGTCAACCCCATTGGTCAGACTGTTTCCTCCCCATACATATGGGTTTCCGACAAACTGCTGCGCATAAGCCACAATATCCGCACCGCCCACATTTGTTGTCTGTGAAGGATTGCAATCCGGATCTTTCAGATAGGAATCGCTTGCAATTCCACCACTGGCACCGGTACCTCCACCGTCATAGGTGTTGGCATTGGCACGCGCTGCCGCAGCCTCCTGTGCACGGATAATTGCCTCCTGTTTGGAAATTGTCTTTTTATAGTCCTGCGCCTGCTTCTGTGCTTCTGCCAGCTGCTGCGCATAGGCATTCTTTTTGTTTTTCAAGCTTCGCCATGAGGGTTTTCAGTTCCCCCTGCTGGGTCTGATACTTGTCCTGCAAAGCAAGCAGACTGTCCATCTCATCTGCCAGCTGCATAGTCCAGTCCTCAACCTTCTTTACCGCATTCTGATAAGAAGTCATAAGTTCCCTGTCAGATTTGTACAGATCGGTCGCATATTCAATACGGTTTAACATATCGGAGAGCCCATTGGACTCCAGAATGGCCGACCAGATGGAATTATCGGTACTGTTCTCATACAGATACTGAATCCTAAGCTTCATGGCATCATACTGCTTCTGCTCTTCTTCCTTTGCTTCTTCCAGCTTTTTGTTTGCCTGCTCCACTTCATTCTGCTTGTCCTTAATATCCGACTTCAGCTGTTCCTGCTTGGAAAGAAGTGTTTTCATCTTGGCTGCGGCAACAGAGATGCTGTCTTTTACATCCGACTGACTGTCTTTGATATTTGCAATGTCGCTATTTTTTTCTCTCAGCTTTTTCTTGTACGCATCACGTTTCTTTTCGGCCTCGGTCTTTGCATACACATTCGGCACCGCACACGCACCTGCGGTAAGTGACCCTGCCAGAACAAACACCAATACTGCCGCACAAATCTTATTCTTCGTTTTTACATGTATTTTCTTATGCATATTATGCCTCCAGACTTATCTTCCATGGGAGCACTCCCATACCTTCCTTTATTGTGGCACAAAATACATATTTTTTCTACTGGTTTTTCTTACTAATTAAGGAAAAATTCATAATTTTTTTCAAAAACAGCCATTATTTCCGCAAATCGGCATTATTCATTAACCAGACCGTACTCAGTTTTCCATCTTCCCCATATTGTGCCTGCAGGCTGGTATAATATCCCTCGTCTTCAAAATACCACTCATAGGACGTATAATTGCTCATGCTCACATAATTTGTCAGTTGATATCCCAATACCTGTCCAAAATCATCCGGCTGACTCTCAAACCCCAGATCCCCTACCAGTTTCAGATCATTTTTTTCCACCGGTGAACCCGGATTTAATGTAAGTCCTCCAACGATTCCCTTTTCCGGCACAATATCCTTATCCGATGTATTAAAAATAAAAATCGTCCCGCGGTAAGTTCCATCCTCCTCATAGTATGCATAACCATTGGATTCTCCCGGCTTAATCTTTTTCTCTTCATCGTTACGGATGGTAAATCCGGCTTTTTCAAACTCCGAAAATTTACACGGAATCGAAAACTCGTTTCCGGAAAGGGCGAATGTATGAAATCCATGCACATAAGACACATTCTCCCCATTCAGATTCTTAAATTTTCCATCCGGCGTCTTACTTTTTGAATCTGCCTCAGCATCTTTGTGGGAATTTTCAGAGGTATGGGAACTGTCATCGTCCCGAATCGTCTGAATTGCCTCACGAATCAGACCCACAGCCCCGTTGTCGGACTTTAAATACATTCCCACGATTCCGAAGATTGCAACCACACCCAGAACAATCACAACAGTTGCGATGGCCTTTTTGACTCCCGAATTGTCCTTGACCGGATTTCCCTGCGCATCAACCTCACTTTCTCCCTGCTCCCGTTTCGCCCGGCAGTGTATTTTTTCGCGCTCCGCGCGCTCGTATTCCCGCTGGCTCCAGCTCTTCTTTGGCTGATCATCCAGCCGCTGTCCGTCACGCGAATAATACACCCCGTTTAAGTTATATTCCCCCGATGGTTTCTGCTCCGGTGGTGCATAGTCCTGAAATTTCTTTTTCTTTCGTTTTCCATAACTTTCTCCTTTTGACGCTTTCTATCATCAATTCTAACATTCACTCACTTTCTTTACAATGAGTAACTTATCGCCCTGCTGCACATCTGCCGATTTGAGTCCGTTTGTCTCCATAATTTCTGCCTCGGTAGTATGAAAATGTCTTGCAATGTCCCATAATTGTTCTTCTTTTTTAACAATATAGCCAACAATTCCCGGCTGCTTCATCAGTTCCACCGCGTCTAGCGGTTCCTTATGGATATCCACAATTTTTTCCATGCACACTTCCTGCTGTACAATTGTCTGCAGGGAAATAACCGCCTTGACCTCAAATCGTTCGTTATCCAGCAGATTCACCGCAAGCTGATCAATCGCCGGCTCGATTTCATAAGAAATATCTTCCGTGTGCCCTTTCATGCCGGGAACATCAACAATCTGTGTAAACGGAATCTGTTCCTGCGTATGTGCAATCAGAAAACTGTCATCCGTCGTTGCATACAAAATATCAACCGTCAGGATTCCTTCTACCTGTAACCCGTTTTCCACCGGTTCCACATGATCCATCTCTGCATGCCCCTCAAAAGAACACAGCTGTAAGATCCGTTCCTGTTCTTCCGCCAGCTTCATCTGTTCAGAGATCCGCAGTTTTGCTTCATTTTTAATCAGCAGTTTTTTTGCACAGACCATTTCTTTCTGTGGCACAAGATTTGTTTCCAGCGAATAGACATCTGCCAGAAGTTCCACATTCCTTTCTTCCCACAGCTTCATTTCCACATCCATGGAAAGATTCAGGCTCAGCGCCCTCATTTCGCCATCATAATCTTCTGCCGGTTCCACCTCATATTCTTTCGTCTGGCAATGTACCCAGCAGATCGGCTGTGTTCCGATCATTCCCCCTTCTATTGATTCGGAAAACGGAACCATCGTTTCATACCACTCCATTTTTCCTTCCGGACTGCTGTACAATACATTCACATACGCTTCTCCCTGAATCTGCATCTGCTCCCCGGTGCAGATCACCTGCCGGTTACGCACTTCAACATAATCATAAAGCAGATGTCCGATATTCGGACTGGACTGTGGCAGTGCAATATCACTGTGCACACGCAGGATATCCTTTTTCGCGGATGTCAGTGCCAAAAGCTGCATCGTCCGGCTTTTCTGCTGAATATCCGGATCATTTTCAACACCACTTACAATTTCTTCTTCCACCGGCACCTCACACACGGCATGAATGCCAAGCAGAGCACGCACGGCAAGCTTTCTGGAATTGATGGCACTGATATTCAGATCCTCCAGATCTCCGCTCAGATTGACGGTATCGCGTTCTTCCACCTCATCCATAAAAATTTTTTCTCCGAAATTTATACTGTCCGTAAAAGATTCCAGCCGGTTATCTTCACTGCGGTATAACACGACAAAACGCAACTGTCCGGTAACCCACACCGTCTGGCTGCTCACCTTGACATCCTCAAAAATAACAGAACCCCTGGTATGTATAATGTTCAACAGATCCGGTTTGTTGTCTTTTACAATACAGTCATCATCCAGCGTAATCTGGGTAAACGCCTTGCTCCTTAGTAAATTCTGTCTGAACAGCTGTCTCTTCAATTCCAAAACAAAAAAATCCCCTCTCTTTGAAGTAAGTATACTAATACTTATTCAAAGAAAGGGAATTTTATTCATTCCTAACAAAGTTTCATTCGAATGTCCTTTGTAATAATATCAGTGTAACTGAATGACAATAACTGTGGAGGATTTTCCTCTCGCTCGTCATCTACAAGTACTGTAAAAACGCTTGGATATGCGCCCTGGATAACGCCTTCCTGAATATCTACCTTGTTACGTCCACGGTCTAACTGAATTTTCACTCTGTTACCGCGCTGCCGATGAACGGATGCCCGAACCTTGCTAATAGTTCTTAAGTACCCTATTGAAACAGTACCTCTTCCTCCCGCAGTTCCAGCTTCAATACAATAAACGGATAACTAGGTGCTTTTGTCACCTCTTCTCCGTTTTCCGGTCCCTGCAGTCTCGTCTTTACACAGATGGCGGTATCACTCAGATAACAGTCTTCCACGGAGATGCTGTATCCTCCGGTCTCCTGTATTCCATAACCTCTGGCAACGTATAAATATTCATTATCGCTGTATGTAAAACGGAAATCCCCCTCCTTTTTTTCTTCAATCTGTTGTCTTAAGGCTTCCGGAAGTTCTTCCTCCTTTGTCACGGTAAACTCCAGATCCTTTACCTTCTCCTCACATTCTTTTCGCACACACCCGCTCAGCAGCATAAGCACCCCCAGCAAAATGATCATCAGGATATACTTTCTTTTTTATTCTTTCATGGTTGACCACTCTATTTTCGTTCTTATGCTATCCTATGCAGCGGTCGTGCGATCTATTCTTTTGTATTTTTGTGTTCCTGCAGCATTTCATGAATCACATTCTGACAGTATACACCGATATGTTTCTGATCTTCCTTGGAAAGCTCCGAAAGAATAATCGGTTCTCCATACGTCAGTTTTACCTCTGTACTGTGCAGCCACGGAAAATGATTTTCAAAAATATCTGCCGTCCCGGTAAGTGCCATCGGAATAATCGGGCATCCCGTCTTCTGTGCTATTTTAAAAGAACCGTCCTTAAACGGCAAAAGCGTCGTTGTATCCTCCCGGTCACGATTTCTCGTTCCCTCCGGGAAAATACAGATAGAAATGCCGGACTTCACCTGATCGATAGCGGTCAGAATGGTCTTAAGTCCCTGCTTTAAATCCTTGCGGTCAAGAAACAGACAATACAGACGGCGCATCCATATTCCCAGCAGCGGAACCTTATTGACACCATCTTTGGAAATATACCCGGTCAGATTCGGACACTGTGCATAAGTAATGACAATATCAAAAATGCTGCGGTGATTTCCAATATAAAGTACAGCCTGATCCGTTGGTACATGTTCTTTTCCCTCAACAGTCAGATGAACCCCCGCCAAAAAAGATACACAGCGCAGTCCCCACTGCACAATCCGAAGCTGGCTGATATCGGCTGCATGTTTATCAAATTTTGCGATAATCCATTCGATTCCGAGAACCGGCAGTCCAAGAATCAAAAATAAAAAAACATAAATGACTACGATAATTGTCCGCATTTTCTTCCTCCATAAAAAAAGCCTGAAGCATTTCATCTTCAGGCTTTTTCACTTTTTGCTTAAACCTGGAACGTTGACAGTGCATCCAGCAGGCTCTGGGCCTTGGTCGTAAGACTCTGGGATGCTTCATCCAGATTCTTGATTGCATCCAGCTGCGTACCTGCTGCCGAATGTACCGATGAAGAACATTCTGCCGTCTGGGTGGACGCATCGGAAATACTCTCGATTGCACTGAGTGTCTCGTTTCGTGCACCATTCATTTCCTGCACATTATTCGAAATCGTCTGCAGTGCCTGAATCAGCTGCGCTACAAGCTGGTCAATCTGTTTTAAAGGAATTTGTGGTATCCTCTACAACGGAAGACTGGGAAGAAACTGCATCTTCCGCCTGTCTTGCGATATTTACCACTTCTCCCGTCTTGGAAACGATTTCATCTACAATAGAAGAAATCTGGGAAGAAGAAGCAAGACACTGATCGGCAAGCTTTCGGATTTCTTCTGCGACCACAGAAAATCCTCTGCCGGCATCTCCCGCACGCGCTGCCTCAATAGACGCATTCAGGGAAAGTAAATTCGTCTGTTCCGCAATATCATTGATCGCAGAAACAATGTTGCTGATGGATTTTGATTTTTCTTCCAGTTCCTGTATTGACTGAATGACATTTCTTGTAATGTTTGCAGTGGTCTCGGATGTCTGCGTAAGTGTCTGTACAGAAGATATACCGGTGGTAATGGTTTCTCCTGTTGCAGAAGTAAGTTTTCCCAATTCATCTGCATTGGAGCTTACATTATTAATCTTTCCCGATAAGGAATCCATCTGACTCATACAGTTATCGGAACCGGTATCCAGTTTGTTCACACCACTCTCAATCTCTTCAACTGCACTCTGAATATTCTTAGAGGTTTCAAGGAATGTTCCGGATGCCTCTGCCACATGAATTGCCGCTTCTCCAACCTGCTGACTCACATCATTGACATCCAGAATCAGCGATTTCATATGCTCTACGGTATCATTGACACCATCACACAGTAAACCAAACTCATCTTTGTGCTTTGCGGAAAGATGAACCGTAAGGTTTCCATTGGAAACTTTGCGCAGCTGACGCAGAATATATTTGATGGTTCCTGTCATCTGACTCGAAAGGAATAATCCAAGTGCAAGTGCGATGATCATACAGACAATCACAAGTACGGTTGTCAGCTGTTTGATTCCGGATGACTGCTCAAGCAGACGGTCAGAAGGAATCAGTGCCGTAACCATAAGATCTCCGGCTGAAAGTTTACTGTATACAAACATGTATGACTTTCCATTAAATGTAATCATCTGGTTTCCGGAATCTTTTTTCCCGTTCAATGCTTTCTTATAAAAACTTGTACCGTAAATCAGTGCTTTTTCCGTCTTGACGGATTCATCGGAATAAAACTCTTTTCCATCCGTATCCGTAATTAATGCTACATAGCCTCCCTTTCCAGGGTCCAGTGACTGCATGGCGGAACGGATAAAGGAATCACTGATGTTTATGATCATCATGGCCGGCTGATTGTTCATTTTTTTGGCAATTCGCAGACAGTAGGAATCAATTCCCAGATCCAGTACTTTATCCGAACTTTCATCTGCCCCGAAGAAAAACCAGTTTGTTGCACTTTCGCTGACCATTTTTCCCTGATCGCATCCGACATAGTCCGTATAAACATTTCGGTCACGAACAATTCCCTGACAGTCAATCGTACGCTTGTTGTCCGCGATAATATAGGCTCCCTGAATCTTGCTGTCGAGTGCCATCTTATTGCGCAGTCTGCTCTGATAGTCTTTGCGCACGGAGCTCTCATCATACACCTCCATCAGTCCTGCAAAATACTTACGCAGATCCGACTCGGTCAGATAGGTCTTAAATTCGTCCTTCTCACTCGTGATAACCAGATTGATATACTGCTGCATCGTATCAGCAGTCTGCTGTACAGATTCTTTGTATGTATCCACAATGGCATTGGAAGCGTTATTGTAAGAGGTAATACCAAGAACCAGCACACCAATAACCGGAATCAGGAAAGCGGCCACCAGCCGCATCGCAATACTGCGATAGAACGGAATTTCCGCTTTTTCTCTTTTCTGTTCACCAGCCACCTTTTTTATTTTAGGAATTTTTGTCTTTTTTTCCTGCCGGGAAGCATTGTCACGTTTCGGTATTTTCTTTGTTTTTCTTTTTTGACCTTTTCTTTCTTTAGTTTATTTGTTTTCTGCTCATCGTTTTTTCTCATATTGCATACGCCTCCGTTAATTCAGACGATTCCTCCCCGCCTATAATATAGATAATATACTACAATCTGACAAAAAACTCAACTTGAAACTACTATAATTTGTTATACTTTACTATTTCAACACAGCAATACTGCATGCCGGCATCTCCAGTTTCCCATCTTTCAGCTGTACCGTCTCTTCCTTCAGTGTCAGGCTTCCCTCCAGGTTCATATTTTCAAGTGCTGTTCCCTTCAGGTCAACCGTACCGTTTCCTTCCCCAAGATTATACACAATTCCGATGGTACTGTCCTGATACGTTTTCGTGATTGCCGCCTGTGAATCTTTACACAGACTTTCTACTTTTTCTATGGTTCCCCTTGCAATTTCCGGATTCTGATTCCGCAGACGAAGCGCATTTTTATAGTAACTTAAGATAGAATCCTTATCCTTTTCCTGTTCATCTTCTGCCGGAAACGGAGATTCAATGCCGGCATCCATATCTGCCGGTCCCTTTGTCATTCCTGTGGTGTCAGTTTTTGACCACACCATCGGAATACGCTTATTTTCATCCTTTGTTCCGGAACTGTTCATGCCAATTTCTTCCCCATAATAAACAAACGGACTGCCATTCATTGTCATCAGAAGACCTGCTGCTGTCTTAATCTTATCCGGATCATTCACCAGCGTATTGGCAATCCTTGCCATATCGTGATTGGACAAAAACGGTGCATCAATATAATCCGGATTTTTTGGGGAGAAATCATTCTGATATTTCAGCATGGAATTCACAAGGCTTACCGGATCGCCCTTTCTTACCGCATTGACCAGTGCCCCTTTTGCCGTTCCCGCATCAAAATTGAACATGCTTGGTGTTCCACTCGCATAATAATCCGCAATGACATTCTCACTCGCCCACACTTCGGATACCATATAAAACTGTGGATTTTTTTCTTTACAGTATGTGTACAGTTTATTAAAATATCACAATTCGCATTGGTTGCATTTTCTTCATAATGCATGGCCGCATCCATCCGGAAACCATCCACACCAAGATCTATCCAGTAATCCGCAACTTCTTCAAATTCCTTCTGTACTGCCGGGCTTTTCAGGTTCAGATCCGGCATTTCCGACCAGAAGGATCCCTCATACCACCAGCAGCTGCTTCCCGGCACTGCATAGTAGGTTGTTCCCTCCTGCTTGTCAGAAAAATGATAGTAATCCACATACGGACACACCGTATCGTCCGGTTTTTCTCCTGCCTTCAGACCTGCAAGATACTCACATGCCTGTGTAAACCATGGATGCTGGGAAGAACTGTGGTTCATTGCCACATCAATGATCAGCCGGATACCTTTTTCATGACACGCACTTGCCAACTCTTTAAAATCATCCGCCGAACCATATGCCTCGTCCACCGCTTCGTAATCCGTTGTATCATATTTATGATAGGTTGGGGAAGGCATGATCGGCATGAGCCAGATTCCGTTGCATCCCAGATCTGAGATGTAATCCAGCTTTTCTTCCACACCCTTTAAATCCCCCATGCCGTCCCCATCACTGTCATAAAAGGAGCCGACAAAAATTTCATAGTAATTACGGTAATTATCATCCATAATATTTAATTTTGCTTCCTGTGTACCGCGCCCCGAAATACAGCCTGCAAGCACCCCGGCAAAAAGCACCAGCACAACAACTGCCGACAAAATTCTTTTTTTCATAACCTTTCCTTTCTTCATCAGATGAAAAAACCGGCGGTCAAACGACCACCGGCTTTCTATCTTTCATCATTAACCCTTTACAGCGCCTGTCAGACCATCTACATAGAATTTCTGCATAAATACGAAGAGAATAGAGATCGGAATAGACACAATAACTGCGGCTGCAGCCCATCTTGTAAACCATCCGTTTACAAACTCTTTCTCCAGCATATTGTACAGGAGAAGTGATACCGTCCAATACTTATCCTTTGGTCCAACAATGACACGTACAAATACGAAGTCAAGCCATGGAGCAAGGAATGCCGTAAGGATCGTATATACAACGATTGGTTTACTGAGCGGAAGGATGATCTTGTAAAATACCTGGAACTGATTACATCCATCCAGAATCGCTGCCTCTGACAGAGACTTTGGTACCGTATCAAAGAATCCCTTTGCGATATAAAATCCAACACCAGATCCTGCAGAATAAATCAGAATCAGAGCGATACGAAGCCCACTTCCCTCGGTCAGTCCAACTGCTTTTAAAATAAAGTATACTGCAACCATGGACATGAATGCCGGGAACAATCCAAGGATCATTGCCAGATTCATAAATGCTTTACGCATTCTAAAGCGCAGTCTTGACATACAGTAAGATACACTCAGTACGAATGTCGTTGAAATCAAGCATGAAAAAATGGAAATGATCAGCGTATTCATAAAAGCTCTCGGGAAGTTCAACAATGTTGTCTCCGTAAAGAGTCTCTTATAGTTATTAAATGTCAGTTCTTTTGGGAAGAAGTATGCAGTATATGCACCACTTTCCCCTCGCAAACTTGTCATGATAATCCAGAAAATCGGGAATAACCAGATCACTACCAGGATGGCAAGGATTATATGTACCAATGAATTTTTTGCAATTTTCTTTGCCCGGCCAGCGGTCATAGGGCGTTTGCTTACTTTTGCACTGCTCATTACATGAATCCCTCCTCATCTTTGTATGCTTTCGTATTTCTATAGGTGACTAATGCCACAATAGAAAGAACTACGAATGTTAAGATACCAATCACGGCACCGATGTTGTAATACTGATAATCGACGGTTAACTTGTACAGCCATGTTACCAGTAAGTCTGTCTTACCTGCGGTCTCTCCGACTGGTGTAGGCTTTCCTGCAGATAACAGATAGATAACGTTAAAGTTATTGATGTTACCTGTGAACTGTGTAATGATGTATGGTCCCATAATAAACATAATATATGGCAATGTAATTTTGCGGAAAATCTGTGCGGCATTGGCACCATCAATCTTGGCTGCCTCATACAACTCTGCCGGTACATTCTGCAATACACCGGTAACCTGAAGCATGGTGTACGGAATACCAACCCAGCAGTTAATTAAAATAACCGATACACGCGCCCACATCGTATTGGTCCAGAACGGAAGCGGATTCTGGATAAGCCCCCACTCCATCAGCAGGTTGTTGACCGCCCCATGTTCCTGAAGCATCTGTCTCATAACCAGTAAAGATACAAACTGTGGTACTGCAATGGAAATAACAAAACAGGTACGCCAGAATGCTTTGCACTTTGTCTCTTTGCGGTTGATGACAATCGCAAGGATCAGTCCCAGGAAGTTACATAAGAATGTAGCACATACTGCCCAGACAATGGTCCATCCTAAAACCCTCCAGAATGTCTTGCCTATCTTTCCGCCAAGTCCAAGTACCGTCTTAAAGTTCGCCAATCCAACCCAGTCAAACAAGGTCAGATGCTTGTTGATCGTAGAATAATTGGTAAATGCCATTGGAATCATGAATAACAATGGTAAAACTGTAAAAATAAGAATTCCCATCAATGGGAGAAACATTAATGTCTTGTATAAATTTTTATCAAATAAACTTTTGACATCCTTGCCAAAAGAATTGATTTCTTTTCCCTCTTTTGCGAGGCACTCTGCCATATATGCGCTTCTTAAATTTTCAGCCCACATATAAATAAATAAAAGAGTGATCGCAATCGTAGCAACACCGTATAACAACAATAATACGGAATTGTCACCCTGTACATACTCATATATCTGTTTCTGTTCATTAAATACCTCTTCCTGTTTTCTCCATCCTAATGAAGGAAGCATGGAAAGATAATATGCACCTGCATTGACCATAAACATAATATAGCCAATCTCAATTGCCAAAAAAATTAAACCTTTGATAATCTGCTTGTGGGCGATGTTTCCCAATCCCATTATAAGCGCTGATAACTTAACTGCAGCCCCGCCCTTCGTAAGCGCATTGGATACAGTGTACGGTGTAGCGAAGTCCGACTTCTTTTTGTTTGCACCTATCATACTTATCCTCCCGGCACATGTTACTCTATGCCATATTTATAGACTCATGTATTCCAAGATTCCGGGGAATCCCCAGAACCTTGGAATTGTTTCTTTTGTCTTTTCCTTTTGGGAAAAGATTACTCTGTAAGTGAGCTGTTTAACTGCTCGTTTAATGCTTCTGTCTTTTCCTTAGCATTGTCTGCTGTGATCTGTCCTTCAGCACCGTGTACAAATGCATCACCGAATGGTGTAGCTGCATCCCAGTAAGCCTGCATTGGGATGATTGGCTGAGCGATAGAGCAATTTGCTGCTACGTTTGCCAAAGCTGATGCAACTGCATCCTTAGCAACTTCTTCGTTAGAAACAAGGTTTGTATTAACAGGAGCCTGCTTTCTTAACTCAAAATGCTTTAACTGTGCGTCTTCGCTTCCTAAGTATGCAGCAAGCTTAACAGCAACTTCCTGATTCTTGCAGTTCGGGTTA
>ADJS01020203.1_pt1 | contig 21070 bp, 23 predicted proteins | sample 268128 | NCBI WGS metagenome assembly ADJS01 (sample SAMN00007486, study PRJNA43253) | human gut metagenome | isolation source: feces sample TS28 | reverse complement strand
TGGGATTGACCTTGTTCTTTTTGTTTGCCATAAAAATCATACCTCCGTTTCGTATATTACTTCATAAAGTCGTTCCGACTCTATCCACACTTCCGATTTTGTATAGTAAATTTTGTAACGTTTCAGGACCTGTTCAACTTGCTTTTCCAGTTCAGGATTCTTCACATCTGTGTAGAGTTCAATATCCAGCATTTTAGAGCTGAAATACATGGAATTATCCGCCGAAAATGTATTTTCTCCGGGGGATAAAAACAGCAGAAAAGGCGGTTCAGGCGATTCGCCTTCCGCATAATGATGATAGGCAAAGGGAAGCTCCATCTCCTGCATCATCTCATTGATCTGTTCATAAGTCATGACAACGCCTCCTTGATGCTCCGCCGTACCAGCCGGGACAGCTTGATGTATCCTCCAGGCATATTTCCAAACGTGGTTCTGTAACTCTCAGAAAAGTTCTCTTTCAAATAACCGAAATATTTATCCTAAGTAAACCGGAAAATGAACCGGTGTATCAGTTCATCATCAAGAAACGCTCTGAAGGAAAGCATTATTATTCCTACAGAATTGCTGCTGCAAACAAATTCCTGCGAATATACTATGCCAAAGTGAATCAGGTTTTGAATGCGATGTAATATTTCTACGCATCTTTTCATCAGGCTGCTTCTTTTTTAAATTGGAAGCGGCCTTTCTGTCATGCCATTTTTTGTCTTGTGAATTGTTTGTAAATTCACTGTATTGTGGCTTGACTTTTATTTGCAGGTCTCGATCTCTGTAAATACAATTTCAACTTACACACCCGCGTGGGGCGTGACACTGTCCGAAACTTCTACAAATCCAGTTCAGAATATTTCAACTCACACGCCCGCGTGGGGCGTGACAGCAGTTTTCCGTCCATGATGCACAGACCCTTGTTAATTTCAACTCACACGCCCGCGTGGGGCGTGACGAGTAACGGATCCCAATGACATGGATCATATCAATTTCAACTCACACGCCCGCGTGGGGCGTGACCTGCAAGCCCAGCCGTTGCTGATATCCTCTCCGTTATTTCAACTCACACGCCCGCGTGGGGCGTGACCGTTGACGGTGGCACGAGTGTACTGCTCTGCCGATTTCAACTCACACGCCCGCGTGGGGCGTGACCGTTGACGGTGGCACGAGTGTACTGCTCTGCCGATTTCAACTCACACGCCCGCGTGGGGCGTGACTGACAACACTTGCACCAATACGCCAGTTCCCGGCATTTCAACTCACACGCCCGCGTGGGGCGTGACCGTCGAACCGGCTCTTGCCGTGGCTGTCCTTGGAATTTCAACTCACACGCCCGCGTGGGGCGTGACCTGCGGCGCAGTCCTTACAGATATACCGACTGCGGATTTCAACTCACACGCCCGCGTGGGGCGTGACTGCTGCGCATTGTGTCATCCTCCTTACGGAATGCGATTTCAACTCACACGCCCGCGTGGGGCGTGACACTTTAGACCATTATGAGTATTTTCTGGTGCAATATATTTCAACTCACACGCCCGCGTGGGGCGTGACTTTTGAGAAGCGGCAACAATGTAGATGATAGAGCATTTCAACTCACACGCCCGCGTGGGGCGTGACGCATCATGGGCAGCACCTACGATGCCACCGACAAATTTCAACTCACACGCCCGCGTGGGGCGTGACGAAGTGCCAGGTGGAGCTTTGCAACACCTATCATTATTTCAACTCACACGCCCGCGTGGGGCGTGACCCTAGATGTTGTGTCAAAGAGGCACAAAATTATCACGCGAGCGGATTATCCTATGCAAAATCATACAATTTCGCATAAAATATTTTTATTTTACTCTTTTCCTTTGCGAAGTGCTCCGGAATTTCAGATTATTTGCGGTTCGCAGCCAGAATAAGTTTCAGCCAAACACTCAGATAATCAGTACGCCTTCCGGGTCATAGGTTTCTTTCGCGCCGAAGTGCTCCACGCGCCTTGCCCAATGATTCCCCAGATAATAAAACCGCAGACTGTCCTTTTCTTCATCGATCAGCTTCAAAAGCTGATCCTTGACTCTTAAAAATGTACCATAATCTGCATCTATCTCAAAAACCGAATTCTGTACGCGCTGTCCATAATTCTGACAAGTTTTTGCCACCTTTCGGAGCCGCGTTCTTCCCTTGGCATCTGTTGTAGACACATCATAGCTTACAAGCACCATCAACCAACATCACCTACTTCATCAGAAAACAGGCTCTTTTGCAAATGTTGGGGTAGGCGAAAACGACGCAGTTTCGGGAAGAATCAAATGCGTACAGCATTCTGAGAAATTTTCGTAACACTGCAAATATCACAAAACAGTCCATCTGTTTTGCAGTGGGTACATTCCGATGTATCTGCTGCAAAGCGGATGGATTTTACGTTTTACACCTATGTGGCACTCAGTGCCACCTTTTCTAAACTGTGAATTCCATACAAAAAATGCCATCTGAAAAAGATAAAACGGACAGTTTCAATTTTCAGATGGCTTTTTTATTCGCTGAGGGAAAAACGATGATTGAAAGTACAAACAGGAGGGCAAACAAATGAGAACACTGAAAAATCGGGAAGCAATCGTAGCAAAGCTGGCTGAGATGCTCAAAAAATTTGATCTGGAACTGAACCGCTATAATACCGATGTGTATCTGTACTACGATAAAGAAAAACAGACCGCTGAATTGGACACCTTTATCAATGTAGGCGGCAACTCGTGGCTCAATGATGACCACTACACCATCTATACAGACCGCGAACATTACGAAACTGATTTTGACATTTTTGACAATTTGGGCGATCTGGCTGATGCGGTAGGAATTCAAAAAGAAAAGCTGATCCAAAAAACTGCTAAATATTTTGATGCTGATGTGGAGGATGTGGAGTACCACGAAGTTACAGTATTTATCAAATCAGATGAAAACTTGATGAAAAAGCTGCATGAAGCATATGCGGATTGCTTAGATGAACTGGAAAATAACTATGATGAACGGGCAGATTACATCATCAGCGAATGGGAGTCCAATGAGGAGGAAGATTATTGTGAATGACATCAATCGTTATGCACTCGAAAACAATCATTTTTTTGAAACCAAAAAGAAAACCGTTCTTGCCGGTGAAAGCCGTATCTTTAACAATTGGAGAGAACATTCCACAATTACAAGGGAGGATTTTCTCGAAGCCCTTGAATGGGTGTGCTCTGACCCGCTTAAAGAAGATGGGAGAATGACAAGAGAAATCGGACTTACCCCCACCGGAATTATCAAACTGCACAGATGCTATGGGGTAGATGGATTTTGTGCATTTTATTGTGACTGGAAATTTCAGAACGGAAAAGCTTACGGGAAACTCTGGAACGGAGAGTTTTTTGAAAGACCTTGTAAAAACGAAAAAGAAAGACTGTACTCTTTAAATGGAAAGACCGTAAGAGAACATCATAAAATTTGTTTGTCTTGTCGAGATAGAGTGTAAAAAAAGATCAGTAAAGGAGGTGAGTATATGAATCCTGAAAAATATATTGAGAAAAACGGTTTTATCTATGGCGTATCATACAAATTTGAGTTTGGCAAATTCGATTTCAATCGGATTCAAAAATTCACGAATCTGGAGGATGCAGAAAAATGGCTTCACACAGAAGAATACGATTTTCGTACTCGTGAATTGATGAGTAAAAGTGCAGCAATTGCATTTGCAGGTAAGGAAGCTGTAGATTATGCTGAAACCAATTTCGGAAATGCAACCGAACCTGCTGTGCCGCAAAAGCATCGAAAAAATCAAATTGAAATCGACTAAATCAAAGATATATGTTTCGCCACCGCCCGCTGGAGCGTATCCAGCCCACCACCCTTCGGGGAATACAAAATACACATTAAGGGAGAACCTACTATGAGCAACTGTAGAGTAATCGCACTGACGAACCAGAAAGGCGGCGTGGGAAAGACCACGACCGCACTGAACCTTGGCGTAGGACTTGCCAATACCGGCAAACGTGTCCTGCTGATTGACAGCGACCCACAGGGCAGTCTGACTGCTGCACTGGGCTGGAAGAACTCCGACAATCTGTCAGTAACGCTTTCCAATATCTATGCAATGCTGCTGGACGACAAGCTGCCGACAGAACCGTCCTATGGAATTCTGCACAGTGAGGAAGGAGTCGATCTGATGCCTTGTGACATCATGCTGTCCGGCACAGAAATGGCTCTCATGAGCAGTATGTGTCGGGAATCTCACCTGAAGCGGTACATTGATTTTGTACAGCAAGACTATGACTACATTCTGATCGACTGTTTGCCGACACTGGGTATTCTGGTACAGAACGCCTTGACAGCAGCAACAGATGTACTGATCCCGACACAGGCACAGTTCCTGTCGACCAAAGGTCTGACCCAGCTGCTGCATACCATTTCTCAGGTGCGGCGTGGACTGAATCCGAATCTGACACTGGACGGCATTCTGTTCACCATGGTGGAGAGCCGAGTGGTGACCAGCAAGGCACTGATCGAAATGCTCCGAGAACAGTATTCAATTTTGGCGTACTGGACACCGTGATTCCTAAGGCAGTCCGCTTTCAGGACGCATCTCTGAATGGTGTGTCTATCTTCCGAGAAGATCGAAACGGAAAAGGCAGTCAGGCATTTGAAGCGTTGGTGCAGGAAGTCATGGCGATGGAAAAAATATGATTATCATAGAACGGTAAAAACGGCATCTGCAATTTTGTAGATGCCGTTTTTACTGGTTGATTGAAAGGAGAACCGAAAAAAATGCCCGTAACAAGAAAAAATCTGCGTTCTGCACTGGGCGAAATTATGCAGGACAGCCCCATACAGGAAGAAAAATTTGCCCAGATCATCACCACCCAGGAACAGCGTGATGAAGCAGCTATGCCAGAACGGCTGATGATCTATCCCCGTCAGCTGGTGACGTTCCCCAATCACCCGTTTCATGTGCGGGACGATGAGGACATGAGCAAGCTGAAAGAGTCCATCATGAACTCCGGAATCCGGACACCCATTGAGGTGATCCGCACCGGAGAGAAGAACGAACGTGGAGAAGATACCTTTTACATCGTTGCCGGACACCGCAGAACTCATGTTGCCAGACAGATCTTTCCGGAAGATCACCGGCTAGAGATCCGTATCCACAACATGAGCATGGACGAAGCCATTGTTGCTATGACAGAGAGTAACTTGCTGACCAGAGAAAATATTCTCCCGTGCGAAAGAGGAAATGCTTTTCGTATGGAAATGGAAGCGAGGGATCGTATTGAAAAAAGAATTCGAATGGAGTTGGAACATACGTCAGATCAAGAGAACTTATTGGACAAAAAAATGGCATGAAAGGACGGCAAGTTCAGAACTACATTCGATTGTCCTATTTGATTCCAGAGTTACAAAAACTGATTGACGATGGAAAGATTGGTGTAATCACAGGTGCAGAGTTATCCTATCTCACGGAAAAAGAACAGAATGATGTCTGGGATGAGTTGGAACTTACCGCATTTGAACACTATCCGAACAAAGCACAGGCAATCGCTATGAAAAAATTATCTGCAGCAGGGACATTAGATGTGAATGCCATCGTAGACATCATGGAAGTCGAGAAACCGAATCAAATCGAACACATTCGGTATGTTCCCCGAAAAAAAGATCTTATGGAACAGATACCGGCATATCTGAAACCAGAAGAATGGAAAGACAAAGACTTTACCGATTTTATTGGGAAAGCGATTGCATTTTATGCGGATTCTCTGCGAGAACAGCACGCACAGGAAATTGCAGACCATATGCAGGAGGCGGTTCGCCAGCGAAAACCATGGGAACGTTCTATTTGAGTTGAAGTTGTGAGTGAGAAAGAGGAGCAAAAAATATGAAAGTTAGAGTAAATAACATTCCGGAAAAGAAGCCGCTGCCGTTTTGGATCGTGACACGAAAATTCGCTGTTGAGGAATTTTCTGAGATCGCCGAAAAGCTAAAGCACAGCTGGATTCCTTTTCCGGAGCCGTTGATGTACAGCAATATCCACCGAGAGTATCACAACATTTCTCTGGGGGCAAAGGTGCTGTACAGCTTTATGCTCAACCGGACACTGGATTGGACAAATAACCCATTTCATGAGGGCAAGCAATTCTGCAACGAAAACGATGAGGTCTATGTGTCTTTTCCGCTGGAAGAAGCCGTAGACCTTTTGCAATATGGAACAGGAAAGAGCAAGAAGTGCTACGAGGAACTGATCCAGCTGGGAATGATCGCAAAAAAGAATGATACCGACGAATTTTACGTCTATTGCAACGAAGATATGTTGAAGTACAAGCACATCAATGTAGAGTAATGTGCTTGATCAGAACGATATAGAAAGGTAAGGAAAGAACAATGACACTGGAATACATCACAGAAAAGAATGCACCAACAGAAGCAGAAATCGTGCAGTACATGAAATTGCCACTGGTGCTGTTTAAGACCGCTGGGTTTAAGGAAGAACTCTCTCTGGCAGCAAAAGTCCTGTACTGCTTTTTGCTGGACCGCAGCAATCTTTCCTTGAAAAATGCAGATCGCTTTACGGACAAGAACGGCAGAGCATTTGTCTACTTTTCCTGGGATGAAGCGATGGACACTTTGCAGTGTGCCAGACAGAAGGTCAGCAAGACGTTCAAGGAATTGGTGCATTCCGGTCTGATCGAAAAGGAGGACTGCGGTATTGCAAAGCACCCCAAGATCTATGTGATGCGGTTCTACAATGACATTCCGAAGGAAGCAGTTACCGAGGAAACTTGTCAGACTGTGACCGATTTTGTCGAGTATGAAAATCATACCTGCGGGTATGAAAATCATACTCGCTATATAGAATCAGACTTACCACAAACAAACTTACCTTTTTCTGATCTTTCGGCAGAGCCGAAGAACGACACAACAGCAAGCTACGAGAAAAAGCTGGAACAGGCTCAGACACAAGTGACATCGGAAAAAACAAAGCGGTTCGGCAGCAAGGCAATCGCAGAGATCGCTGCCATTTTGGCATGGGTTGCAAAGACTGCCAAGAAAACGCTGAAAGTCGGCGGCGTAGAGATGCAGACAGAAACCGTTCGGGAAAAACTGCGGACTTTGACCGCAGATCAGACCGCAGAAGTGCTGAAAAACATTGTCGATCGCAAGATTCGAAACCGCAGGAGCTATCTCCTGACCTGTCTGTATCATGCAGCTGACAGTATAGCAGCGTCCGCAATTCCCAGAAGCGAAAACGCCGATGCTTACGAATCGTTTATCGCAAACGCCGATTTGTATATGTCACTTGTCCAGAATCCAGGCTGATCAGCGAGGTGAAAAAACATGGAATCAGCGAGAAAAGAAACCATTTCCTGCGTGTACTGCGGCAAAAAGACTATGTGCGTAACATATTCCGGCGGCTATCGGTACCGTGCTGTTTGCCTTTCCTGCCGCAGACAATTTGATTTTTCTGCACCGTCCAGAGCAGCGGCAGATCTGATCTGTCGGGCGTTGCAAAAATAAGAGCAGCAGCAACACTGGCATTTTCAAATGCGGATAGTCGCATTCCTCAAATTGCATAGTTACCCCCTATGCACTCCTTTCAATCATCGAATTCCCAGACTATCCGTACTTGAAAATGCCAGTATTACGCCAGATTTCCGGCATTTTGCCCTGCAAATATCCTCTCCGCAAAAACCTCCATACAGTTGCTCGTAGTAGGTGCGGAATTGTTTTTTGGGGATATTTGCGGGGCAAAGTGCCGGAATAAGAATAGGAGGTAAAACATGACATACATGGAACAATTCCCGACCGCAGAATCCTATGTGCTGCATCAGATCACCAGAAATCGTGGCAGCCAGAACTGTATTTCCAAGGCGGGTCTGATCCGGCTGGCAGAAGAAAACCACGTTCCAATCAGCAATTTTTGGAGTAAAAACGAGATTGCTGAATTTCTCATGGAAACCATCGGTGTAGAAAGCCTTGCAGATGCCTGTGAGCAAATGGGCGTAAGTTCGTATTCGTTCCAGCAAAAATTCGGGATCTCCGGCATTGATGTGAAACTGCTGGCGAACAGAGGAATGCTGAAAATCACCGGAAAAGAACGGTTTTCTGTTCACGGAGAACCACACTACGCACCATTGTACAGCGTGATGCAGTTCTATCTGCTGACACCGGAAACCGTGCAGGAATGGCTGGAGGATTTGAGAAATGTGGGTTGATTTCTATGGAAATCCCGTTCGTTTTCCGGATTTTATCCCGTTGACTTGCATTGCACTGGCTTCACTAGTCTTGATTGCCCTCATTGTTGCAGCAATTGTAGTGGATCTACGGGAATTGCACCGGAAATGGAATGAAAGAAACGAAGCAAAATTACAGAAAAGAAAGGCAGGAAATGCAAATGAGCCGCATCGAAAAAGCCATTCGCTACGATGAACTGATCGACTTTCAGACACTGGCAAGAGAATCTGCCAGACAGGAGGAAGAACGTGTGCTGGCAGAAGAACTGCATCACGTTTCCACATGGGGCGAAACCATCCGGAGAGAAGGTGTTTGGCAATGAAGCGTTTCAGAAAGCTATTGATCGCAACAGACATTTTTCTTGCTGTGGTGATCGCAGTGATCCTGATCACGCAGATGACCAGCTTGTCCCGATATATCACACCGGACTTTCTGGCTCTGTGCGGTATGCTGGTACTTTCCATCGCAATTCTGGTGGGCGTGATCGCATTTGTCATTTGTGACATTCGCAGGATGTTCCGGCGGAAGAGAAAAAGCAGTCAACACACTGCATAGGATGACTCGGACACTGCGTACCTCTTTGGAAAAAGACGAATCGCAGTCCGAAAAAGAGAAAATATGACCGCATGATCAAAGAAAGGCGGTGAAAAGCATATGGAAACACAAGAACGATGCTGTAACTGCTGCGGTTATCACTGCAAGAAAAACTGTGACTGTTACAAGAAGATGAAACGAAATACATATTCTGATCCGGAATTGGTGTCTGAATCAGATTGGCTCGTCATATCGATTGCAAGTCTTGGTCTTTGGGCAAAACTCTTCTACGAAATCTTATCATTGCCCACGATACTGGCAGAGATTTTGTCGATCCTCGGCACATTGGTGATTTTGTTCGCATACTGGTCACTGACACAAAGGAATCGAGAACGATTCCGCAAATGGAGGAAGCAGAATGGGAATGCGAATACAACAGATAAAATCGATTTCTGACATTCATGATACTCCACTTTTACTGAACGAATGGCATGAACTCGTATTCATGGATGCTGAAACTCAAAAAAAACATATTCCGAATTCGAAAAATTTCTGTTGATTTGGAATACATCTCAAGAAGTCAGCATCTTCAATATATTTATGCTGATGACTTAGAAGTTTTTTCCGTTTTCCAATACCTTGGAATCCACTGTTCTGATGAGGAGATCTCGTTACTGGAAACCAAAGAAAAACAATATCGATGCATACCGCATTATATTCTGATTCAAAATGGATCGAAATACGATGGATACGAGGTGGATTTTTCAATTTCAGAAAAAGAAAACCGTTTACAGCAAAGACCATGAACAGCATTTTTAGCTAATAATGTAAAGCGAAATATCAAATCTACTTTACATTATTCCAAATTCACCAAATCTGCAATCGCAGATTTGACAAAAAAATACGAAACAGGTACAATAAGGGTAGAAACGATGATTGACTTGTACGGGATACAAGACGGGAGGAATGACATATGAAAACCAACAAAAATAAGATCTGGAAAACCGGTGTGATCGCAGGAATGCTTGCTATGCTGGTACTTGCTTTTTCCGCTTGCGGCAGTGAGCCGGAAGAAAGCAGCACCGCAGAAGCAAAGGCAACGACAACGACCACCGTCACCACAGAAGCAACTACAACCACCACAGAAACTACCACGACCACCAAAAAGACAACTACGGAAACCTCTGAGAGTACCACGGCAGAAGCCACAACAACGGCTGCCACAGCGGAAGCCAAGAAAGAACCGGAAAAAGGTACTGCTGTAGCAGAACCGGTGGTAGACAAACCCAAAGCTACCACAGCAAAGCCAGCATCTCCTACTCCGGTAAAGAAAACCACCGCAGCTGCTCCCAAGGGACACTACGAAACGATCCACCACGAAGCTGTGACACAGCAGGTTTGGGTGGAAGATTCTCCGGCTGGGGAAAAAACAATTTTCCAGTGCAGATGTGGTTTGAGATTAAATTCGTTTGATGAATATGTAGCACACAGCAGTACCTTATTGGATAATTATAACGAACATTGTACTTATGAATTTTGGTATGAAGAAGTTCCTGCCCAAGGGCATTATGAAACCCAAGTGATCCAGGCTGCCTACGATGAGCAAGTCTGGGTGCAGGACTAAAAATAATTGAATAAGCATACAAAAGCCCGGAAACTTCTGCGAAAAGTGACCGGGCTTTTTGTATAGATAAGGGTGTTTGGGAAGTACTAGTTCTCAAACGCCTTTTGTGATAGTATGAATTACTGACACATCAAAATCAGAGTGAAAAAGTATTCCAACAAAAAGAGTACAATCAAAATTTCTGCAATGCTTTTTCTGAATGCAGCAACTTTGAGTAAATGGCTCTTTTGAAATAGTGTGTGTTTGATATGCAAGCTGTATTTCTTTTCGATGTAGAGATGAATGGAAATCAATAGTATCAATGAAAAATACTTCTTTTTCAGGAGCCGCTTTAATACTTTGAGATTATTGTCTTTTTTCATACGATCACCTCCTTTACAGAGGGATGCTTTCAGTATAACAAGTTTGTAAAACACTTGTCAAACCTGCTATGGAGAGCATCCTTTTTGCATACAGAAGCCAACTGGCTTTTTGTATAGATTCCCCTGCATGAAAGACCGCCGGAATGCACTTCGGCGGTCTTTTCATGTCAAAACGCCAACAGAAAGGAGTGAATCCCATGTAAAATCAAGTGCATCCGAACATCCGAATACGACCCGAAAGGAGAAAAAATGAAATTTCTTTCTAAGCTGAAAAGCAGCTTAAAACGTGGTTTCACCGTGCTCTGTGCCACGGTCATGGTTCTGACTTCCGGCATTCTGACCGGGACAGAGTTTCAGGCATCGGCGGCACAGCTGCACGGTACCACCTATCTGAACGAAGCCATCAATAAGGCTGGCGGCGGAAAATACCGTGAACCGCTGGAAACATGGCAGTCCTATCTGGACGCACAATCCAAAACCAAATACTATCTGGGAACGCCATATAACGCATGGCTCTATGCTGCATCCCCCAGGGGTGACCTGTGGCAGAGAAATGAAGGCTACCAATATAAAATTGGAGCATCTGGCGGTACGAACTGCACCGGTTTTGTCTGGCACATCATCGCCAACAGCCTTGCCAATGGCAGCGGACAAAGTATCACCGAAACCGGGAAATGGGTACCGAATTCCAACGGATTCAATTCTCAGGGATTTTCCAGAAGAAGTTGGAGCAATAGCAAAGGCGGCAGATGGTACAACTTTATCACCCAGTATAACGTCCACTATTACGAGTTCAGCGACAAATCCGAAATGCTCAGCAGTGGTGTGCTGCAAAAGGGCGATATTATCTGGTGCGTCAATGCCGCCTATGGCAGCGGCATCAGCGGCTTGAGCCACTCTGCCAGAGATCACCATATTGGCATTTACATGGGCAATGGAAAAAGTGATGTGTGGTGGCAGTCCGGACCGGTCAACGGCGATAGAAATACCACCGGCGAGATCAACAGCATCAACCAGATCTACGGAAAGGCAAAAAACAATACCTATGTAGTGATTCCGTGGACAGAAAAAAAAGAAGCACCTCACTTTGACCCGACTTTTCTGAGGATTCAAAAACTCGATTCGGAAACCGAAAAGATCGAAAAGATTGATGAAAATGAAGTAAAGGCAGTGCCTCAAAACAAAGTTTCTTCTTCTCTGGAGGGTGCAGAATTCACCATGAAGTACTATCCTGGTACTTCTGCAACTGGAAATCCGACTAGAACATGGACTTTGGTTACAGATAAAAACGGGTGTGCTTATCTTGGAAAAGACTGGCTGAAATCAGGCACACTGTTTACTGATAAAAACGGAAATGCTTATCTTCCTCTCGGCACAGTCGTGATCAAAGAGTCTAAAGCTCCAACTGGATATAAGCTTAGCGGTCTGGAACGCACATTGCACATTGTTGAGAAAAATGGTAAAGCGGTCATTCAGGAAGCTGGAACTGAGGTAAAATATGTTGCAAACTTCAAGGAAGATATTGTCCGTGGCGATCTCAGCTTCAATAAGGTAGATGGCAACCAAAGATCGCTGGCATACATTCCGTTTCTGCTGACCAACACAGACACCAACGAGAGCCATATCATCATGACAGATGTCAACGGTAAATTCTCCTCCAAGTCTGGGCGTGGACGGCTGAACTATCTGGACGATTATCTGCAATTCTTATCCACCGATGAAAACGGCGATATGAAAGTACCAGATGCCATCACAAACGAATCTGTCACACAGGTCGGTGTCTGGTTCGGCGATGAGAGTAAGGCAGACCGCACCAAGGGTGCATTGCTCTGCGGCAACTACAAGCTGCAAGAACTCCGCTGCAAGGACAATGAAGGCTATCGTCTGATCACCAGATCCTTCTACATTTCCAGCAGCGTGACGGATTACAGCATGGGAACGCTGATCGATACTACAAACCCCGGCAACATCGTCGGAAAGAAAGTGGACGAGGACGGCAACGGACTTGCCGGAGCAGTTCTCGGACTGTTTACGCCGGACACCACAGAATTTACGCTGGAAAACACCTATACCGGCATGACTGCGGTTTCCGGTGAGGACGGTTCCTTTACCTTTGAAAACGTACCGAACGGCAAGTATGTGGTACACGAGATCACACCGCCGGACGGCTATATCCTCTCGGATCAGAGTTATCCGGTTACAGTTAAAGTCAACAAGGCAAATGAAGAAGTCCAGCTGGGCGAAGATATTGTCAATCACCCGACAACCATTGAATTTTTCAAGGTCGATGAGGACGGCAATGCCCTTTCCGGTGCGAAGATGTCGATCATGGAACTGGGCAGCACTTCTGCCGTAGATTCCTGGACAACAGACAGCAGCAGCCACATCGTAACTGCAAAACTGGCAGTCGGAAAGAAGTATGAGTACTGGGAATCCGCTGCACCGGACGGTTACATCAAGGCAGATCCCATCTACTTTACCATTCAGGCTGACGGCAGCGTGACCGATCTGGACGGCAATCCCATCACATTGCAGATGGTAGACCACGCTACACAGGTCGAGATCAGCAAATACGATGACAGTGAAGAACCGCTGAGCGGTGCAAAGATGCAGATCCTGGACAGCGACAAAAACGTGGTTGAGGAATGGATCACAGACGGCACTACTCATGTAATTCACGGAAAACTGGTCTACGGAAAGACATACACCCTCCACGAAGCAGCAGCCCCCACCGGCTACTACACCGCAGAGGATATGGAATTTACCGTGGGCAAGGATACCGTATCCATTGGCATGGTGGACAATGCTACATGGGCTGGTATCTTTAAGACAGATGATAAAGGTCACGACGTGATCGGTGCTGTCCTGCAAGTCAAGGATACGGCTGGTACAGTCATTGAAGAATGGACCACAGACGGCACACGCCATGAACTGAGAGCCGTTCTGAATCCGGACGAAACCTACATTCTCCACGAGGTGTCCGCACCGGAGGGATATTTCCTTTCCGAGGACATCGAATTCAAAGCTGGTGACCGTGTTATCATGGAAGATGTGAAACAGACTGGTCTGACCGTCGGAAAGCTTTCGGATATCCAGAAGCAGACGGCTGGACAGAACCTCATCTTCCTGCCTGGAGCAAAGCTTCAGATCATCGACAAAGACGGAAACGTCTTGGACGAATGGACAACGGAAAACGCACAGCACCAGATCAGCAAGGTACTGACACCTGGCGAAACCTACACCCTCCACGAAGTGTCTGCACCGGACGGTTACTGTGTAGCTGAGGACATTCACTTCACTCTGAATGACAAGGGCGAATTTGTCAAGAGTGATGACTACGAATCCGGCGAAATGTGGATTCGTATGTACGATCTTGCGACAAAGATCGAGATCCAGAAAACCGATGAAAACGGCAAGCCACTGAGCGGTGCAGCATTGCAGGTCATTGCAACAGACGCAGACGGCAAAGAAACTCTGGTGGACAGCTGGATCACAGACGGCAGTGTGCATCAGATCTACGGCAAACTGATTGCCGGACAGACATATATCCTCCGAGAAGCATCTGCTCCCAAGGGGTACGCCAAGGCAGCAGATCAGCAGTTTACCGTCGGTACGGACGGTAAGGTGCAGAACATCACCATGCAGGACGTTGCAACCAAGGTCGGCATCGACAAGGTTGACGAGGACGGCAAGCCGCTGTCCGGAGCAGTCTTGCAGCTTCTGGACGCAGCTGGTACAGAAATCGATCAGTGGACAACCGACGGCACAACTCATCGCATGGATGCGATCCTGACCGCCGGTGCAGAATACACGCTGCACGAAGTATCCGCTCCGGACGGCTACTGCATCGCTGCGGATCAGAAATTCACCGTCAACGCAGACGGCAGTCTGACCAGTGTCAAGCTGACCAATCTGTCTACCAAGGTACAGATCAGCAAGACAACGATCACCGGCGACACAGAACTGGAAGGTGCAAAACTGGAAGTGCGTGACCTCAGCGGCAATGCACTGGACAGCTGGACTTCCGGCAAGGAAGCCCATATGATCACCGCCAAGCTGACTGCCGGTCAGACTTACGTTCTGCACGAAACCGCAGCACCCAATGGCTATGTGGTTTCCAATGACATTGAATTTACAGTCAACGCAGACGGCACTGTGACGAAGGTCATCATGAAAGATGACACCACCAAGGTAGAAATCAGCAAGAAGGCAGAAAACGGACTTCCCCTTTCCGGAGCAAAAATGCAGCTGCTGGATAAGGACGGAAAAGAAGTCGATGCCTGGACAACAGACGGAAAGGCACATACTCTGACCGCCAAGCTGACAGCTGGTGCAACATATACTTTGCATGAAGTATCTGCACCGGCAGGCTACTGCGTTGCAGCAGATCAGACCATCGTTGTCGGCACAGACGGCAAGCTGCAAAGCTTCACCATGACCGACCTGACCACCAAGGTATCTCTTACCAAATACGAGATTACCGGCGAAAAGGAACTGGCAGGAGCATCTCTGGAACTGTACGCAGCAGAAAGAGATGCCAACGGCAATTACACACGCAAAGGCGATGCCATTGAGAAATGGACATCCACCGACAAGGCACATGAGATCATCGGCAAACTGACTGCCGGTGCATCGTATATCCTCCACGAAACCGCAGCACCCAATGGGTATGTTGTTGCAAGTGACGTGCCGTTTGTAGTCAATCCGGACGGCACTGTCACAAAGGTAGCCATGAAGGACGATGCCACCAAGGTAGAGATCAATAAGACTACCGAGGACGGCACACCTCTGAAGGGTGCAGTTTTACAGCTGCTGGACAAGGACGGCAAGGAAGTGGAGCAGTGGACAACTGACGGCACTGCACACGTACTGACTGCCAAGCTGACAGCTGGTGCAACCTATGTGCTGCACGAAGTATCTGCACCGGCAGGCTACTGCAAGGCTGCGGATCAGTCATTTATCGTTCCGGCAGACGGCAGCAAAAAGGTCCTCACTATGACCGACCTTGCCACACAAGTGACCGTGGAAAAGCTGGATGCTGACAGCAAGCCGCTTTCCGGAGCAAAATTACAGCTGCTGGACAAGAACGGCGATCTGGTAGACGAATGGACATCTGATGGCAAGGCACACATCCTGACTGCAAAACTGACCGCCGGAGAAACCTACACCCTGCGGGAAGCAGCATCTCCGGACGGTTACTACAAAGCAAAGGACATCACATTTACAGTCAATGCAGACGGCACAGCCAATGAAGTGGCTCTGTATAATGCAAAGACCAGAGTATCCATCAGCAAGTACGACATTACCGGCGAAAAAGAAATCCCCGGTGCAAAGCTGGAGGTACGGGACAAGAATGACAACGTACTGGATAGCTGGACATCGACCGGAAAAGCCCACGAGATCGTAGGCGTACTGGTAGCCGGACAGACCTATGTACTGCATGAATCTGTTCCGGCAGACGGCTATGTAGTTGCCAACGATGTAGAATTCACGGTCAATCCGGACGGCACAGTGACTGTGGTTGCCATGTATGATGACACCACCAAGGTAGAGATCAACAAGGTAACGGAAGAAAACAAGCCGCTTTCCGGTGCGAAGATGCAGATCATTGATAAGACAGGCACTGTAGTAGACGAATGGCTGACAGACGGCACGGCTCATGTGCTGACGGCTCAGCTGATCTCCGGTCAGACCTACACTCTGCACGAGGTATCCGCTCCGGCAGGCTATGTGGTATCTCCGGATCAGCAGTTCACTGTCAACACCGACGGCAGTGTGACTAGCGTATCTATGACAGATATTGCAACTGTTGTTCGGGTAGACAAGGTTGATCCGGACGGGAAACCGCTTTCCGGTGCAACATTGCAGATCCTGGACAAGGACGAGAATGTACTGGATGAGTGGATCACCGACGGCACAACACATACGCTGACCGCAAAACTGACTGCCGGTCAGACCTACACCCTGCGGGAAGCAGCTGCTCCGGCTGGCTACTACACTGCTGTGGATCAGCAGTTCACGGTTAATCTGGACGGCACACCCAATGCAATTACTCTGTACAACATCAAGACCAAGGTAGAGATCACAAAGTATGACATCACCGGAACCAATCCGCTGCCGGGAGCAAAGCTTCAGGTCAAGGATCTGGACGGCAACGTCATGGACGAATGGACATCTACCGACAAGGCACACGTGATCGAAGGCGTACTGGTAGCTGGACAGACCTACATCCTCCACGAGGAAACAGCACCGGACGGTTATGTACTGGCAAGCGATATGCAGTTTACGGTTAATCCGGACGGCACGATCACAACAGTTGACATGAAGGACGATACCACCAAGGTATCGATCACCAAAAAGGACATCACTGGCGAAAATGAAATTGCCGGTGCAACGCTGGAAGTCTGGGATATGCAGGGCAATGTCATTGACAGCTGGGTATCCGACGGCACAGCACATGAAATTTCCGGCATTCTGACAGCTGGTGCGAAGTACATTCTCCACGAAGTCTCTGCCCCGGACGGCTATGTAGTTGCAACTGACGTAGAGTTTATCGTTGATGCAAACGGCAAGGTAACGGAAGTCACCATGCTGGATGATACGACCAAACTGCACGTCACCAAGAAAGACATTACCGGCGAAAAGGAACTGGCTGGTGCGGCACTGGAAGTCAAGGATACTGACGGCAACATCATTGATGCCTGGGTATCTGACGGCACAGAGCATCAGATCATTGGCGTTCTGGCGGTTGGAAAGAAGTACATTCTCCATGAAGTTTCTGCACCGGACGGCTATGTAGTTGCCGAGGACGTAGAGTTCGAGGTCAATGCAGACGGCAGCATTACAAGAGTGGAGATGCGTGACGACACCACAAAGGTGGCTATCACAAAATATGAGATCACCGGTGAAAAGGAACTGCCGGGTGCATCAATGCAGCTGCTGGATTCCAAGGGCAATGTGGTTGACGCATGGATCTCCACAGACAAGGCACATGAGATCATCGGCGTTCTGACTGCCGGAGAAACTTACACCTTGCACGAAGTATCCGCTCCTAACGGCTATGTCGTTGCCGCAGATGCAAGCTTTACGGTCAACACTGACGGCAGTGTCAATGTGGTTTCCATGTATGATGATACCACCAAGGTATCCATCAGCAAGACGGACATCACTACCGGATCGGCTCTGGCAGGTGCAACGCTCCAGATCATCGACCAGAATGATAACGTCATTGAAGAATGGGTATCCACAGAAGAAGCACATCTGATCGAAGCAGTTCTGACTGCTGGCGAAACCTATACGCTCCGGGAAACATCTGCACCGGCAGGCTATGTCATTGCAGAGGATGTATCCTTTACCGTTAACCCGGACGGCAGCGTAACACACGTCGAAATGCAGGATGATACCACCAAGGTATCCATCAGCAAGACAGACATCACCGGCGAAAAGGAACTGGCAGGAGCCGCACTGGAAGTACGAGATGCCAATGACAATGTGATCGATGCGTGGGTATCTGACGGTACAGCACATCAGATCAACGGCGTACTGGTAGCCGGACAGACCTACACCTTGCACGAGGTGTCTGCCCCGAATGGCTATGTAGTTGCCGAAGATGTCACATTTACGGTCAACGAGGACGGCAGCGTAAACATGGTTTCCATGGTAGACGCACCGACCTCCGTCCACATCAGCAAAAAGGACATCACCACCGGCGAAGAACTGCCGGGTGCATTCCTGGAACTGTATGACAAGGACAACAATCTGGTGGATTCCTGGGTATCCACCAACGAAGCACACATCATCGAAGCGGTTCTGATTGCAGGCGAAAAGTACACGCTGATCGAAACATCTGCACCGAACGGCTATGTTATTTCCGAAAAGGTAGAGTTCACTGTGAATCTGGACAACACCATCACCCATGTGGAGATGCTGGACAAGACCACCAAGGTACAGATCAGCAAAAAAGCGATCACTGGTGAGGATGAACTGCCGGGTGCAGTGATGCAGGTACTGGACAAGGATAACAATATCATTGACCAGTGGACTTCCGGCAGTGAGCCGCACATGATCGAAGGTGTCCTGATTGCAGGTCAGACCTATGTACTGCATGAAGTATCTGCACCGGCTGGCTACACACTGGCAAAGGATGTAGAATTCACCGTCAGCGAAACCGGCGAGATCGACTATGTACAGATGATCGATGATACCACCAAGGTATCCATCAGCAAAACCGACATCACCGGTGAAAAGAATGTTTCCGGTGCAACGCTCCAGATCATCGACAAAAACGGCAATGTGATCCACGAGTGGATCTCCGGTACGGATGTCAACTACATGGAAGCACAGCTGACTGCCGGCGAAACCTACACGTTACACGAAACCAATGCTCCGGCTGGCTATGTGCTGGCACAGGATCAGCAGTTTACGGTGAATGAAGACGGCACCATCACCAAGGTCAATATGAAGGACGATACCACCAAGGTATCTATCACCAAGTATGATCTGACCAGCGGTAAGGAACTGCCGGGAGCAACGCTGCAAATCATCGACAAGAACGGCAACGTCATTGAAGAATGGATCTCTACCAGCGAAGCACATCTGATCGAAGGAATTCTGACCGCAGGCGAAACTTACACACTCCATGAAATTTCCGCCCCCAACGGCTGGACGATCTCCGAAGATGTCACATTTACAGTGAACGCAGACGGAACGATCACACACGTTGAGATGTACGACAAGCCCACCAGCGTATCGCTCCGCAAGGTAGATACTGACGGCAATGACATCAAGGGTGCAGTCATGCAGCTGCTGGACAAGGACGGCAACGTCGTTGAGGAATGGACCACAGACGGCAATGCACACGTTCTGACCGCACAGCTGATTGCCGGCGAAACCTACACGCTGCACGAGAAATCCGCTCCGGCAGGATACGAACTGGCAAAGGATCAGACCTTTACGGTTCCGGACGATGGCGAGATCACAGTCACTATGACTGACGAAAAGACACCGACCACACCGCCGGTTGCAACACCCACCACGCCTACCCCGACTTCTACCGCAACGCCGAAAACCACATCGACACCGAAAACCGGAGATGCAACACCGGTAATGGCGATCGGTACAGGACTGCTGGCAAGCTTCATCATCATGCTGTTGACACGCAGAAAGAAGCGGAAAGCCGGCAAGGCAGCATAAGACACCATCGACAAAATCTTCATCATCAAAACACCCACCAAAAAACACTGGGATAAGAAAGGAATGGTGAGTCCCATGTAATCTATATTTTTTCCAAAGAACTGTAGAAAGTAAGAGATGTGACATGAACTGTACCGACAGCTGCGGCTGCCGGTATACTTGATGTCACAGACATCAAAGAAAAAGGAAAAGAAACACGGAGGAATCAAAAATGTTTTTCAAAAAAAGAACTTCTCCAACAAAAATCCAATTTGGAGGTAATGGAACAGGAAAGCATATGTTGTGTTTCCCTATCAGTGAAAAAGAATGCAATTGTCTAAAAGCATTTTGTCAGAATCACCAGGAACAGAAACCTGACTTTATGGTACTAGATGATTCTGCGGAACAAAAAGTAATCATGATAGAGAAAGGTTTGTATGATGCGTATCAAGCAAATCAGTAAATGATGATATATGTGGTATGAATCAAATCGACAAGAAAATGTTGCCGGTTTGACTGATGTCACAGGCATCAAAGAAAAAAGGAAAAGAAACACGGAGGAATCAAAAATGGCAGGAGATATGAGAAAAATTTCATGCGTCTATCAAGGACTTGAAAAGCAAGATCGAAAGATACATGGAGCAATACGGGAACAGCATGGGTACACTGGACAAGAATGATTTCAGTCTGATCCTTGGAGAGAAGCCTGGATTCTCGCAGAACAATGTGGCGATTTGCCGATTGATCGCATGGAATGTATTGCTGCATCGAGATGCACCGGAACTGGATAATGAAGTGGTAGACTGGGCAAATGCGATGCGGATATACACCCACGTGGTAGATTATCCGGCAGTATACCGCATGGACAACATCGATGATCTGCGGCATCTCAACGCCATGGCTCACCTGTCCATGCAGTATATGCGGAATGAAAGCGATCGCCGGCAGGCAAACTGTTACAAAACGTATGAAGATGTTGAAAAGTACGCCAGCAATCCGGAAGAGAGTTTGCAGTATCGGAGAAAGACGGCGGCGGAGTGAGTGCCTTTTATGATGAGAAAGTTATGTGGCACTCAGTGCCACGTAGCAAATTCGGCAGCATGAAAGAGTTATGTGGCACTCAGTGCCACAAAGAAAATTCGGCAGCATAAAA
>ADJS01003664.1_pt1 | contig 21433 bp, 15 predicted proteins | sample 268128 | NCBI WGS metagenome assembly ADJS01 (sample SAMN00007486, study PRJNA43253) | human gut metagenome | isolation source: feces sample TS28 | reverse complement strand
CGAAAATCGCACACGTACAGCGATTTTTTATACCCTGCTGAATGCTCCCGTTGGGAGCATTTTTTTTCGTGGATTTCGTTGGAGGAGGGGGAGCTATAGCCCTCGGGCTCGAGCTGGAAGGTGGTGTGGGGGACCGAGACCGGGAAGTGCTCGCGCAGGCAATCCTGCAGTTGGGTGAGGATTGTGGCGGCATCTTCCATGGTGAGGTCTTTGTCAACTACCACGTGGGCCATCAGAATCGGCATGCCGGTGGACACCGTGCTGGCGTGGAGGTCATGCACGGCAAGCACATGCGACACGTCTTCCAGATGTTCGCGTACCTTATCGAGGTCAAGTCCATCCGGTGTTTCCTCCAGCAGCACCTTGACCGCGTTGTGCAGCAACTTGATGGCGCGCGGAATCATCATCAGTGCGATGACGGCACCGGCCACGGCGTCGAAGCCATTCCATCCGGTGGAGATCATTACCAGGGCAGAGGCCACCACGGCCACCGAGCCAAGTGCGTCATTCATCACCTCGAGGAACGCGGCCTTCATATTCATGTTGTCTTCGCGCTGCGAGGCAAGGATGAAAATCGAGATGATATTTGCGGCAAGACCCAGAATGCCCACGAACAGCAGCAAGCCGATATCGTCGATTTCCGCTTTGGAACCGCCGAACAGACGCATGCCGGCCTCCATCAACGCATAGATGCCAACGACGAGCAGCACCACGGCACCTGCGGCAGCGGTGAGCACCTCAAGCCTGGCCCAGCCCCAAGTACGAGTGTTGCTGGGCTTGCGGCGCATCAGTATGGCGGTGATTGTGGATGCCGCCAGCACGGACATGTCGGTGAGCATATGACCGGCATCCACCAGCAGGGCCAATGAGCCGGTTAAGACAGCCGACACCACTTCGATGAGGAAGACCGAACCGGTTACGGTCAACGTGGCAATCAGCCTACGCTGGTGCGCGGCAGGGTTTACGGATGTGGATGGTGCGGGTGCATGGGTATGAGCCATATGTACTCCTTCGCTCTATCGAGTTGAAACCGCTTCTCATTTCCATTTGCGATATGGTCTGAATACGACGAAACCCCGGCGCGAGGCCGGGGTTTCGTAAGCTGTGCGTGACTATAGCACGACCAGCGCGATTCGGTGCACGCTGATCAGCTGGTGGCGAACAGGCTACAATTTGCGCAGCACGGTGACCACCTTGCCCATAATCGTGGCATGTGTGCCGTCGATGGGCGAGTATGCGGGGTTGTGCGGCATCAGCCAGACATGGCCGTTTTCCTTGCGGAAGGTCTTCACCGTGGCCTCGTCGTCCAGCAGAGCGGCGACGATATCTCCGTTGACGGCGGAATTCTGTTCGCGCACCACCACATAGTCGCCATCGCAGATAGCGGCATCCACCATGGAATCGCCGTGGACTTCCAGCATGAACAGGGTGCCGGAGCCGGTCAGCCGTTCCGGCAGACGCATGACGTCGTCCACATGCTGTTCGGCGGTAATTGGCACGCCGGCGGCAATACGGCCAACGAGCGGCACATCGTGTGATTCGGCAATGGCTTCGGCGGGGAATTGGTATATCTCCGCCACATTACTGGTGCTGGTTGCCTCTTCGCTGGCTTGGGAGGGCTTTTCGGCATTCGGGGCGGATCCTGCCACCACCTCGATGGCGCGACCCTTGTTCGCGTTCATGCGGATGAAGCCCTTGTCTTCCAAAACTTGTAGCTGATGCTTGACCGAAGACGGACTTTTGAGCCCGGCGGCGTTTCCGATTTCCCGGAAAGAGGGAGCGAAGCCTTGTTCGTCGATATGCGTGCGAATGGCGTCCAACACTTTGCGCTGGCGGTCGGTCAGGGTGGACTCGTCCGGCTTCTGCTTGGGGGAGAAGGGAATGGTGCTCACGTCAGGGCTCCTTTCGTTATGTCACCAGCATAACGTGTTGTTCGTGTGAAATCAAACATCTGTTCGAGTTTCGACTTGACCGTGTCGAACGTTTGTGCCATTATAAGAACAGTTGTTCGATAGAACATCTGTTCGAGAGAGGTGGTCGTGATGACTGGTTCAATGGTGATGGCCCCGGCCCGTAGCGCACGTGTAGCTATGCAGCATGCTGGAACGTCCCGCCGGAATGTGCGTGGGAAGATTATCGCAGTGATGGTCGCCTTGGCGCTGGCCTGGTGTGGTTTCGGCGCGCTTACCGCTCAGCGGGCCCAATCGGATACGGGGGCCACGCAGGTGACCAGTTATATCGTGCGGCCGGGGGATACGCTCTGGTCATATGCTTCGGCTATCACGCCTGCTGGTCATGATGTATCGGAAACGGTGGATGAGCTGATTGCGTTGAACAATCTTGAGTCCGGATCATTGCAGGCCGGGCAGCGCATTATTGTTCCGGTTGAGTAAATGAAACCCGAGCGGCATGGTTTTTCCGCCCGTACACGTTATTCTGGGGAGCATGCATTGTCCTTTTTGCCAGAACCCCGACACCAAAGTCATTGATACGCGCATTAGCGATGACGGTCATTCCATCCGTCGGCGTCGCGTATGCCCGAAATGCAGCAAGCGTTTTACCACGGTGGAAACCAGTATGCTGCTGGTCACTAAACGTTCGGGTGGCGTGGAGCCATTCAGTAGAGACAAAGTGATTTCCGGCGTACGCAAAGCTTGTCAGGGGCGGCCGGTCAGAGAAGAGGATCTGAAGCTGCTGGGACAGAAAGTCGAAGAGGATCTTCGCTCCCGAGGCCTTGCCGAAGTCACCTCAGATGAAGTGGGCAAAGCCATCCTGAAACCGTTGCGTGACTTGGATGTGGTGGCGTACCTTCGATTCGCGAGTGTGTACCAGAACTTTGCAGGTCTGGAGGATTTCCAAAGCGCCATTGATGGTTTGCGTGAATAATATGCGAATGCCATGCACCGTGATCTGCGAGTGATTCGCAAACCATGGTGCGAGCCAATCATGAAGCCCAGCACTTATGAAAGAGACCCGTCGACGACGGGTCTCTTTCATATCAATCGAGGATGAGCTGCGTCAGCTGATGACACGCATGCGAATGGTGCCTTCGATGTTGCGCAGTGCTTCAAGCGTGGCGGCGCTGGGCTTCTGAGCCACGTCGGTGACCACATAGCCAAGTTCGCCTTCGGTTGCCAGCGACTGGAAGGAAACGTTGATGTTCTCCTCGCCGAGCACATGATTGACATGAGCCAGCACACCAGGAAGATTGTCGTGCAGATGGGCGATACGGCACACACCCTTGCACTCACCGAGGTTGATCTGCGGTAGGTTCACGGACAAGGAGGTAGAACCCTTGAACCAGTAATCCTCAAGACGCTGAGAGACGAAATGGCCGATGGATTCCTGAGCTTCCAAGGTGGAGCCGCCAATATGAGGAGTCAGAATCATATTGTCTTCATTGGCCAGTGAAGTCTCGAACGGATCTCCGCTCTTCTTCGGCTCAACGGGGAACACGTCGACCGCCGCGCCAGACAGATGGCCGGAATCGAGGTGCTGCTTCAGAGCTCCCAGATCGGCGACGAAACCGCGCGAAAGGTTAATGAAAATCGCGTCCTGCTTCATGTGGGCGAATTGGTCTTCGCCGAAGAAGCCGGTGTTCGACTTGCGGCCATCCACGTGCAGGGTCACGGCATCGGATTGTTCCAGCAGTTCGTTGAGGGTGTCGCAACGGTGGGCGTTGCCCAGTGCCAGTTTCTCCTCAATGTCGTAGAACACCACGCGCATGCCGAGGGCCTCGGCCAGTACTGACAGCTGGGAGCCGATGTTGCCGTAGCCGATGATGCCGAGGGTCTTGCCGCGCACTTCATGCGAGCCGGAAGCGGACTTGTCCCACAGGCCATGCTTGATGTGATGCGTGTGTGCGGGAATGCGGCGCATCAAGCAGATGATGTCGCAGATCACCAATTCCACCACGGAACGGGTGTTGGAGTAGGGAGCGTTGAACACGGCGATGCCACGCTTGCCGGCATGTGCCAGATCGACCTGATTGGTGCCGATGCAGAAGCAGCCGATGGCGCTTAGCGTAGGACGCGCATCCAGCACGCGGGCTGTGACGTTGGTCTTGGAGCGTACGCCCACCAAGTCCACGCCATCCAGCGCATCGATGAGTTCGTCCTCGCTCAGGGCTCCCTTCATGGTCTCGACTTCGAAACCGTGATCACGCAGCGATTTGGCCGCATCGGGGTGAATGTTTTCCAATAACAGTGCTTTGGGCATGCTTCATACCTTAGATGTTCAGGGACTTTTCGTCCGCTTTTGTCCGAACTATAACCAGTTTCTGGGTCGGCCTGGTCATTGCCACGTACAGGTCCGAGGCGGCGACCAGGCGGCTCGGCGCGTCATCCTCGATGAGACCGGGCTCGACCACCACGACGGCATCGAACTCCAGACCCTTGACCGTTTCAGTGCCGCAGACGCTGATTTGCTCATCCCATTCGGGCTGCTCGATGAGCCTTGCGTATTCGGCCGGGTCAAGAATGACAGCCAGTTTGCGGCGCACGGCATCGCGCACCGGGGCGATGAGATTATCCGGACAGATGACGGCGATGCGGCCGGTGCCGTCTGCCGAAACGAATTGTTCGGCAAGCTGCGCCGCCTGCTCGGCCGTCGTTTCCAGCAAGGACGACATGTCGGGCACCACATTGCGGGACACCGAATCGGGGATGGTGCGCACCGCATTGACCGTGGAGATGTAGAGGCCTTCCTCCTCGGCAAATCGTGAGGCAAGTTCGGAAACTTCCTGCGGATTACGGTAGTTGATGGTCAACTCGTTCAAATCCCAGTGGCTTTCGCCGAACAGGCGGTTCATCGATTTGCTCCAGCGTCGGGTGCCACCCAGCGCCGAAGTCTGCGCCACATCGCCCACGATGGTGAACGAGCGGGAGGGGCAACGGCGGATCAACATACGCCAGTCCATGGCGGTCAATTCCTGCGCTTCATCGACCACGATGTGCCCGTAGGTCCATTCACGGTCGGCCGCGGCCCGCTGCGCGGTCAGCTCAGCGTCGTCCCCGTTCATCTGGTCGAGCAGCATCTGACTGGAGACGATGCCTCCACCCAGACCGGTCGCGGCCAGAGTGTCTTTGGCATACTGCTCTTCGGCGGCACGACGTGCGTCGGCGGCGGACTGGCGGGCCACCGCCTTGGGATCGGGGCCCAGCATATCCATTGCTTCGTCGAGCAGCGGAATATCGGAGCGGGTCAACGGGGAGCCTTTGGGGCGGGCAAGTGCCGCGATGTCGTTGTCGGTCAGCCAACCAGCCAGAGACTTCAGACGTTCGGGATGGGCGAACAGCTGATCGATGAGCCATGGGGCGGTCATCGGCAGCCAGCACAGGTTCAGTGTCTTGCGAACCTGCTCGTTCATACGTAGCAGCGACATCGCGCGGTTCAGCTCCGCCTGATCCGGCGTGTAATCAAGCTGTTCGGCATAACGGTTCTGCATGCTGGTCAGCATCGAACGGATAAAGGTCTCGCGGGCCTTGTTATGAGGTTGTCGGGTGCGCTTCGCGTCCGCCTGCGCCTGCTCGATATCAGTGGCCAGCATTGGTACCTGAATGCCGCTAATGGTTACTGTCGGCAGAGCAGCGGGAACACGCACGCGTGCGGCGATGGCATTGGCCACTACGGAGGTCATGCGTCGATCGCCCTTGAGCTTGGCTGCATAAGGGGAGTCGACCGCCGTGGCGGTGATGCCGGGAATCAGATCGCTGATGGTGCGTGAGACCACGCCGGTCTCGCCCAAGGAGGGTAGCACCTGATCGATGTAGTGCAGGAACGCCGAGCTGGGGCCAACAACCAGCACGCCGGAACGTTCCAGCGTGCGCCGGTGCGTGTACAGCAGGTAGGCGGCGCGATGGAGCGCCACGGCCGTCTTGCCGGTGCCGGGGCCGCCCTGCACCACCACGGCGCGATTCATGTCGGAGCGGATGATGCGGTCCTGCTCGGCCTGAATGGTGGCCACGATATCGGTCATCTTGCCGGTGCGGCGTGAGCTCAACGAAGCCAGCAGCGCACCCTCGCCGGTCAATGTGCCGGCGGAAGACGCCTGGCCGACCTGGTCTGAATGCACGTCGAGCACCTCATCCTCAACGCCCACGACTTCGCGGAAACTCAAGGTGATATGCCTGCGCATCACGATGTCGCCGTGATTGGAAGGGGTCGCCTCATAGAAAGGACGTGCGGCTTCGGCACGCCAGTCGGTCAGAATCGGCTCATGGTCCGGGCTCGACAGGCCGATGCGGCCGATGTAATGACGGTCGCCGTTCTTGGCATCGAGACGGCCAAACACCAGCCGATCCTCAACGCTGCGCAATTGCGTGAGGCGGTTTTCGTACATTGTGGCAAAGGAGTCTCGTTCGCTGCGTTGCGTGGGGGATCCGTGGGAGCCGGCGGCGCGTACGGTGTCCAGGCGTTGCCACATTTCGGCTCGCAGATCATCCAATCGTCCATAGGCGCGATCGACGGCCTGCTGCTCTTCATGCAGCTGGGAGGCGTAACTCGACATGCTGTTCTCTTCGTTCCATTTCCGTGGGGCAGAAAAACTTAAGGCATTCAAATTTACCGCACACCCCCTACGTCAGTGATGCGGACAACTCGGAATAGGTGAATTCAGCGTGAATTCACCATGCTGCTCGGTCGGTGGGGTGCGCGACGTGGATTGGATGTGCGGAGCGTCCATTCGTGCGACAGTCGTGGCCGACACGCGCAATCCATCGGTAATTGCCCTAAAAGGGTGAGCAAATCGTGCATGAGTGGGGAGAAATGGGGAATCGTGGGGTAGAGTGGTGAGCCAGTTGGCCGAAGTGTATCCCACGTAACGATGAAGGAGGTGGAGCCATGGTTGCCGATCAGACGATTCGCGACGCTGATGCCAACGCACAAGGCTCCACCACTATGGCCGATCTCATGGCTGGTCTGCCGCCATTGCTTCTCGGCACATATACGCCGAAGATCGATGCCAAGGGCCGTATGGCGCTTCCGGCCAAATTCCGCTCCCAGCTGGGGCAGGGGCTGGTCATGGCCCGAGGCCAGGAACGGTGCGTGTACCTGCTGCCGTTCGACGAATTTCGACGTATCGCCTCGCAGATTCAGCGTGTGTCGGTGGGAAACAAAGCCGCCCGCGAATACCTGCGTGTGTTCCTTTCCGGTGCCGTCGACCAGCAGCCGGACAAGCAGGGCCGCGTGCTGGTGCCGCAGATGCTGCGCGATTACGCCAATCTGGGTTCCGACGTCGTGGTGATCGGCGTTGGCACCCGTGCCGAACTGTGGAATAAGGACACGTGGGAGTCCTACCTCGCCGAGAAGGAAGAGGGATATTCCGATATTGCTGACGATGTGTTGCCGGAGGTGGAATTCTGATGGTTGATGTGGCGAATATTCATCTGCCGGTATTGCTTGACGATTGCGTGAACCTGATGGCACCTGCCCTGGAACATGAGAACGCCATCGCAGTGGATTGCACCCTGGGCCTTGCCGGCCATTCCATCGCCTTCCTCAAGGCCGCGCCTCAGGCTCGGCTCATCGGCATTGACCGTGACAGTGAAGCGCTGGGGCTGGCCACCGAACGTATGGAACGGGAGGGGCTCGCCGATCGATTCATTCCGGTGCATGCCGCCTTCGATCAGCTCGATCAGGTGTTGGCGGACCAAGACATCGAACGCGTGGACGCCGTATTCATGGATCTGGGATTATCCAGCCTGCAAATCGACGAAACCGATCGTGGCTTCTCCTATTCGCATGATGCGCCGCTGGATATGCGCATGGACGTCAGCCAGCCGTTGACGGCCGAACGGATTCTTGCCACCTATGATGCAGCGGAACTGGTCCGCATATTCAAGGAATACGGTGAAGAGCGTTTCTCGCGTCAGATCGCCCGCGCCATCGTGGCGCGTCGAGACAAGGAGCCGTTTACCACCACCGCACAGCTCAACCGTCTGGTCGATGAAGTGGTGCCGCAAGCCCACCGCCCGGCGGGCAATCCCGCCAAACGCGTCTTCCAGGCGTTGCGCATTGAAGTCAACGGCGAATTGGACAAGCTCGCCTCCACATTGCCGCAGGCCGCGAACCGACTGCATGTCGGGGGACGACTGGTGGTGGAGTCCTATCATTCGCTCGAAGACAAAACCGTCAAATCGTTCATGGCACAAGGGCTGCGAGTGGATGTTCCGGCTGGCCTGCCTGTCATACCGCCGGATGCCCAACCGTTTTTCACGGATCTCACGCGAGGTGCCATCAAGGCCGACGAACATGAAATCGCAGCCAACCCGAGATCGGCTTCGGTGCGGTTGCGGGCGGTGGAAGTCAGCCGTGAGATTCCGTCACGATGGAGGAAACGCTTTACGCAAACCGCGCAGGGCCTGAATGACGTCAAGATACAAGGCTCCGCGTCTCCGGGCAGAGCCAAAAACACGGCACGAATTCGTACAAGGAGGGGATAACAGCATATGGCAACTGCACGTAGCATTCGATCGAACGCGGCTCCAGCCTCGAACCGACCGCACACCAAGCATCAGTCCTCCTCCCGACCTGAGCTGCGGGTGGTCTCCAACCCGCGTGGAAACGAGCAGGGCAATGTCGTCGGACGGGTCATCGAATGGACCAGAACAAGAAGCGCACCGCTGGTGCACGTGGCCATCGCAGTGATCTTCCTCGTCGGCACCTTGTTCGGCGCGCTGATGCTGCGTACCCAGATGGTGCAGAACTCGTTTGAGGCGGCACAGATCGAAACCAACATCAACAGACTTACCCAAGATATCGAAGACGATCAGGCCAAACTCGATCAATTGGTCGCGAACCTGCCCGACAAGGCCAGCGACATGGGCATGGTCCCGCAGCAGGGATCAGTGTCCATCGACTTAAGCGGATACCAGTCCAACAAAGGCGGAACCCAGTGAACACCATTCGTCGCATCGTAGAGTTCGCCAAGGTCAAGACCTTCGCGTTCAAATGCATCGCCATCGGCGCCGCATTGGCGTTGGTGGCGTCGGCATGCGTGATTCAGCTGGCCTCCACCCAGCTCATCGGCGGCCGTCAAACCGCACAAGCGGCCACGGCTAACCGCACCCTGACCGTGACGTTGAGCGCCAAGCGTGGGCGTATCCTCGACGCCAACGGCTCCGTGCTCGCTCAAAGCGTGGAGCGTTATACTATCGTCGCCAATCCGGAGGCTGCACAGGAGTTCGAGCCGATTACTTGCAATGACAACACCCGTGATTACTGCCACGAAATTGACGGCAAACCCGTGGGCGCTACCGGAGCGGCGGCCGTGGGCCGACTGCTGGCCAAAGTCCTGGATATGAACGCCATGGAACTGGGCGCTGATCTGTCCGGTACCGGGCAGTATGTGATTCTGAAGAAAGATGTGACTCCGCAGGTCAAGCGCAGCATCGAGTCGTTGCACCTGGGCGGTATTGTCTGGGGTGAGCTGAGCAGTGAACGACTGTATGCGGATGGCGATCTCATGGGCGCGCTGCTTGGCGGCGTGAACGACAACGGCGATGGCGTCGCCGGCATCGAGCAGGTCGAGAACAAGACGCTTACCGGAACCGATGGCCATGAAACCTACCAGCGTGGTAATGGCGGCGAAGAGATTCCCGGCACCATGACCGAATCGGTGGCGGCCAAAAATGGCGACGATGTCACCCTGACCATTGACCGTGATGTGCAATGGTATGTCAAAAAGGTCTTGAAGGAGGCCGAATCCAAGTATGGTGCAGCGTGGGCGATCGCCGTGGTGCAGGATGTCCAGAGCGGGGAGATTCTCGCACTGGCCGATAGCGATGAAGTACAGGCTGGTACCGATGCGGCGAAGATGAGCCCGTCTCGGGCCGTGTCCGAAACCTTCGAGCCTGGTTCGGTGGGCAAGGTCATCTCCATGTCCGGCTATCTGCAGATGGGACTGCATAAGATGAGCGATCAATTGTCGGTCCCGGACCACATCACACAGGAGGGCCAGACCTACAAGGACTCATTCGACCATGGCACTGAGCGCTGGACGCTCGCCGGCATTCTGCAGAACTCATCGAACGTCGGCATGATTATGGCCGGGGAGAACTATCCGGATGAGCAACGCTACGAGTACCTGACCAAATTCGGCATCGGACAACCGACCGGACTGAACCTGCCCGGTGAATCGAGCGGTCTGCTCACCAACAACCCTTCGGCGTGGGATCTGCGTACGCGCAACACCATCCTGTTTGGTCAGGGCTACACCGTCAACGCCCTGCAGCTCAACAACGTGGTGGCCACCATCGCGAACAAGGGTGTCAAGCAGCAGCAGTCGATCATCAAATCAACCACCGATGCCAATGGCAAGACCACTGAGACCAAGAAGGGCGAAGCCACCCGCGTGGTGGATGAAAAGGTCGCATCGGACATGATGAATGCGATGGAATCAGTGGCGGAAGGCTACAACAAGTTCGTCAAGGTCGATGGTTACCGCATGGCCGCCAAGTCCGGTACCGCAGAGGTGCAGGGCTCGGATGGCACGCTCTCGTCCATTATCTCCGATTATTCCGTGGTGATTCCCGCGGACAACCCGCGCTATGCGGTCACCGTGGTGATAAAGGATCCGAATGGTGTGTTCGGCGGGCTGACGGCCGGCCCTGTTTCCGCACAGATTTGTGAGTTCCTTATGCAGAAATACGAGGTGCCTGTCTCCAGTCCACGCAAAAATGCTATTCCAGTCACGTGGTAAGGATCAGGGGAGAAAGGCGATAGCCCATGAGTGCAGTGAGCGAATCCATCGCCCAGCGGGTGACCCTGGGAATGCTGGTCGAACGGTACGGTTTTGAAGTCGATCCACCCTTCGCCACCAATGTCACCATTACCTCACTCAGCGATGCCGTGGACACCGTGATTCCCGGCTCGCTGTTCATCTGCACGCATGAGCAGGAACCCGATGTACTGCATGCCGCACAGGCCGGTGCCTATGCGGCGTTGCTGCCACGCGCGTCCAAAGGGCAGATCGCCAATGCCGATATACCGTTGCTCTACGGCGATTTCGACGATCGCGTACTCGGCGATCTGGCCAGCGGTCTGGCCGGCGGACCGTCCAATGCCATGGCGGTGTTCGCGGTGACCGGTGCGGATGAGCAGGCCGTCGACGCAGGCGTGTCCCAGCTCTCCGAATTCCTGCACATGCTGGGCAATCCGGTGGCGGTAATCACCGCATCCGGGTCCACGTCGATGACACGTACCATGAACCTGAACTATCCTCTGGGCATCCTCGATATGCAGCGCGCGCTGTCCGTGTGCGCCGAAGACGGTGTGGCGGCCGTGATCATCGCCATGGATGACCGCACGTTGGCCGAGCATGCGTTGGAATCGGTGAACGTGGATGTACTGGGCACGGAGGATGTCAACGCAAGCGCAAGCTTGAACGAATTGAAGACACGCTACGCATTCGTTGCGGAACATGACATGTCCATGACCTCGTCGACACCCGAATCGGATGAAATGGCTGCGGATTCACCGGCAATGTATGACCGCGTCCGACTCGGGCACATGTCCTTGGCCATCGCCATGGTGCTGGCCGCCGGCGTGAGGAAAAACAACATACGCAGTGCCCTGCATGTGGCCAATAATCTCAATTAAGTCCGTGGATACGGGACGAAGCGTAATCGTAAAGGAGTTTGAAACACCATGGTTCCGATGAGCGTGGAGGAGATCGCCAAGGCCGTCGATGGTCGATTGATCGGAGACGCCGGTTCCGAGTCTCGAGCCACCAATACGGTCAGCGACTCGCGGCAGGCCGGCCCCGGATCGGTGTTTGTGGCCATCCGAGGCGAGCGTGTCGATGGGCATGACTTTGTGGCGAAAACCGCTGGACAGGGAGCCACGGTGGCCATCGTCGACCATGAGGTGAAGTCCGATGGCCTTCCGCAGATCGTAGTGAAAGACACGGTCGACGCCCTTGGCGAACTCGCCCGATACAACATCGTTCGCCGCCGCGAGCTGGACGGCGACTTCGACATCATCGGATTGACCGGTTCGGTGGGCAAGACCACCACCAAGGATCTGCTCTCCTCCCTGCTTGCCACCGTAGGTCCGACCGTGGCTCCGGTGGGATCGTTCAACAATGAGATCGGCCTGCCGCTCACTGCGTTGCGGGTCGATGAGCACACCCGGTTCTTCGTGGCTGAGATGGGTGCCAGCCATATCGGCGAAATCGCGCGACTGACCCGTATCGCACCGCCGAACACGGCAATCGTATTGAAGGTCGGCGTCGCTCACCTTGGAGAATTCGGCTCCCGCGAACGCATCGCACAGGCGAAAAGCGAGATCGTGCAGGGATTGCTTCCCGGAGGCACCGCGGTACTGAACGCCGATGACGAACACGTGGTTCCCATGGCCGGCCTGGCCAACGGCGACGTGCTGTGGTTCGGCTTGGGATCGTCGCAGGAGCCCGAGGTGCGGGCCATTGATGTCACTGCCGACCGGTCCGATCATGCTGAATTCACGTTGGTCGATGCGGACGGCAACCATACGCCGGTGCATCTGGGCATTCCTGGACGTCACAATGTGATGAACGCGTTGGCCGCCGCAACCGTGGCGATGCGTTACGGTATGGCACCCGAAACGGTGGCACGGATTCTGGCCTCGCAGCACACCATCAGCCCTCATCGCATGGCATTGTCCACGGTGAATCGCGAGGGGACTTTCTTCACGCTGATCGATGATTCCTTCAACGCCAATCCCGACTCCATGAAAGCCGGCCTGAACGGGTTGAAGGCCTGGAACTCAAATGACGGCAAGGAGCCGTTCCGCGTGGCGCTGCTGGGTGCCATGCTGGAACTCGGCGCCGATGAAACGGCATTGCACACCTCGATCGGCACGTATGCGGACGAATTGGGCATCGACGCGATCATCGCGGTCGGTTCCGCCCAAGACCAACATCTCGATGCACTGGCACAGGCTCTGGCGGACGGTGCCCGTCAGAGCCAATCCGCGTCGGTGGATTGCGTACACGACATCGATGCGGCCGAACAGCTGGTCATCGACTTGGCTCGCAACCATCCCGACGCTGTGGTACTGCTCAAGGGATCGCACGCGTCAGGCCTGAGCGCTTTGGCTGAACGCTGGGCAAAGAACTGACCTGATAACCACCCCAAGAAACCGACAAGAAAGAGAAGCTGCACGTGATTGCTCTGATCATTGGAATGCTGGTGTCGCTCATCGTCACCTTAGTCGGCACCCCGCTGCTGATTCGGCTGGTCCACAAGCTGCACTATGGCCAGTACATCCGCCAGGATGGGCCGCAGTCGCATCTGGTCAAGCGCGGCACCCCCACGTTGGGCGGCGTGGTCATCAACTTCGCGATTCTGCTCGGTTGGGCATCCTCCGCACTGTACCGATACCTGCGTTCGGGCGACGTGCCCTCCTGGTCCGCGGCGCTCGTACTGTTCGCCATGCTGTCGATGGGTCTGCTGGGCTTTATCGACGACTTCGCCAAGGTGCGTAAGAAGCAGAACGAAGGCCTATCGGTGGGCGGCAAGTTCATCGGCCAGTTCATCTTCGCCACCATCTACGCGGTACTTGCGCTGCTGATTCCCACCAAATCGGGATTCCCCAGTGCGCAGGCAGGCATCAGCTTCATCGAACAGCCGTTCTTCAACTTCGACTTCGCCGGCCGTGCCGTAGCCATCATCCTGTTCGTCATCTGGGTGAACTTCCTGATGACCGCATGGACCAACGCAGTGAATTTGACGGATGGACTTGACGGTCTGGCGGCAGGTTCGTCGATGATCGCCTTCACTGGTTTTGGCATCATCGCATTCTGGGAAAGCTACCACATCAAGGGCGGCAGCCATGGCGGATATTCCTATGCCGTGTCCGATCCTCTCGATCTGACCGTCATCGCCGTATGCGCGGCCGTCGCCTGCTTCGGCTTCCTGTGGTACAACTCGAACCCCGCATCGATTTTCATGGGTGATACCGGTTCCCTGGCCTTGGGTGGTCTGTTCGCAGCCCTGTCCATCGCCACGCACACCGAATTCCTGGCGGTGGTTCTGGGCGGACTGTACGTCATGGAAGCCATGAGCGACGTCATCCAGGTCGGGTACTTCAAGATGACCCACAAACGTGTATTCAAAATGGCGCCGATTCACCATCATTTCGAACTGGAGGGTTGGACCGAAACCAAGGTGGTGGTGCGGTTCTGGATGATCGAACTCATCTTCGTGCTGCTCGCCCTGACGATTTTCTACGGCGACTGGGTCACCCGCTCCGGCCTGCTGTTCAGCTAGCGGAAATCTGGGTGGATTATGCTCACCCACGGAATTCCTATATCAGGAGGAACAATGCAAGTAGCGGATAAGACAGTGGTGATCGCCGGACTGGGGGTGTCCGGCACCTCGTTGGCGGAGGTATTGAGGGAACGCGGCACCCACGTGATTGGCGTCGACGAGAGGAAGCCCGAGGCCGATCTCCACTCCTTTGATGACGTGGACTGGGACCACGTGGACTACGTCATGTCGTCCCCGGTGTTCAACCCCCGCACCCCGTTCGTGCTGGAAGCCCAACGCCGTGGCATCCCCGTGATGAGCGAGGTGGAATTCGCATGGCAGCTGCGTGTGAATAACGAGCGCACCGGTACTCCGGCTCCATGGATCGGCATCACCGGCACCAACGGCAAAACCTCCACCACCGAGATGACCTCGGAAATGCTCACCGCCTGCGGACTCGACGCGCCGACCGCCGGCAATATCGCCTCCGGAGACATGAGCATGAGCCTGTCTCGTTGCGCCACCAATCCGCAGCACGACGTACTGTGCGTGGAACTGAGCTCCTTCCAATTGCACTTCACCGATTCGCTGGCACTTGACTGCGCGGCGATCACCAATATCGCCGACGATCACCTCGACTGGCATGGCGGGCGCGAGAATTACGCCGCCGACAAATCCAAGGTGTTCCACAACGCCAAACGCGCCATCGTCTACAATGCGCAGGACGCCAAAGTCAGCGAACTGGCGGCCGAGGCTCAGACTGCCGAAGGATGCCGCAAGGTAGGATTCACGCTCGAGGCCCCTCAGGCCGGCCAGATCGGCATTGAAGATGGCTGGATCGTGGACAGGAGCGGCGTGGCCGGCGGCGCAGTGGGAGAGTCGGTCAGACTGGCCGCCATCACCGATTTCACGCATCTGGCAGAGCCGGACGGCTCACTGTACCCGCATCTGGTGGCCGATGCATTGACGGCATTGGCGTTGGTGCTGGGACTTGGCGCTGATCGCGATACCGCGCTGAAGGCGCTTACCTCGTTCAAGCCGGGCGGCCATCGCATCGAAACCGTGGCTGAGGCCGCAGTCGAGGGCGGCTCTGTTCGTTTTGTGGACGATTCCAAAGCCACCAACGGTCATGCGGCACGCGCCTCGCTGTCCAGCTTCCCGGCCAAGTCTGTGATCTGGATCGCCGGAGGTCTGGCCAAAGGCAGTCGATTCGAGGACCTGGTCAAGGACCAGGCACACACCATCAAAGCGGCCGTCATCATCGGCAAAGACCAGCAGCCGATGATCGAAGCGTTTGCCAGCCAAGCTCCGGACATCCCGGTGACCATCATCGATCCCGAAGACAACGATACCGTCATGGACCGTGCCGTCGAAGCCTGCGGCACGTATGCCGCCGCCGGCGACATCGTGCTTATGGCTCCGGCCTGCGCCTCCATGGACCAGTTCAAGTCCTATGCGGATCGAGGCAATCGATTCGCCGCCGCAGCCAAGACGTGGAGCGAGGTGCATGGCCTCCACTGATACCCATAAGCGTAAGGCATACAGAGCCCCTGACAAGCCCTCACTCGAAATCGCCGACTACACGGGTTGGCGAAGCTTGCTCAACCCGCTATGGTGCTACCACGGCTTCCGCATGGCCGTGGTGGGGCTGACATGCTTCGGCCTGATCATGGTGTTCTCCAGCTCCACGGTCACCATGGCCGCACTGGGCAAGTCGCCGTTCCTTCAGCTTCTGAACCAGGGCGCGTTTTGCCTGATCGGCTTGGTGCTGGGCTTCGTGGCATTGATGATGCCGGTGACGTTCTGGAAACGGACCGGCGTGTTCTTTGTGGTGGGTGCCTGCCTGTTGCAGGCGCTGACCTTTACTCCTTTGGGTCACGACGTCTACGGCAACAGAGGTTGGCTGGACCTCGGCTTCACCACTATCCAGCCGGCCGAATTCATGAAGTTCGCGATGTGCATATGGCTTCCCTCGTCGTTGCATGCCTGCAGCAAGATGTACCACAAGAAGGGAATCAAAGCATATGCCGCGCCGTTGGCGCTGTATGCGATAGGCGTGGCACTGGTGATGGGCGGCAGGGACCTCGGCACGGCCATGATTCTGGTCTTCATCGGAGGCGTGGCCTTTCTGATCGTCGGGTTCCCCGGCAAATGGATGGGAGTCGGCGTATTGGGCGCGGTGGTTATGGTCGGTGCATTGGCGGTTTCCAGCCCGAACCGCTTGCGTCGTATTCTGGCCACATATGGCGATTGCTCGGCCGCTGACGCGCAGAGCGTATGCTACCAGTCCATTCACGCCAAGTACGCCATCGCCTCCGGAGGTTTTCTGGGATTGGGCATCGGCAATTCGCGGGAGAAATGGAATTACCTGCCGGCCGCCCATAACGATTTCATTTTCGCGATCATCGGCGAGGAGACCGGATTCGTCGGTTGCGCCATCGTATTGCTGTTCTTCGCGATTCTCGCCTGGTGCATGATCGTCATCGCATTGCAGGTCACCGATCGTTATGTTGCCATGGTGCTGATGTGCGTCACCATTTGGATCGTGGGTCAGGCCATGGTCAACATCGGCGTGGTCGTGGGTGTGTTCCCGGTATTGGGCGTGCCTATGCCGTTCGTCTCCGCAGGCGGCTCATCCATGGTTATGTGCTTGACGGCGGCCGGACTGGTTGTGGGACTTATGCGCTCTCAACCGCAGATAAAACAGTCGCGTCAGAGCGCGTAAGTAGACTCGGTAATCATGAATCAAGGCACACCACATATCGTTCTTGCTGGCGGCGGTACCGCCGGACATGTCAATCCGCTGCTCGCGGTCGCCGGGGCGATTCGCGACATCGAACCCACGGCACAGGTCACCGTCATCGGCACTGCGGTGGGTTTGGAGAAGGATTTGGTGCCGGAGGCCGGCTACGAGCTCGACACCATCGAAAAAGTGCCGTTCCCGCGTCGCCCTAACCTGTACATGCTGCGCTTCCCGGCAAAATGGAAGCGAGAAACCGCCAAGGTGCGCTCCATTCTTGAAACGCGGCATGCGGATGTCGTGGCCGGATTCGGCGGGTATGCTTCCGCCCCCGTCTACGCCACCGCACACAAGATGGGCATTCCGATTGCCATCCATGAGCAGAATGCGCGTGCCGGCATGGCCAATAAACTGGGCGCTCGTTGGGCCGATTTCATCGGTACCGTGTACGAGGGCACCGGTCTCAAACCGCGTGCCGGAGCCGACGTCGAGCGCGTCGGTCTGCCGTTGCGCCCGGCCATCGCCTCCCTGACCAAACGCATCGGTGACGACCGTGCCGCCGTACGCCGTGAATCGGCCGCGCAGCTTGGCGTCGATCCGAACCGTCCGCTGGTGCTGGTCACTGGCGGATCGCTGGGAGCGCAAAGCCTGAACCGTGCCATCGCCTCCTCCGCCGCAGACCTGTTGGCCCACGCACAAATCATCCACTTGACCGGGCGAGGCAAAATCAGCGAAGTACGCGAACTGGTCACGGCCTCGGCCGGCGCGGACGTGCTTACCGGCATCGGCCCCGAATCGGCCGGACAAGGTGACTACCATACCGCCGAATATCTGGAACGAATCGATCTGGCCTTTGCCTGTGCCGACTTGGTGATTTGCCGTGCCGGAGCCGGATCGGTATCCGAGCTGGCTGCACTGGGCCTGCCGGCCATTTACGTGCCGCTGCCCATCGGCAACGGCGAGCAGCGTTTCAACGCCGAGCCAGTGGTGAACGCCGGCGGCGGCCTTCTGGTCGCAGACAAGGACCTGACCCCGCAGTGGGTGCATGAGCATGTGCCCGATCTGCTCGCCGATCACGAACGACTTGCCGAATTCGGCCGCAAGGCATGGGAATACGGCATCAGAAACGCTGCCGAAATCATGGCCCGGCACGTTCTGCAATTAGCCGAACCATCCAAGTAGTATTCAGATATCATTCCGTGCGCGATACTGACCAATTCCGTTCCGCAGCACGAGATACGGTCATAATATAGGGTGCTGGAATCCCTAAAGGAGTTTTGAATTGTCTCAAGATCAGCCCATAGTGCTTGACCCTACGTATGCCTCATTCGATGCTGCGGCCCGCCCTGCGGATCTCGGCGCCACCCATTTCATCGGTATCGGCGGTGCCGGTATGAGCGTTCTGGCCGAAATGCTGCACGCCGAAGGAGTCGCGGTGGACGGCTCCGATCGCGCACACAGCGCCAAAACCGACCGACTTGAAACGCTGGGCATCACCGTTGAATTCGGGCAGCGAGCCGAAAATGTCGCCCAGGCCGAGACCGTGGTCTACTCCAGCGCCATCAAACCGGACAATCCGGAAATCGTCGCAGCACACGCGGCGGGCAAGCGCATTGTGCATCGCAGTGACATCCTCGCCCTGCTCATGAACGGCAAACGAGCCGTCACCGTGGCCGGAGCGCACGGCAAAACCACCACCAGCTCCATGCTGTCCCACATTCTGGTGAACGCCGGTGCCGATCCAAGCTACGCCATCGGCGGCTTTATCCAAGGCCCGGACGGCACCACGCTGGACGGCGGACACGCGGGCAAAGGCGACATCCTGGTGGCCGAAGCCGACGAATCGGACGGCAGCTTCGCCAAATACCATCCGACCATCGCCATTATCACCAACTGTGAAGCCGATCATCTCGACCATTACGGCGACGAAGCCCACTACCGTGCCGCGTTCGTTGCCCACGCCGGCCGGGCCACCGGTCACGTGATCATCAGTATCGACGACCCCGACGGACTTGCCGTGCTGGAGGCCCTGCCCGCCGACGTGAAATCCCATACCGTTGCCTACGGCACTACCGCGCGTGAATCCCTGCCCGATTTGGGCGGTGCCGCGTATGTCTGGATCGCTTCGGAAAGCGAGACCGCTGGCAGCGGCGTCGAACAGCTCACCCTGCATCTGCCGGCCGCGGTGACGGCGGGGGAGCCGGTGTCTCAGAGCGTTGCCCTGAAGGTTCCTGGCGTGCACAATGCGCGCAATGCGGCCGCCGCCATCAGCGCTGCCGTGCTGCTGGGCGTGAGCCCCGCAGACGCGGCCAAGGCGGCCGGCACATTCCTCGGTGCGGCACGCCGCTTCCAGGTGCGCGGCACGGTCAAGCAGGTCACTGTAGTGGACGATTACGCCCATCATCCCACCGAAATCGCGGCCCTGCTGGATGCGGCCCGACGCCGGTACCCCGATTCGACCATTCGTGTGATCTTCCAGCCACACCTGTTCTCCCGCACCAAGTTCTTCGCGCACCAGTTCGCCAAATCCTTAGCCAAAGCCGATGACGTCATTATCACCGGCATCTTCCCGGCCCGTGAAAAGCAGGCCGATTTCCCGGACATCAGCCCCTCCACCATCGTGGACGCGGCTGCGGGACTCAAGGATGCTTCCGCAGGCACGTGGATTCAGCCGGTTGAGGATATGTGCCTGGCCGCCAAGATGATGGCCATGCGCGCCCACCACGGCGACGTGATCTTCACCGTGGGCGCGGGCGACATCACCGACATGGATCAGGTGCTGCTCACCGCACTTGAGGCCCATCGGGAAAGCTGCGAGTGATGTCCGGGCGCACGGTCAGATCCGGGGGCAATGACAACGGCTCACGTCGTTCGTCTGGGAGCTCCCGCAAGCCGCGCACCATCGGTTCACGCGGAAACACGGGTCGCTCGTCGAAGTCTCGCGCTCCCCGGTCCGTGTCTTCCGGTCATGAGATCGACGAGCCGGAGATCATCGACGATGTGACGGTAGCCAAGGGCCAGGCCGGTGCCTTCGTCGATGCACGGCGGTTGCACAGCGAGGATTACGTTGCCGAAACGCTGCATCAGACCACCGGCTCCCTAGGAGTCGCATCACGCCCGAAAGTGGTGAATTTCACCGAACGCGCCAAAGAACGCAAGCGTGCAAACGTGCGCGTCGTTGCGTTACGCGTGTTGATTGCGGTCGTCAGTGTGGCTGTAGTGGCGGGGCTGGCATGGCTGCTGCTTTTCTCGTCGGTGTTTCGTCTGGAAACCAGCGAGATCGGCGTATCCGGTGCCAACGAATGGGTGAGTGCGCAGACCATCCATGTCATCGCCGATAAGCAGGCTGGAAAGTCGTTGTTCCTGGTCTCCGCCCATGAGGTCACAGAGCAACTCAAGTCCATTCCCGGCGTCAGCGAGGCCAAGGTCTCCAAACAGTTCCCCAAGTCGATGAGCGTGGAAGTCAAGGCGCAACGGCCCGCGGCCATGCTGAAAAGAGGCGATACCCTGACCGCGGTGGATTCCCAGGCGCGTGTGTTGAACTCGGTGAAGAACGCCAACGTGGATGGCATCCCGGTGATCGAGGTCAAGGATATAGACGCCAGTCTCAAGAACCGTTCGGTGAAGGAGACGCTGACGATTCTGGGCGCGTTGCCGGAATCGATGCGTAAGTCCATTACCAAGGTCACCGCTGAGACGCAGGATTCGGTGACCACCACGCTTAACGACGGTGACCGCGTAATCATTTGGGGCGACTCTTCGCAACTGAAGCTGAAGTTGGCGGAAGTCGAGGAAATCGACAAGAACATCACCGCTGGCACGGCTGGCTTTGCCGGGAAACATCAGATTGATGTTTCCTCATCCCAGAAGCCCATCATCAAGTGACGGCGATTTCGTTGGCTTCGTTGGTTCCGGGGCGATGTTCGCTGCTGGCGATTTGCGCGAGTAGCGCCATAGGGTGTATGCTGAAAAGTCCGGCCGAAAAGCCGGAAGCTTGATAACTCAAGATTGGGGGCGATCGGTTTCGACGGTGACCTGTTCGCTGCAGGGAAGCGTGCCGAGAACGCCGGGTCCGCTCGTGGATGACCCCGGCAAAAGAATAAGTGCTAAATCTAACCGCACTGAGTTCGCTCTCGCTGCCTGATTTTTAGTCAGGATTAACCAGTGAGCAGCCGCTCCGTTCACTCCTCCTCGTCTTTGGGAGGATGCTGAGCGTCGTTTAGAAGACTTGCTGATGCAGTTGAGCCTCAGGGCTGCATCGGGACTTTAACTGCGGATATGCTCGCCATCAGTTGTCTGCGACATCGATGGGGGCAGAAAAATCGCCAACTTGGCCAGCAGACTACGCACGTAGAAGACTGTGGGCTCGGTCATCGGACCGGGGTTCAATTCCCCGCGCCTCCACCAATCCGCTTCGGCGGAAACAAGCCGCTTGGCTTTACGAAAGTAAGGCTGAGCGGCTTTT
>ADJS01012600.1_pt1 | contig 21538 bp, 22 predicted proteins | sample 268128 | NCBI WGS metagenome assembly ADJS01 (sample SAMN00007486, study PRJNA43253) | human gut metagenome | isolation source: feces sample TS28 | reverse complement strand
TTTCCGCCGGCGGCGTCAAGGGCTGATCTTCAAGCCGCTTATCAACAGATGCCCTCCGGCTAACCGGAGGGCATTTTTTCAAGGAGGTCTTGCTATGAAATACGGTTGCCGCGCCCACGATTACGGCTGCTTTACTGCACAGGAACTCGCTAAAGTGTTAGCTGACAACGGTTACAATGCAGCGCAGTTGGCCATGCCCAAGGCTATACAGGGCATTAAAAGTCTTGTTGCTGTCACCCCGGAGCAGCTTGAAGATGTCCGCAGCGCTTTTGCTGCCGCCAACATTGAAATCACGGTGCTGAGTTGCTATCAGGATCTCAGCAACCCAGATGCAGAGGTGCGCAGAAGCGCTGTATCCAGTGTATTTTCAGCCCTGAAATGCCAAGTCACACTCGGCGCCGGGCAGGTTGGCAGTGAGAGTGCCTGCCGTGATCTTTCCCCTGAGGAAAAGGCGGCTACCCTACCGCTGCTGACCGACAGCATCCTGCGTATTGTTGAGCAGGCCGCACAAATCGGTGGCTGCTTTGCACTGGAGCCTGTCTATACCCACACGCTGGGCACGCTTGAAGCGTTGCAAAAGCTGAAGGAAACTGTGGCAGATCCCCAGCATTTCCATATTATTTTTGATCCAGTCAATGTACTGACGGCCGATGCTGCCGCGCATCAGGCCGAATTTTGGCCCGGCTGGTGCGAGGTCATAGGCAAAGATTTGGCCTGCATCCACATGAAAGATGCCCTATTTGTTCCCAACGCCCCGCGTATCCCCACCCCGCTTGGCGAGGGGCAGATGGACTATACCATTTTGCGAGACTGGCTGCATCGAGAACACCCTGATGCTGCCCTGCTACGGGATGAGGTGATCCTCTCCGCCGCACAGCGGGATTTGAACTTTATCCGTGCTATGTGAATGCCATTTGCTCTTTTGTGTTCTTATCCATTGAGTGCATAGTTACCGCAACGCCAGACACATCTCTCAAGCAAAAAGAGCCCTGACTGTCAGGGCTCTTTTTCATTGTAAATGATACTATTTCCACCCTCGGGCGGTGGGGTCCAGCATCTCGGCAGCGGAATAGAGCAGCGCATTGCAGATAGCAGCTGCTACGGTGCTGCCACCCTTGCGTCCCATCGCAACGATGGCCGGTACATCATACCGCTCGCAGACAGCCAACAGTCGCTCTTTGCTTTCAACTACATTCACAAAGCCGACCGGCACACCGATGACAAGCGCCGGGCGCAAACCCGTCTCGATCTCCTCTGCGATGGCAAGCAGCGCCGTGGGAGCGTTGCCGACCGCCAGCACCGCGCCGGGATACTGCTGTGCAGCAAGGTGCATGGCAGCCACCGCCCGGGTAGTTCCGGCCGCTCTGGCTGCCTCAGCCACGGCGGGCTCCGCCATAAAACAGAGGGCCCTACCCCCCACTCTGGCAAGACCCGGCTTGGTAATGCCAGCCAGCGCCATATTCGTGTCGGTAATGATCGTAGCACCTGCATGCATTGCCGCCACACCGGCTGCGGCGGCTCCCGGCGTGAACTGCAGATTCTCCGCATAGTCGAAATCTGCCGTGGTATGGATGACCCGCTTGACAACAGCAGCGTTCTCCGGCGGGATGTCCGCGCCCCGCGCCTGCAGTTCTTCGGTAATAATGGCCATGCTCGTCCGCTCAATATCCGCGGGCAGGTGATGCTGCGGCGTCATAGGCTTGCTCCTTTCGGATTTTTCAGTCCCATTGCGGCATATACCGCATCCATATCCAGCGCACGGCGCACACCGTCCGCCAGCCGGTCAAACTGCTGCTCACGGTAGGTTTCCATCGACAGCGGCGCCGCCTGCTCCGGCGCAATGCCCCGGCGGCGGCAGAGATAGGCCGCCAGTTGCTCGGTCAGTTCACCCGAGTCAAACAAGCCGTGGAGATAGGTTCCAAACACATTGCCCTCGACGCAGCCCTCGGGCGTGCCGTCCGCCATGGTGCAGAAGGGCGCGCCGTTGACCGCAGTGCGCCCGGTGTGGATCTCATACCCGGTCAGCGCAGCCCCCGCAAAGGGTGCGGCAGCGCGGGCCGTCACCTGCGCACGGCGCTTTTCGGCGGTGAATACCGTCTCTGTCGGCAGCAGACCCAGCCCGCGCAAGGTGCGGGGTGTGCCGCCCTCGTAGCCCTCGGGATCTGACAGTGTATGGCCCAGCATCTGATACCCGCCGCAGACCCCCAGCACCGGCGTGCCGCTGGCCGCCAGCTTTTGCAGGGCAGCCTCCAGACCGGACTGGCGCAGCCAGAGCAGATCCTCCACCGTATTTTTGGTGCCGGGCAAAAGCACCAGATCGGGCGCGCCCAGCTCACGCACGGTGCGCAGATAGCGCACACCCAGCAGCGGGTGCTGCTCCAGCGGGATAAAATCGGTAAAATTGGAGATATGCGGCAGCCGCACGATTGCCACATCCAGCGGCTTTACGGTCTTTTTGCGGCAAAGCCGTTCGGAAAGGGAGTCCTCGTCTTCAATGTCCGCATCCAGATACGGCACAACGCCCAGCACCGGCAGCCCGGTTTTGTCCTCCAGCATGGCAAGGCCGGGGCGCAGGATCTCAACATCACCACGGAATTTATTGATGATAAGCCCCTTGATGCGGCTTCGCTCCCGCTCCTCAAGCAGCGCAACCGTTCCGTACAGCTGGGCAAACACCCCGCCGCGGTCGATATCCCCCGCCAGCAGCACCGGCGCATCGACCAGCTCTGCCAAGCCCATATTGACAATGTCATCCGCCTTCAGATTGATTTCAGCCGGGCTGCCTGCACCCTCGATGACAAGAATGTCATATTCCTCGGCAAGGCTGTTGTAGGCGCGCAGTATATCAGGGACCAGCGCGCGCTTATGGCGGAAGTATTCCGCTGCGGGCATATTTCCGCGCACCTCACCGTTGACGATGACCTGACTGCCGACATCGCTGCTGGGCTTGAGCAGGATCGGGTTCATCCGCACATCGGGTTCAATGCCCGCTGCCTGCGCCTGCACGACCTGCGCACGGCCCATCTCGAGACCGTCACGGGTCACAAAGCTGTTCAGCGCCATATTCTGGCTTTTGAACGGTGCCGTTTTGTAGCCGTCCTGCGCCAGAATCCGGCAGAGCGCCGTGCAGAGCAGGCTTTTGCCTGCGCCGCTCATCGTGCCCTGCACCATGATACACTTTGCCCGGCTCATGCAAGTACCTCCTTCATGATGGCAAGCAGCTTGGTGTTTTCTTCCGCCGTGCGCACAGCGGTTCGATACCAACCATCATCCAGACCCGGGTAGTTGCCGCAGCTGCGCACCACCGCGCCGTGCTGCCGCAGCTTTTCGCCAAAGTCTGCCGGGGCGCGGAACAGCAGATAGTTGGCCCGGCCCTCGATAACATACAGTCCCAATGCCCGCAGCCCGGCAGCCAGCCGGGGCCGCTCGGCCTCGATCAGCGCGCGCACCTCCTCGGCGTAGGCACTCTCCTGCAGTGCTGCCAGCCCGGCCGCCTGCGCCAGACCGGAGACCGCCCACGGCTGCCCCGCCGCCTGCATACCGGCAAGCAGTGCCGTATCACTGCACAGCGCATAGCCCAGCCGCACCCCCGCCATAGCGTAGAGCTTGGTGAAGGCCTTTAGGATCACAAGCTTCGGTGCATCGTTTAAAAATCGTTCTGCCGTCAGTGCATCCCTGTCAGGCAGAAAGTCGAGGAAGCATTCATCCACGACCAGTACCGCACCACAGTCGGCACAGCGGCTGATGAGCCTTTGCACCAGTGCAGGCGGTGTCACCTGCCCGGTGGGATTGTTAGGCTGGCAGAGAAACACCATGTCCGTTTCCTCGGTCACAGCCTGCACAAAATCCTCTGTCACCGCAAAATCGTTTGCCTCGTCCAGCAGAAACCGGTCGACCATGCATCCGACCATATCCAGCGCGGCAGCATACTCGGCAAAGGTGGGGGCAGGCAGCAGCGCACGGCGCGGCTGCACAGCCAGCACCAGACGGAAGATCAGATCGGCAGCCCCGCTGCCGCACAGGATGTGCTCTATCGGCACGCCCTCAGCGGCAGCAAGGGCGGCGCGCAGCTCCCGGCAGAGAGGGTCCGGGTAGCGATCCGCTGTCGGCAGCGCTGCCGAGATAGCCGCAGCCACCCCATGCGGCAGCCCCAGCGGGCTGACATTTGCCGAGAAATCCAGCGCATCCCGGCCAAATTCTGCCCGGTAGCCCGCCCAATCACCGCCATGGACCAACTTCATACAAACTCTCCTCACATCATCAAAGCAAATCGGACGGCCAGCCCGATTATGAGCGCGAGCACGCTCTCGGTGTACATCATCCGATCCGCCCGCAGAATATCCTCCGCCTCGATGGGCCGCAGTGCATCGCCGATGGTCGGCTTATCGTAATAGACGCCGAAGTAGTACGCCGGGCCTGCCAGCTGAACGCCCAACGCCCCCGCGCAGGCACTCTCGGTCTGGGCGCTGTTGGGGCTGGCGTGGTTATGACGGTCGCGCCGCCAGATACGCCACGCCCCTTTTGCACTGCCGCCGGCCAGCGCTGCCGCCGCCACCCACAAAAGGGCAGCCAGACGGCTGGGCAGCCAGTTGGCGGCATCGTCCAATTTCGCGGCACAGCGTCCAAAATACAGATATTTTTTATTTTTATAGCCGAGCATGCTGTCCATCGTGTTGATGGCCTTGTAGGTCAGCGCCAACGGCGCACCGCCGATAAGCATGTAAAACAGCGGTGCAATGACGCCGTCGCTTGCATTCTCGGCCACGGTCTCCACGGCGGCCTTCGTCACGCCTTCCGCCGTGAGATTCTCGGTATCGCGGCCAACGATCCGCGCCACAGCCCGGCGGGCGGCGGGCAGGTCGCCTTTTGCCAGCTCCTTATAAACATTCCGGCTTTCCTGCACAAGCCCCCGCGCCGCGAGTGCCTGCGCGCACCAGAACAGCTGAACAGCCAGCCCCGCCAGCGGGTGCAGCCGCGCGGCCAGCGTACAGATTGTTCCCGTTACAGCCAGCGTTGCCAGCGGCAGCACAGCTGCCACGATCCCGCCGCCGAGCAACTCCCCCCGGGGCGTCTTGGGTAAGACGGCCCGCAGGCGTTTTTCCAGCGCCGAGATGCACCGCCCCATCCATACGACCGGGTGGGGCAGCCATGCCGGGTCCCCAAACACAGCATCCAGCACAAAGCCGCCCGCCACCGCAACGCCGGTCAGCATGTAGCCTCCTTTGTGTACTGCACGGTCTTTACAAGGTGCAGGATATGCTGCGTTTTCCAGTCCCGGGCGTCCAGCACAAAGCCGCCCGCATTGGGCGCGCACCACTCGTAGTAATCCCGGTGCGGCACAGCATAGCGATCCAGCGCCGCCATCTGGGTGCCGCCGTGCGCCAGAATGACCAGCATCTGCTCCCCCTCTGCCAAGGCCTGATCCACAAGGGCTGCAAAGGTCGTGCAGATGCGCTCACAGAACTGATCCTTCCGCTCGCCGTCCGGGCAGCGGCGCTCACAGTTGGAGGCGACCCACGCCAGATAGTCAGGGTCATGCTCCATCTCGACATAGCTGCGCCCCTCAAAGCTGCCGAAGCACATCTCCTTCAGCCCATCGACCGGGATAAGCTTCGCGTTGGGGAACAGGACCTGCGCGGTCTGCGCTGTACGCTGCAGCGTAGAAATATAGACGACCTTCGGGTCAATGTCCGCACGGCGCAGCTCTCTGCACCCCTCCTCCGACAGAGGAATATCCCGCTGCCCCTGATAGCGCTTCTGGGCATTATATTCCGTCAGACCGTGCCGCAAAAGATAGATCAGCATTTCGGCAGTTCTCCTTTCAAAATCGTGGGCAACCCGCAGAACATCTGCACAACGCAGTCTGCCCGGGCCGCCAGCAGGCAGGCAAGACGGCCCGCAGCCTCGCGGCGGGCGCGTTCGGCGGGGTCGATGGGCACGATACCGCCGCCTACCTCGGTAGCTGTGACCACATCATAGGCGGCCAGCTCATCGGCCAGCGCCTGCAGCCCGGCCATTTCTGCGGCGCGGTCCTGCACCTCATAGATCTGCCGCCCGCCAAACTGCGCAGCAAATGTGCGCTTGCCGCTATAAAGCGGCCCCGTGATAAAAAGCATTTACAGCACCCCCAGCCATTGGCTGGCGGCCAGTGCCGCCAGCATCCAAAGCTCGCATTTTTGCAGGAACCACCCGGCCAGATCACCGGTCGTACCGCCAAACTGCCTGACAGCGACCCGGTGATACCATGCAAACACCAGCCCTGCCGCCAGCAAAAGCACCCAACCGCCCAAGGCCAGAATCCCCACCGCCCACACAAAACAGCCTGCCGCCAAAACACGGCAGACCGTTCGGCGGTCCGCAGCCGTTGCAAAGGTATGGGCCAGCCCTGTATTTTTGGCCAGTGGGAACGCTGCCACCGCCAACCCGGACAGCATCCGCTCCCCCATCAGGGCCAGTGTCCAGAGCGCACCTGTGCGCGGTGTAAACTGTACACAGGCGCACAGCATCAGATATGCAGCAAAATAGCTGCACAGCCGTATGACGGCAAAGGCCCCGCAGTGAGGATCTTTTAATATAGCAAGCTTTTTCGCGGTGTCGCCGTAGCTTGCCAGTGCATCGCAGGTGTCGGCATAGCCGTCCAGATGGATGCCGCCGGTGACCCAGACCGGAATCAGACAGAATCCGGCACTCTGGGCCGCATCGGGCAGCGGCAGCGCCCCGCACAGGCACCACAGCGCCCCGCAGATTACCCCCACCAGCGGAAATGCGCAGAGCGCATACCGCATATTTTTTTCGTTCCAGTCAAACTGCGGCACCGGCAGTGCCGAAAACATGGCAAGTGCCACCGCAACGGTCTGAAAAACTATCATCTCTTCGTCCCTTTATAGTAGACAGGAATGCCGCACACGACCCGCACGACCGTGTCTGCGCACTGGGCGGCGGCATTGTTGATCTTGGCCAGCGTGCGCAGATACCGCTCGGTATCGCCTGCATACGCTGTGCCGCCGCTGAACACCTCATTCGTCACAAGGATCAGTTCCTCACACTGCGCCCGCAGCGCTTCGATTCCCCGCAGCACGGCATCGGCAGCGGCCTCACCCGCCCCGGCCGGGTCGTACAGCTCGTTGGCTGCCAGATTGCCGAGATCCTCCAGCAGCACGGTGCCGCGCTGCGGTAAAGCAATGGCTTCAAGCCCGCGCGGGCACTCCACCGTGGCAAACTGCTTTTGTTGGCGCATGGCGCGATGCCGCGCGACCCGTGCTGCGCACTCGGCGTCCCACACCTGCATCGTAGCAAGATAGGTGCGCGGCAGCGGGCTTTGCATACAGAGTGACTCCGCAAACGCGCTTTTTCCGCTGGCCGCGCCGCCGATGACCAGCGTCAGCATTGCGGTGTGTACGGCGCGATGCCGCCCTCCGCGAAGGAATAGCAGCCATGATAGACCGCAAGCGCCATATCCCACAGCGGCAGGCTTGCTACAGCCCCCGTGCCCTCCCCCAGATGCAGATCTGCGGTGATAAGCGGCTTTTTGTGCAGTGCCTCCAGCACAAGCCGGGCGGCCGGCTCTGCCGAGACATGGCTGGCAAACACAGCTTTATCCGCACCCGGGCAGAGGCGGACGGCGCAGAGTGCGGCCACGCTGCTGATAAAGCCGTCCATCACGATGGGGATTTTCTCAAATGCGCCGCCCAAAAACACACCGCACAGCCCGGCAATGTCAAACCCGCCCAGCGCCGCCAGCACCCCCAGCGGGTCGGCAGCATCGGGACGGTTGACCGCAATTCCACGCTCAATCACCTCTATTTTGCGGCGCAGCCCTGCATCGGAAAGCCCCGCACCGCGCCCGGTCATCTCAGCCACCGGGCGGCCGAGCAACACAGACGCCACAGCGGAGGAGGTCGTTGTGTTGCCGATGCCCATCTCACCGGTGGCAAGCAGCTGCACACCGGCGCGCTTTTGCGCCCGCACCAGTGCAAGGCCGGCCGCAATGGCCTGTACGGCCTGTGCCCGGGTCATGGCGGGTCCGACGGTAAAATCGCAGGTGCCGGGGGCAATGCGATACTCAGCAGCACCCGCCACGGGTGCGCCCGCAATTCCCATATCGACCGGCACCACGGCACACCGCGCCGCTGCTGCCATGCGGCAGACGCTGGTGCGGCGGGCAACAAGATTTTCGAGCACCGCGCGGGTCACGGCGGCATCCGTCTGGCTGACCCCCTGCGCGACAACACCGTTATCCGCGCAGAGCACCAGCACGGCACGCCGTTCAAAGGGCGGGGCGGCATTTCCGGTCAGGGCCGCCGCGTCCTCTATCATCGTTTCCAGTGCGCCCAGCCCACCCAGGGGTTTCGCCAGCGCCGCCCAATGTGCATGGGCGGCAGCGCGGGCAGCCTCATCCGGCAGGGTTACGGTGCGCAGCAGGGTCATAAGTTCATTTTCGGTCATGTTCTTTCCTTTATATAGCGGCCGGCCGCGTCCGCAAAGCGCTTCGGCAGCGGCGTACCGGCCCAGTACAGATGCGGAAAACCCGCATAGAGATGCTCATTGGCAAAGCCGCAGGCCCACTGCCGTCCATCTGCCTTGGCGGCTGCAAAGGCTTCGCCGTTGGCCGTGGTGTCCCAGTGGTGGAACTCATGCACCGGCAGGCTCTCCCCTGCGGCAAACAGCATACTGTCGGTGCGCGCGGTCAGTTTTGCATAGCCGAACCGCACAAGCCGACCGACCCGGAAGCCCTGCCCCGGCAGCACACCCGCCATCGGATAGACGATTCCGTCCGCACCCTCGAGCGACCTGCCCAGATAGAGAAAGCCGCCGCATTCCGCCACGGTGGGCAGCCCGCCCGCAACAGCCTTTTGCACGGCGCTGCGCATGAGGGTATTCTCCGCCAGCTGCGCGGCATATAGTTCCGGATAGCCCCCGGGCAGATACAGCGCGCCGATCTGCCCCGGCAGGGCGGCGTCCCGCAGCGGGCTGAAAAAGCAAAGTTCTGCGCCGCTTTCCCGCAGTGCCTCCAGCGTTTCTGCGTAGGTAAAGCAAAAAGCCTCATCCTGTGCAACGGCAATGCGCACCGCCGGCGTCACAGTGACGCGGGGCGGATTTGCCGGTGCCGGGCGGTCAAACAGCGTATACAGTCTGTGCCAGTCGATGCACCGCTGGGCGGCATCCGCCAGAACCTCGATCTTTTGCTGCAGATCAGCAATCTCTGCTGCGGTTTTCAGGCCGAGATGGCGGCTCTCAATGGCAGCCTCCGGCAGGTGGGGCAGATAGCCCACTACCGGCAGACCGGTCTCCTTTTCCAGCATAGGTGCCAGCAGCTTGAACAAAGATTCGCTGCAATCGTTGAGCAAAATGCCCGCGATATGGTGCGGCGTGCGGAACGCCAGCAGCCCGCGCAGCTCGGCCGCCAGCGTCAGGCTGGCACCCTTCGGGCGCACGACCAGCAACGCGGGCAGCTCGAGCGTATCCGCCAGCTGCCATGCGCTGGCCGTATCCGTCACACCGCCCAGCCCGTCATAATAGCCCATAGCCCCCTCGCAGACGGCGGCGTCGCAGTCTGCCGCCCCCTGCGCATATAGTCGGCGCACGGTGTCCGGTGCCGAAAAATAGAGGTCCAAATTATGGCTTTTTACCCCCAGCACAGCGCGGTGGAACATCGGGTCAATGTAGTCCGGCCCTGCCTTGAAGGCACAGGGGCGCTGCCCCCGGACCGCCAGTGCCGCCAACAGCGCACAGGCTGCTGTAGTCTTGCCGCCGCCCGAGCGCGGCGCGGTCAGAACGAGCTGCAGCATACTTACTCCCTCACGATCAAAAACACAGGGTTATTCGCCATCAGCAGGTGGAGTGCCCCCGCCTGTTTGCTGCGGCTGACGGCGATCTGCGTGACCTGTGCAGTCAATCCATGGGCCGTCAGCGCCGCAACGGCCTCCTGCAGGGTCTCCAGCGCAATGGCGCTAATGCAAAGGCGCGCTGCGAGGTTTGCGGCCAGCACCGCATCCACGATCTGCCGCATGCTGCCCTTACTGCCGCCGATGAAAACGGCATCGGGCGCGGGCAGCCCCGCCAGCGCGGCGGGGGCGCGGCCCTCGGTCAGATACAGATTGGATACCGCAAATTTTGCGCGGTTTTGTCGGATCAGCGCACAGGCCTCCGGGTCACATTCCACGGCACAGACTCGGCCGACCGGAGCCGCCAGCGCCATCTCAACGCTGACACTGCCGGTTCCCGCGCCGATATCCCACAGGGTATCGCCGGGGCGCACTGCCAGCTTTGCCAGCACGGCCGCGCGCACCTCCTGCTTGGTCATCGGCGTTTTGCCGCGCAGGAAGGCTTCGTCCGGCCAGCCCGGCACCCGGGCAGGCAGCAGCGGGCAGGGTTCGACCAAAAGCACGCTCAGCGGTGCAAATTCAAGGCTTGCGAGCGTTTCCACGGTATCGGTCACAAGGCGTTCTGCGGTGCTGCCAAGGTTCTCACCAACGGTGGCCTTCACATGCCCCCACCCGGCATCGGCCAGCGCGCGGCAGAGGGTAGCCGGGGTCTCGCTGCCGCCGGTCAGGAAAAAGGCAGGCTTTCCGGTGCGGCAGACCGCTGCAGGGTCACAGCTGCAGCCGTGAGCGCTGACCAGCTGCCAGTCCTGCCAGGGGCGGTGCAGCGCCGCCGCCAAAAGCTGCACACTGGATACTCCCGGCTCCACCGTATAGGGCAGTCCTGCCGCATCAAGGGCACGGCAGAGCGCTGATGCCCCTGAGTAAAACCCGGTATCCCCGCTGAAAACAACCGCTGCAGCGGCAATATCAGCGCACTGCAGACGGGCGCAGATCTCCTGCGCCTTGTACAGGGCAGCGCGGTCAGGCGTACATTCTGCCGGCAGCTGTTCCAAAAGGCGGCGCGCACCGAGGATCAGCTCCGCGCCCAAAAGTGCGTCCCGCCCTGCCGCCGTCAGGCCTGCGGGGGTACCGCTGCCCATGCCAATGAGTGTGATCTTCATAATAGCTCCCTGCATCGCTGTAAAATTGCTTCGGCGCACTCGCCCTGCTCCACAGGGCGGCGCAGCACGATCAGCTGCACGCCGCACTGCTCGGCAGCCCGGGCCTTTTCGGCAAAGCCACCCGCTGCGCCGCCGTCCTTGGTGAGAAGGAAAGCGATCCGGAACTGACGAAACAGCGCTATATTCAATTCCTCGGTAAAGGGCCCCTGCATCGCAACTATGTTGCGGTGCGGGATGCCCGCTGCCTCGCAGGCCGTGATGCCCGCCACAGTCGGCAGCACCCGGGGGTACAGCCGCTCCGGCTCCAGCGCTGCAAAGGCTGGCAGTTCCTTAGCACCCGTAGCCAGCAGAATATTACCGGGCTTGCCCTGCAGATACGCTGCGGCATCGTCCGCTGCGGCAAACACGGCACTGCCGGCCGGCAGGGTGCTGGCAGGGCGCAGCAGGCGGTGGTATTCCACTCCGGCTGCCCCGGCCGCCGCACGGATATTGCGCGTTGCATCGGTCGCATAGGGGTGTGTCGCATCGACACAAAGGTCCGCATTGCGCAGCAGGGCGGTCATTTCTTCGGCGTCCAGCCGACCGGTACGGACTGTGATCCCCTCGGTGCGCCCCTGCTCCTCGGCTCCAAGCTCAGTTGCCACACAGACCGTGACCGCTGCCCCCAGCGCCGCCAATGCGCGGGAAAATCCCCGTCCCTCGGTGGTGCCGCTGAAAACGACTGCTCTCATACGCCGTGATACCCCCTCGGTGTGACCATTTTCCCGTTCTGTGCCTTCGTGGCGGCGTTGCCGACAAAAACAGTCGTGAACATATCCGCCTCTGTTTTCTCCAGCTCCGCAAGCGTCAGCAGCCGGGCAGTCTGGCCTGTGCGGCCTATATTGCGCACCGTACCGCAAACTGTATTGGGTGCTTTACCGTTGGCAAGCAAAATCCGCACCGCCTTGGCCAGATAGTCTGCGCGGCCCTTGGATGATGGATTGTAGAGGGCAAGGCAGAAATCCCCTACCGCCGCGCAGGCGAGCCGCTTTTCGATGACTGCCCACGGCGTCAGCCGGTCAGACAGCGATACAACGCAAAAATCATGCGCCAGCGGTGCGCCCAGCACTGCGGCTCCGCTCAGTGCGGCAGTCAGGCCGGGTATGATCTCTACTTCAACCCCCGGGCAGGCGGGCGCCAGTTCCAGCAGTGGGCTGGCCATACCGTAGACCCCCGCATCGCCGGAGCAGACCAGCGCCACCGTCTTGCCGCTCTGCGCCGTCTGCAGCGCCCAGCGGCAGCGGTCGATCTCCTTCGTCATGCCCGTGGTGCAGATTTCCTTGCCGGGGTAGCGCGCACGGATCAGTTCAACATAGACCGTATATCCGCACAGGACATCCGCCGCATCCAGCGCGGCCGCCGCCTGCGCTGTCAGGAATTGGCTGTCCCCGGGGCCGAGGCCCACCACATACACCACATTACGGTTCATCATCTCTCCATCTCCAATCCGGGGCAAAGGGGCGCAGCGCGGCGGCAAAGGTCACACCGTCCCGCGCCCATTTCGGCAGAAGCAGCTTCCCACCTGAGGCCAGCACCGCCGCCCGTTCGCATACATTGTCAACCCCAGTCACACTTGTGACAAAGCCGGAGGCCGTAAAGTTGCCGGGCACTGCGCGCAGCTGCGCAGCGGTATAAAAATCCATGCTCCAGCCGTGATCCTGACAAAATGCCGCAAGGCCCGGCTCGTCCCGCTTCAGGTCGATGCTTGCTGCCGCAGCCACCCCCTGCGGGGCCAGGCCGCTCTCACGGCAGAAGGCTGCAAAGACAGCCTCCAGATGCTCCGCTGTTGTACCGCGCCGGCAGCCGATGCCCAGCACCGCAATGCGCGGCACAATGTGCAGCGCCTGCCCGGTCGGGGTCAGCGTCAACGCAAAATCAGCGCAGCCGCCAGCTGCAGGCTGCACACCGGCGGGCGGTGTGCCCTGTATGGGCCAATCGGCGGTAAAATGCACGCGCTTTCCCGCCAGCAATGCGCCGCTGACCTGCTTGATGCGCTCAGGCTCGGCTACAATGCAGCCTTGCCGTTTGGCCCACTCGTCCACCGCAAAAAGGCCGTGCAGATCGGTGGCGGTTGTGATGACCGGCACCGCACCGCACACCGCAGCCAGCCGCCGCGCCAGCGCATTGGCCCCGCCCAGATGGCCGGACAGCAGCGGAACAGCGAACCGCCCGCACTCATCCAGCACCACCACGGCAGGGTCTGCCGCCTTGCTGCGGCAGTGCGGCGCAATGGCCCGCACAGCGATCCCCACCGCGCCGATGTAAATCAGCGCATCCGATGCCGCAAACTGCGCTGCCGTCCATTCGTCCAGCCGCGGGCCGCCTGCACCGCACCGCGCCACCGGGCCGGGGCACGCCGCCGCCAGCTGCTGCGCCAGTGTCAACCCGCGCTCCGTAAAGGCAAGATAGGCGCAGCTCATGGCTGTGTCCCCCTGCGGTACTCGGTCGTAAACGCCGGGTCGTACAGGCAGCTGCGGTCATACCGCGCAGCGAGGAAATCCCCCACCACGATGAGCGCCGTCTTGGTAATGCCTGCCGCCTTCGTCTGCGCGGCCAGCGTGCCAACAGTACAGCGCAGAATTTTTTCCTCCGGCCAGGTAGCCTTATACACGACCGCTGCCGGGGTCGCAGCGGTGTAGGCACCCTGCAGCAGCGCGGCCTGTACCTTGTCAATCAGCCCGATTGAGAGAAAGATCACCATTGTGGCACCGTGGGCCGCCAGCGCAGCCAAGTGTTCTCCCTCGGGCACAGGGGTGCGGCCCTCCATCCGTGTGATGATGACGGTCTGGCTGACGCCAGGCAGCGTGTACTCGGCGTTCAGCGCCGCCGCCGCACCGCAAAAGCTCGACACGCCGGGCGTATCATCGTAGGCGATGCCCCACGCATCCAGCAGATCCATCTGCTCGCGTATCGCGCCGTACAGGCAGGGGTCCCCTGTGTGGAGGCGAACGGTATCCTTGTGCGCCGCCTCGTTCTCCTTCATCATAGCTGCAACCTGCTCCAGCGTCATTTCCGCGCTGTTGTAGATAGCGCAGTCCGCCCTTGCCAGCCCCAGCAGCGCCGGGTTTACAAGGCTGCCCGCATAGATGATGCAGTCCGCCGCCTGCAGCAGCGCCGCACCGCGCTGTGTAATAAGATCCGGTGCTCCCGGCCCGGCCCCCACAAAATGTACCATCTCAATTCCCTTTCCACTTTTTCAGCAGTGCATCGGCGGTTTTTGTCTGGCCGAGCGGGCCGCTTTGGTTGGAGAACAGTACCGCCCCCACCGCAAAGGCCCCCGCCGCGCGGCGGTCCAGATGCAGCTGCACAGCCTCGAGCAGACTTTCCAAAACGGCGGCGCGCAGACCGGCCTCGTCCAGAACAGCAAGGCAGGCATCGGTCGTGGCAGCATCCATCAGCGCCCGGCAGACCGACTGCGGCGCACCGCAGAGTGCTGCATGGGTGCAGAACAGCTCGGTCCGGCAGTCGGCCTGACGGGAGTGGGTGTTCATAATACCGCCTGCCAGCTTGACCAGCTTGCCCACATGCCCGACCAGAAGCACCTCCTCAAAATGCTCGGCCGCCGCCATATCCAGCGCGTCACCGACAAAATTGGAGACCTTCACAATAGGAATGTCCGACAGCTCCGGCATATTTTGGGCAAGATAGTCCAGCCCGTAGTTGCCGGGTGCCAAAATCAGGCGGCGGCTCCGAAGCGCGGCCTGATGGATCTCCAGCTGCAGCGTGTCGAGGATAGCCTGCTGGCTCATCGGCTCCACTATACCGCTGGTGCCCAGCACCGACAGCCCGCCCTCGACCCCGATGTGGGGGTTGAAGGTGCGCCGCGCGGCTTCCTCGCCGCCGTCAATGCAGATTACGACCGCAAAGCCGCCGGTATACCCGGCCGCCTCCGCCTCTCTTGTCAGCGCCTCGGTGATCATACGGCGCGGCACATGGTTGATGGCCGCCGCGCCCAACGGCTGGTCCAGCCCCGGCTTTGTCACGCGGCCCACACCGTGCCCGCCGTCAATCGTAACGATGCCGGGGGCATCCGGCAGCAGCGAGACCTCCGCCACCACCGGCAGACCGGTCGTGGCATCTATGTCATCGCCGCCGTCCTTGACGATGGCGCATTCAGCACCCTGCGCCGTCAGGCGGCAGCGCTGCGGGGCGACCTCCACAACAAGCCCTTTGGGTGTACGCAGCCCGACTGTCTCGGGCGCACGGCCGGTCAGCAGCAGCCTTGCCGCCCCCGCCGCACCCAGCGCCGCACAGGTGCCGGTGGTGTAGCCGCATCGCAGCAGCTTTTGCCCGCTGCGGATGTAATGTTCAAATTTTGGCTTGGCATCGTCTTTTCCGTACAGGGCCGCATATTGCTCCGCTGTCAGATCAAACAGGGTGCGGATGTTATCCTCGGCAAAGGCAGCCTCGGGTGAAAGCACTTGTGACACTCCTTTGGGGGATACACAGACCACCGCGTCCGCCAGCTTGCGCGCAAGGGCAAGCTCATGCAGCGTCACGATCACGGCAACCTGCTTTTCCCGCGCCAGCGTCCGCAGTATCGTCAACAGCTCTGCTTTACCCTTGACATCCAGAAAGGAGGTCGGCTCGTCCAGCAGCAAAATTTCCGGCTGCTGGCAGACAGCGCGGGCAAGCAGCACGCGCTGGCGCTGCCCATCACTGATGCAGGAAAAATCCCGGTCGGCCAGCGTATCCGCCTGCACAAGGCGCAGCGCTTGCCATACCTGCTCCCGGTCCGCAGCGGACAGCACGCCCAGCCGCCCGGTGTAAGGGTAGCGCCCGGCGGCAGCGACCTCAAAACAGGTGGTCAGCTCGGTGCGGGCCGTGTGGGGCAGCATCAACGCCAGCTTGCGGGCGCGTGCGCCCGGTGTATAGGCGCTCAGATCCTGCCCATCCAGAAGCACCGCACCGCCCTGCGGCTTCAGCTGCGCCGAGAGTGTCTTCAGCAGGGTCGACTTTCCCGCGCCGTTCGGCCCGATAAGCGCAAGGATGCTGCCGCGCTCTGCCTGCAGAGCAATATCCCGCAGCAGCGGTGCGCTGTAGCCGACCGCAAGCGCGTGTGTCTCACAATAACTCATACAGCCCCCTCCCTGCTGTGGCGGCGGACGAGCAGCCAGATGACGATCGGCGCGCCGAACACCGCTGTGACCGAGCTGATGGACAGCTCGGTCGGTGCAAACAGGCTGCGGGCGATCAGATCGCACAGCAAACAGAAGGTGGCTCCGCCGAGCGCACAGCCCGGCAGCACATACAGCGGCCTCGCGCTGCCCAGCGCCTGCCGAACCAAATGCGGCACCGCAATCCCCACAAAGGAAATCGGCCCCGCAAACGCCGTAACGCAGGCCGCCAGCAGACTGGACAGCAGCACCAGCGCTGCCGAGAACGTCCGGACCGGCACACCCACACTGCGGGCGTAGGCCTCGCCCATCTGGTAGGCGGCCATCGGCTTGGAGAGCAGAAACGCGGCCCCCAGACAGGGCAGTACAATAGCGGCCGCAGCCTCCACATTGCCCCATGTCACACCGGAAAAGCTGCCCATTGACCAGTTATGCAGGTTGACGATGTTGGAATCCTGCGCAAAGGCCACCACAATATCGGTCACAGCCGAGCAGATGTACCCGATCATGACACCGCAGATGACAAGGATGCTCATGCGCTGTACGCGGCGGGCTACCGCCAGCACAAACGCCATCGCCGCAAGCGCCCCGGCAAAGGCAGCAAGGATCAGGGTCAGTGAGCTTGTCAAAAGCCCCCTGTTCAAAAACACCACCATCGTCAGCGCCACCGCCAGCTTGGCACCGCTTGAGATGCCCATAACGAACGGCCCGGCGATGGGATTTGCAAAAAATGTCTGCAGCAGATACCCGGCAGCCGACAGGGCCGCCCCGAGCAGTGCAGCCATCACAGCGCGGGGCAGCCGCAGCTGCCAGACAATGCTGCCCGCCAACGCATCCTGCCCGCGGCCCAGCAGCGCGGCTGCTACGGCCCGGGGCGTCAGCGCCACGCTGCCCCAGAACAGGTTGAGCGCAAACAGCGCCAGCAGGGCGCCCGCCATGGAAAGATATGCGATTGTCAGGCGTTTGGCGGTGTGCATATTGCCTTCCTTTATATTGCTTGTTTATTCTATCTTCGTCAAAAACTTCAGTTCGCTTTCCGGCGGATTTTCTTGGGTAAACACCCGGTTCATATCCAAAATCAGATCCGGCAGCTCCATGCTCTGCTGAAAAAGGCTCTGCGCCGTACACCAGACATTGCCCTGCTGCACAGCCTTGCAGTCCGCCAGCAGGGGGCATTTTTCCAGCAGCGCCGCAAGCGAATCGACCTCGCCCTCAATGGTGCTGTTGTAGATCAGCACATCAGCATCCTTCGCCCCTGCGTAAAAATTTTCCAGTGAAAGGTTCACGGTAGCCAGATTGTTGCCGTTGTCAGTCAGATCAGCAAACACATAGTCCCCGCCCGCCATCTCGATCATTCTGGCAACATAATCATTGCCCTTGCGCACGGTGGCAAGCCCGTTCGATGTAATGGAGAAAAACGCCACCGTTTTGCCGGTGGACGGCTGCTCTGCCAGTGGGGCAATGCGCTGCTCCGCCTCCGCAAACTGCTGCTCGGCCTGCTCTTTTTTGCCGAGCAGCAAACCGTAGAGCTTGACCCATTCCATCCGCGCCAGCGGATCTTCCTCATAGCTGGAGCGCTCGACCAGCACCGGGATGCCGAACCGCTCAAGCTGCTCCTTGACCTCCGGCGTGTGGTAGATCATCGTATTTTCGATGGCAAGGCCGCAGTCGGCGGTCAGGATCGTCTCATAATCCGGGGTGCTGTATCGCCCCGCATAGGCGATTCTTCCGTTTTCCATCGCCTCGCGCGCTTGCTTGAGATACCACCCGTCAGCCTGTGTGCCGGACAGTGCTATGCTATCCAACGCCCCGATGCTGATGATCGGATCCATCACGGAGGTCGAAACCAGATAGATGTTTTGAATCGGCTGCTGCAAAATCGTCAGATCCTGCTCCAGCCCGGTCGGCAGGGGCGCATCCTCCGGCACCACAAGATAGCGTTCCTCGCCGATGGTGACAAGGCTGTACCCGCCCGCGCACTCATCGATCGTAAACTGCTCGGCATATTCCAGCGGGTAACGGCCCGTGACCGTCAGCCCGGCAGCGGCAGGTTCTGCCTCCCTTGCAGCACAGCCCGCCAGCAGCAGGGCGGGCAGCACCAAAAGCGCTACCCGCTTCATTCGGCGGCAGCCAGCGTGGCGCTGTCAAAGGTCAGTGTGTAGTCGATCTCATGCGGGGTGCTCATCGCAACGGTATCTGCCGTGACGGCCAGTGCGGTGTCCAGCGCCGCTACAGGAATCTCAAAGGTCGAGTTGCCCTCGGTGTTGGTGGGCAGGTACTTTTCCCCGTCCACCAGCATGTAATCATAGTTCGGGCTGCTCCAGACGATGACGGCAGTCATCGCGCCGTCCGCCACCGTCAGAGCTGCGGGGCTCTCCACCGTGGCGCGGCCGCTGCCGCCGGTAAGCGTGACCGCGCAGGTATAGCTGCCATCCTCCGGCAATACGGTCTCAGCGGCATCCTCCGCAACGGGCACAGCGTCTGCAACACTGACGATATGGTCATACCAGGTGCCCTTGGTGCCGAGGATCGCCAGCGAAAAGTCGGTATCCACAGCCTCCACAGGAATGTCAAAGCCATAGACCTCGTCCGTGGTTCCGTCAGAGTAGGTCACGGTGTCCAGCGTCGGCTGCAGCCAGTCTGCCTCATGCGCGGGGGCATCGGCAGCGGTGCCGGGGTACAGATTTACGATCTTCTGGGACTGCAGGCTGACATGGAAAACCATCTTTCCGTCCGCCACCGTCAGCGTACCCATCCCCTCGCAGGCTTCATTAGCGTGGAACATGCTGCTGTCGGTCTTGAACTCGGCGGTATACACACCATCCGGCAGGGCAGCCGCCGGTGTTGCCTCGGCTGTATCGGGCGTTTCGGCGGCAACAGCGCTCTCGCTCTGTGCGGGGACGGTGCTTTCCGCCGCGGAGGTTGCGCCGCAGCCTGCCAGCAGCAGGGCCGCCAGCGTCAGGATCAGGAGCTGTTTCTTCATTTGTCTTTCCTCATATACTTTCTTTGTTTTTTGCGATACGGAAACCGAAATCGCACGCTTTCACCCAAAAACTGCCCGAAGGCAGAACCTTCGGGCAGAGGTGGCAAATCAACCGTTCAGTGTGTCGATCGCAGCCTTGGTATGCGCCACATACAGAGCCTGAACCGCATCGATCTCACCCAGACCGGCGATCTGGGTGTTCACGCTGTCAAAGCAGCCTGCGGCATTGAACTGGCTCAGCCACGAATCCTCGTCCGCACCGGCCATGTCGTTATTGGCGTGGTCACCGGCAACCACCATCAGCGGCCGCAGCACGACCTTTGTATACCCGGCTGCCTTCACAGCCTCGATCACAGCCTCGCAGGCGGTATCCTCCGGCTCGCCCTCCACAGTGCCGATAAAGACATTCTCATAGCCGAGCGTCTGCATCGCCGTCTGCATCTGGCTGTAGCTGACCTTGGCCGTGTGGGAGGTGCCATGCCCCATAAACACAAAGGCAGTCCCATCGGCAGCGGCGGCAGCGGCATCCTCATATCCGGCGGTCTTGACAGCCTCCTCGGTGATGGCGGTCGCAACGGCCTCCTTATCGTCATTGATGACCGTGGCATCGCTGCCCACCTCACCCAGCAGCGGCTCGGCGATAGAAACGCTCTCAAACTTGTCCTTGTAGGCATCAATCGCCTCGCACATCTCATCGTACTCCGCGCCGTGCATCAGATGCGTCGGCTGGACGACCAGATTCTTGACGCCGTTGGCTACGGCACGGTCCAGCGCCTGCTGCATGTTGTCGATCTTCTCGCCGTCACGGGCCTGCACATGGTTGATGATGATCTGGGCGGTAAAGGCGCGGCGAACGCTCCAATCGGGGTATGCGGCCTGCAGGGCATCCTCAATGCCCTTGATGTCCGCCGCACGGCTGCCGTTGAAGGAGGTGCCGAAGCTGACGACCAGCAGCTCATTCTCGCCGATGTCATCTGCGTTGCGGGGATCATCCAGCGCAGCATCACCGGTATCGCGGCCGAAGTAGTCGGGGTCGGCGTTCTCGCCCTCCACCATCTCCTTCTGGGTGTCGGTCAGGGCATCCCACGCAGCCTTGGCGGCCTCGCACTGGGCATCGGTGTCCTCGGTGCGGGTCTGCACATAGATTGCATCGATCAAATCGGCACAATTCCGGGCAGCCATCTCGTCTGCATCCCCTTCCTCTGTGCTCTGGGCGGGGGCGGCCTCGCTCACAGCCACGCTCTCGGGCGTGCTGTCAACAGGGGCGGTGCTGCCGCAGCCGGCCAGCAGTGCGGTGGACAGGGCTGCCGCCATCAGCGCGGCGGCGGCTTTCTTACAGTTGCGTTTTCTCATGGGTTCTGCTTCCTTTCTAAAACAGCCATTGCCGAGGAAGCAGCACACACCCAAACAAGCCCGAAAAAAACGAGGCCTTTTGCGTGCAGAATGGCAACACAAAAAGACCTCGGCTTTTAAGCAGGTTCCTTGCGGTACAACCAATTCCTCGTGATTTGGGGCGTTTAGCCCCCGTACCCGGCAGCGGGCAGGTTTCCTGGCTGAAAGCTCTGCGCCTGCCGCCGCCTTCCCGGGCTATGGCCCAGTGGCTGATGCTCCTGCATCGTGGCGGCAGACTCCCTTATCACAGTGACGAGATCGCGCGGGATTGACACCCGCTTCCCTTTTACCCTTTTCCATGCGCATACCGTGCATGAAAAGGCACCTGCTGTCGTATTCAGTTTTACTGTGTCAGTATAGCACAAGGAGGTAAGAAACGCAAGAATAATATTTTACGGCACCGATATTTTTATTCTTTATATAGTACAGCTACAGCTCAGGTCTGTGCTGGGCCGCTTTTGCAGCATCACCTGCTTTTTATAATGCCCGCATATACAAAAGCGCCAACGCGCCGCCCCATGTAATACCCGCAAACAGGGCCGCCAGTAATGGATCGCCGCCGTAGCCGGGCTGGTCTGCAAAGACAACATCCTGAAAAAAGGTGCACTACAGCATACTGATGACGGTTTTTCCCAGAAAGGCGCGTCCCACAAAGCGGAAACCAAGCAGAACCAGAGGCACATTCAGCACCAGCGTTGTGATGCCGATGGGGAACCCCCACAGATGGTTGCCCAACAAGGCCAGACCCGACAGCCCGCCGGGTGCAAAGTCGGCACCCTTGGCAAAATAGCAGATGCTCAGGGCATACAGAAACCCTGCGACCAGATTATACAGCTGATCCGTTACCAGTGTCTGCGTTTTTTCTTTTATCATAGAACACTGCCCCCCTTTCGGAAAACGAGGAGCCTTTCTTGCGGGAAAGCGCTCCTCGTTGTGTGGTTACTCAATCAGTTTTAATCTTCGGAGTGCATGGGCGATGCCGTCATTTTCCACGGTGTCTGTGACCATATCGGCACAGGCGCG
>ADJS01006125.1_pt1 | contig 22355 bp, 12 predicted proteins | sample 268128 | NCBI WGS metagenome assembly ADJS01 (sample SAMN00007486, study PRJNA43253) | human gut metagenome | isolation source: feces sample TS28 | reverse complement strand
TTGACAAATCAAGTCACCTCCATGCCTTTACAGGTTCCAAAGATGTTCCTCTGTTAGCTGCACATAAGACCAATCTCCCCAGTCAATTGAAAATCCCATGCCGAACGGAAGGCTGAAATCAATATGGTTTAAGAAGTATCCAATGCATTTATGGGCATATGTAGCAAAATGATTGACCGACGTCGTGCTGGAGTTATTGACTTTCCCTTCAAAAAATACAAACCCCGTCGCGGAAAGATAATGCGTGCTCGTTCCATGGGGCTGAGAAGAAATGGAACTCACAGGAATCCCGAACTCCATCGCATACCCATAGCCGCTGCCATCTTGCTTTAATTCATTATATGGCACATCATAAACATCCTCTCTGCTCTCCGTGACATACTGTAGCTTTTCATTTGTATAGCTTATGTTATACGTATAGGAATAGCAGCCCGACGCCGACTGAGGGATTACGCTTGTCGTCGTATCTCTGGATAGGCCAAAGGCATCTGTCGCTCTAAAAATCGGCAGTGTCTCCCACTGAAAAATGCCCGCAACACCATATTCCCTGCCCGCCGAGATCAAAAGGATCACCAGATGCAGGGTTCCTCCATTCAGTTTTCCGCTATTTCCCGGAGAAGGGATAACGATGTCGGACAATGGTGCGCGCGCGGCCTGAACCTGTTCCTGCACCGTTTCAAACGTTTCTTGCTGCGCAAGCTTTCGCTCCTTGACCGCTTGCGCATATGCGTTCTCATCCACTGTATCCATTTGGCCGGGAAACAAAGAGGATTCCACATAATAAGTAGATTTCGCCGTGATCTGCGTTGCGTTTTGAATCAACTCCATTTTATCCGCAGAGAGCTGCCGAATCATCTCGCTTGAAAGCGCAAGGGACGCCAGCTTTTTTTCGGCGGTTTCTATGGCAGATAATCCCCGGTAGTCGGCGTTTTGATAGGTAACCGTCTCTGTGCTTTCCTGCGGCTTCCCTCCTGCTTCCACAGCCTGAGCAGGCAGCAAAAAGGTGCATAAAAGCAGAATTGCGATCCATCCAGTCATCCATCTTTTGGTTTTCATTGATTCCCCTTGTTTCTTTATATTTATGGTCAACGAAAATGCACAGCCTAAAAATTTACAGTTTGAACCGAATCTTTCATTTCGTTGCATAAAGCTGATCATTTTCAATTTATGACAGAATTATCTTCCCCTTATTTATATCACTCTTCCATAAATTAGTCAATTATTGTTTTAAAATAATATACAAATAGATCGGAAATTCATTTATGATAGTAGGAACCATGCATTAGAAAAGCAGCCTGTGAATTTGGCAATTCACAGGCTACTTGTGTTACGACGATTCTCAACGCTTTTAAAAATCGCTCATGTATCTTTTACGTTTTCTTTTCATCATCATGGATCATGATATTGCTTGGTTTCTGCGACATTCCTTTTTACAAAATATTACATTTGAGCACGACCGCCAGTTCAACCTCTGAGAGCGGTTGTGGCCCGTCCTGTAAATCTTTCAGCGTAATTTTTTGCAATGCATCTTTGTTGCCGTTGCCATAGAGCAGCGCCATTACGACCGTATCCTGATTCGGGATGAGCTCCAAGGCTTTTTCGGCTATAACGGGCACAGTAAAAGCAAAGTCTTTTTCCAGCGGATCGTTTTGCGTTGTCTTGCCGCCCGCAAAACCGTTTTCACTCCCCTCGTCTATAAGATTGATTGCCCACCAGAGCGATCCCTCCCCATGGGCGGAAAAGAGCAGCACGCCCGTATCGCCGACGGCATTGGTGTTGGACGTTTCCCCTTTTTCAGTCATCTTGCCGTTCTCATAAATCTCAAACCATGCAAAAATAGATTGAGGCGTGCCATTCCAATGATATCTAAGGTAAAACTGAGAAAGCCCGTTCTCCGTAGGGGCTCCATAATTGATCTTCTGCTCAATCTCGCTGACCTGCGCGCCATCCAGCGGCTCGATTCGCCTTTGGTGATTCATAGAGCAGGCGCTCAGGGCAAAGAGCAACGCAAAAAATACCGCAAGCATTCTCTTCATATGCTTTTCCTCCCAATGTTGCTATCATCCTAGGCGATAAGGGCCCAACGTTCCCAGCACAAAGATTGATACATTGTTCATTTTTAAAAAAACACCATGAAAATTTTGCAAAACCTTTTTCATATCGCTTTTTCATTTCATTAAAACATTCTATTATCATCCGGCAATATTACGTGAGCATTCTTGATAATGGTTAATGTGCTCAAAATTTATGGAATACTAATTTACGGTGTGTTTTTCGATAAACATGTTGATTTATATACTTTATATGCTATATTTTTGTATGGAATAAGTCAATCATTTTCCATAAATTTATATTACAAAATTTATCATCTATAGATTCCGGAATCATGCTGCACCTTCCATGAAAGCAAGTAGCCTGTGAATTTGGCAATTCACAGGCTGCTTGTGTTACGACGATTCATAACACTTCTAAAAACCGCTCATGTATCTTCCCGTTCGTCGCCAGCACGTCGTTGATCTCCGTGGCCGCCAGCATTTCCCCCTGCCAACCCGTCACGCATCCGCCTGCCTCCTGTATGAGCAGCTGCCCCGCCGCATAATCCCAGGGTTTCAAATGCCGCTCAAAATAGGCGTCGATCCGCCCACAGGCCACATAGCAGAGGTCAAGCGCAGCGGAACCGGAACGGCGGATATCCTGGCAGGCCAGGAATACCGTTTGGAACCGCTCAAAATTCCGGGCAGCTTCTTCTTTATAATAGGGAGCAGTGCCGATTGCCACCAGGCAGGAGGCGATCTCCCGCGTTTGCGTGCATTGGATCGGAACGCCATTGCAATAAGCTCCCCTCCCCCGCTGCGCTGTAAACAGCTCCTCGGTAAACGGGTTATAAACAGCGCCGAACACCACCGCTTGCCCATCATAAAATGCCAGTGAAACCGCGCTCATCTGATAGCCGTGGATCAGATTTGTCGTGCCGTCGATGGGGTCGAGAATCCAAGCAGGCCGCCCGCTATAATCCACATTCTCCTGCTCCTCCGCCAGAAAACCCGCCTGTGGGTGAAGCGCCAAAAGCCGCTCCTTCAAATAGGACTGCACGGCAAAATCCACCTGCGTAACATAATCTGCCTGCCCCTTCACAGTGACCTGCCGCGCCGCTTTTTCATCCATCACGATCGCTTTGGTCTCCAGCACCAGCTCCGCTGCCCTTTGAAAATCCATCAAAATCCCCGCCTTGTTTTGGGCCGCCGCAGATCACTGTGCGGCGGCCCATTTATTCTATCCTGTTATGATATTTGATTCTTTTTCCGCGTCACCGTCAATACGGCTACTGCAACAGCCGCCAGGCCGAACGGAATCAGGCCGAGTACCCGCTCGCCCGTATCAGCAATAGAGGGCGTGGGCGCCTCTTCTGCGGAAGGAGCGGCGCTTTCCTCTGGGGCAGGCGTGGGCTGCTCCGGTTGCGTTCCCTCTGGAGTGGGTTCTGGCCCATCCGGCTCTTGTGCAGGAGGCTCCTGAGAATCCGGCTCTTCCGGCCGCTCTGCTTGGATCAAAGTCAGCGCGCCGGTTTGCGGGTCCACCCGCATGAACTGGCTGTAATCCCCTGCCGCCTGCACAGTGCGCTGCGTATCCGAGAGGCAAAGCCACAAGATAAATTCCATCACCTGTGTATCATAGATGTAGCCCACATGCTTTAAATCTTTCAAAAACCATGTCTGCTCCGGCAAAAGGCAGGTGGAGGCGTCGATCACGCGATCTCCGGAGAGGTGGTTGTGCGTAGCATCTTGGCAGGAAGTATGCTTCTGCTGATAATCGGCCGGCAGTGTTTCATCTAAGAATGCACAGGTTGCATAGCCTGAGGTATATTTCGTATCGATCACGTTATCATTTTGCTCCCGGTAAGAGGGCGTAAGCGGCACACCCTGCAAATTATAGTGGGAAACAACATTGATCTTCGTCCCCGTTTCCATCGCGGCCCGAAACAGCTCCGGCAGTTTCTCCTGCACCTGATAATGATATGCATCAATCCGTGCAATCAGCTGTGCATCCGTTTTTTCGTCGAGCAAATAAGCCTTTGCCTCCTCATAATCCTCCAGGGCAATTAAATCCCAAATGCCCGGCATCGTCACAAAGGTATCCTGGAATACTTCATCATAAACGCGGCCCTTTAGATTTGCCACCAGCTCATCGAGCACTGGGAGTAGAATATCGATCACACCGGCCTGATCAAGCGCGTCGAGCAGGAGATTCACCACCTGCTGCCCCGCAACCTCCTTGAGAATTCGAATCAAGGCGTCTTTATGGAACTCGATCTTGCCCGTGAAGAGATCCCCCACGATGGTCGTCCCTGTAAAGGCGGAAGACAGCATGGTATAATTATCAATATCCTCACTTCCATACTGTGCAAGATAGGCGGCAATGATCGTCCCTCCCATGCTGGAGCCAATCAAGTTTACTTTATCATGGCCAGTTTCGCGCTTTGCTCGCTCCACATAGCCACGCAGTTCTTTCGCATGAGCCATGGGGTCGAGCCGCCAGTCGTAGTTAAAATAATATACGTGATCGGCGCCTATTTTCGCAGCGGCCGCACGCACAATGGCAGGCTCGTTGGTCAGGTAACCTTCCTCATTGACAAACTCCGGATAGTTCGCCATTGATTCCGGATAGACCGTAGTGGTAATCGCATAACGGCTGCTCCCATCCGGTTGACAAGCGAGCGGCTCCAGCAGGGCATACACGGCAGGCAGCACCTCGTCGCCAAGCGTTTCATAGTCCTTTGTAACAGCAAAGCGTGCAACCGGGCCCGCAATTTTACCCACGAGCTCCAAAATCGCCTGCGTGTCAGGTGCAAACACCTGTTTTTCCCGTTCCGTGCCCGCATCCATCACCAGCGGCCATGCATTCATTCCGCTGACGACGATCAGCGGCGCCGTATCACAATTGCCCACAGCAAAGGCCGCCGGTATTCCCCCCATCAACAGCAGCACAGCCAAAAGCAAACAGATTACCTGACGACACTTTTTTTTTCATAATTCTCTCCCTCTTTCCCAAATCTCTCATGAAAAGATTACATGATTTTATTTGAATTGTCAATAAAGACGGTAAAAGAAATCACCGCGGATGCATCTTCCTTGCATACCGCGGCGATGTTTCCGTAAAAGATTTTGTAAAACCGGCGTCTCGCCCGAATCACTTTTGCGATTTCACTCAGGGCTTACCCCTTGGTCAATCGAGCAAAATTGGCCATCAGCTTTTTGGTGCCTGCTTTTTCAAAGGCGATCTCCAGCAGCGTATCATTGCCCATCGGCTGTGCGGAGAGCACAACGCCCGTTCCAAATAGCTTGTGCCCCACCGTATCGCCCACCCGGTAGGAGCCCGCAGGCGCAGAGGGCTTAGGCGCCGCCGGGCCAAAGGAATGGTCAAACGTTTTCTTCGGCTTTGCGGCACGCTGTACAGAGGGCTTCTGCTGGGAGAGCGTGACCTTGCGCTTCTCTTCCACAAGCCCCTCTGGAATCTCCTCTAAAAACGGTGAGGGCGCGTTGTGGCTCGTGCTGCCGTAGAGCATACGTGTGCGCGCGTGCGTCAGATACAGCCGCTCTTTGGCGCGCGTAATGCCCACATAGGCAAGCCTACGCTCCTCCTCCATTTCACTGGCAGAGTAGAGCGATTGGATGCCGGGGAAAATTCCCCTCTCCATCCCCGGGATGAATACCACCGGGAATTCCAAGCCTTTGGCGGAGTGCAGCGTCATGAGGACAACGGTATCCGCCTCCTCATTATAATTATCAATATCCGTCATCAAAGCGACCTCTTCGAGGAAGCCATTGAGATCGCCCTCTTCGTTATCCTCACTGTAGCGCAGAAGGTTGGAGGAAAGCTCCTGGATATTCTCCAGCCTGTCCTGATAGGTTTCACGATCCAACGCAAGGGAGTCGAGGTAGCCCGTATCTCGCATTGCCTTTTCAAACAGCTCGTTGAGCGGCAATTCCTCCGCCGCCTCGGCAAGCCCATCAATGATCTGGGTGAATGCCCGCAAACGCGGCGCAGCCCGCACCAACTGCTCATATTCATCCGCATGGGAAATCACTTCGTAGAGGCTCAGGCCCAGCCCGGCCGCAATCTGTGCGGCATGGTTGATGGTAGTTGCGCCGATGCCGCGTTTAGGCTCGTTGATGATCCTGCGCAGGCGGATATTATCCGCCGGATTACTGATTACAGAAAGATAAGCAAGCGCATCGCGAATCTCCTTGCGCTCATAGAAACGGTGGCCGCCGATCACACGGTATGGCACGCCCATACGCACAAAAGTGCGCTCAATTGCGTTTGACTGGGCGTTCATTCGATAAAGAACCGCATGATCGCTCCATTTTCTCCCTCCCTTGACGGAATCCATAATGGTATCTGCGATAAAGGTGCTTTCCTCCTGCTCGTCAAAGGCGTTATCCACCACAATTTTTTCCCCGGGGCCGTTCGCTGTCCAGAGATTTTTGCCCTTTCGCTCTGTGTTATGGGAAATAACAGCATTGGCTGCATCCAAAATATTCTGAGTGGAGCGGTAATTCTGCTCCAGGCGGATCACTTTTGCCTTATGATACTGCTCCTCAAAGGAGAGAATGTTCTCTATTGTAGCGCCTCGAAAGCGGTAAATGCTCTGATCGTCGTCGCCCACCACGCAGAGATTGCCGCTGCCTCCGGCCAGCAGGCTGGTAAGCCGATACTGTGCATGGTTGGTGTCTTGGTACTCATCCACCATCACATAGCGAAAGCGGTTTTGATAGCGGGTGCGCACCTCCTCGTTTTCCTCCAGCAGCTTCACCGTATTGACAATCATATCGTCAAAGTCCATTGCATCTGCATCCCGCAACAGCTTCTCATAAAGCCGGTAGGCTTCGCCAATCTTGCGCAAGCGCACATCGTCGCCCGCATCGTTCAGATAGTCTTCTGGGGAGATGAGGCTATCCTTTGCATGGCTGATCTCATGCAAGAGCGTTTTGTGGGAGAGCATTTTATCATCAATGTTGAGCAGCCTCTGGCATTCCTTCATCACACGCTTAGAATCATCCGTATCATAAATCGTAAAGTGGCTGGTATAACCAATGCTTTCCCCATCCCGCCGCAAAATGCGGGCGCAGGTGGAATGAAAGGTGCTTGCCCATATATCCTGCCCATCCGGGCCGAGCATTGCCTCCAGCCGCTCTTTGAGCTCACCGGCCGCCTTATTGGTAAATGTAATTGCAAGAATTTGCCACGGCTTCGCAGGGCGAACAGCCAATAAATCCGCGATCTCATCGGTATATTCCTGTGTGCCGTCGCGGTATTCCTCCAGCATACGGATTTCTTCTTCTGTGAGAGATACCGAAAATTCCCGAGCGCCATATGCGCATCCATATTTCACAATATTGGCAATCCGGTTGACGAGCACAGTCGTCTTTCCGCTCCCTGCCCCCGCCAAAATCAACAAAGGACCCTCTGTGGTAAACACAGCCTCCCTCTGCATCGGATTCATACGTGAAAATTCTTTTTCCATAACCTGCCTGCGCAGGGCCTGCAATTGCTCCTGAGTCATTATGCACCGCCTAAACTATGTAAATATGGAACCCTATTTTGATGAACTTCTATTTTTTTAAAAATGTTTCAATCCGATATCGAGGGCGCGCCTTCACTTCACTATAAATTTTGCCGATATATTCTCCCACCACGCCCAAACAGAACAACTGGATTCCGCCCAGCAGCCAGATGGAGCAGATAATTGCCGTCCATCCGCTGACTGCAACGCCGCAGATTTTGGAAATCAAAGCATATAACAGCCCGATCACACTTAGGCATCCAATCAGGATACCAGCCGCAGAAATAAGCCGCAAGGGCCGCACGCTGAAGGAAGTAATACCGTCCATCGCAAAGGCAAGCATTTTGCGCAGCGGATATTTCGATTCCCCCGCATAGCGTTCACTGCGGTCATAATATACATAGTCGGTAGAATACCCAATCAGCGGAACGATCCCCCGCAAAAACAGGTTGACTTCCTTGTATTCCGACAAGGCGTCCAGCGCCCGCCTGCTCATCAGCCGGTAATCCGCATGGTTATAAACCGTTTCCACCCCAAGCAGATGCATCACCTTATAGAAGCCAAGTGCGGTCGTCCGTTTGAAGAAGGTATCCGTCTCCCGCTTATTGCGCACGCCGTAGACGACATCCGTGCCCGCGTTGAATTTATCAATAAAAGCCTCAAGAATATGGATATCATCCTGCAAATCCGCATCCATGGATACCGCACAATCGCAGTATTTGCGTGCCTCCATCAAACCGGCCATCAATGCGTTTTGATGGCCGCGGTTATGCGCAAGCTTTAGGCCGCAGACAAAAGGATTGCTATGATGCAGCGTTTCAATTTTCTCCCAAGTGGTATCTTTGCTGCCGTCATCCACCAGCAGAATCCGGCTCTCGGGAGCAATCTTTGATTGCTGCTCTAAATTTGCCAAAAGGGGTGTGAGTTCCTCCACTGTATGCTCAATCACAGCTTCTTCGTTGTAACACGGAATGACCAAATATAAAATTCCCATCCACTATGACCTCCTTTTTACCAATCAGGGATGACTTCCTTTTTACACAGCACGCCTTTCCCCGTGTGCAAAAATTCGCTTCATCCTCAGCCCCCATTTTAACGATCCCACACAAAGAATGCGGAAACCGGATGCTTTCTCCCTCTTTGCGGGCAGGCATCCGGATTCTTTCCCTTTTTGAATAGAACTATCACCACACGCGCAAAGCACCCCTATGCGAAAAATGGCGTTGCCGCCGTGCGGCAGGAGGCGTTTCGCGCCGACAGACATTTTTTCAATGCTTCAAACTTTGTTTGAAGCTATCATACCGTAATGCGAAGCACTCCTATCTAAAAAATGGCGTTGCCGCCGTGCGGCAGGAGGCGTTTCGCGCCGACAGACATTTTTTCAATGCTTCAAACTTTATTTGAAGCTATCATACCATAGCAGAGCTAAAAATTCAAGGCGGAAGCAGAGATCCATACAAAAGAAAACGGTTCAGGCAAAACGATTTTCGTTTCGCCTGAACCGTTCCATTGCAGAAAAGAAATTATTCGTTGATTTTGATAACGACGCCCGAGCCAACCGTACGGCCGCCTTCACGGATAGCAAAGCGGAGGCCTTCTTCGATGGCGATGGGGGTAATCAACTCAACATCCATCTCGACGTTGTCGCCGGGCATGCACATCTCAGTGCCTTCGGGCAGCGAGATGATGCCGGTTACGTCGGTGGTGCGGAAATAGAACTGCGGACGATAGTTGTTGAAAAACGGTGTATGACGACCGCCTTCATCCTTCGTCAGGACGTAAACCTGGCCGCGGAACTTCGTGTGCGGATGGATGGAGCCGGGCTTGGAAAGAACCTGGCCGCGCTCGATCTCATTGCGCTGAATGCCGCGAAGCAGGGCGCCGATGTTGTCGCCAGCCTCGGCATAGTCGAGGATCTTGCGGAACATTTCGATGCCGGTAACAACCGTCTTCTTCTTCTCATCCTGCAGGCCGACGATTTCAACTTCCTCGCCGGTCTTCAGCTGGCCGCGCTCAACCCTACCGGTGGCGACGGTGCCACGACCGGTGATGGTGAATACGTCCTCAACAGGCATCAGGAAGGGCAGGTCCGCCTTGCGGTCCGGCGTCGGGATATAGCTGTCAACAGCCGCCATCAGCTCCCAGATGCACTTCAGCTCGGGGGCTTCCGGATCATTGCCAGCATACTCAAGAGCCTTCAGAGCGGAACCCTGGATGATCGGTGTATCGTCGCCCGGGAACTCATACTCGTCAAGCGTCTCGCGGATTTCCATTTCAACAAGCTCGAGCAGCTCCGGATCATCGACCTGGTCGCACTTGTTCATGAAAACGATGATATAAGGCACACCAACCTGACGGGCAAGCAGAAGATGCTCCTTCGTCTGCGCCATCGGGCCGTCGGTCGCCGCGATAACGAGGATCGCGCCGTCCATCTGCGCTGCGCCGGTGATCATGTTCTTGATATAGTCGGCATGGCCGGGGCAGTCAACGTGGGCATAGTGGCGGGTTTCCGTCTCATACTCCACGTGAGCGGTATTGATCGTGATGCCGCGCTCGCGCTCTTCCGGAGCCTTATCGATGTTTGCGTAATCAACGAAGTCCGCCTCACCCTTCATCGCGAGGGTCTTGGTGATGGCCGCCGTCAGAGTGGTTTTACCATGGTCGACGTGGCCGATGGTGCCAATGTTTACATGGGGTTTGGTTCTGTCGAAATGCTGCTTTGCCATTTGAATTGTTCCTCCTTTTATCTTAGAAACTTCATTCTGTTACTGTTTATAAAAAACAGGCTATTCAGTGCTTAGGGGTATTTTATCAATTCCCACAAGGGATTGCAAGCGTTTTACGAAATTTATTCGTCGCCCGTTTTCGCGCGAGAGCTGATGATCGTATCCGCAATGGATTTCGGAACCTCAGTGTAGTGGCTCGGCTCCATGACATACTGGCCACGGCCCTGCGTTTTGGAGCGAAGATCGGTCGCGTAGCCGAACATATTCGACAGCGGCACGAAAGCATTCACCTGTGTTGCGCCATTGCGGGTTTCCATGCCCTGCATGAGCCCGCGGCGGGAGTTGATATCGCCGATGACATCGCCGAGATAATCATCCGGCACAATGACGGTAACCTTCATGATCGGCTCCATCAGAACCGGCGCCGCCTTGCGCATAGCCTCCTTGAAGGCCATGGAGCCGGCGATCTTAAAGGCCATTTCCGAAGAGTCCACCTCATGGTAGGAGCCGTCATACAGCGTTACCTTGACATCCACAACATTGAAGCCTGCCAGCACGCCGGAAAGCATAGCGCCCTTGATACCCTGTTCCGCCGGGCCGATATATTCCTTCGGGATCGCGCCGCCAACGATGGCGTTGACAAACTCATAACCCTTCTGCGGATTCGGCTCAATGCGGATCTTTACATGGCCATACTGGCCGCGGCCGCCGGACTGACGCGCATATTTCATGTCGACATCGGATTCCTTCGTGATCGTCTCACGATACGCTACCTGCGGCTTGCCGACGTTTGCCTCAACCTTGAATTCACGCAGCATACGGTCAACGATGATCTCCAGATGCAGCTCGCCCATGCCGGCGATGATGGTCTGGCCCGTTTCCTCATCCGTATAGCAGCGGAAGGTCGGGTCTTCTTCCGCAAGCTTTGCAAGCGCAATGCCCATTTTCTCCTGGCCGGCCTTCGTCTTAGGCTCGATGGCCACGCGGATAACCGGCTCTGGGAATTCCATAGATTCGAGCACAACCGGGTGCTTTGCATCGCACAGCGTATCGCCCGTGGTCGTATTTTTCAAGCCAACCGCAGCGGCGATGTCGCCCGCGTAAACGCACTCGATATCCTGCCTGTGGTTTGCATGCATCTGCAGGATGCGGCCCATGCGCTCGTTATTATCCTTCACAGAGTTGTAAACCGTGCTGCCCGCCTCGACCGTGCCGGAATAAACGCGGAAGAAGCAGAGCTTACCCACATAGGGGTCAGTTGCGATCTTAAAAGCCAGCGCGGCAAACGGCTCATCGTCGGAGGATTTGCGATCCTCCTCCTCGCCGGTCTCCGGGTTCGTGCCCTTGATATCCGGCACGTCCGTCGGCGCGGGCATAAAATCAACAATTGCGTCAAGCAACATCTGCACGCCCTTATTACGGTAAGAAGTGCCGCACAGAACAGGCACCATCTCATTGGCAATGGTGGATTTGCGGATACAGTCCTTGATCTCTTCAATCGTCAGTTCCTCGCCGCCGAGATATTTCTCCAGCAGGGCTTCATCCTGCTCAGCGACATGCTCCATGAGCTCGGTGTGATATTTCTCCGCCAGCTCGCGCATATCCTCCGGAATATCCTCGTCACGGACATCGAGGCCCTTGTCGTCATAGTACATTTCCGCACGCATGGTGACAAGGTCGATGATGCCGCGAAAATCGGCTTCAGAGCCGATGGGAAGCTGGATCGGCACCGCGTTGCACTTGAGACGGTCCTTCATCATGTCGACAACATTGTAGAAGTCGGCGCCCATGATATCCATCTTATTCACATAGGCCATGCGCGGCACGTGGTACTTATCAGCCTGACGCCAAACGGTCTCAGACTGGGGCTCGACGCCGCCCTTCGCACAAAATACAGTGACAGATCCGTCAAGTACGCGCAGAGAGCGCTCAACCTCAACGGTAAAGTCCACGTGGCCGGGGGTGTCGATAATATTGATACGATGCCCTTTCCAGAAACAGGTGGTCGCAGCAGAGGTGATGGTGATGCCCCTCTCCTGCTCCTGCTCCATCCAGTCCATGGTCGCATCGCCGTCGTGCGTTTCACCGATCTTATGGTTCACACCCGTGTAAAACAGGATGCGCTCCGTCGTCGTGGTTTTGCCGGCGTCGATATGGGCCATGATACCAATGTTTCTGGTGAGCTGTAATGATACCTGCCTTGGCATATAAACCTCCAATTGCCATGCGCGCGGCACGGCGCTCAAGAATTAAAACCTGTGGCCAGCTGCATGCGCGCTCCAAACCGGAGCGCACATAGCGCCGCCCCCCGCGCCAAGCAAAATGCAGCGCAGGTGTGTGCTTACCAGCGGAAGTGTGCAAACGCCTTGTTGGCTTCTGCCATCTTGTGCGTGTCTTCGCGCTTTTTGTATGCGGAACCGGTGGAATTGACTGCATCCATGATCTCGTTTGCAAGCCGTTCCTTCATGGTCCGCTCAGAGCGCTGGCGGCTGTAAAGCGTAATCCAGCGCAGGCCCAGCGTCTGACGGCGCTCGGGGCGAACTTCGATGGGCACCTGATAGGTCGCGCCGCCGACACGGCGTGCTTTGACCTCGAGAACAGGCATTACGTTCTCCATCGCGGCTTCAAAAACCTCAAGGGGCTCCTTGCCGGTTTTTTCCCGGATGATCTCAAAGGCGTCGTAAACGATCTTTTGGGCGACACCCTTTTTGCCATCATACATAACACTATTGATAAGCCGTGTTACAAGCTTTGAATTGTAAAGCGGATCGGGCAAAACATCACGCTTTGCGATCTGGCCTCTTCTTGGCACTTCGCTTCCCTCCTTCATAAAAATGATATCATCGGTACTCGAGTGACAAAATTCCCGTGGCGCCAATGAGAGGCATATCTATTGATACACTCTCACTGGTTGCAAGGCGGCAAGCCGCCTGTAGCCTGCAAGAAGATTTGTCTGTTTGGGTTCCTGGCTGCGTGCCGGATTACTTTTTGGCAGCCTTCGGGCGCTTCGCGCCGTACTTGGAGCGTGCCTGCATTCTGCCGGAAACGCCCTGCGTGTCAAGGGTTCCGCGTACGATATGGTAACGCACACCGGGAAGATCCTTCACACGGCCGCCGCGGATGAGGACGACGCTGTGCTCCTGTAGGTTGTGGCCGACGCCGGGGATATAGGCGGTTACCTCGATCCCGTTGGTCAGGCGGACCCTCGCAATTTTACGAAGCGCAGAGTTCGGCTTTTTCGGCGTGATCGTCTTGACCGCTGTGCAGACGCCACGCTTTTGCGGGGAATCCTTATCGGTCATGATGTTCTTCTTGGAGTTGAGCCCCTTGAGAAGAGCAGGCGCCTTCGCCTTTTTCTCCGACGTCTCCCGTCCATTACGGACAAGTTGGTTAAAGGTTGGCAAGTTACTTTCACCTCCTGATATTAAATCAAGCCTAATCTATCGTGCAGGGCGCGCAACGCGCCCATAGCACCAAAACAATAAGAAAAATAGATTCGCACAATTGAAGATTCTAGCACGCAGAGACAAGCTTTGTCAAGCGCTCAAACGGCTTTCACAGAAAGAAGAATCCGGTAAACGGCAAAAAGTTTTGTTTAAATTGTAAAATTCGCTTTTGATCGGGCTTAGACCGCTTCCCCTTCCACCTCTGCGGGCATCTCCGGCGTTTCCTGCGGGACGGGCACCACCTCTACATCGCTGTAGCACTTCATCCCCGTGCCGGAGGGAAGGAGCTTGCCGATGATGACGTTTTCCTTCAGGCCTAGCAGCGGGTCGCTCTTGCCCTTGATCGCCGCATCGGTCAGCACGCGGGTCGTCTCCTGGAAGGAGGCGGCGGAGAGGAAGGAATCTGTTGCAAGGGAGGCCTTTGTAATACCGAGCAGCACGGGCTGGACGGTTGCCTCCTGCAGCGCTTCGCCGGTTTCAGCCGCGCGGGCGCGGACTTCCTCATTCTGCGCAATCAGCTCGCTCTTATCGATCGTTGCACCGGGCAGAAGCGTGGTATCCCCTGCGTCGGCCACGCGGACCTTCTTCATCATCTGGCGGACGATCACTTCAATATGCTTATCGTTGATATCAACGCCCTGCATCCGGTAAACGCGCTGCACTTCGCGGATCAGGTAGTTATGCACCGCATCCACGCCGCGCACGGCGAGCACATCATGCGGATTGACAGAGCCTTCCGTGATGATCTCGCCCTTTTCAATGGTCTGTCCCTCTTCCACGCGCAGGCGGGAGCCATAGGGGATCAGATAGCTGCGCTCATCGTGATTCTCCATATCGGTGACGACAACATGCTGCGACTTCTTGATTTCCTGCATGGAGACAACGCCGCCGATTTCGCTGATGATCGCCAAGTGTTTTGGCTTGCGCGCCTCAAACAGCTCCTCAACACGGGGAAGGCCCTGTGTGATATCGGCGGAGGACGTGACGCCGCCGGTGTGGAACGTACGCATCGTCAGCTGTGTGCCGGGCTCACCGATGGACTGGGCGGCAATGATGCCGACTGCCTCACCCACGGTAACCGGATCACCCGTGGCAAGGTTCGCGCCATAGCACTTGATGCATACGCCATGCTTGGACTGACAGGTGAGCAGGGAGCGGATTTTGATCTTCGTCACGCCGGAAGCGACGATGCGCTCCGCATCGGACTCCTTCATCATCACATCCTTGCTCATGATGAGCTCGCCTGTCTTTTCGTCGATGAGATCCTCCACCAGGAAACGGCCGGTCAAACGCTCCGTCAGGCCCTCAATCATCTCGTTGCCGTCCTTGATATCATAGATCTCAAGGCCGTCTGTGCAGTGGCAGTCCTCCTCGCGGATGATAACGTCCTGCGAAACATCCACCAACCGGCGGGTCAGGTAGCCGGAGTCTGCCGTACGCAGCGCTGTATCAGCCAAGCCTTTCCGAGCGCCGCGGGAGGAGATAAAGTATTCGAGAACGTTAAGGCCCTCGCGGTAGTTCGCGCGAATGGGAACCTCAATCGTGCGGCCCGCCGTGTTGGCAATCAAGCCGCGCATACCGGCAAGCTGCCGCAGCTGACTATCGGAACCACGGGCGCCGGAATCGACCATCATATAGATAGGGTTATAGTGGTCAAGGTTTGCGGTCAGCTCAGAGGATACCTTCTTCGTGCAGTCCTCCCACACCTTGATGACATGGCGGGAGCGCTCCCCATTTGAGATAAAGCCGCGCTGGAAGTTCGCGTTGATCTTATCGACCTTCTCCTCCGCCTCAGCGAGGAATTCCGCCTTCTTCGGCGGGATGGTCGCGTCGCAAACCGCGACAGTGATGCCGCTCTGTGTGGAATATTTATAGCCCTGCGCCTTAATGCGGTCAAGCATCTCGGCGGTCACTGCCGTGCCGTGCACCTTGATGCACTTGTCGATAATCTTGCCGAGCATCTTTTTATTGACCAGGAACTCAACCTCCAGCTTGAAGGCATTTTCCGGATCGCTACGGTCCACAAAGCCCAGATCCTGCGGGATCGGATCGTTAAAGATCACGCGGCCCAGCGTCGTTTCATAAAGCTGTGAACGCAGTTCGCCCTCGACCTCGCGGGTCATACGGATTTTAATCTTAGAATGCAGGCCGATCGCGCCCGCGTCATAGGCCATAATCGCTTCGCTGACATCGCGGAAGCACTTGCCCTCGCCCGGCTCGCCTGGTTTTACCAATGTCAGGTAGTAAGAGCCGAGCACCATATCCTGCGTCGGCACCGCGACGGGCTTGCCATCGGAGGGCTTTAGCAGGTTGTTGGCCGCCAGCATCAGAAAACGGGCCTCCGCCTGCGCCTCTGCGGACAGCGGCACGTGGACGGCCATCTGGTCACCGTCGAAGTCCGCGTTGAACGCGGTGCAGACCAGCGGATGCAGCTTGATCGCGCGCCCCTCTACAAGAACCGGCTCAAACGCCTGAATGCCAAGCCTGTGCAGCGTAGGTGCACGGTTGAGCATGACCGGATGATCCTTGATGACGATCTCCAGCGCATCCCACACCTCGTTTTTCGCACGCTCGACCATCTTACGGGCAGATTTGATGTTGTTCGCCTTATTGGTTTCTACCAATCGTTTCATAACGAAAGGCTTAAACAGCTCCAACGCCATCTCCTTGGGCAGGCCGCACTGATAGAGCTTGAGCTCCGGCCCGACGACGATTACGGAACGGCCGGAATAGTCGACGCGCTTTCCGAGCAGGTTCTGACGGAAGCGGCCCTGCTTACCTTTGAGCATATCGGAGAGAGATTTCAGGGGGCGATTGTTCGGGCCCGTCACAGGGCGGCCGCGGCGGCCGTTGTCGATCAGGGCGTCCACCGCCTCCTGAAGCATACGCTTTTCATTGCGCACAATGATGTCGGGCGCATGCAGTTCCAAAAGCCTTTTCAGGCGGTTGTTGCGGTTAATCACGCGGCGGTAAAGATCGTTTAAGTCAGAGGTTGCAAAGCGGCCGCCTTCCAGCTGCACCATCGGGCGGATATCCGGTGGGATAACCGGGATCACATTGAGAATCATCCAATCCGGCCGGTTACCGGATTGATGGAATGCCTCCACCACTTCCAGCCGCTTGAGGATGCGTGCCTTCTTCTGGCCCGTCGCTGTTTCCAGCTCCTCGCGCAGTTCCTTGGCGAGCGCTCCCACATCGATTTCCGCGAGCAGCTCCTGGATTGCCTCCGCGCCCATGCCGGCACGGAATTCATCCTCATACTTCTCGCGCATATCCGCATATTCCTTTTCGCTCAGGGTCTGCATTTTTTGCAACGGCGTATCGCCGGGATCAATCACGATATAGAGCGCAAAATAGAGGATCTTCTCCAGAATACGGGGAGAAATATCGAGCATCAGACCCATCCGGGACGGAATGCCCTTAAAATACCAAATGTGTGACACCGGCGCTGCCAATTCAATATGGCCCATGCGCTCACGGCGCACCTTATTTTTTGTAATCTCGACGCCGCAGCGCTCGCAAATTTTTCCTTTATAACGGATACGTTTATATTTTCCGCAGTGGCATTCCCAGTCCTTTGTAGGGCCAAAGATACGCTCGCAAAACAGGCCGTCGCGCTCAGGCTTCAGGGTGCGGTAGTTGATTGTTTCCGGCTTTTTGACCTCACCGTAGGACCATTCGCGGATCTTTTCGGGCGATGCCAGACCGATTTTGATGGATTCAAAGGTGATATTTTCCATAGAACGATCACATGCCTTTCTTTCTGGTTCTACGCCGGGAAGTGGGGCGTAAAACCGAATTGAAAAAGGGCTTTTTTTCCTGCTTGGGAGATGCCTGCCGCCCTTTCCGGCCGGCACCCCCGCTCCTGTCAAAACCGTTTAGTCGTCGTAATCGTCGAGCATATCGTCCGGCTCGAAGACATCTTCCTCTTCTTCAAAGAGGTCCTCTTCCGGAGCATCGCTGCCCGCGGCATCACCGGCAATATTCTCCAGTTCAATGCCCTCGCCCTCCAGGCTGAAGCCTTCGGCGGTATCCATATCGTTCACCTCGCGGAATACCTCTTCATCCGCATTGCTGAAGCTGGGTTCGTCGCCGTCGAAATTCTGCTTGAGATCGATTTCATTTTCTTCCTTATCCAGCACCTTCACATCCAGGCCAAGGCTTTGCAGCTCTTTAATGAGCACCTTGAAGGATTCCGGCACGCCGGGCTTCGGCACATTTTGGCCCTTGACGATTGCCTCATAGGTTTTCACACGGCCGACTACGTCATCCGACTTGACCGTTAGGATCTCCTGTAAAGTATAGGCGGCGCCATAAGCCTCGAGCGCCCAAACCTCCATCTCGCCAAAGCGCTGGCCGCCAAACTGCGCTTTACCGCCGAGCGGCTGCTGCGTTACCAGAGAATAGGGGCCGGTGGAACGCGCATGAATCTTATCGTCAACCAGATGATGCAATTTTAAGAAGTACATCACGCCGACCGTGATGGGGTTGTCAAACTGGCGGCCTGTGCGGCCGTCATAAAGGATTGTTTTGCCATCCTCACGCAGGCCTGCTTCTCGCAGCGCATCGCGGATATCCGCCTCATGCGCGCCGTCGAACACCGGGGTCATAATCTTCCAGCCAAGGGTTTTCGCCGCATAGCCAAGATGCACTTCCAGCACCTGGCCGATATTCATACGGGATGGAACGCCCAGGGGATTCAGGATGATATCGAGCGGCGTGCCATCGGGCAGGAAGGGCATATCTTCCTGCGGCAGGATACGGGACACAACGCCCTTGTTACCGTGGCGGCCGGCCATTTTATCGCCGACGGAAATCTTCCTCTTCTGCGCAATGTGGCAGCGCACAACCTTATTGACGCCGGGGCTCAGCTCATCGCTATTGGCGCGGGTAAATTCCTCCACATCCACAACGATGCCGTATTCGCCATGGGGCACGCGCAGAGAAGTATCGCGCACCTCGCGCGCCTTCTCGCCAAAGATGGCGCGCAACAAACGCTCCTCAGCGGTGAGCTCCGTCTCGCCCTTCGGCGTCACTTTACCAACAAGGATATCGCCAGAGTGCACCTCAGCGCCTACACGAATCACACCGAATTCATCGAGATCCTTCAGTGCATCCTCGCCGACGTTCGGAATATCGCGGGTGATCTCCTCCGGCCCAAGCTTCGTATCGCGCGCTTCCGTTTCATACTCCTCAATATGAATAGAAGTGAACACATCGTCGCGCACAATCTTTTCATTGATCAGGACGGCGTCCTCGTAGTTGTAGCCTTCCCAGGTCATAAAGCCAATCAGCACATTTTTGCCGAGGCTGATCTCACCGTTGGAGGTGGCGGGACCGTCCGCGATCACCTCGTGCGCCTCCACATGCTGGCCGCGGGCAACAATCGGCCTTTGGTTGATGCAGGTGCCTTGGTTAGAACGCATGAATTTAATCACGTCATAGGTGTCGATATCCAGATCATTCTTCTGATCGTCGGGTTTAATCTCAATCTTTTTCGCGCTGACGTGCGTTACCGTACCGGCACGTTTTGCGAGCACTGTAACGCCAGAGTCAACGGCGGCCTTATATTCCATGCCAGTGCCGACGATAGGCGATTCCGTTTTGAGCAGCGGTACAGCCTGCCTCTGCATGTTGGCGCCCATCAGTGCACGGTTTGCGTCGTCGTTTTCCAGGAAGGGGATCATCGCCGTGGCGACGGATACAACCATCTTCGGAGAAACATCCATGAAATCCGCCTTGGAGTTTTCAATTTCCAGAAATTCATCGCGGTAACGTGCATTGACCTTCGCGCGGGCAAAACGGCCATTTTCATCGAGCGGCTCATTGGCCTGGGCCACGATGTAATCATCCTCCACATCGGCCGTCATATAAACCACTTCATCCAGCACCACGCCCGTCTCTTTATCAACACGGCGGAACGGCGCTTCAATGAAGCCATATTTATTGATCCTCGCAAAAGTGGCAAGGTAGGAGATCAAGCCGATGTTCGGGCCTTCCGGCGTTTCAATTGGGCACATGCGGCCATAGTGGCTATAGTGTACGTCACGCACCTCAAATCCGGCACGGTCTCTGGAAAGGCCGCCGGGGCCAAGGGCGGAAAGGCGGCGCTTATGCGTCAACTCCGCCAACGGATTCGGCTGATCCATAAACTGCGACAGCGGCGAGGAGCCGAAAAACTCCTTGATGGCAGCCAGCACGGGGCGAATATTAATCAGCGCCTGGGGCGTAACCGTTGCGCTATCCTGCGCCTGAAGAGTCGTCATGCGTTCGCGCACCACGCGCTCCATGCGGGTAAAGCCAATGCGGAATTGGTTTTGCAGCAGTTCGCCCACAGAACGAATGCGGCGGTTGCCCAAATGGTCGATATCATCCGTTGTTCCGATCTCGTCCGCCAGGCAATCAAGGTAGTTGATGGAAGAAAAAATATCATCAATCGTGATATGCTTCGGAATCAGGTCGTCACAGCGGCTTTTCAACTCTGCAAAAAGAGCGTCACGGTCGTCGCCGCACTTTTCGAGGATTTCCATCAAAACAGTAAAGCGAACCTTTTCATTGATGCCGATATCCTCAAGCTCCTCCTGCGGAAAATCAACATATCCGCTGATATCCACCATGCCATTGGAGATCACTTTGACCTCTTTGCCTTCCACATCCAAATAAGCCACGCTTACGCCGGCCTGTTCAATCTCATAGGCCTTTTCGCGCGTGAGCATCTCTCCTGCCTCAGCCAGCAGTTCACCGGTCACTGGGCTCGCAATAGGCTGCATGAGCTTGTTGCCGGCTAAGCGTGCAGAAATGCAAAGCTTTTTATTATATTTATAGCGCCCCACGCGGGAGAGGTCATAGCGGTGAGCATCAAAGAACAAGCCGTCAATGTGCGCCTGCGCAGTCTCTACCGCGGGCGGCTCGCCCGGACGGAGCTTGCGGTAAACGGCAAGCAGGGCTTCTTCTGTGTTTTGTGTCGCCTCGCGGGTATCGCGCTCTTTTTCAAGCGTTGCAACAATGCGGTCATCGTTTCCGAAATATTCCAAAATCTCCGCATCGCTGCCCAAGCCCAAAGCACGGATAAAGGTGGTGATCGGAATCTTGCGGTTTTTATCAATACGGACGTAAAACACATCGTTTTGATCCGTCTCATACTCGAGCCATGCGCCGCGGTTCGGAATAATGGTGGAGGTGAAAAGCTTTTTGCCGGTTTTGTCGTGGCTCATCCCGTAATACACACCAGGAGAACGCACGAGCTGGGAGACGATAACACGCTCCGCTCCGTTAATCACAAAAGTGCCGCTGTCCGTCATGAGCGGGAAATCACCCATATACACTTCGTTCTCTTTAATCTCGCCCGTTTCCTTATTGATGAGCCGTGCACGCACGCGCATGGGAGCAGCATAGGTCGCATCGCGCTCTTTGCACTCCGCAACGGTATATTTCGGCTGATCGTCCATACGGTAGCCGACAAAATCCAGCACAAGATTACCGGTGTAATCCGTAATCTCCGCAATATCGCGGAAGACCTCCTTGAGCCCCTCGTTCAAGAACCACTGGTAGGAATTCTTTTGCACCTCGATGAGATTGGGCATCTCCATGACCTCGTTGATCCGCCCGAAGCTCATGCGGGTATTGTTGCCAAGCTGAACAGGTTTCACTTTCACCATAGGCTCATCACTCCGTTCTTTTTTTATCCCCATGGGTATTGGTTCGTTTTATTCGGGGAAAAGTAAAGCAATAGGAATCCTTGCGCACTGTCCCGCATAAAACTGGTATAAATCATTGTCAAAAGGCCTTGCATTTTTGTGCAGAACATGATAGAATGCAGTTGATAAAAAGAAGGCCGGGCAGACAAAACGCCATTATATGCAGTAGTTTATTATAAACTTGATGACAAGCATTGTCAAGCGTAAATTGGAAAAAATACATAAAAAACACCGTCAAAATCACTTTTGGCGGTGTTTTTTCAATTTATTCCGGCATTTTTGGCTGTTTTCAGGAGTTGACGATTGGGAAAAGCAGGTGAACAAATGCTCGTTTTCTACACATTTAAGCAAAGCAATCGATTCAGCAGCTCTCAATAAATCGCAATCAGCGCATGAATATCGCCAACGTTTCGCTCCATACCAGGCGCCGACAACAAAAATTGGCCGCTTACAGGGATCACAGACATCCAATGATACCTGTGCCTCAATCCCATCAAAGGAGAACCCAGCATATATCCACCTTTTGTATCCTGAAAATAGAAAAGTTTATTACGCGCAAAAGGATGGCAGTGTTCTGTGAACTTCCACAGATCGATCCAGAAACCGCTCTACAAATTAGTTCCGTATTCAGAGTAGGAAAGCAATCGAATAGCAATCATCTTCTATCAGGATTCGATCGGTTCAAATCAAAACAGTTGCTCTTCTCTTCCCCCTGATCCAAGCCAAAAACAAAAGCTCTCCGAAGCAATAATACTTCGAAGAGCTTTTGGAGCTGCTAACCAGATTCGAACTGGTGACCTCATCCTTACCAAGGATGTGCTCTACCACCTGAGCCATAGCAGCAAGTGGCGACCCGGAACGGGCTCGAACCGTCGACCTCTAGCGTGACAGGCTAGCGTTCTAACCAACTGAACTACCGGGCCAT
>ADJS01006475.1_pt1 | contig 22563 bp, 36 predicted proteins | sample 268128 | NCBI WGS metagenome assembly ADJS01 (sample SAMN00007486, study PRJNA43253) | human gut metagenome | isolation source: feces sample TS28 | reverse complement strand
TTTATACATAGCGCAGAACAGTTGAAGTGGATATATAGTGTTGTCTGTGCATCATACGAAAAGATGCTAAGTAAGTAAAATTCAAATTAACCATATTTTTTGTAAACAACTTTACAAATTTATCCTTATGTGATATTGTAATGATATAAAAATGAAGGAGGATTCGCGCATGATTTGCAAAAAATGTGGGAAAGAGTACGAAGGAAAGTTTTGTCCGGAATGCGGAGCGTCAAACGATGGGGTTAGCCCAGCGCAAGCGACGGTGGCGCAGACCAAAGAAAAAGAAGAAAAAAGGACTGATAGCAGTCATTGTCATCGTTGTCCTTATTATCGTAATCGCGGCGATCGCAAATATGGGCGGCGACGACGATAAGCCCCAGGCAGTTGGCGGCGGTAGCGGTGTAGCGCAAAGTGAACAAATTGGTGCTGACGCATCGAAAGTATTTGGGATTAACGAACCTGTCAAATATAAAGGGCTTGAATTATCAGTCACTAAGGTTGAGAAATCAAACGGCGACGATTTTGACAAACCAAAAGATGGCATGGAATATGTAATTGTTACCGTTAAATACAAAAACACCGGTGCTGAGAAAATCAGTTACAATCCTTATGATTTTAAAATGCTGAACAGTAAAGGACAGATCACGGACGAAGCGTTTACCACAATCGATTCAGACACCGCGCTTTCGAGCGGTGAGCTTGCACCCGGTGGCGAAATCGAAGGTACAATAGCGTTCGAGCAGCCAAAGGGGGACACTGGACTTAAATTGCAATATACAGGAAATTGGTTTAGCTCAGATGCGGATATTGAGTTTTCCATAAGCTAATCATTTAATAAGCGGAGACCCGCAACACTGGAAATCAGTGTTGCGGGTCTTTTTTTTTCGTCCTCAACCAATTTACGCGCGATTTCCTCTAATTTATTCCACTCTTCCAAACTGAGTTTGCCAAACAACTTAAAAACCCGCCGCGCAAAGTCGCTTTCCCCAAACATCACCCTATCAACGGCGCGGGCGAATTCCATATCATCGTTTTCAAACATTTCGCCGCGCCCTTCGATAAGCCAAATTTTGCTGACATTGAATTCTCGGCAAATAGAATTGATGACGGTGTCAAGGGGCGTTCTGGCTCCAGATTCATAGCTGGCTATGCTACCTTGCTTCACGCCAATGCGTTCACCAAATTCGGTTTGATTTAATCCTAAGCTTTTACGCAATTCCTTTATACGGTTATTCATATTCATCCTCCTTTTAAACCACTATACCATATATTTTATATCGGCGCAATATTTTTGTACTAAAGCTATTGACTTTTTTAACTCTACGATATATTATAATATTGCAACGATATAAAAGTAGGGAGATGAAAGCGATGGAAGTATCAATCAACGCAGAAACCGCTGCAAAGATTAAAGCGTTAGAACGCATAGGGCCGCTTTTTAGAGACGCGACGCCGGAACGCAAGGGGTATCTATTGGCGTATATGGACATTACGCGCCAGCTAATCAGCGGAGACGATCCGCAAAAATCCGCATAGCTGCCTGCAAAGCCGAAATAGAAAGGAGGCCCACGTATGGCACAATCACCCTTTGAAATACCATCCCCCGTGCTGGAAAAGCTCGACGAACTCAACGAAATTGTAAAGGATCATCCCGTATACATCCCCCCGCAGGTTGCGGCCAAGTTTTTGGGTATGAATCCTGCGACGCTGATTGCCAGCATTCAGGCGAGGCAATGTCCGTTTGCATTTGGCTATCAAAAAACGTTGCATTCGAACGCTACAAACAAAATTCCGTCCGCTACGTTTTATCTCTGGTACACGCAGGGCTGGATGTTAAAAATGTACGATGCAGAAAAAAGCACTGCATAAAAGAAAGGATATTGGGAAAATGACTGCCAAACGCAAAGTTAAGCCTAAGCCCTGCGCAGGCTGCGCACATTACCGATCCAGCACCGGTTCCCGTGGCGGAGAAGAGATTTGCCACTACATCCTTGACACGGGCGAGCCGCGCGGATGCCCGCCGGAGCGGTGTAATAAGCGGGAAACCCAGGCACCACAAAAATCGGGGCTTAAAACGTCATTCGACTACGAGGCATATGAGATTCGCCGCGCGATGCAATGCGGCGCAAAAGAACGCGCGATCTTCGCGTGCAGAAAGGAGCATAAATCATGAGGACCTTACCCAAGCCCTGGACGCCACCGCACCCGCGGGAAGTCTATGCCCAATATATTGGCCCAACCAGTTGGCAGTTTAAAGAACGCAAATACAGCAAATCCCCGGACGATACCCTTATTCCTATCGCAACGCTATCGGCGCGCGGTCCAGTCACGGCAGAGCGCGCGTATAAAGAAGCAATGCGGCTTGCCCGCGATTATGTCAGGCGCGGCACAGCGGACAGCGTGGTGGTATCCGCCGCCCGGTCAGCCAATGTGCAGCGTATCCACATCTACGTCAGGAGCACGCTGTGCCCGGAGGCATCATGATCTGCCCAATATGCGGTGGAAGGCCCGCTGGGGCACAGGTATGGGTGCATTGCCCCAAAGCCCAGGCTGCGATCTGTATGGATCACTGCTACGAAGGATGTCGGCATCATGATACCACCGCGAGTGTCGGTCACTGCAAATACCGCGCCTGTGTGTTGGACAAGCGCAAAGTATTGGATGCTGTGCTCGACGATGGGGAGGAGGAGAATTCATGCGCGTGATATGGAGCTTCCACCGCGGCGAACTCGCCCTACTGGAGGATGCGCCGATGGAAGGGGATTCTGATTACGGGATCAAGCCGCCTGTATATCTCGCAGTCAAGGGTTGTCGCGCCTCCATGGCGATCCACGGAGTATACCATTACGACAAAGTTTTAGAGCGGTCTGAAAACCTGCTGATCGCGTGGAACCGCTTGGAAAGCGCGTGGGAAAGCTACATGCGCCGGAAGATCGGGGATGAATTGGAGCGCCAGGGCAGAAACCGATATACCGGGGAAAAACATCGAAAGGAGTATAACCATGTCATTTGAAGAAGAAAAGGATGAACTATATTGGGTTATCGTCAACGATCCCAAATTGCCGCCGGAGGAACTAGCGAAGCATCAAAAAGAGCTCTCCGAAGCCGAAGCCGGGCTTTATGTCAAAGTGTACGAATTGCTGGACGGTCAAAAAGTTGTTGTCAAAAAGTGCTCGGACAGTATATATGCGCTATGGGATTGGCCTGTGGCCATCAACGAAAAAGCTCAGGATGCCTACTATGCCATTGAGCAGGATCCGGTATTCGGCGCATGGCACAACAACCGGAAAGGTTTTGACAAGGCATGGGAAGAAGGATGGGCCAACCAATCTGAAATCACGCTGGCAAAAGAATTTTTTCAAATCATTAAACAACTTTGAAAAGAGGGAACATCATGCTTACCGAGAAAGCCGCAGTAAAACTGGTGCTCCAGGAGCTCGGCGCGTCGCCGAATGCACTCCGGACGACTTTGGTACACAATGGTGAGATCAAAGCGAAGACAGTGATTGCACATAAAAAACGGCCTGATCTCAGCGCCAACTGAAATCAGGCCTACAGAACCAGCAGGGCTTCCCGCCCACATATCACATATTTAGTATAGCATTTTTGCGGCGGGAAGTCAATTTTTTTCGGGTGCCTGCGGGCGCCAATGCGGCTTGCTCACAGTATTAACACTCCGACGGAGCAACCCGGAAAAAGGCCGAAAAAGAAAGGACGAAGCCCGCCATGTACCTACAGAAAACCTACCGGGCCGGAAGGACGATAGAAGTACAGAAGCTTGCCATCCGAAAGCATCCAAGGGGCGCGCGGCAGAAACGGCACAGCCCTACCCCGGAAGCAATGGCAGCCTACAATAAAAAGCTTGCGGAAAGGGAACTGGCCCGGCTGCTCAACGAGAATTTTGGCCCGGGCGATCTGAGCATTGTAGGGACTTATCGCAAAGGGGAACGCCCTACGCCAGAGCAGGCGAAGAAAGATCGGGAGAAGTTTTTGCGCAAACTCCGGGAATATTTGCGCCGCCGAGGGGAGGAACTACGCTATGTGGCGGTGACCGCCTACGGAGAACGAGGCGCAATCCATCATCACATGGTCATCAGCGGGATGGATTACCGAGATTTGCAATCCGTGTGGCCGCATGGCCGGGTGATCGTATCGCCCTTGGATGATACGGGCAACTACTGGCGGCTCGCGCACTACTACGTTGGACAATTGCGCACATCTCCGGACGGGGAGGCAATCAAAGGCAAGCGATGGAGCAGCAGCAAAAACCTGCGCCGCCCGCCCCCGAAAACGGAGGTCAAGGAGGCCCGAACGTGGAGGGACGAACCGAAACCGCTTAACGGGTACTACATAGACAAGGATAGCGTGGAAAACGGCGTCTGCCCGCTAACCGGGGAAGCGTACCAGTTTTACAGGATGGTACGGATTCCGCCGAAGAAACGGCAGAAGGAGAGGTTGAGGAGGAACCAATGAAAACGGAGCAGACCTTGGATCTTGAGCGTAAAATCTGGCAAGCCACGCATAGGCAGGGAACGTTTGGATGTTTTGAAGTTACGATTGGTTGGTTTGGCAACGAGCGGGTAGATTACATGACTTACAACACCAAAGGCGAGTTTAAATGCTATGAAATTAAGGTCACAAAATCGGATTTTCACAGTTCCGCCGCCCACACGTTCGTCGCCCATTACAACTATTATGTCATGCCGCTAGAACTCTACAATGAAGTCAAGGACGAAATACCGCCTCATATCGGTGTCTACACCGGCGGAGCCTGCGCGAAGAAAGCCCAGAGGCAGGAACTCAAGGTAGACGAGCAGGTGCTCAAAAATAGCATGATACGCTCCCTCTACCGGGAGGTTACAAAGCAAATCCAAAGCGGGGAACCCACTCTCATCGAAATGTATCGGCGAGAAAACGCAGAAGAAAAGCGCCGTGCAGACTATTGGTATAAGCAGTATCAGACTGTTATGTGTGCGGTCATAGAGAGATACGGCGAGAACTGGGATGCATGGCCAGTGCCGAAAGATCGGAGGCCAGATCAATGACGACCGCCGAATACCACGCCTATCTCCAAAGCCTTGAGAGCGGGCAATCGTCCGAACCATCCGAAAAAATTGGAGAGTTGCCCGCATCCCATTTTGGGCGCATGTCTGCCGCAGAGTATCAGGCCATGCTCCATCCCCATAAGCAGCCGAGCGGGCAGCCTGCCCGGAAAGGCATCCCACAAAAGAAACCTGTCCCGTCCATCCCGACTGAGAGCGAAGAGCAGCAGGCTGTGATGAAATGGGCAGCAGCGGCGAGCGGGCGGTGGCCAGAACTGCGGTTGCTCTACCATGTGCCAAATGAGGGCCAGCGGAGCATGGCCACTGGCGGACGACTGCGCGCGGAAGGGCTAAAGAGCGGCGTACCAGATCTCTGCCTGCCGTCGGCACACGGCCAATACCACGGATTATATATCGAGATGAAACGGACGCAGGGCAGTAAAACAACGCCGGAGCAAAAAGAATGGTTGGCGGCGCTGGAGGCGGAAGGCTATCAGACGGCGCTGTGCAGGGGCGCGGATGCGGCGATTGAAATCATTACGGATTATCTTGCACTGCCAAAAGCGAGAAACGGAGGCGATGGGAATGACCTATGAAGAAATGGCACAGAAGCAATCCTTGCCCTATAAATTAAAGGTTATGGCGGCCCGTGCACGTGCTTGGGAATTTTATAACAAAATCGTTGGAGAAGGGCACGACGTCCATGTGTCCGTAGGCGGATTGGACAGCATTACCCTGTATTGTTTTTTAAAGTCGATCGGTTTGAACGTTCACGGTATTTCCGTCTCCAGCCTGGAGGATAAAAGCATACAGCGGGTACATAAAGAGTTGGGGATCGAGGTAGTCCGTCCTTATAAAAGCAAGTTGGAAGTCATCCAAGAATTGGGCTTCCCCGTTATTTCGAAAGCGAAGGCGCGAAAAATTGAGCTGTTGCAGCAGCCGGATTGTCCAAAGCAGACCTTTATTCATGCGATCATGACAGGCGATATGGGGAAACAGGGAAACTATAAACACAGCGATAAAATCAAGCTCCCTGATAAATGGCTGGAATTGTTCGCAGGGAATTATCAGGAACACCGGCCGGATTTGCATTGCAAAAAAGCGCCATTCAAGGTCAGCAGTGACTGCTGCAAATGGATGAAAGAAAAACCCTGCGATGACTGGGCAAAGGAGCATGATAGCTACCCATATCTCGGTTTGATGGCGAGCGAGGGCGGACAAAGAGAAATGGGGCTTGTCAAAAACGGCTGTAATTACTACGGCAAGAATTCCGTGCGCAGTTGCCCGTTTGCCCCTTTCCTGAGGCAGGATCTATTGCAGCTTGCATTAGACCTCAATGTACATGTGCCTGAAATTTACGGCTCCATCGAGCGGGCGGAGGATGGCACACTGTTTACGACACGGGCGCAGCGGACAGGGTGTAGCATGTGCGGGTTTGGAATCCATCTTGAAAAGAGACCGCACCGGTTCGACCGGCTGAGAGAAGACAATCCAAAGGAATGGGAATTCTGGATGTATCGATGCTGCACCGATCCGGAAACCGGGGAGAAATATGGTTGGGGGAGGGTACTCGACTATATCGGCATCGAATGGGAGGATGAATATATTGACTGGAGCAAGCGACAACTCAACCTCTTTCAAGCAGGGTGACACTACGCATCCTTGGGCGTATCTCTGGGCGCAACGCCTTGCGAATGACATCCACCAGTCCCCGCAATTTGTTATGGAATTGGAGCAACTGACGGCCCGAATGCCGGAGAATCCGCGTGAAAATATGCGCACCGCCCTGTCATGGATGGTTGCAGCATATTATGAACATCTGAAGGGCCGATGGAGCGAAGATCGGGCGAAAAAGCAGATCAAAAAAGCGGAAGATCTTATGCAGAGAGAGGATCTGATAAAGTGAGAACCTATGAAGAATTTTTACGGTCTAAAATGGAGCTTGCCCCGGAGAGCGGGTTTGAGATAGATCCATCGGAGATTAATCCCATATTGAAACCGCATCAGCGGGATGCGGTGCAGTGGGCGGTACGCGGCGGACGGCGGGCATTGTTCGAGCGGTTCGGCCTTGGAAAGACCGTACAGGAACTGGAATGGTGCCGCATCATTACCGAACATCAGGGTGGGAAGGCCCTGCTGGTACTGCCTTTGGGCGTGCGGCAGGAGTTTACACACGACGCGCAGGAACTGTTGCACATTGCGCCGCCGCAATATGTACGTACGATGAATGAGGTAAAACAGGCGGACGGATCAATCTTGATGACAAACTATGAGCGAGTGCGGGATGGGGACATTGACCCTACGTATTTTACAGCCGCTTGCCTCGATGAGGCGGCAGTGCTGCGCTCCTTTGGGAGCAAAACCTACCAGACGTTTCTCAATAAGTTTAAGGGCGTGCCATATAAGCTTGTGGCGACGGCTACCCCGGCGCCGAACCGGTATAAAGAGTTGATCCACTATGCCGGGTATCTGGAAGTGATGGACACCGGGCAAGCCCTCACCCGTTTTTTCAAGCGGGACAGCACAAAGGCAAACAATCTAACCCTTTACCCGCACAAGGAGGAGGAATTCTGGCTGTGGGTATCCTCCTGGGCACTGTACATTTCAAAGCCCTCTGATCTCGGCTACGATGATACCGGCTATGACCTGCCGCCGTTGGATGTACGATATCACAAACTTTGCATGGACGCCGCGCCGGTCGTAGGCAAGGATGGGCAGGAGCATTTCCAGAGGGAAGCCTCCGTCTCCCTCAAGGATGCGGCGGCAGTCAAGCGGGAGAGCATCGGTGCCCGCGTGGCAAAGGCGGCGGAGATCGTCAACGATAACCCTCAGGAGCATTTTATCCTTTGGCATGACTTGGAAGCGGAGCGGCACACGATCAAACACGCTCTGCCGGAAGCCGTGGAAATCTATGGCTCGCAGGAACTCGACGAGCAGGAGCGCAATACCATTGCTTTTTCCAACGGGAAAATCCGGCTGCTGGCGACTAAAAAAGAGTTATCTGGATCCGGTTGCAATTTTCAGAAGCATTGCCACCGGGCAATCTTCATTGGGATTGACTATGAATTCAACGACTTTATTCAAGCAATCCACAGAATTTATCGTTTTTTGCAGGGCGAGCGGGTTGTGATCGATATCATTTACATGGATGCGGAGAGCGAGATTTTACAAGCTTTGCAGCGAAAGTGGGCACAGTATGATGAGATGACGGCAAAGATGGCCGAAATCGTCAAACAGTACGGATTGTCGGGAACCAATATGATGGAAAAGTTGCAGCGCAGCATCGGTGTGGAGCGAAAAGAAATCATGGGGGATCACTTCACTGCGATACAGAATGACTGCATACTGGAAACGGAGCGGATGCCGGAGAACAGCATTGACCTGATTGTGACGAGCATCCCATTTTCCAACCATTATGAGTATACGGCGAGCTACAACGACTTTGGTCACAATGAGGATACAAAGCGCTTTTTTGAGCAGATGGACTATCTGTCCCCGCAGCTGCTCCGGATCCTGCGTCCTGGACGGGTGATGGCGGTACACGTCAAAGACCGGGTATTGTTTGGCAACGCGACAGGAACGGGTATGCCGACGATGGAGCCGTTCCATGCGATGTGCATTGAGCACTATATGCGCCATGGGTTTATGTATTTCGGCATGATTACGGTAATCACAGACGTAGTGCGGGAGAATAATCAAACCTACCGGTTGGGCTGGACGGAGCAGTGCAAGGACGGCACAAAGATGGGGGTTGGTTGTCCAGAATACATTCTTCTCTTTCGCAAACTGCCGACGGACCGCAGCAAAGCCTATGCGGACACGCCGGTGGCACGCACCAAGGAGGATTACCCGCTGGCACAATGGCAGATCGATGCGCATGGATTTTGGCGCAGCAGCGGGAACCGCAGGATGACGCGGGAGGAGATCAGCGCTATGCCGATCGATCAAATTCAGCGCATCCAGAAGCAGTTTTCCCGATCGCATGTGTATGATTATATCCAGCATATCGGGTTCACCGAAACCTTGGGAGAGGCGGGGAGGCTATCCAAAACCTTTATGACCGCTCCGCCCGCCAGCTGGCATCCGGACGTGTGGGACGATATCAACCGCATGCGCACGCTCAACACGACGCAATCCGCCCGGCGGCAGCAGATGCACGTCTGCCCGTTGCAGATTGATATTGTACAGCGATTGATTAACCGGTATTCCAATAAAGGGGACGTGGTGCTCGATCCGTTTTCAGGCCTGTTCACAGTGCCGGAAGAAGCGATCAAGATGGGCCGGAAAGGATATGGGATTGAGCTCAACGCGGGATATTTTGCAGATGGCGTGGAATATTGCCGGTCGGCAGAAGCGGAGGTGGACCAGCCGACGCTGTTTGATTTTATCAACAGCCGGAACGGGAGGGAAGCAGGATGAAAAGACTGACGCACCTGTCCCTCTTCTCCGGGATTGGAGGGCTTGATCTTGCCGCCGAGCGGGCCGGCTTCCGCACAGTTGGACAATGCGAATTTGCAGATTACCCGTATAAGGTACTGTGCAAGCATTGGCCGGATGTACCAAAGTGGCGGGATATCCGCACGCTGACAGGAGAGGATTTTCATGAGCGAACAGGGTTACGAACAGTTGACGTTATATCAGGGGGATTCCCCTGTCAACCGTTCTCCGTCGCCGGGAAGCGAAGAGGCGCGGATGATGACCGTTACCTCTGGCCGGAAATGCTCAGAGTTATCCAGGAGCTCCGGCCCACTTGGGTTGTTGGAGAAAATGTTGCTGGAATCGTCAATATGGCGCTCGACCAGGTGTTATCTGACCTGGAAGCCCAAAACTACGAAACAAGGGCGTTTGTTATTCCAGCTTGCGGCGTCGATGCCCCGCACCGCAGAGACAGGGTCGCAATTATTGCCTACAATAACGCAATTCGACGCAGCGTGCGGGGATCTGAAAGAGAAAGAATATACAGGGACAAAACACGGAATGAAACTGATTCAGGCGGTTCAGATGTGGCCGACGCCGAGCGCATCGGACTGCGGGAGAACAGCAATCAATCCACATATAACGAAAAACGGGACGGTCCGGCATATGGGAAAAAGCGGAAAACAAAGCTATGCGAGGCTGGATGCGGTAGCAGCGATGTTTCCAACCCCGCAGGCACGGGATTTCAGAACCGGACATCAGGAGCGTTTTTTCGACCCGAAGAGGAGCAAAAACCCGAACGATCAGATTGGTGGCCAATTGAACCCGACGTGGGTAGAGTGGCTCATGGGATTCCCCATCGGGTGGACAGACTTAAATGCTTAGGCAACGCGGTGGTTCCAGCGCAGTTCTATCCGATTTTCAACGGGATAGCGCAAGCGGAATTGCTTGAAAAGGAGGCACAAAAATGAAAGGAACAATCCGCTACATTGCGTATAGCGTCATATATACCGACCGTATCCACGCCAATGCGCTGTGCCGGTTGAGATTTATGGCGATTAAAGCCGTTGCAAAACCGGACTACTGGCCGGGACATCATAAATGGTGCCCTACATGCAAATATCGTTGCTTGCAGCGAGCGGGCGTATACGACAAAGCGTGTGAGGTCTGGGGAATCAAATAAGCTACACAAGGCGAATTGTGGAAAGGAGTAGCCATGCCAAAAGTAAACGTTTATCATCCATGCATTACGCGAATTTCCTACCAGCAGGAAAAGGGCGATCCCAATTACGGCACATGTCTATGGGCAGATTTTGAATTTGACACAATCAATTATCGCTTACAGATCATGTCTGACTGCGGAAATTATGCTTACGAGTGGGTTCCGACGCCGGGAAAAGAATCATTTTTTGCATTGTGCAGGAGATTTGATCAAGATTATTTGCTAAGTAAAATATCAAGCGAAACCGTTATTGACCTAGAAGAAACAGTAAGCAGCGCAATTGATCTGATATACCAAGTCATCGATTACGAAGTTAAACTTGAAGATGATTGGGAAGAAAAATTAAAATTCGAAATCATCGTTTCAGATTTACAAACTGAAACTGAATTTGCAAATCGTATAGTAGAATTTGCGGGAGAACGCAGTATTGACGTAGACTTTTATGATGCGTATATGTGCATTTGCAGAGACTATCCAGCAGGGGCAAAACGCATTGTAAAAATTTTTGAAACCTACATAAAGCCAAAAATTCCAAAGGAGTGTAACAAATGACAACATCCAAAGAATATTGCGATGTGATCTGCGACGCTATTGACACATATGGCCGGGAAGCGCAGACGGATATGTGCATTGAGGAGTGCAGTGAACTAATCAAGGCCTTGCTTAAATTCCGGCGTTTGACGATAGAAGAGCGGCTTACTGCAAAGGGTATGAAGGTCCTGGAAAATATCCAAGAGGAAATTGCCGACGTGCAAATCATGCTGTGGCAAATGGAAATGCTTTATGGGTACGGATGTGCGGAGGGCGAAATCGAAGAGAAGATAGATCGTCTAAAAGAGAGAATAGAAACAATTAGAAAACCACATCAGGAGGCGAGCGGGATTGAATAAACAGATTGAGGAAATCAACATCAAACTCCGTCCCTCAAATAATCAGGGGATACTGCATGATAGCAGAGCCGACGCGCGTACTTGTATGGAGGCAATAAATATCTGCATCAAAAAAAATTAATGAAATTGTGAAAATAGTAAATAAAATTCAGACAGAGCTGGAATCGGCTCTAAAAGAGAGCGGGTGTGAGTTTTTGCGGCATTAGATTCGCCCCGAGAAAGGAGGTATGAGAATGAACATAGAGCACGTCATTCATTTGCTGGAATATTACGGTTGCATAGACGATGAAATAAAACTCCAAGCGCAGGAAATCAGAGACGCAGAAGAAATATATTGCTCTCTTTCAGGCGTAAACATGGACGGAATGCCGCGCGGTAAAAACGGGTTTCACAGCCCGACCGAAGCAGCGGCGATCCGTGCGGCGCAAGCAGACACGGAAAGAATAGACGAACTAAGAGAGCAGCTTGAACAAATGAAGCTATTTAAATTTAAAGTCCAAACGAGCTAAAAGCCCTACCGATCTCAGAACGCACAATTATCAATCAAAAATATAAAGAGGCGAAGGGGTGGAGGGAAATAGCGAAGCGAGTCTGCTGTAGCGAAAGGACGTGCAGGAGGCGGCACAAGGAAGCTATACATATATTGGCTATAAAATTTGATGGCAATGCGTTTGTTCATAACTACAGCATCCCGCAAATTAATGTCCATCATTGACCTCTTGTGTCCGTTTGTGTCCGTTTTATAATGCTATAATGATAGTGTGGAGAGCGTGAGGGCTGGCACTCTTCGTTCGCCTGTCCGGGGCGGTAGTACCGGGCCTTCCTTTATTATATGTCGGCGCTGTCTCCAGGCAGCGCCGACGACATTTTGCGGAGGGAATCAGATGAATAGCCAGCAGGTAGCAGCATGGGTTGTGGAACTCATCAACAGTAACAATGTGCATGCCTTTTACATCTCTAAGCGATGGCGACGGTTGCGAGCGGAAGTGTTAAAAGAACAGCATGGGGAATGCCAGATTTGCAAGAGTAAGGGCAAATACACGCCTGCTGATACAGTGCATCATATAAAGCCGTTGCGAAAGTGTCCAGCGCTTGCACTCAAAAGAGATAACCTGATAGCCTTGTGCGAATCATGTCATTACGAAATTCATCATTCAGGAGACCAAAAAAATAAATGGAACGATGAGCGTTGGTGACCCCCCGGTCAAAAATTTTGAAAAGCGGTCAATATAGGGGATATCGGGAAATAGGATAGACAATTCCGGGCACTCGCGCGCGCGAGGGATTTTTATGGGGAACGAGATCATAAAATTACCGAAAAAGCGGTACCAGTTTCATATCATGAGAGAAAAAAGCGAGATTGAAAGCCTGTGCCATGATTTGCCAGGCAGGGAGATCAGAAAGTATATCTCAGTCGGAGGATTTAGCGCGATTGGTTTTATCAAAGTGGTCGCGGATCAGGCTAAAATTTATCGTATGATGGTGTCCACCCTGCGCGTTGGGAAAAAGCATCTGATGGTTTTAAATGAGTTGCATCGACAGGGGAAGCTTGAGAACGCAACATTTTATTGTCGGAAGTGTAATGAAAAACGATAGCGAAATTGGAAAATCGTATGGATATTACACCGATTTGCAGACGGCATGTGAAAGAAATGGATGGAGGATTGCTGTCCTCAATAACCACTCAAAGGTTATTTTATTAGATACCTCAAAGGGCAAATTTGTAATCGAAACGTCCTCAAACTTAAACGAAAATCCAAGCATAGAGCAGTTTAGCTTTGAAAAAAGCGAACCGCTCTATAATTTTTATATGGGCGCATTTAAAGAGATCACGGGAGGCGAAATAACGTGAGAATTAAAAAAGGCGATGTGCGCGAATCGCTTATTGAGCAGCTCAAGGAGAAAGGCGCGGATGTCGCTTGCTTTTCGGATTTGATTGAAGATTATATGAAACTTTGGAGCATCAAAAATAAACTCGTGACGGACATCAACAAGCGCGGAGTCGTATATGAAGATGTCTCGTCGGTCGGAATTCCCATGAAGAAAAACAACCCCTCCGTCAAAGAAATCGTTAACGTAAATCGGCAAATGCTTTCCATCCTCGAAAAATTGGGAATCAGCACGGAGAAGTGCGTTGCATCCGGGGATGATGACGGTGACCTATGAAGTCGAAAGCTATATTGAATACGTCAGATCAGGGAAAGTCCCGGTTTGCAAGGAGCAGCTCGCATTATGTAACCATGTCGAAAACTGTTTTGAAGAGGAGGATATCTATGTCGATGAACAGCAGTTAAAGCGATATCTAGGGTTGCAGCAGTATTTCCCGTTTCGCCTTCTTCCGTGGGAGACGTTTGTGTTTGCTTTGCATAATTGCACTTATCAGGATGACGGCGAACTTCGCTGGCCTATTTTATTTCTCTACGGCGGTCGTGGATTTGGAAAAAACGGTTATGAATCGTTTGAGTCCTTTGCGTGGTCTACCCCTATCAACGGTGTGCAGAATTACGATGTGGACATTTTCGCCACATCGGAAGATCAGGCCAAAACCAGCCCGGACGACATTCGCTCCGTGTTGGAGGAAAACAAGAAAAAACTTGAGAAGTATTTTAAATGGAACGTTGAATGCATCACGAATTTAAAGACCGGGTCGCGCATCCGATTTCGCACGTCGAGCTATAAGACCAAAGACGGAGGCAGACCGGGCGCGGTTGTATTTGATGAATACCACGCTTATGAGAACTATAAGATGGTGGACGTTGCCACAACAGGGCTCGGAAAAAAGAAGCATCCGCGAAAGACCATCATCACAACAGACGGATACATCCGGGGAGGGCCGCTGGACGACCTGAAGGAACAGGCGCGGGGAGTCTTGTTCCGCGGGCAGGATGACGGAGGCATGCTCCCTTTTATGTGCCATCTGGACAGCATTGAGGAGGTTGACAAACCGGATATGTGGGTAAAGGCAAATCCGTCCCTAGCATACCCTGAATTTGGGACGCTGCTCCGGGAAATCAAGCAGGAATATGCTACTTACAAAAATAGCCCGAATCGTGCTGCATCATTTGTGGTGAAAAGGATGAATATGCCTGCCGAGCAGGAAGATGAAGATGTAACAACGTGGGAAAATGTGCTCGCTGCAAGTCGCCCGTTGCCAGACCTGGCCGGATGCCCGTGCGTAGCTGCAATCGACTATGCCAAAACGCAGGATTTAATTGCGGCGGGTCTACTGTTTAAAAAAGACGATGTATATTACTGGATCACGCACTCATGGATTTGCAAAAACTCGCTGGATTTGCCGCGCATAAAAGCCCCACTTGAAGAGTGGGAGGCGAAGGACCTCTTAACGTTTGTGGACGCGCCGGAAGTGTCGCCGGAAATCCCAACGCAGTGGGTTGAAGAGCAGGCAAGAATTTATCAAACTACCGTAATGGGGATGGACAATTTTAGATACACATTGCTATCAGCAAGTTTAAAACAACATGGATTTGACACCGACAAAGGCGGGCGCAACAACATACGCCTGACGAAGCGCGTCACGCAAATGCGATGGGCACCCGTCATTGCAAGTGCATTCGCAACGCAGCGGATCGTATGGGGAAATAATCCACTTATGCGATGGTACACCTGGAACACCTGCGTTGCGACCGACAAAGACGGAAACATGGTTTATCAAAAAAAAGAAGAGAAGTCACGAAAAACGGACGGCTTTATGGCTCTTGTGCATGCCTTTTGCGCCAGTGAGGATTTACCGGACTGCGGAAACTGCTCAGGGGATTATGAAGAGGTACAAATCTACAGCTATTAGGAGGTAAGCAGATTGAAAGACAGGAAATCAGGTATCGAAGTTGAACTTAAAGTAAACGGGGTTGATGAGGCGTTAAAAAAAACACGCGAAATAAACGCGCTTTGGCAGAACATTAACCGGCTTATCGATGAAGCAAAATCAAAAATCTGAAGAGTAACCCTGAAAATCTTAGTAGAAGGAAGGTGGATGGTTGCGGATTATCGAATGGATACGCGATATGTTTGGCGAAAAAGACACGATCACACTTGCAGAGAAAATTGAAACGCAGCAATATAAGCTTGCGGTCGAAGACTTTGCGATCCAAATGGCGATCAACCTGATAGCGGGCGCTGTCAGTAAGTGCGAGTTTAAAACTCTCGCGAAAGGAACTCCGGTCAAGAAAGGCGATCATTATGTCTGGAACATAGAGCCGAACGTCAATCAAAACTCGTCTCAGTTTATCGGGGAAATCGTGCGGAAACTCCTGTACTATAACGAGTGCCTTGTCATCGAGCAAAACGGGCAGTTGATCGTAGCGGATGATTTTGTCCATACGGAGTATGCACTCTTTCCCGACACCTTCACCAGCGTCCGACGCGGGGAACTCACCTTCCAAAAGACCTTTTATGCCGAGGATGTCATGTATTTTAGATACTCAGAGATCAGCATACGAGCGCTGTTGTCCAGTCTAATGAAAGGATATTCCGGCCTCCTGTCGATGGCGGTTAACAAATACAAACGAGCGGGCGGAAGAAAGGGCATTGTAACAACCGAGACAACACCGCAGCAAAACGACTCATGGCAAAAGGCTCTAAACGACCTTTACGGAAATCGCTTTAAATCCTATTTTAAAGAAGAAAACGCTCTTGTAGTCCTTCCGAGGGGAATTAAATATGACGAGATTTCTGGAGAAGGAAGCAAAAAATCCACTAGTGAGGTAAATGACATCGCCAATATCACAAAAGAAGCATTCATGCGTGTTGCACAAGCATTTAAAATTCCGCCTGCTCTCCTGCAAGGGGAGATTGCGGACGTGGAGAGTTTAGTGGATGAATTCTTAACGTTCTGCGTCGACCCCTTGTGCGATCTCATCCAGACGGAGATCAACCGAAAGTATTATGGAAAAGAGGCATATATTAACGGTTATAAGCTCATGATCGATACAACATGTGTGAAGCACATTGACGTTTTTTCAACCGCAGATAAGGCTGATAAATTGATTTCTGCTGGCCTTTACAATATCGACGACCTGCGTGAAAAGTTGGGCGATGTACCGCTCAATACATGGTGGAGTCGTATGCACTGGATGACTAAAAACTATGCGGACATTGCAAAATTACCAGCAGCGGGAGGGGGTGAAGTAAATGAAGATTGAAAAATCCGGAAAAGTGACTGGGCTTGAAGTTGATGACGCAGAACTCGAAAAGATTAATCAGCTTACCTTGTCGCCGATAACAGCTGAAGAAGTCTTTGCTTTTCGAGTAATTGCGTGTGGAAACGACATTGACCGTGATGGTGAGGCATTCACAAAATCGGCACTGAAAAAACTATCTGAACTGTACGTCGGGAAAACCATGATTACAGATCATGATTGGTCCGCAAACGGCCAGATCGCTCGCGTATACCGAGCAGAAGTTACAACCACGGGAGCGAAATCCAAAACCGGCGAGCAGGGCGCACAGCTCATCGCCTATTGTTACATGGTCAGGACAGACAAAAATCAGGGTTTGATCGCGGAGATTAAAGCCGGTATTAAAAAAGAGGTATCCATTGGATGCGCCATTGGCCGGGTGACCTGCTCAATTTGCGAAGCGGATAACACAAAAACGTATTGCGAGCACCGCGCAGGCGAGGAGTATGATGGGAAAACCTGCTATAAAGCCCTTGACGACCCGAAAGATGCATATGAAATCTCATTCGTTGCTGTCCCCGCTCAGCCGGAGGCAGGGGTAACGAAGGATTACGGCGGAAAAAAGGAAGCAGCTCCGCCGCAGACGCTCATGAAGAGATTGCAAGCAATTTTTGCAGACAAAGAATAAAAATGGAGGTATCAGACATGCCGAAAAGCAGTGATTTTACGAGAGACGATTTTCGCAAAAAGTTTTCCGACGCGCTCAAAACGAACGACGAGGAAAAGGTTGCAGAGGTGTTTTGCTCCTTTGCGGAAGAAATGCGTAAAGGAATCGAAAACGATTATTTAGAATATCAGAAGACAAAGGATAATGCGATCCTTGAGAAACGTGGCGTGCGCACACTGACGGCGGATGAAACCAAATTTTACAAAGCACTCATCAAGGCGGCTCGCGAGGACAGCATAGAAAAAGGATTTGAGGGCCTTGAAACGCCTTTCCAGAAACGGTTATCGATCAGGTGCTTGATGATATCAAGACCATATTCCCATTGCTTGGCGCGATCAGCATTCAGAATACGGCGACGCTTACGAAGATGATCGTCAACAAAAAGGGCGTGCAGTTTGCAGTATGGGGGCCGCTAGGGAGCAAGATCACGCAAGAGCTGGATGGCGCAATTGCAAAGGTGGAAGTCGGCACCAAGAAGCTTACAGCCTTTATGGTCATCTCAAAAGACATGATGGATGCAGGGCCGCAGTGGATCGACGCATACGTCCGTGCTGTACTCGCGGAAGCACTCGGCGCTGGTTTGTGCAAGGCAATCATTGCGGGCACCGGTAAAAACGAGCCAATTGGCATGATGAAAAATCCGGACGGAAGTGTCACGGAAGGCGTATATCCCGACAAAGAAGCGGTAAAAATTACCGATCTCTCGCCGAAAACAATTGGAAGCATTGCAAAAACAATCTCTAAAGGGCCGAATAACCGTAAGCGCGCCGTCCCGAGGCTGCTGATGGCGGTAAATCCGACCGATTATTTTGATAAGGTAATGCCTGCGACAACCTACCTAACGCCCAATGGGACCTACGTCCAAAATGTCATGCCGTATCCTACGGACATCGTGCAGGACGTTAATGTCCCAGACGGAAAGGCAATCTTTGGCCTTGCGAGCCGATATTTTATGGGCGTTGGCAAAGGCGGTGCGGGCGGCAAGGTCGAATACTCAGACGAAGTGCGTTTTTTGGATGACGAGCGGGTTTACATCACTAAAATGTACGGCGATGGAATGCCGCTCGACGGAAACGCCTTTGTCGTGGCAGACATCTCTGGATTAGAACCGGCCAATTATGAGGTGACGGTTAGGCAAAAAGAAACAGCCGCATCCTGACGGGTGGTGTGAAAAATGGAACTATTTGAAGCTGTGATGCAGGAGTTAGATATCACGTGGGATGACATATCGACGGAAAAACGCATTGACGGCTACATCGCGAGAGGAAAGGCGCGCCTGGAGCAAATCGCAGGCGCGCCGCTCAATTTTGACGAGGAAGGGGAGCCGCGTCGGCTCCTACTCGACTATTGTAGGTATGCAAACTCACGTGCACTAGAGGCGTTCGAGCAAAATTTTGCATCCGATCTGCTGAGCCTGCATTTGAATGCGCAGGTGAAACCAAATGAAACCGAAAACGCCGAATGAGTTTTTGACTTTTAACGATGGGATCATCGAAATCATCCGGGAGGGTAGCAGAGAAAGGATAAGGCTACACTATGGAAACCGCGTTGTGGGTATCAAACGCCATTATGCCGCCCGCACTGCGGGGACGGAGATTAGCAAACTCATCCATGTCCCGCGCGTACCGGGAGGCATATCGCCGCAGGACGATGCGATCATAGACGGAAAAAAGTACAAGATCGAGCAGGTGCAGGCGCTTGACGATACCAACCCGCTGTGTTATGTCCTTACGCTCAAAAAATTGGGATTGTGAGGGGATAGCGTTGGGACAGGTTGTCGGGATTTTGGATTTTAGAGGACGCAATCGGAAAAGAGTTGGAAGGTTATGTAGTCGGGGTATCTAAGGCTGTAAAAGACGGAGTGGCAAAAACATCCAAACAGGTAAACCAGACGATTAAAGACCACGTTACATTTGGAGGCACAGGGGAGTATGTTAAAGCTTTTAGACTGTCAAGGACGATTGAAACGCCCTATCAAAGATCGTATACATGGTACGTTGCGGCACCGTATTACCGCTTAACGTATTTATTAGAAAACGGCCACGCTATGCCGTGGGGAGGCCGTTCCCGTGCCTTTCCACACATCAAATACGGAGAGGAACTCGCGAAAGCAAATATGCTCGAAATTGCGAAGGAGGCGGCGCAGAGTGAATATTAAATCTTGGCTCGAACAGACGGGAGAGCCGGTTGCGGAAACCGCCTTTGCCAAACAAATGCAAGCCCCGTTTATTGTTTATCTGGATGATACAAGCAGGAGGGGGCACGATTTTGGAAACCTCCTGACGGTGCATAACCTAACGATCGAGCACTACACAGAGGACGGGAATGACGAGTCAGTTGTCGATCTTATCGAAGCAGCGGGAATCCATTACGAAAAAGAACGGCAGTGGTTAAGCAAAGAAGAATGTTTTCTGACATTGTTTTATCTCGACGAAATTTTAGAAAAGGAGATCGTCACATGAAAAGAAATCCCAACACTATTACGCTTGGAAGCGGAAAGCTTTACATCAAAGAGTTTAAGGAGAGCATCGGAGATGTTGCCCAGCTTATCAAGGACATGGCGACAGATGAGTTCCTTTTGGGGCGAATTCAAGGCGGCGCGAGCTTAGAATATAAGCCGAATTTTTACACGGCACAGGATGATTTTGGGTATGTTACCAAAACAATTATCACGGAAGAAGAAGCGACGTTAAAAAGCGGGATTTGTACATGGAACGGCACCGTGCTTGAAAAGCTTTGCGCAACTGGTCGGGTCACAGAGGATACCACAAACGGGCTGCGTATCGTGAAAATTGGTGGGATCAGTAACGACAACGGAAAAGTCTATGTCATCCTGTTTGAGCACAAGGACGCAGAATATGGGAATGTCTATCTCGCTATCGCTGGCCGCAATACCGCTGGATTCTCGCTCGCGTTCACAAAAGATAAGGAGACTGTCATTGACGCTGAATTCTCGGCGCAGGCATGTGACGAGGAGGGAACAAAAATCATTTATGCGGAGGAAATCGACAAAGCCTCTGATCAGGAGGGATAACACATGTTTGATGTTACCACACTGTCAAAGCGCTATTTTGGATTGCGACTGACCGTTGAAGCGGATGACGGAAAGCGAGATATCGATCTGGAGATCGAGCCTCCGAAATTGAAAACGATGAAACGCCTCATGGCGCTCAGTAAATCCGGGGAGGATGAGAACCAGATTGATATGCTTACCGATGCGATGCAAAAGCTACTGTCTAAAAATAAGTCTGGATACAAGGTCCCGCGTGAATTGATCGAAGAACTCAATTTCGACGAACTGCAAGCGATTCTTGAGGCGTTTTTATCGTGGATTGCGGAGGTGCAAAATCAAAAAAACTGAATGTCCCGTATTATCCCGCCGAGGGTGATGCGGGACATTTTGATATCCAAACATTGCCAGAAAAGCTCGTCAGCGAATATACGCGGTTTAATCTCCGCGAGGTTGACGAGCTTAATTATTTTGTTTTTTGCCTCTATTTACGCGATGCGGCAATCTACCGCTATATGCAAACAGAGAAGGGGCAGGAATACCTGAAAAAATGCTGGGCGATTAGGCAGACGGAACCGGACCGTGGTGCTTTGCGCGCTCAATTTGGAAATCAAAAAGCGAACGGGGGGTGAGAAGATGAGTACAGGAAAAATTAAAGGCATCACGGTAGAAATCGGAGGAGACACAAGGCCACTGAACGATGCCCTAAAAAAATCAGAAAAGCAGATCAAAACCACGCAAAGCGAACTGCGAGAAGTGAACCGGCAGTTAAAATTTGATCCCACAAATACGGAACTGCTCAGGCAAAAGCAAACCCTGCTTGCAAGTGCCGTCAGCGAAACCCGCCAGAAGCTTGACACGCTGAAACAGGCCGAAAAGCAGGCACAGGAACAATTTAAGCGTGGAGATATATCCGCTGAGCAGTACCGCTCCCTGCAACGCGAAGTTGTCAAAACAGAAGGACAATTAAAAAGCCTTGAAAAGCAGGCGGCACAGTCGAACGCAACGATCGAAAAGATTAAGGGCGTGGCCGACAGCGTATCACAAGGGGCAAAAAAGGTCTCCGGAGCTATGGCGCCCGTGTCTGCTGCTATTGTGGGTGCGGGCGCGTATGCGGTTAAGGCAATGGATGAGGTTGACGTGGGGCTTGACACTTTGGCAACCAAAACCGGCGCAACCAAGGAGACTGCAAAAGACCTCCAAGAGGTATATAAACAGGTCGCGGAAGAAGTTCCGGGCGATTTTGGGGATATCGGGGCTGCCGTGGGAGAACTCAACACGCGCCTTGATTTTACAGGAGAAAAGCTAAAGTCTGCGTCCGTGGATTTTTTGAAATTTGCGAAGGTAAATGGAACGGACGTAAACACGTCTGTACAGCTTGTTACCCGTGCAATGGGGGACGCAGGAATTTCGGCGGGCCAATACAAACCATTGCTAGATGCTCTGACTGTAGCGGCTCAAAAAAGCGGAATCTCCATTGATACGCTGACAACCAACCTTGCGAAATATGGTGCGCCAATGCGCGCTCTGGGGATAGACACAGAAAACGCAATTGCACTCTTTGCCGGGTGGGAAAAGGCAGGTGTTAACACTGAAATTGCATTTTCAGGAATGAAAAAAGCGATATCCGCTTGGGGTGCTGCCAACAAAGACCCGCAAAAGGAGTTCGCAAAAACCATGCAGCAGATCAAAGACTGCCCAGACTTGGCGAGTGCGACAACACTCGCCATAGAAGCTTTTGGGCAAAAGGCAGGGCCGGACCTTGCCGACGCGATCAAGGGCGGCAGATTTGAGGTCGAATCTTACACGAAAGCAATTCAAAACTCGGCAGGTACCGTAGAAAGCACATATAGCCAAGTTGTAGATGAAGTAGACGATACACAGCTCGCAGCACAAAATTTGAAGCTCGGCCTGCATGACTTGGGGGAAACGGTAGCTAAAACGCTTGGGCCAATCTTTTTAAAGATTGCACAAAGCGTGAAGCAACTGTTGGATCGATTCAACGAGTTAAGCCCAGCAGGTAAAAAAACCGTTATGGTTATAGCTGGGATAGTCGCCGCGATTGCTCCTATGGCGGGCATTGTCTCGGTGATCGCGAAAATGACATCTGGGATTATGTAC